>OFDN01000639.1_pt1 | contig 27001 bp, 27 predicted proteins | sample 1520971 | NCBI WGS metagenome assembly OFDN01 (sample SAMEA94257418, study PRJEB24077) | hot springs metagenome | biome: Aquatic biome; feature: Geographical feature; material: Water | place: India | collected 2012-06-12 | depth 5 m | reverse complement strand
GCGAATGCTCGATCCAGCGCCGCCACCAGAAGGTGGTCGAGGAAGCGCCGTCGCCTTTCGTGACGCCCAAGATGCGCAAGGCAATGGGCGAGCAATGCGTCGCCCTCGCGCGCGCGGTGGGGTATTACTCGGCGGGCACCGTCGAGCTGATCGTCTCCGGCGCGGACCCGACGGGGGAGAGCTTCTACTTCCTCGAGATGAACACCCGCCTCCAGGTGGAGCACCCGGTCACCGAAGCGATCACCGGGATCGACCTCGTCGAACAGATGATCCGCGTCGCGGCGGGCGAGAAGCTCGCCTTCACCCAGGACGACATCGGGATCGACGGCTGGGCGATCGAGAACCGCGTCTATGCCGAGGACCCCTATCGCGGCTTCCTGCCCTCGACCGGGCGGCTGGTGCACTATCAGCCCCCGCTCCCCGGCTGGAGCGCGGACGAGACGGTCGCGGGCAAGGCGCGCCGGGGCGTGGCGCGCGGGAACGGCAGCGTCCGGGTCGATGACGGGGTCTATGAAGGCGGCGAAGTCTCGCGCTTCTACGATCCGATGATCGCCAAGCTGATCACCTGGGCCCCGACCCGCGACGAAGCCGCCGATCTCCAGATCGAGGCGCTCGACAACTTCCGCATCAAGGGCCTCGGCCACAATGTCGATTTCCTCTCGGCGATCATGCAGCACCCGCGCTTCCGGTCGGGGGAACTGACCACCGGCTTCATCGCCGAGGAATATCCCGAAGGCTTCCACGGCGCGGCGACCTCCGACGCGGTGAAGCGGCTGCTTGCGGCGGTCTGCGCGGGCAACGAGTTCACCCTGCAATCGCGCGCAAGGCGCATATCAGGCCAGCTCGACGGGGACGACGGGCGCGAGGGGGTGATCCGCGTCACCACCGAATGGCTGGTCAAGCTCGGGGCCGAACGCTTCCATGTCACGCTCGGCGAGGGCCATGCGATGGTCGACGGCGTGCGGGTCGAGGGCACCGGCACCTGGCGTCCGGGCATGGTGCAGGCCGAAGCGACCGACGGCGCGGGCCTCAAGCTCGGCCTCATCGTCGAGCGGCAGGGCAACCAGTGGAAGGTCACCACCCGCGGCGCCCAGCACACCGCGCTGGTGATCCCGCAGCGCCTCGCGCGGCACGAATCCCTGATGCTCGAGAAGGTCCCGCCCGATCTCTCGCGCCTGCTGATCTGCCCTATGCCGGGGATGCTGGTGAAGCTCCACGTCGCCGAGGGCGACAAGGTCCAGCCCGGCCAGCCGCTCGCGACGGTCGAGGCGATGAAGATGGAGAACATCCTGCGCGCCGAGAAGGAGGGCACGATCGCGAAGATCAACGCCGCCGAGGGCGAGAGCCTGGCGGTCGACGCGGTGATCCTCGAGCTGGAGTGACAGTGGGGGCGGGGTTTCTTGCAGAAAATCCTGTCTTTTTGCGCCAGATTACTGATGTGCGACAAAAAATTCGCACCGGTTTTGTTCTACAGTTCGTCCTGTGAGACACTCGTTTTGCCGAATCGCGGATCCTCCGCGGGGCGGATCGAAGCTCAGGCGGGAGCATTTGATCATGGCACATACCGGAACCGGCTATTTTGACCGTAAGGGCAATTTCTACAAGAATGCGCGCGATGCGACGGTGAGCGATCTGGCTGCGATGCTCGGCAAGATCGGCGACGGCGAGAGCCTTGCGCCCGGCATTGCCAACATGCTGCTGGAACGGCGCGCCGATATCGAGCAGCTGTTTGGCGAACATGACCGGATGCTGGAGGAAGAGGCAGCCCTGAAGGCTGCGCGCATCACGCAGACAGGTGACAATATCGCCCAGCTCCCGAGCCGCCCGGCGCATTGATTTTGCGGGATTAATCCAGCGTCTTATGCCAGCACTGATTATGCGGACCATTGCTGTAGTCAGCGAAAGCTTGGCCGGGACTAAAGCCGGAATCACGATAGAGGGCTTGTGCCGGTGCATACTTTTCGCCCGTTCCTGTCTCCAGAGAAAGGCGTTTGATGCCCTCGTTGCGGGCGATCGTGGCCAGTCCGTCTAGGATAACTCTGGCGGCTCCTTTGCGCAGGTGATCAGGGTGTGTCCGCATGGATTTTATCTCCGCTTGACCATCCCAAAGTCGCTTAATCGCCCCAATTGCGATCAATACTCCATTCTCCCAAGCGCCGAGCACTGTGATGGAAGGTGTCTGGAGGCCCGTGATATCGAGCGCAAAACTGTACCCGGGCGGCGATGAAGCCAAGGCGTCCTGCTGGTGTAAAGCGATGAGCTTGCGGACCTCCGGGTCATCAAGGTCGGCGATCTTGACGTGCATCCTTACTCCTCAACCATCGCCACCGCCCGGATCCAGCCGGCGCTCGCGCGCGCGATCTTGACCGGGAAGCAGCTCACGGTGAAGCCGAAAGGCGGCAGCGCGGCGAGGTTCGCCAGCTTCTCGATCTGGTAATAGGGGCGGATGCGTCCGGCCTTGTGGCCTTCCCAGATGATCGACGGGTCGCGGGTCTCGGCCCAGGCCTTCGCGGTGTGGCTGAAGGGCGCGTCCCAGCTCCAGGCGTCGGTGCCGACCACTTCGATCCCCTGCGCCGTGAGCCACAAGGTCGCCTCCGCGCCGAGCCCGACGCCCTGATCGGTGAAGCCCTCGGTGCCGTAGACCGCGCCCGATTGCACCAGCACGATGTCGAGCGGCTGCAAGGTGTAGCCGATCCGCGCCAGCTCCGCCTGCACCTCGGCGGCGCTGACGACATGGCCGTGGGGGAGGTGCGAGAAGTCGAGCTTCACGCCGGGACGCAGGAAGCGGTCGAGCGGGGCCTCGTCGATGCTGGGCGCGGGAGTCGCGCCGCAATCGGTGGTCGAATGGAAGTGCCACGGCGCGTCCATGTGGGTGCCATTGTGGGTCGAGAGCTCGACGAACTCCACCGCCCAGCCTTCCCCATCGGGCAGGTCTTCGCGCGACAGGCCGGGGAAGAACATCGCGATCTGCTCCCACGTGGTCTCGTGGGTCATGTAGGTGACCCTGGGCCGCATCACCTCGGGATCGGAGACCACGTCGTTGGTGATCGGAATCGAGAGGTCGATGAAGCGGGTCATCCGCGCAGTTCCTCATCCATGAAGGCGGCGATGTCGGCGAGGTCGACATCGCGCGCCACGTAAGCCTCGCCCAGCGCGCGCAGGAGAAGGAAGGGAAGGGTGGTGCCTTCCGCCTTCTTGTCGTGGCGCATATGGTCGACCAGCGCGGCCCCGTTGCAGGCAAGGCCGAGCGAGGGGAGCGAGGCCGGGAGTCCCGCCGCCGCGATCGCTGCCGTCGCCCGCGCGGCGTCCCCGTCGGAAATCTCGCCCCGCCGCGCCGAATACTTCGCCGCCAGCACCATGCCCATCGCCACCGCCTCGCCATGCAGCAGCCGGTCGGAAAAGCCGGTCTCGGCCTCCAGTGCATGGCCGAAGGTGTGGCCCAAATTGAGCAACGCGCGCTGGTCGAGCGTCTCGCGCTCGTCGGCCGCCACGATCCGCGCCTTCATCGCGATGCTGGTGGCGATGGCGTGTTCGAGCGCGTGCGGCTCGCGCGCGAGCACCTTGTCGCCGTTCGCCTCGAGCCAGGCGAAGAAGGCCGCATCGCCGAGCAGGCCGTATTTGAGCACCTCGGCGAAGCCAGCGCGCATCTCCCGATCGGGCAGGGTGTCGAGCACCAGCGGGTCGATCAGCACCTGCGAAGGCTGATGGAACGCACCGATCAGGTTCTTGCCGGCGCGCGTGTTGATCGCGGTCTTGCCGCCCACCGAGCTGTCGACCTGTGCGAGCAGCGTCGTCGGCAGTTGCACGAAGCCCACGCCGCGCTTGGTGATCGCACAGGCGAAGCCGACGAGATCGCCGACCACGCCGCCGCCGAGCGCGAAGACGTGGTCCGATCGCGTGACGCCGAGGGCCAGCAGCCAGTCGCACAGGCGCTCGAGCACGGCCCAGCTCTTGGCATCCTCGCCCGGTTCGACGACGAACCATTCGGCCTTGAGGCCCACCCACGCCAGGCGGTCGTTCACATCGCCCGCAAAGATGTCGCGGGTGTTGGTGTCGGCCACGAAAGGCACGGCACGATCCGTGCGGCTGTAGCGCGTCAGATAGGGCTCGGCGTGTTCGACGATCCGGTCGAGCAGGCCTCTCTCGATCACCACCTCATAAGCGCGCCCGGCCAGCGCGACGGGAATTACAGCCATTGACCAATCGCCTCGATGATCGCGCGCGCGGTGTCGGCGTGGGGGCCGGTCTCGCTGACGATACGGATATGCGCCTGCCCGTAGAACGGCGCCCGCTCGCGCGCCAGCCGGGTGAGGATCTCGTGCGGGTCGCCCTGCTTCAGCAGCGGACGGTTGCCGCGCCGCGCGGTGCGTTCGACCAGCGTGTCGACGTCGCAATCGATCCACACCGCGATGCCCTGCTCGAGCACCGCTGCGCGCGTCTGGGGATCGACGAAGGCGCCGCCGCCGGTCGCGATCACGCCGTGACCCTCGGCCAGCAGGCGGGCGATCACGCGCCGTTCGCCGTCACGGAAATAGGCCTCGCCGAAGGCCTCGAAGATCTCCGGGATCGAGCGCCGGGCGGCCTCGGCGATGGCATCGTCGGCATCGACGAAATCGCGCCCGAGCATGGCGGCGAGCTTGCGTCCCACGGTCGACTTGCCCACGCCCATCAGCCCCACCAGCACCACCGGCCGCGTGATGCGCGCGGCGATGGCGGCGATATCGCGATCATGGGGGGAGGGGCACGCGGCGGACATTGCCGCAAGGCCTATAGATGGGCTAGGGCACGCGCAATATGGCAAACTTGCGGCAAGAGCGTCTGACCCCCGGCGGTTTCGAGCAGGCTCCCCCTCGGCGGCGCGGGCGGCGCTGGCCGTGGCTCGCGGGGGTGGCGGCGCTCGGCCTCCTTGCGCTGGCGTGGTTCGAGGGGGGCGAGGAACCGCTGCGCCCGATCGCCGAGGACGTGAGCCTGCCGGAGCAGGGGCAATGAGCGGAAGGCAACGGAGCTTCTCGGCGAGCGTGCTCGCCATCGCCGCGGCAGGCACGCTCGGCGCGGCGGGGCTGACGGGGTTCGCCCTGGCGCAGGGCAAGCCCGAATCGCTGCTGCCTCCGGGCTTCGACGATCCCGCCCCCGCGCCGAGCCCGCGCCAGAGCCCGGCCCCGCGCCCCGGACAGACCCCGCCCGCCCAGCCGGGCCAACCGCCGATTGCTCAGCCGGGCACCGCGCCCGTGCCCGGCGCTGCCGTCGATCCGGCGAGCCTCCCGCCGCTCCCCGCGATCAGCCGCGAGGATCTCGCCCGGTTGCCGAGCCTCGAGCAGCTGGAGAACATGTCGACCGAGGAGCTCGACCAGCTGCTCGGCCTTGCGCCCAAGAGCGACATTCCGGCCGGCGCGCAGCGGGCGTTGACCCGCGTCGGCGTGCTGGCGGTGGACGAGGGGGGCCTGCCGCCGCTGGCGCTGGCGAACCAGTCGGACAAGCTGGTGCGCGCGGCGCTCAGCGGCACGCAGGGCCCGCTGGTGTCGCGCTGGGGGCATATCCTGCTGCGCCGCGCGCTCGCGAGCCGCCTCGCCGCGCCGCTGGGCATGGATCCGGTCGAATTCGCCGCGCTGCGCGTCGGCCTGCTCAACCGCATGGGCGAGTATGCCCTCGCGCGCGCGGTGGTGCAGGATATCGACACCGCCGACTGGTCGCCCGCGCTGACGCAGGAGGCGCTCTCCGCCTACCTCGCCGCCGGCGACATCACCGGGGCCTGCCCGGCGGTGCGCCTGCATGGCTCGCAGCGGCAGGATGGCGAGTGGGTGATGTGGCAGGCGATCTGCAACGCCTATGCGGGCGAGAGCGCGCTGGCCGCAACCCAGCTCGACCGCGCGCTGTTCCGCGGTGCGGCGCCGCGGGTCGACGTGCTGCTGGCGCGGCGCTTCGCGGGCGCTGCGGGCCGCGCGCAGCGGGGCGTCAACATCGAGTGGCAGGGGGTGGACGATCTCAACCCCTGGCGCTTCGGCCTCGCCAATGCGGTGGGCGAGCCCCTGCCCGAGGGCCTGCTTGACAGCGCGCTAACTGCGCGCGGCGGGGCCTATTATGCGCGGAGCGGCGCGCTGCTGCCGATGCTCCCCGCGACTCAGCGCGCGCCCTTTGCCGGACGCGCCGCGCGCGAGGGAATCCTGTCTGCCGATGCGATGGTCGATCTCTATTCCGAGATCCATGCCGATCCGGCCGCGGGCGAGGATCAGAAGGCCCACGCCGCGGCGTTGCGCGAGGCCTATGTCGCGAACGATCCGGCTGCGCGCATTGCCGCGATGCAGCGCCTGTGGGCGGACGGTGCCAAGCTCGGCGGCGGGGATGGCTACGGCGCGCGGGTGCTCACCGCCTATGCCGCCGCGCGCATCCCGGCTAGCGCCGAGCATGCGGACGCGGCGGGCGATCTGATCGCCGCAATGCTCGCCGCCGGGCTCGATCGCAATGCGGCGCGCTGGGCGGACGTCGCTGCGCAGGGCTCGCTGGGCTGGGCGCTGATTGCGCTCGGCGCGCCGAATATCGAGGCGGTCGGCCAGAGCCCGGTCGAGAGCTTCATCGGCAGCGACGCGAGCGACGGCCAGCGCCGATCCGCCTTTCTGGTCGCCGGCCTCGCCGGGATCGGGCGCCTGTCCGAGGGCGACGCCGGCGCGCTCGCGGGCGATCTCGGCTTCGATCTCGCGCGTCAGACCCGCTGGAGCACCGCCATCTCGCGCGCGGCCGAGGTCGGCAATCCGGCGCTGGTGGCGCTGCTCGCCGGGCTGGGGATGCAGGGGAACAGCTGGTCGCAGATGACCCCGCTCCACCTCTACCACATCACCGCCGCGCTGACCCGCGTGGGAATGGTGGCCGAGGCCCGGATGATCGCCGCCGAGGCGGTCGCGCGCGGCTGATGTCTGCCGCCACCGAGGCGTTCCTCGCCATGCTGGCGGCGGAGCGCGGGGCGGCGATGAACACGCTTGCCGCCTATCGCCGCGATCTCGATCAGGCCGAGGAAGCGATCGGCGATCTGGCCGAGACGAGCCGCGATGCCGTCGCCAGCCTCGCCGGCGAATGGGCAAGCCTCGCGCCCGCCAGCGTTGCGCGCAAAGCCTCGGCGCTCCGGCAATTCTTCGGCTTTGCCGTGGACGAGGGCTGGCGGGCCGACGATCCCTCGGGCGCGCTCCCCGCGCCGCGCCTCAGGCGCCCGCTGCCCAGGGTGATGGGCCACGATCAGATCGCCGCCCTGTTCGCCCGCGCCGAGGACGAGGCGGCGGGCGATGATCCCAAGGCGGTGCGGCTGCTGACGCTGATCGAGCTGCTCTACGGCTCGGGCCTGCGCGCGACCGAACTGGTCGGCCTGCCGCTCAGCGCAGTGCCGCGCGAAGCGCCGTTCCTGACGGTGACGGGCAAGGGCGGGGCGACGCGCCTCGTCCCGGTCGGCGGGCGGGCGCTGGAGGCCGTCGGGCGCTGGCTGAGCCTGCGCCCGCAGACACCGCCCTCGCGCTACCTGTTCCCCTCGGGCAAGACCGGGCACCTCAGCCGCGTCCGGCTGTTCCAGCTCCTGAAGGCGCTGGCGGCCCGCGCCGGGCTCGATCCTGCGAGCATCAGCCCCCACGTGCTGCGCCACGCCTTTGCCACCCACCTGCTGGAGGGCGGCGCGGACCTGCGCGTGTTGCAGACCCTGCTCGGCCATGCCGACATTTCAACCACCCAGATCTACACCCATGTCGATGCCGCGCGGCTGGTTGCCCTCGTCAATTCCCGTCACCCGCTTGCCAGCAGGGCAACATCCGACTAGCCCCGCGCAATGATTTCCTACCTCGATTTCGAGAAACCCGTCGCCGCGCTCGAAGAACGCATCGCGCAGCTGCGCAGCGTCAACGCCCTGCATGATGTCGATGTCGCGAGCGAGATCGCTCGGCTCGAAGCCAAGAGCGCCGAGCTGCTTGCCAGCACCTATGCCTCGCTCACCCCGTGGCAGAAGACCCAGGTCGCCCGGCACCCGCAGCGTCCGCATTTCCGCGACTATGTCGCGCACGCCTTCAGCGATTTCATGCCGCTGGGCGGCGACCGGCTCTATGCCGATGATCTCGCGATCATGGGCGGCTTCGCGCGGCTGGCCGAGCGCCGGGTGATGCTGATCGGCCACGAGAAGGGCCACGACACCAAGACGCGCATTGCCCACAACTTCGGCATGGGCAAGCCCGAGGGCTACCGCAAGGCGATCCGCCTGATGGAGCTGGCCGGGCGATTCGGCCTTCCCGTGGTGACGCTGGTCGACACCTCGGGCGCCTTTCCGGGGATCGAGGCCGAGGAACGCGGCCAGGCCGAAGCCATCGCGCGGGCGACGGAAGCCTGCCTTGCGATTGGCGTGCCGATGGTCGCCGCGATCGTCGGCGAGGGCGGCTCGGGCGGCGCGGTGGCGCTCGCCTCGGCCAACCGCGTGCTGATGCTGGAACACGCGGTCTATTCGGTGATCTCGCCCGAAGGCTGCGCCTCGATCCTGTGGCGCACCTCCGAGAAGGCCCCGGAGGCGGCGCAGGCGATGAAGGTCACGGCGCAGGATCTGAAGCGCATCAATGTGATCGACCGCATCGTCAAGGAACCTGTCGGCGGGGCGCATCGCGATCCGGCCGCAGCCGCCCGGATGCTCGGGCAAGCGCTCGCCGAGGAGGTCGCGACCCTCGCGTCCCATAGCGCCGAACAACTGGTCGCCGCACGCGAAGCCCGTTTCCTCGCCATCGGCGGCTGACAGGAAATCCCAAGTTAAGGTTCCGTTTGCCACGTCCCTGATGCATGAGGCTTGCCCGTGAAGCTGCGCGAAAGCAGCAAGGGGACAGGCGGAAAGGGACGAAAACGATGGCACGATTGGCAAGGAAGGCGCTGGCCTTCGGCGTGGCGACAGGGGCGCTCGCGGGGTGCATGGGGGCAGGCGCGCAGATCCCCTCCGCCTCCACCCCGATCACTCAGGCCGAAGCTAGGCAGGGCGCGGAGTATCACCCGCAGCTGCTCGCCGAATTCGGCGGCGCGATGAGCGGCCCCCATGCCCAATATGTCGAACAGGTCGGCAAGAACATTGCGGTGCAATCGGGCCTCGGCAATGCGCGCGAGAGCTTCACGGTGAGCTTGTTGAACTCGCCGGTGAACAATGCCTTCGCGATTCCCGGCGGCTATATCTACACCACCCGCCAGCTGGTCACGCTGATGAACAGCGAGGCCGAGCTCGCCGCGGTGCTCGGGCACGAGGTCGGCCATGTCGCTGCGCGCCACTCGCAGCGGCGCCAGGCGGCGGCGCAGAAGAACACGCTGCTCGGGCTGGGGGGCGCGATCCTCTCGGGGCTGCTGCTGGGGGATTCGGGACTGGGGCAGACGCTCTCGCGCACCTTCCTGCAGGGCTCGCAGCTGCTGACGCTCAAGTTCAGCCGCAAGCAGGAGCTCGAGGCGGACGGGCTCGGCATCGATTATCTCGGCCGCGCGGGCTATGACCGGCGGGCGATGGGGACTGTGCTGGCGAGCCTTGCCGCACAGAACGCGCTCGACGCGCGGCTTTCGGGGCAGGATGCAAACGTCCCCGAATGGGCCTCGACCCACCCCGATCCGGCCAGCCGGGTGCAGAGCGCGCTCACCCGGGCAGGCGCGCCGGGAACGAGCAGTGTCGTCAATCGCGACACCTTCCTCACCCGGATCGACGGGCTGCGCTATGGCGACGACCCGGCGCAGGGGGTGATCGAGGGCAGCACCTTCATTCACCCCGACCTGCGGCTCGCCTTCACGGCGCCCCAGGGCTTCTACATGGTCAACGGCACGCGCGCGGTGAGCATCCAGGGGCAGGCGGGCAAGGCGCAGATGACGACCGCTGCCTATAACGGCAATCTCGAAAGCTATGTGCGCAGCGCCTTTGCTGCGGCTGGCGGGCAGAACAGCACGCTCGCCCCGCAGACGATCGAGCGCACCACGGTCAACGGCCTTCCCGCGGTGTTCGGCACGGCGCGGGTCAACAGCGGCAATTCGCAGGTCGATCTGGTGGTCTTCGCCTATGAATTCGCGCGCGATCAGGCCTTCCACTTCGTCGCGATCGCACCGGCCGGTCGGGCCGGGACGTTCAACCCGATGTTCCAGTCGATGCGCCGGATCAGCGCGGCCGAGGCGGGCGCGGTGGTGCCGCGGAAGCTCCAGGTGGTGACCGTGGCGCGCGGCGACACCGTGGCGAGCCTCGCGCGGCGCATGGCCTATGACAGCGCGCAGGAAGAGCGCTTCCGGGTGCTCAACGCGCTGGCCGGCACGGCGACGGTGACGCCGGGTCAGAAGGTCAAGCTGGTGGTGCGCGGCAGGTAAGCCAAACGAAAACGGCGGGGATCGCTCCCCGCCGTTCGTATTTCTCCGCCTGGAGGCCGTCGCTTACGCGGTGCCCTTCGACATCTTGGTGTTGACGTTGCCGAAGGTGCCCGAGAGGGTCGAGCCGACGTTGGTCATCGCGGTGATCGCGGCGACGGCGATCAGCGCGGCGATGAGGCCGTATTCGATCGCGGTGGCGCCTTGCTCGTCACGCGCGAGGTTCTTGAAGAAGGTCATTCATGGTCTCCTGGCTGGGCAATTGATTTGCATTTCGACCCGCCCGGTCAGCGGCGGACGGCCGTAAAGTTATCCGACAGCAATTGAGAAATACCTAACCGGTCGGCAATTGTGCGGTAACCACAAGGATTTGCCGAATGGCAACCATGTGTCGTCGGGCTAACGCCCGTACCTGCGTGCGACGCGCAAGAAAAAGCGGCGGGGATCGCTCCCCGCCGCAGTCCTATTCCAGGAAACCCGTGCCGCGCCGGCGGCGGCGCGTCAGGCGGTTGTGCCCGGCGCCATGCTGGCGTCCACGTTGCTGAAGGTGCCCGACAGGGTCGAGCCGAGGTTGGTCATCGCAGTGATCGCCGCGACCGCGATCAGAGCTGCGATCAGGCCGTATTCGATTGCGGTCGCGCCCTGATCGTCGCGCGCGAGGGTCTTGAAGAAGGACATGTCCGGTCTCCTGCATCAGCGCCAGCACCGCAGGGCCGGACTGTTCCGGGGCGGTTGGCTGTCTGTCGCGGTAGACCGGCGATGGTTTCGGGCGGACTTCCGCGCCCCTAGGGCAAGCACCGGGGTTCGTGCGCGCATGCCGGCGGCGCCCCGCGCTCAAAGAAAAACGGCGGGGATTGCTCCCCGCCGTCGTCCTTGTTTGCCTGAGGCCGTCGCTTACGCGCCGGTGGTGCCCGGCTGCATCTTGGTGTTGACGTTGCCGAAGGTGCCCGACAGGGTCGAGCCGAGGTTGGTCATGGCGGTGATCGCGGCGACGGCGATCAGAGCGGCGATCAGGCCGTACTCGATGGCGGTGGCGCCCTGTTCGTCGCGGACGAGGTTCTTGAAGAAGGTCATGTCTAGTCTCCTGGTTTGGTCTTCGGTACCCGTGCCCCCCTGTGTCGCGGCGGGCTGCTCTCGTGTTAAACTGCCAGTTCTTGAGAAATTCCTAACTCGGCCGTTCATGTGGAATTTATTTCGACATGGCAGCGACACTCTCGCCCTCGACATTGCCCCACATGTCGATGGTCGTTGTGGCGAGCGCCTGCAGCGCCCCGATCATGGCGATGACGATGAGCGAGAGGATCAGTCCGTATTCGATAGCGGTTGCCCCCGACTGATCGACGACAAGCCTTTTGATGAATGTCGACAGCATCGGGAAACCCTCTACTTCCTGCGTTCTGACAAGCCCGAGAATCGTTCCGAAACCTTAAGAAAGAGTTGATGGGGCGCGCCCGGATGGAAAGAAATCCGACATGACGCATGGGTGGATGGCGGTGGTGGCGGGGGCGCTCGCGCGCGGGGACGGGCGGCTGCTGATGCATCTCAGGCCTGAAGGAAAGCATCACGCGGGCCTATGGGAATTCCCCGGGGGGAAGGTCGAGACCGGCGAAATGCCCGCCGCAGCCCTGGTGCGCGAGCTGGCCGAGGAGCTGGGCATCGTCAGCGAGGCCGTTGACCTCGTGCCTTGCGGCTTTGCCGAGGCCGGCGGGCAGGGGCGCGGCGGCCCGGCGATGGTGCTGCTGCTCTACCGCCTCACGCGCTGGCAGGGCGAGCCGCGTGCGCTCGAGGGCGGCGGGGTGGGCTGGTTCACCCCCGAGGAGATCGCCGCGCTGCCCAAGCCGCCGCTCGACGCAGAGCTGGCCGCGCGCCTCTTCCAATAATGGCGATTTGCATCCGAACCCACTTGCCAAGCCCGAACGGCCCCCCTAAAGGGCCCCCCTCAGCGCGCACCCGTAGCTCAGCTGGATAGAGCACCAGACTACGAATCTGGGGGTCAGAGGTTCGAATCCTTTCGGGTGCGCCAAAAAAGCCCGTCTCCTTCCGGAGGCGGGCTTTTTTGGTGCCGCGGCCCAACTTGCGCGTCCCCGCAGCCCCAGCTGGGTTGCCCCTCAATCCCCCACCGAATCCTCGAGCGCGTGCATGTCATCGTCCGACAGGCCGAAATGATACCCGGCTTCGTGGATCACCACGTGGCGCACCAGTTCGGCAAAGCCGACGCCGGTCTCCTCCATCTCGGCGAGCAGCGGCTGGCGGAACAAAGTGATGACGGGCGGGAGCCCCTCGCTGTCCCACTGCGTCCGCTCGGTCAGCGCCACGCCCTCGTAAAGCCCGGTCAGATCGTAGGGATCCGCGATCCCGAGCGAATCGAGCTGCTCGTCGGTGGCAAACTCCTCCACCTTCAGCACCACGCCCTCGAGCGCACGCGCGAACACCTCGGGCAAGCGCGCCAGCACGGCGCGTGCGAGTGATTCGAATTCAGCGGCAGAAGGCTCGCGCATGATGGATCTGCATCCTTTTGAAGGCGTCAGGGGGGTGCATTGCGCAAAATCCTGCCTACATTTCCACACGTAGCGGCGGCATCCATCGGCGGCAATCGACGTATCTTGGCGGAACGCCTCGGATGTTCGATGGTTGACGACACTCGGGCTTGACAGGCGAGAGGGCGCTCCATCGGGGAGCTGCGGATTGAAGAAAGACGAAACTGACATGAACCATATCTCCGCCCATGATCACGACGATCTGTTCGATCCGGAAAATCCGCTCGGCAAGCCCGAGGTGCCCGAGCATGTGCAGGAAGCGATCCGCACGCTGATCGCCTGGGCGGGTGACGATCCGAGCCGCGAGGGCCTGCACGACACCCCCAAGCGCGTGGGCCGCGCGTGGCTCGAATATTGCGAGGGCTACCGCGAGGACCCGGCGATCCACCTCACCCGCCAGTTTACCGAGGTGGGCGGTTATGACGGGATCGTCCTGCTCAAGGACATCCCCTTCCAGTCGCATTGCGAACACCACATGGCCCCGATCATCGGCAAGGCGGCGATCGCCTATCTGCCGCGCAACAAGGTGGTGGGCATCTCCAAGCTAGCGCGCGTGCTGCACGGCTATGCCCGCCGCCTGCAGATCCAGGAGCGCCTGACCGCCGAGGTCGCGCAGTGCATCTGGGACCATCTCGATCCGAACGGCGTGGCGGTGGTGATCGAGGCGCAGCACGGCTGCATGACCGGACGCGGGGTCAAGACCCCGGGCGTCGGCATGATCACCAGCCGCATTCTCGGCTGCTTCCTCGAGGATGACCGCAGCCGCAAGGAAGTGCTGAGCCTGATGGGCTACTGATACTGATCGGCCCGCACGCCGCCGCGCCGAACCGCGCGCGCAATGCGGCGGGCCGCCGGATTGCGCGGCGAAACCCACCGGGCATTGTTGGCCGCCCGCTCGCCCGCTGCTAGCGCTTCTCCGGTGACGGCCGCAAAGGCCGCAAACCGCAGGAGAGACCATCATGAAAAAGCTTGCGATGAGCGCATGTGTGCTCGCCGCCTGCCTCGCTGATCCGGTCCTGGCGCTCGAGCACGAGGTGGTGATCGATCACGCCGAAGGGCCGATTTCGGCAGACTACAATGGAACTGTAACGGTCAGCACGCGCCAGGTCGGCGCAGCCGGTGCCCCCGGCCGGCCGAGCACGCTCGCATGCCGGTGGAGCGCCCGGCTCGAGGTGGAGCGGGTCGCGAGGGTCGGCGAGGCCTTCCGCTCGCAGCGCGTGCTCACCCGCGACAAGGTCGTGGGCGGAACGCGGCCCGGCTGGTGCCAAACCCAGAGCAAGGCAATCGACCGGATCGTCGAGGGGCGGGGCGACACGATCCGCAGCGCCATGCTCGCGCTGGTCGAGGCCGATCGCGCCGCGCTGCTCGCCGAGGCCGATAACGCCGCGGGCAGCACGCGCGGCTGACCCTTCAAGCCGCGTGCATCAGGCAAACGGGGCAGGTTTTTGCACAAGCCTGCCCCGTTTTCCCGTTTGCGGCCCGCAACAAAGCGGCACAGCTTTCCGCTCGGGATCCGATCGAAGATCATCCGAGGAGACTGTCCGATGCTGCCGTTCACCGCCCGCCGTCTGGTCGCCCTTGCCGCCCCGATCGCCGTGCTGGCCGCCTGTTCGGGCGGCGATGCTGCCGATCCGGCGGCCGAAGGCACAGCGGGTGCTTTCCTCGCCAAGGGCGAGGTGCCGCCGATCATCAAGCAACGCGAGGAGAATTTCGAGGCCATCGGCGATGCCTTCAAGGCGATCCGCGGGCAGCTTGACAGCGACACGCCCGATTTTGCGCTGATCGCCGCCAAGGCAAGCGACATCAACGCGCGTGCGGGCCAGATCCCCAACCACTTCCCCACCGGGACCAGCACCGCCGACGGCTTCAAGACCGAGGCGCTCCCGGCGATCTGGGAGACGCCCGAAGAGTTCAAGGCCGCCGCGCAGAAGCTGGTCGACGAAAGCGCCAAGCTCGCCAGCCTCGCCACCGGCGGCGACAAGGCGGCGGTGGGCGCGCAGGCGATGGCAATGGGCGGCGCATGCAAGGGCTGCCACGACAAGTTCCGGCTCGACGACGAGAAGTAGGGCGTGAGCGAAGCTACCCCGCCGCGCGCGGGCCTGCCTCCCGATATCGGCGTGTGGGACCCGCTGCTGCGGATCGTCCACTGGAGCTTTCCGCTGCTGATTCCGGCCATGTGGTGGACGGCCGAGAACGACAAGTGGGCGCTGCACAAGCGGCTGGGGCTGGTGCTGCTGGGCCTGCTGGTGTTCCGCATCCTGTGGGGCTTCATCGGCCCCGAAACCGCGCGCTTTGCGCAATTCGTCCGGGGGCCGCAGAAGGTGCTCGCCTATCTGCGCGGGGATCGCATCGCTGGGCCTGCCATCGGTCATTCGCCGCTGGGCGGGTGGAGCACCATGGTGCTGCTCGGCGCGATGCTGCTGCAGGTCAGCCTCGGGCTGTTCGCGGGCGATCCCTTCGACGGGACGACCGGGCCCTTGAACAGCCTCGTCGGGGTGGCGCTCGCCGACATGATCACCGAGCTGCACGAGACGTTCTTCTGGGTGATCGCCGGATTGATCGGCCTGCACCTGGCCGCGATCTGCTTTTATGCCGTGCGGGGCGATGACCTGCTGAGCCCGATGGTCGGCGGCAGCCGTCCGCCGCGCGCGGGTGTAGTGGGAATCGGCCCCGTGCCTTGGGTGAGGGGGCTGCTCGCCTGCGGCCTCGCAGGGGTGCTGGCGCTGTGGGTCGCTTACGGGGCGCCGCCGCTGACATGACCGGACGTTTGCCGCAGCAGGTCAAGGCCATGTCCCTGATGGCACGGAGGCTTGGGGCTTTGTCGCCATTGGCTTTTCTGCTCAGCGGGCCTGCCGCTGCCGATAACGATACTTGGCAGGAAGGTTTCCCGCAGAATTGCATTTTCCCGGCTGACGGCCTCGAAGAACCCGAGCCTTGCCGAAGTTTCTACCGGGAGTCCGACCGTCGCTCTGAAGATGGCGAGGCCTACACGATCTATGAATACAAGTGGATCGGCTCCGACGGCCGGGAGGTTGTTTACATTCCGGACATCGGCGGCTTTGCGATGAGCCGGTTCACCATCGGCACGCTGCACGACAACCGCTATGACGGGGGCCGCACGTTCAAGCCGGCGATCAGTCACACGTTGCATCGCGACAAGACCGTGATCGGTGCGCCTGGCGAATTGTATCTGTTTGCCGTGTGTGACGAATACATCGATGGCAAGCCCTACAATTGCGACTGACCCGGTTCGCGGTCTCTGTGGGCTCCAACGAAAAAGGGGCGCCCCCGTTGCGGGAGGCGCCCCCTTTCTTTCGGGTCTGTCGGAAAGGCCTTACAGCTGGCCGAGCATGTGTTCCGCGCTCGAGACGCGGAAGTCGCCCGGCTCTTCGACATTGAGCTGCTCGACCACGCCGTCGTTGATCACCATGGAAAAACGCTGGCCGCGCTTGCCGAGGCCGAAGCCCGAGCCGTCCATGGTCAGGCCGATCGCCTCGACGAACTCGGCATTGCCGTCGGCGAGCATGGTGATGTCGTCGCTGCCGGCGGCCTTGTTCCAGGCGCCCATCACGAAGGCGTCGTTGACCGCGGTGCCGACGATCTCGTCGACGCCCTTGGCCTTGAGCTCGGCGGCCTTCTCGACGAAGCCGGGCAGGTGCTTGGCCGAGCAGGTCGGGGTGAAGGCGCCGGGAACGCTGAACAGGGCGACCTTCTTGCCCGCGAAGTAATCGGAGGACTTGACCGCCTGCGGGCCTTCGGCGGTGGCCTTGATCAGGGTGACTTCGGGAAGCTTGTCGCCAACGGAGATGGTCATTGCGGGTGTGTCCTCTCTTGGGGGGTGCGTGTGCGTGCGCTCTCTATCGCGGCGCACGGCGAGGGGCAACAAATAGACATATAAAGATAAGTTTATATTTGCCTCGGCGGCGATGTGCCGCTAGGGGGCTAGCCGCATAAGCAGATAGCCCGCCTCGCGGGTGCCTATCTGTGCATAGGAGATAGAAACGATGGCCACCCTCGCCGCCAATCCGACCACCGAATACGTCATCAAGGACATCGCGCTCGCCCAGTTCGGCCGCGACGAGATCATGATCGCCGAGACCGAGATGCCGGGCCTGATGGCGCTGCGCGCGGAGTACGGCGCCTCGCAGCCGCTCAAGGGCGCGCGCATCACCGGCTCGCTGCACATGACGATCCAGACCGCGGTGCTGATCGAGACCCTCGTGGCGCTGGGCGCCGAGGTGCGCTGGGCGACCTGCAACATCTTCTCGACCCAGGACCACGCCGCCGCCGCCATCGCCGCGCGCGGCATCCCCGTGTTCGCCATCAAGGGCGAGACGCTGGCGGACTATTGGGACTATGTGGGCCGCATCTTCGACTGGTCGAGCGAGGCTGACCCCGATCTCACCGCCAACATGATCCTCGACGATGGCGGCGATGCCACCATGTTCGCGCTGTGGGGCGCGCGCCTCGAGGCGGGCGAGGAAATGGGCGAGCCGACCAACGCCGAGGAGATCGAGTTCCAGCGCGCGCTCAAGGCCTTCGTCGCCGCCAAGCCCGGCTACCTCACCAAGACCGTCAAGGCGATCAAGGGCGTCTCGGAAGAGACCACCACGGGCGTGATGCGCCTCTACCAGATCGCCAAGCAGGGCAAGCTGCCGTTCCCGGCGATCAACGTGAACGACAGCGTGACCAAGTCGAAGTTCGACAACCTCTATGGCTGCAAGGAATCGCTGGTCGACGCGATCCGCCGCGCGACCGACGTGATGCTGGCCGGCAAGGTCGCCTGCGTTGCCGGTTACGGCGATGTCGGCAAGGGTTCGGCCGCCTCGCTGCGTGATGGAGGCGCCCGCGTGATGGTCACCGAGATCGATCCGATCTGCGCGCTCCAGGCCGCGATGGACGGCTTCGAGGTCGTCACCATGGAAGACGCCGTCAAGCGCGCCGACATCTTCGTCACCGCCACCGGCAACGAGGACGTCATCACCGCCGAGCACATGATGAACATGAAGCCGATGGCGATCGTGTGCAACATCGGCCACTTCGACAGCGAGATCCAGATCGCCGCGCTCTCCAACTACGAGTGGAAGGAAATCAAGGAAGGCACCGACCTCGTCACCTTCCCCGATGGCAAGTCGATCATCGTGCTCGCCAAGGGCCGCCTCGTGAACCTGGGCTGCGCCACCGGCCACCCGAGCTTCGTGATGAGCGCGAGCTTCACCAACCAGACGCTGGCCCAGATCGAGCTGTTCACCAAGGCGGACGAATACGACAACGACGTCTATGTCCTCCCCAAGCACCTCGACGAGAAGGTCGCCGCGCTCCACCTCGAGAAGCTCGGCGTCAAGCTGACCCAGCTGTCGGACAAGCAGGCGAGCTATATCGGCGTGCCGCAGGCCGGCCCGTTCAAGCCGGACCACTACCGCTACTAAGCCACATGGCTCGCCCGTCTCACCCCGTTTGACCACGGGGTTGGGGGCGGGCGGGCTGTCCCCCGTTGCACTCCCGCGCGTGCGCGCATAGCGGTTGAGCGATGGACCTCTCGCCGCTCTCGCTGGTGCTGATCGCGCTCGTTCTTGCCGCCTGGGCGGTGGGGGCGGGCGTTGTCGTGCTGCGCGCCAACCGCAGCGCGCACCGGGCCAAGGCGCTGCGCACCAGCGTCAAGCGGATGCAGACCCTGCTCGATGTCGCCCCGGCGCTGCCGCTGCTGGTGCGGGTCGACGGCCGGATCGAGGCGCCCGAGCGGCTCGCGAGAATGCTGGGCCTGGCGAGCATGCCCAAATACCTCTCCGAACTCGCCGCGCCGCCGGGCAATCCCAAGGCGGGCGGGCTCGCGCAGATGCAGCTCGACCAGCTGTGGAGCAAGATCCAGACCACCCAGAAGAGCGCGGCGCCGTTCCGAATGGCGATTAACCTGCCGGGCTCGCAGCGCAGCCTTGCGCTCTACGGCACGCTTGCCGATCCGCAGGTCTCGCCAGGCGGGGCGGCACTGGTGTGGGTGTTCGATTTCACCGAAAGCCACGCCGAAATGGCCCGGCTGCGCGCCGCCGCCGCCCGCGCCACCGGAGACTTCGCCGCGCTCGTCGGGCTGATCGAGGCCGCGCCCATGCCGATGTGGTTCCGCGACGCCGAATTGAAGCTCCAGCTCGTCAACCAGGCCTACGTCGATGCCGTCGGCGCGGTCAGCGCGGCCGAGGTGGTGCAGGGGCAGATCGAACTGCTCGAGCCCGAAGACGGCCGCTCGCCTGCCGACATCGCGCGCGCCAGCCTCCAGAGCCAGAACGCCTCGGAACGCATCGTAGCCGCGACCATCCTCGGCGCGCGGCGCACCCTGCGGGTCTCGGATCTGCCGCTCGGGCAGGAGGGCGTGGCGGGCTATGCCATCGACATCGAGGAGCAGCAGCAGGTCGCGCGCAACTTCCGCGCCTTTCGCGATGCCCAGCGCGCGCTGCTCGACCAGCTTTCGGTCGGCGTCGCGCTGTTCGATGCCGACGAACGCCTGACCTTCGCCAACCGTCCCTTCCGCCGATTGTTCAGCCTGATGGACGACGCGATCGAGGCGCATACCCCGTTCGAGCGCTTCCTCGCCGAGGCGCGCGAGCGCGGGCGCACGCCCGAGGTGCGCGACTTTCCCGAATGGCGGCGTGAACGCACCGCGTGGTTCGGGATGCGGGACGCGCTGGAGGAGGCCTGGCCGCTGCCCGGCGGCACGCATCTGCGCGTTGTCGCCCAGCCGATGCCCGACGGGGGGCTGGTTCTGATTACCGAGGACCGCACCGAGAGCCTCGCGCTCTCGGCAGTGCGCGACACGCTGCTGCGCACCCGCACCGCGACGCTCGACAGCCTGTTCGAAGCCCTCGCCATCTTCGCGCCCGATGGTTCGGTACAGCTCTGGAACCGCAGCTTTGCGGGGACATGGGGCCTCACCTCCGACCTGCTCGACCGCCACCCCAGCGCCGACGAGCTGCTGAGCGCGATCGGGCGCAACCTCGTGCGTCCCGAGGAGGCCGCGATGATCGGCGCGGCGGTGCGCGCCGCGACACTCGACCGGCGCGAGAAGGGCGGGCAGGTGGAGCTCGCCGACGGGCGCACGTTGCGGTTCGCGGGTATTCCGCTGCCCGACGGCAACGGGCTCCTGACGGTGCTCGACATCACCGCCTCGCAGAAGGCCGAGCAGGCCCTGCGCGAGCGCGCCGAGGCGCTGGAGGAGGCCGATGCGGTCAAGGCCAAGTTCCTCGCCAATATGAGCTACGAGTTCCGCACGCCGCTCACCACCATCGGCGGCTATGCCGAACTGCTCAAGAGCGGCGCGGCGGCCGACCCTGCGGCGGCGGGCGAATATGTCGATGCGATCCTCGTCGCGGTCGAGCGCCTGACCGAGCAGGTCGAGAACGTACTTGATCTGTCGCAGTCCGAGGCGGGGCTGCTGCCGATCCGCAAGGAGCGCGTCGACGTGCTCGACTTCCTCACCACGCTGGTGCGCGAGCGTGAGCAGGCGATCATCACCGCTGGCCTCAGCCTCGACCTCAAGGGGCGCCGGGGCAGGGTGATCGAAGCCGATCCGCGCCAGATGGGACGCGCGATCGGAAACCTCCTCGACAATGCCATCGCCGGAACCCCCGACGGCGGCCGTATCGTGATCGAGATCCGCCGCGCGAGTGATCCGGACGCCGGGTGGAATGTCGAGATCAGCATTGCCGACAATGGCCGCGGCATGAGCGCGCAGGAGCTGGCGATTGCGCAGGGCGGGGTGCGGCCCGGCGGAGAGGGCGCGCCCGAGCGCCGCACCGGGCTCGGCATCCCGCTCGCCCGCCAGCTGATCGCGGCGCATGACGGCACGCTCGAGATCGTCAGCCGCAAGGGCGCAGGCACCACGGCGACGATTCGCGTGCCGTGATGGAAGCGCGCGAGGTGCTCCCTGATCCGGCGGCGATGGCGGCCTATGGCGCGCGCATCGCGGCGCGGCTGCGTGCGGGGGATGTGGTGGCGCTGGAAGGCGGGCTCGGGGCGGGCAAGACCACGCTCGCCCGCGCGATCCTCGCCGCCTTGGGCCATGCGGACGAGGTGCCCTCGCCAACCTTCACGATCATCGAGACCTATGCCGCGCCGCCTCTGCGCCTCGCGGTGGTCCATGCCGATTTCTACCGGCTCGAAGATCCTGCCGAGCTCGCAGAGATCGGGCTCGACGAATACCGCGAGGGCGCGGTGCTGCTGGCCGAATGGCCGCAGAATGCCGGGGGCTTCGGCCATGAGCCGGGGTGCCTTGCGATCAGCCTCGGACCGCGAGGAGAAAGCGGGGAAGGCGGACGGATTGCGATTGCCCGCGGCGGGGCTGATTGGTTAGGGCGGATGCCATGAACGCGCTTCCCGAAGGTCTTGCCGATTTCATTTCCCGGGCCGGATGGGCCGATGCGCGCGTCGAGCCGCTGCCCGGCGATGCCTCGTTCCGGCGCTATTTCCGCCTCACCCGCCCCACGGAGAACGGCGTTGGCGAGGCCGCGATGCTTATGCACGCGCCCCCGCCGCATGAGGATCCTGCGCCCTTTCTCCATGTCGCGCACTGGCTGGGCGGTCACGGCATGCGCGCGCCTGCGGTCTTCGCCGAGGATGCGCCGCAAGGCTGGGTGCTGACCGAGGATTTCGGTAATGACCGGATGCGCGACTGGCTCGATGCCAATCCGGGCGAGGAGCGGGCGGCCTACGCGGCTGCGGTCGAGGCCCTCGCCGCGCTCCACCGCCTGCCGCCCGGGCCCTTCGCACCCTACGACATGGCGGTCTACCAGCGCGAGGCGGCGCTGCTGACCGAGTGGTGGTGCCCGGCGCAGGGCCTGACGGTCGATGCGGAAAGCTACACGGCGGCATGGGACGCGGTGCTCGCCCCGGTGCTGGCGCGCCAGAACCCGGGCGTGACGGTGCTGCGCGACTATCATGCCGAGAACATCATGCTGCTCGGCGGCAAGCCCACCGCGCCGCAGGGGCTGATCGACTTCCAGGACGCATTGGTCGGCCACCCGGCCTACGACCTCGTTTCGCTGCTCCAGGACGCCCGGCGCGATGTCGACGTGCATCTCGAGACCGCGATGCTGCTTCACTATGCGCAAGCGGTGGGCGGGGCGGATGACGACTTCCTCGCCGACTATGCGACGCTCGGCGCGCAGCGCAATGCCAAGATCGTGGGCATCTTCACCCGGCTGAACGCGCGCGACGGCAAGCCGCGCTACCTCGCGATGATCCCGCGGGTCTGGGCGGCCTTGGAGCGCGACCTTGCGCACCCCGCGCTGGAGCCCGTGGCGGCGTGGTTCGACGCCAATGTCCCGGCCGATCTGCGCGCCGCCAACGGAGCCTTCGCCACGTGAGCAAGCTCGCCTCCGACACTGCGATGATCCTCGCCGCCGGGCTGGGCAAGCGGATGCGGCCGCTGACCGCGAGCCAGCCCAAGCCGATGGTGCGTGTGGCGGGCAAGCCGCTGATCGACTACGCCCTCGATCGCCTTGCCGAGGCGGGGATCGCGAAGGCGGTGGTCAATGTCCACTACCTCGCCGACGCGCTGGAGGCGCATGTCCTCGCCCGCGCGGCCCCCAAGGTCACGGTCTCGGACGAGCGCGACCTGCTGCTCGAGACCGGGGGCGGGATGGTCAAGGCCCTGCCGCAGCTGCCCGACCCCTTCTTCGCCCTCAATGCCGACAACATCTGGCTCGACGGGCCCAAGAGCGCGTTCCACGAACTCTCGCGCCGCTGGGACGGGCAAGCGATGGACGCGCTGCTGCTGGTCGTGCCGCACGCGCGCGCCTGCAACTTTCAGGGGCCGGGGGATTTCCACATGGACCCGATGGGTCGCCTTTCGCGTCGCCGGCCGGGGCGGATCGCGCCCTTCATCTACACCGGCATCCAGCTCGTCAGCCACCGCCTGCTGCGCGACGCGCCGCAAGGGCCGTTCGGCACCATGCTGCTGTGGGAGCGCGCCATCGCCGAGGGACGGCTCTACGGCCTCAGCTTCACCGGCCTGTGGTTCGAGGTCGGCACGCCGCAGGCGATCCGCCCGACCGAGGAAGCGCTGGCGGGTGGCTGAGCCGCGCGCACCCGGGCCGCTCGTCTACTCCATCGCCGCGCATCGCGGTTTTGCCGATGCGCTCGTTGCCGGCCTCGTGCCGCGCTACCGCGAGGACGGCTTCGGCCTTGCCCGCCTCACCCTGCTGGTGCCCTCGAGCCGCGCGGCGCGAACGCTGTCGGAGGCTTTCATCCGCCATGCGGGCGAGAGCGGGGAGGGCGGGCTGCTGATGCCGCGCATGATCGCGGTGGGCGACCTTGATCTCGACGAGAAGCTGGGAGCCGCGCTCGACCCGCTGGGCGCGGCTGACATCCCCCCGGCCTGCGATCCGGTGCGCCGCTGGCTGACCTTGGACCGCCTGATCGCCGAGGCCCGCGCCGAGGAAGGCATGTCCCCGCTCCCCGGCCGCGCCCGCCTCAACCTTGCGCGCGAGATGGCGCGGACGATGGACCGGCTGCTGGTCGAGGAGAAGGAGGTCGAAGACCTGCTCGGAGAGGCGGTGCTCGATAGTGTCGCGGGGCTGGCGGAGCACTGGAAGCGATCGATCAGGCTGTTCGGCCCCGTCAATATCCGCTGGCAGATGGCGCTGAACGCGCGCGGCGAGGTCGATGCCGCCACCCGCCGCAACCTGCTGTTCGACCACACGGCGAAGCGCTGGCGCGAGACGCCCCCGCCGCATCCGATCATCGCCGCCGGTGTCACCAGCGCCTCGCCCGCGCTGGCGCGGCTGCTCAGGGTTGTTGCGGGCTTGCCGCAAGGCGCGGTGGTGCTGCCCGATCTCGACCTTGCGATGGACGATGACGCCTGGGACGAGCTCGGCCTTGCCGGCGCTTCGAAGGAGCCGGGCGGCCCGGTGTTCGGCGCGGAGGACGCGGTCACCCACCCGCAATATCACCTGAAGCTCTTGCTCAACCGCATGGGGGTGAACCGGGAGGAAGTGCAGCCCTGGCACCGCCGCGGGATTGCCGCCGCCGACCCGGCGCGCAGCCGCGCGATCTCGGCGCTGTTCCTGCCCCCGCAGGCGAGCCGCTCGTGGAGCACGCTCGAACCGAAGGACCGGCGGCTCGACGGGGTGCGCCTGCTCGCCAGCGCCACCATCGAGGAGGAGGCGCAGGCGATCGCCCTCCTCGTGCGCCAGCAGCTCGAGGTGCCCGAGAAGCGCATCGCCGTCGTCACCGCCGACCGTGGCCTCGCGCGGCGGGTGGTGCAGCATCTCGAACGCTGGCACATCACCGCCGACGATTCCGCCGGCCGCCCGCTGGCGCTGACCCCGGCGGGGCGGTTGTTCGGCCTCATCGCAGAGATCGCTGCCAATGGCCCCGATCCGGCGAACCTCGTCGCCGCCTTCGGCCATCCGCTGGTGAAGAGCTGGGACGGCCTTGCCCGCGGCGACTGGCTCAGGGGTCTGCGCGCGTTCGACCGCCAGCTGCGGGGGCCTTCGCCTGCCCCCGGCATGGAACCGCTGCGCGCGGCGGCGGCCAAGGCCAAGATCGCCGAATGGTGGGCGGAGGCCGAGGTGCTGGTCGCCCCGCTCGCCGACTGGCCGCAGGAGATTGCGCTCGCCGAGGCGCTCACCCGCTTTGCCGTCGCCGCCGAAGCCTTCGCCCGCACCTCCATCTGGGAGCGCGAGGATGGCCGCGCCTTGGGCCAGTTGGTCGAGGACTTGCGCCAGCAAGCCGAGGCGCTCGGCACGGTGATCGAGACTGCCGACCTTGCGGGCGTCTTGCGCGACGCGATGGAACCGGTTGCGGTACGCCCCGGCTATGGCGGGCACCCGCGGGTGGCCATATACGGCCTGCTCGAGGCCCGCATGGCGCGCGCCGACCTCGTGATCTGCGGTGGGCTCAACGAAGGCTCGTGGCCGCAGCCCCCCGGTGCCGACGCGCTGCTTGCGCCTGCGGTGCTGCGCGCACTCGGCGTGCCGGGCGCCGACTTCCGCATCGGCCTTGCCGCGCATGACCTCGCTGGCGCGATGGGCGCGCCGCAGGTGGTGCTATCGCGGAGCCTGCGCGATGCGGAGGGGCCGACGCTGCCCTCGCGTTTCCTGCTCCGGGTCGAAGCGCTGCTCGGCGCGGATCTCGACAAGGAGCATCGCGAGCGCACCATCCCTGCGATCCTCCCGCATCTCGACCGTCTGCGCCCGACTGCCGAACCCTATCCGCGCCCCGCGCCCGATCCCGCACCTTCCTTGCGTGATGTGCCGATCAAGGTCACCGCATTGGACCGGCTGCTGGGCGATCCCTACCAGTTCTACGCGCAGGCGATCCTCGACCTGCGGCGGCTCGATCCGCTGGCCGCCGACCCCTTCAGCGATCCCGCGCTGCGGGGCACGCTGGTGCACGAGATCCTCGATGGCTGGCACAAGGCGCGTGTTCAGCAGCCCGGCCTCGCCCTCGCGCCCTATGCCGCGGCCTGGTTCCGCGAGCAGCGCGTCCACCCGCTGTTCCGCGCGCTGTGGCAGCCGCGCCTGATCGCCGCGCTCGAGCGTTTCGAGGGCTGGATCACCGCCGCCGAGGCCGAGGGCCGCACGGTGCTCGCCACCGAGATCGCGGGCGAGATGGCAGTCGACGGCGTCAAGGTGCAGGGCCGCGCCGACCGCATCGACCGGTTGGCGGACGGCACGCTGGCCATCGTCGACTACAAGACCGGGCGCGTGCCCACCAAGGACGAGGTGAAGGCGGGATTCGCGCTGCAACTCGGCCTGCTGGGCCTGATCGCCGAGCACGGGCGCTTTGCCGACAAGGACAGCGGCAAGGTGGTCAAGGGCGCGGCCAGTGACTTCGAGTACTGGTCGTTCAAGAAGGATGACGGCAGCTTCGGCAAGCGAGAAACGCCGATGAAGGTGGGGCAGGCCAAGAAGGGCCTCACGCCTGAGGAATTCCTGCCGCATCATCTCGAGAAGCTGCATTTCGCCATCACCGAATACATCAGGGGTCGCGCACCGTTCCGGGCGCGCGAAAACCCCGATTACAAGGGCTACACCGACTACGACCAGCTGATGCGCCTCGAGGAATGGCTGGTGCGCCTCACCGAGAAGGAGGCGCAATCGTGAGCGGCGGGAACGGGCTTGTCTTCCCCTTGCAGGACAACCAGCTCCTCGCGGCGGATCCCGAGGACAATGTCTGGCTCTCGGCCTCGGCGGGGACGGGCAAGACGCAGGTGCTCTCCGCGCGGGTGCTCAGGCTGCTGCTGCGCGAGGATGTGGCGCCATCGCAGATCCTGTGCCTCACCTTCACGAAGGCGGGCGCCGCCGAGATGGCGAACCGCATCAATGCGGTGCTGGCGCGCTGGGTGCGGCTCGATGCGGGGACGCTGGGCAAGGAGCTGAAGCAGCTCGGCGCGGATTTCGGCCCGGCCACGCAGGAGCGCGCGCGCACGCTTTTTGCAAGCGTGCTCGATTGCCCCGGCGGGGGGCTCCGGATCGACACCATCCACGCCTTCGCGCAGTTCCTGATCGGCAATTTCCCCGAGGAGGCGAACCTTGCCCCCGGCACCCGCGTGATGGATGACCGCAGCCGCGAACTGCTCGCCCGCGAGGTGCTGACCGACATGTTCGAGGAGGCCGAGCGCACCAATGATGTGCGCATCCTCGATGGACTTGAGACCTTCACCACCCGCAAGGATCCGGCGGCCCTGCACAAGTGGCTGATGCGCGCGGCGGACGCGCAGGAGATGTGGGAGGGGCCGGGCAGCTGGCAATCGCCGATGGGTGCGCGGGTGCGCCAGACGCTGGGGATACCGGCCGATGCGGGGGAGGCGTGGCCCAACGAAATCCTCGATCCCGATCTTTTTCCCGACGACATTCTCATGTCGCTCCTGCCCGCGCTTGATGGCTGGAAGGGGGCCAAGACCGGGCAGGAGACGGCGGCCTTCATCCGCCACTGGATCAACATTGGCCTTGCGGATCGCATCGCCGCAGTCACGCGCTTCTATGAGACCGTGCTCAAGAAGGACGGGACGCCGCGCAAGATGGACGGTGCGGCCAAGCTCGATCCCGATTTCCTGCGCCGTCAGGAGGACATCGCCGAGGCGCTGGCCGAATACGAAACCCGCCGCTCCCTCCTCGCCTGCGCCGAGATCGTCACCTCCGCGC
>OFDN01000638.1_pt1 | contig 27102 bp, 21 predicted proteins | sample 1520971 | NCBI WGS metagenome assembly OFDN01 (sample SAMEA94257418, study PRJEB24077) | hot springs metagenome | biome: Aquatic biome; feature: Geographical feature; material: Water | place: India | collected 2012-06-12 | depth 5 m | reverse complement strand
TCCGGCGGCGACGCCGCGCTCGACCGCGGCGTCGAGGCTCTCGCCGTCGGCGAGGGCCGCGGCCAGGGCGCCGGCGAAGGCGTCTCCGGCCCCGGTGGTGTCCACCACGGTCACGCGCGGTGCGGCGTGGTGCCCCGCATCCGTCTGATCGGCCCAGACGACGCCGTCGCCGCCGAGGGTGATGACGACGCTGCGGCACCGCGCGCGCAGCGCCGTGGCGGCCGCGAGCGCTTCGTCGACCGAGCCGACGGGCAGGTCGGTGAGGTCGTGCGCCTCGGCCTCGTTGACGACGAGCGGGTCGCACAGGGCGAGCAGCTCGTCGGGCACGGCACGGCTGGGGGAGAGGTTGAGCACGGTGCGCCCGCCCAGCTCGGCGACGGTCTCGGCGCCGGTGCGCACGGCCGCGAGCGGAATCTCGAGCTGGGCCAGCAGCACCGTGCCGGCACCGCCGACGGCGCGGATGCCCGCCTCGACCTCGTGCGCGTTGACCCGGCCGTTCGCCCCCGCCGCGACGACGATCGTGTTCTCGCCGTCGCGCGAGACCGTGATGAGCGCGATGCCGGTGGGAGCGTCGTCGACGACCGCGACGCTCGACACGTCGACGCCGCCCGAGCCGAGCGCGTCGAGCAGCTGCCGCCCGTTGCCGTCGGCGCCGACCACGCCGAGGAAGACCGGCATTGCGCCCGAGCGCGCCGCCGCGAGAGCCTGATTGGCGCCCTTGCCGCCCGTCGCGATGACGAGCTCATCGCCGAGCAGCGTCTCGCCGGGCAGCGGATGCCGGTCGACGAGCACCGTGTAGTCGGTGTTGGCCGAGCCGAGAACGATGAGCGAAGCGGTCATGGCTCCATCGTGGCAGAGGGTGCCGCGCGGCGAGCCCGCGCGTCGCGCCATGCCTGCCACGCCCCGGTCGACCACAGCGCCCACGCGACGAGCGCCGGCTGGAACAGCAGCCGGATGCCCCGCGCGAGATCGGTGTCGAGCCCGAAGCCGTCGCGCCCCTCGGTGAACTGCGCGATGTTACCGGGGAAGATCGCGAGGAAGAACAGCGCGACCGTCCAGCCGACCCACACCCGCGCGCGCCCCCACGCGACGATGAGTGCGAGGCCCAGCGCGAGCTCGACCACGCCCGAGGCGACGACGACGAGGTCGGGGTCGAGCGGCAGCCACGGCGGCACCTGGGCGAGAAACTCCTCGCGCCCGACGGTGAGGTGCCCGGTGCCCGCGACGAGCAGGGCGAGGCCGAGCAGCCAGCGGGCGATGTGCCGGGCGACGAGGGCTCCGGCGGACGGGGAGGCGGTCATGGCTCCAGTGTGGCGGCACGGGCACCGGCCTAGGCTGTGAGGCGTGAGCTCCGCATCCGTCGCCGTCGCACAGTTCGCTCCGGTCGCCGACCGCACCGCGAATCTGGCCGGGATGCGCGCCCTCGCCCTCCGCGCCGCCGAGCAGGGCGCCGACCTCGTGCTGTTTCCCGAGTACGCGTCGTACTTCACGCCGACCATGGGCCCCGACTGGCTCGCCGCGGCCGAGCCCCTCGATGGCCCGTTCGTCGCCGGCCTGGCGGATATCGCGGCCGAGGTCGGGGCGATCATCGTGGCGGGGTTCATCGAGCTCGGTACGCGCCCCGACCGCTTCCGCAACACGATCGCGGCGGTCGGGCCCGATGGCGCGCTGCTCGCGGTCTCGCGCAAGCTGCACCTCTACGACGCGTTCGGCGCGACCGAGTCGGCGTGGGCCGAGCCGGGGGCGATCGAGCCGCCGCAGCTGTTCCCGCTCGCAGCCGAGGGCCTGCGCGTGGGCATTCAGACCTGCTACGACCTCCGGTTTCCGGAGGTCACTCGCCGGCTCGTGGATGCCGGGGCCGAGCTCGTGCTCGTGCCGAGCGAGTGGGTGGCCGGGCCCGGCAAGGTGCACGCGTGGCGCACGCTCGTCACCGCGCGCGCGATCGAGAGCACCGTCTACGTCGCCGCCGCTGATCATCCGCCGCCCGTGGGGGTCGGCACGAGCATGATCGTGGATGCGCGCGGCGAGCTGCTCGCGGCGCTCGACGACGAGACCGATGCGGTGGTGGCCGCGCTGAGCCGCGAGCACCTCGACGCGGTGCGCGGGGTCAACCCGGCGCTGCGGCTGCGGCGGTTCCGGGTCGAGCCGGGCGCGCCGGTCTCGCTGACCTCCGGCTAAGCGCCGCGCGCCGCGCCGAACGCGTGCAGCCGCCGCGCGGCCTCGGTGATCGAGGCTTCCGGCTTGCAGAAGGCGAACCGCAGCGCGGTCGGGCTCACCGGCCCGCCGGGGCGGCCGAAGGCGCTGAGCGGGATCGCCACCACCCCGGGGTCGGCCGCGAGCGCGCGGGCACTCGACGCGGCGTTACCGAGCCCGAGCGCGGCGGGCGGCTCGGCGACGATGAAGTACGAGCCCGCGGTCGGGGTGATGGTGAAGCCGGCGTCGACGAGCCCGGCGGCGAGCAGGTCGCGCCGGTGCTGCAGGGTGGCCCGCAGGGCGGCGAAGGTGTCGTCGGGCATCCGGAGACCGGTCGCGACCGCGCCCTGGAACGGCGCGCCGTTCACGTAGGTGAGCCACTGCTTGACGCCGATGACGGCGTCGATGAGCGCGACCGGACCGGTGACCCAGCCGATCTTCCAGCCGGTGACCGCGAAGGTCTTCGCCGCGCTCGAGATCGTGAGGGTGCGCGCGGCCGCGCCCGGATAGGTCGCGACCGGCACGTGGCGGCCACCGTCGTAGACGAGGTGCTCGTAGACCTCGTCGCTGACGATGACCGCGTCGTGGCGGGCGGCGAGAGCGATGATGCGCTCGACGTGCTCGGCGGCGAGTATCGAGCCGGTCGGGTTGTGCGGCGAGTTCAGCACGATGACGCGCGTGCGGTCGGTGATGGCCGCGTCGATCGCGGTGGCGCTGGGCTGGAATCCGGGCTCGCTCAGCGGGATCGTGACGTGCCGAGCGCCGGCGAGCCCGGTGACGGCCGCGTAGGCGTCGTAGAACGGTTCGAGCGTGACGACGTCGTCGCCGGGGCCGGCGAGGGCGAGGAGGCTCGCCGCGAGCGCCTCGGTCGCGCCAGCGGTGACCAGCACCTCGCGCTCGGGGTCGAGGGTCAGGCCGTAGAAGCGCTGCTGGTGCTCCGCGATCGCGTGGCGCAGGTCGGCGATGCCGCGCCCCGGAGGGTACTGGTTGACGCCGGCCTCGATCGCCGCGACCGCGGCCTCGAGCACGGCGGCGGGCGCACCATCGTCGGGGAATCCCTGGCCGAGGTTGATGGCGCCGTGCTCGGCGGCCAGCGCCGACATCTCGGCGAAGATCGTCGGCCGCGCGGTGCCGTCGTCGTCGAGCAGTCCCGCCGCGTGGGCGGCGCGCATCCACGGCCGGTCGGCAGCGGCCCCGTCGACTGTCATGGCGCCAGCGTAGCCGGGGGATCGTTCGCCCCCGAAAGGTGAAACATCACGGGCAGTTGTCGCAATGCGTACATCCCTCCGTGTCCCCCATTTGGCGGAAATTGACGCAAAGCGCACACTGGAGAACCGGAGCGCCTCGCGACGGACAGCTCACCTACCCGAACCCGGAGTCGACGCACCGTGACCAACCACTCTCCCGAGCGTGAGGCACAGCCGTGATGCCGCTCGCCTACGAGAAATGGCACGCGCTGACAGATGGCGGCGATTCGCATCCCGTCTTCCGCGCACTGCACGCTGCCCGGCTTGATAGCTTCCTCGCCGACAGTCAAGACGACGGCGTCATGGTCATCGATGCCGAGGGTGTCATCGTCGACGGCAACCTCGCGCTCAGCCGTCGAACCGGATACAGCCGGAGTGAGCTCCTCGGCCGACCGATGGTCGACGTCGTCGTGCCTGCCCAACGTCGCCGAATCCGGGCAGCGATCGACGACATGCTCGCGGGCGACGGGGTGCGGGCGCGTGCCGACGGCATAAAGCGCTCGGGCGAGCTGTGCGACCTCGCGATCACCTTCGTGCCGCTCTTCGACGACGACCGCGCCGTTGTCGGCGCCCTCGTCATCACCCAGAACCTCAGCGAAGCATCCGAGGCCGAGCGCGACCGTCAGCGCGACACCGCGCTGCTGGAACTCGCGAGCCGGGTCGCTGGACTGGTGGGCTGGACGCTGGACCTCACGACCGGTGCGCTCGGCTGGTCGGGGGAGCTTCCTGAACTGCGCGGGCGCACACCGCATGATCTCGTCTCACTCACGGCCATGCTCAACCGGGCGGACGCAGCCCGGCTGGCGCGCTCACTGGAGCGCTGCGCCCGGGAGCAGCGCACCCTCGACATCACAGTTGCGCTCGTCCCGGAAGGAGGGCGCACCCCTGCGGCGGGCCCGTTGCTCCCCGGCGGTGCCTCCACGGGCACCGAACGTCACCTGCGGCTCGTCGGACGTGTTTCCTCCAGCTCGCCCGACGGAAACCGCGTCATGAGCGGTGCCGCGCACGATGTGACTGCGTCTGTCGTCGAGCAGCGGCAGCGCGTCGCCGTCGAGGATCTGCTGTCCAGAACGGTCAACGCCATGACCGACGGCTTCGCCGTCATCGACGCGCAGTGGCGGGTGAGCTTCGCGAACGACCGCATGGTCGAGTTCGTCGGTCGCGATCGGGAAGCGATCATCGGCGAGCCGCTCTGGGAGGTCATCCCCGAGATCGCCGGAAGCGAGTTCGAGCGGCCGTTCCGCGACGCCGTCGAGCAGTCGTCGACCGTGCAGGCGCGGGGCTGGTTGGCCGAGCGCGGCATCTGGTTCGACGTCACGGCGTACCCGACCGGCCAGGGCCTCGCCGTGCACCTGCGCGATATCACGGAGACCGAGATGGCGCGGCAGGCCTACGAGAAGGCGCAGGAGGAGCTGGCCACCCTGGGTGGACTTCTCGACATCTCGAGGGATGCCATCATCGTGCGCGATCTCGAGCACCGCATCCGCTACGCCAATGCCGGCGCCATCGCTCTCTACGGCTGGGATGCCGACACCGTGATCGGCGCCACTGCTGACCAGCTGCTCGATGTCGATCGCGAACGGCGCGCGCAGGCGACCGAGGCCGTCCTCGCCCATGGTCACTGGTCCGGCCACATCGCGGTGCGAACTCACGACGGCCGCGATCTCATCGTCGCCTCGCGGTGGCAGCTCATGCGCGATGACGCGGGGCAGCCCGAGTCGATCCTCTCGGTCGCGGTCGACATCACGGAGGAGCTCGCTCGTGAGGAGGCCCTGCGTCGGGCGGAGCGCCTCGAGTCGCTCGGCACCTTCGCCGGGGGTATCGCGCACGACCTGAACAATGTTCTGACGCCCATCACCCTGGCCGCGCAGCTGCTCGGCCACTCCCTCGCCGGCACTCCCGACGCCGAGACGGCCGAGATGATCGAGACGGCCGCCCGTCGCGGGGCCGCGATGGTGCGCCAGGTTCTCACCTTCGCGCGCGGCGTCGAGAGCGGCACCGACCCCGTCGACGTCTGTGCCCTGCTCGTCGAGCTCGAGCGCATGGTCGGCGAGACCCTCGCCGAGGGCGTCACCCTCGCGATCACGCCGCCGCCGGTCGGCACGGTCGTGGTGGGCGACGCTACCCAGCTGCTGCAGGTTCTGGTCAACCTCGTGAGCAACGCCAACGATGCCATCACGGCACCGGGGGCCATCACGGTGGATGCCCGGCTCGAGCCGCGCGACGACGCCGGCTCGTCGGTTCTCGTCATCGACGTCATCGACACGGGCCACGGCATGAGCCCCGAGGTCATCACCCGCCTGTGGGAGCCGTTCTTCACCACCAAGCCCGTCGGCAAGGGAACCGGGCTCGGCCTGCCGATGGTCGCGGCGATCCTCCGTGCGCACGGCGGCTCGATCGACGTCGACAGCGACGGACGCACCGGCTCGCGCTTCACGCTCACCCTGCCCGCTGCCGACGCGGCGGTACCCGCAGCGCCCGTCTCGGTCGACGACGACCTCGTGCGCGGTGACGGACGCACCGTGCTCGTCGTCGACGACGAGCCGGCGATCCGCCGGCTCGTGCGTCAGCTGCTCGTCGCCCAGAGCTACCGAGTGGTGGTGGCACGCAGCGGGGCCGAGGCGCAGCGCCAGCTCGCCGCGCCCCCCTCGGTCGATCTAGTGCTGAGCGACGTGACCATGCCCGACGGCGACGGCATCGACCTCGTGCGCTGGCTCATGGCCAGCGCCGCATCCGTGCCCATCGTGCTCATGAGCGGCCGGGAGGACGCCGGATCGATCCCCGACGAGGTGCGCGCTCGCTGCGCGGGATTCCTCGTCAAGCCGCTCACCACCTCGACCCTGCTCATGGCCGTGCACACGGCCCTCGACCGCCGCCCGAGAGGAGGCCGCGCATGACGGCTCGCACGTCTGGACCCTGGCGAATCCTCGTCGTCGACGACGACGCGCTCATCGCCGCCCTCGTCGCCGACGGACTGCGGCTCAACGGTCACGACGTCACCGTCGCCGCGTCGCCCGACGAGGCGCGGCTCGTGCTCGGCGACATCGACCCGCACCTGCTGATGTGCGACCTCAACTTCACCGATGGGCAGTCGGGCGCGGCGTTCGTGGGCGTGGTGCGCGAGCAGCGCCCGTGGGTGGCCTGCGTCGTGCTCTCGAACCACCGCTCGCCCGAGCTCGCGGTCTCGGATGCGCACCTCCTGCCGAGTGACGTCGTCTACCTCGTGAAGTCGACCGTGCGGTCGGTCGATCAGATCCTCGATGCCGTGCACGCCGCGATGACCGGAACGGCGCTCGAGACGCCCGACCCCGACGACGACCCGGTGATCATCATCAATGCGGCGCAGGCGCAGGTGCTGCGCATGCTCGCCGCGGGCGCGACGACGCGCGCGCTCGCCGAGGCGCGGGGCACCTCGGTGCGCGCCGCCGAGAGCCTGCTCGTGCGGCTCTACACCGTTCTCGGGCTCGACACGAGCCGCGACTCCAACCCGCGGGTCGAGGCCATCCGGCTCTGGCAGTCCGGGCGCATCCGGGTGCGCCGATCCAGCGGTCGGGAGACCAGCCTTGTATCGTGACCGCCTGACCCAGAACCGGTCGCGCGAGCTCGTCGCGGGGTTCCTCGACGACTTCCTCGCGCAGCGCGGATGGTGGGCGGCGCGCGCCGCGTGGGTCGACGAGCGCGACATGGTGATCGACCCCTGGCGGGTCTCGTCTGCGGCACCCTCGGCTCTCGACCCCCTGCGGCGGCACACCGACCCCGTCGACCCCGTCGACCCCGGTGCCGAGCGGTATCCGGAGCCGGCGATCGTGCCCGTCTCCGCAGTCCGCTGCACGCGGGCGCTCGTCGACGACTTCGCCGCGGCCGGCGTCGACGAGCTGATCGTGGTGGACGTCGCGGGGGTCGGACCGTTCGACCTGCGGCTCGTCTTCGCCGTCGATGCCGCGCAGCGCCGCTCGCCCGATGGCATCGAGGCTCTGCGCACGGGCGCCGCACTGCTGCCGACGCTGATCCGTCAGGAGGGCGAGCGCGACGCCCTGCGGCTGGGTGCCCTGCGCGATGCACTGACCGGGCTTCTCAACCGCCCTGGTCTCGACGAGCTCGCCGCTCAGCGCCCGAACGGCTCGTTCCTGCGGGCCGTGATCTATCTCGACCTCGACGGCTTCAAGGCGGTCAACGACGCGCACGGACATGGCGCCGGCGATGAGGTGCTCGTCGGCACCGCGCAGCGCCTCGTGGCGCAGGTGCGCCCGCACGACCTCGTCGCGCGCCTGGGCGGCGACGAGTTCGTCATCGTCGCCGAGCAGGTTCTCGACGAGACGTCGGTGGTGTCGCTGTCGCAGCGCATCATCGGCGCGGTCTCGCACGATCTCGTGCTCGAGTCGGGCGCGGTCGTCGCGGTGGCGGCGAGCGCCGGTGTCGCCCTGTGGCCGGAAGGCGAGCCGCTCGAGGCGATCATCGCGACCGCAGACGGCCTCATGTACGAGGCGAAGCGCATCGGCGGGGGAATCGCCATGCACGACGGCGCCGGGCGCATCCTCGTGCGCGACCCGCTCGATGGTCGCGCTGTTCCGGAGGAGGTCGAGCGCGGTCGCGCGCCCGTTCGCGCGCTGCCCCTCGACCCGCTCGGCGACGCCGTCGAGGGCGGAGCCCACGTGGTGCTCCGCGGCGAGCTCTGCACCGTCGCGGCGGACGAGGCGGCCGAGACCGTTCTCGACGCGCTGCGGCCGATCGACCGGGCTCGGCCGGCCGATCTCGTCATCGAGCCGCGCGGCCGGGGGTGGGCCCGCGACGGTGTGCTGGCCGATCTGGTCGCGGCGATCCGCGACCGTCGGCCCGCATCCCGCCTGACCCTGCTCGTCGACGCGCAGCCGTCGGCGATCGAGCTGCGGCTCGCGGCGGAGGAGCTGCGCGCGCTCGGTCTGGCGAGCGTCGCGCTCGGCGGCGTCGGCGCGGTGCATGGCGGCGATCTGCGGATGATCGCGCAGGTCTCGCCGACGCTCATCAGCCTCGATCACGAGGCCGTGCTGAATCTCACGCGCACGAGCCCCGCCGGCCTCGTCGCCCGGCTCGCCGCCGCCCTGGCTCAGACGGTCGCCGCGCCGCTGCTGGTCGTCGAGCCCCCGGTCGAGGTCTCCGACGACACCCTGCGTGCGTGGGGAGCGAGCGCCGTGGCGCGCGCCCTCGACCGCGCATGACCCCTGACCGTCCACCACTGTCTCCGAACCCGAGTAGAGAGAAGCACTGATGAACACGTCGATCCGCTGGGCGGCCACGGCCGCCCTGGTCGTGCTGGCGCTGGCTGGCTGCACCGCGAGCCCGGAGCCGGCCCCCGAGCCGTCGGGCGAGAGCGCGTACGGAGGCTTCGCCGTCGACCCGCCGGCCACCGACGAGGTGGTGCTGACGGTCGAGGGGGCGACGACGGTCGACTTCACCTACGGCGAGCTGCAGCAGCTGGCGACGGTCGAGATCGAGATTCTCGAGCCGTTCGTCGAGCAGCAGCAGTCGTTCACCGGTGTGCCGCTCGCCGAGCTGCTGGCTGCGGCCGGGGTTCCGGCTGAGGCGCGCATCGAGACGATCGCGCTGAACGACTACCGGTACGCCGACACCGTCGCGCAGTGGACCGAGAACGACGCGCTGCTCGCGGTCTTCCGCGACGGCGAGCTCATCCCGATGGATCAGGGCGGCCCGATCCGCATCGTCTTCGACTCCGACTCGCCCGCCTTCGCGCTGCTCGACGCCTGGAACTGGAGTCTGCGCACGATCGCCGTGATCGACTAGGCGAGCACGTGGAATCCGGGGGCGGAGAGACGATGCGCGGCAGCCGGCTGCTCGGTCTGAAGCGTCGGCAGTACGGTCTGCTCGGCGTGCTCATGGCCGCGGTCGTCTCGCTGCTGCTGACGTCGGTCATCTCCGTGGCCGCGCACGATGACGAGCTGCAGGGCCTCTACAGCGAGGAGGCGGACGGGACCGCGATGACGTTCGTGCAGCGCGAGTCGTTCGGTCTCATCATCGAGCTCGACCGCTGGGCGCGCGGTGACGCCACCGCGCGCGATGTGCAGATCGCGCGGGCGCTGCTGGGCCAGCGTCTGCAGGTGCGCACCGCTTCCGACGTCACCACGTACGAGCTCACCGACTACGCCTACCGCACGAGCCTCGCGGCCATGGATGACGTCGTGCGATCGCTCGACGACGCCGCGGTCGACGAGCGGTCTCTGCAGCGACAGGCGGCCGGCAGCGTCATCGACGAGTTCGAGGTGCGGACGCACGAGCTGAGCACGGTGTTCCAGGAGATCACCCGCGCTCGGGCCGCCGAGGCGATCAACCGGCGGGCGATCACCGAGCAGACCCAGGCGATCCTCGCCGGTCTCATCATCCTGCTCGGCGCGGGGCTGGCCGGCTGGATCGCCGCCGATCTGAGATCGACCTACCGCGAGGCCTCGGAGCGCCTGCGCGCCGAGACCGCCCGTCTCGAACACGCCCGACGGCGCCTCGAGCTGCGGCAGCGACTCGCCGATCGTGCCGGCAGCTGGAGCGAGGCCGTCGCCGCCGGGGTCGAGACCCCGACGATCATGCGCACCGCCCTCGCCGACCTCGCCGAGCTGGCACCGGGCCTCGCGGTGCAGGTCATCGAGCATCAGGATGCGCCCGTTCGACTGGAGCGCGTGCGCGACGTGCACGTCCCTTCCGATGCCGAGGCCCCAGCCGACGGCGCGCACGATGGCCTCGACGACGAGGATGCCCTCGCGGCGATCGACCGCGTCAACGAGATCCTGCACCTCGTGCACGTGCGCGACCACCGCGAGCAGGCCCTCGATCGCGCCCGTCGATTCGATGCTCTGACCCAGCTGCCCAATCGCGAGCACCTGCAGCCCGCGGTCGCCGATGCCACGGAGCGTGCACGTCTCCTCCCCGGGGGGTCGGTCGCTCTCGCGCTCGTCGACATCAACCGGTTCGCCGACTTCAATCTCGCCTTCGGCCCTGCGGAGGGCGATCGCCTTCTCGTCGCTGTCGCGCGCGTGCTCGTCGAGCACGGGCAGCCGGCCGCTGAGGTGCTCCGCCTCTCCGCCGATGAGTTCGCGATCGTCGGGACGTACCCCACACAGCAGGCCGCCGAGCAGGCGATCGCGGTGCTGTCGTCGGCGCTCGCCCGCTCGCACGACGTAGCGGGAGAGCAGGTGGCCGTCTCGGCCACGATCGGCGCGGTCGTCGAGAGGGCAGGGGCCCCGCATCCGGATGCCCTCGTGCAGCGCGCCGCCGCCGCACTCGCCGCGGCGCAGGCGACCGAGCCGCGCCCGGCCGTGCGGTACTTCGTTCCCGACCGCGACGCGCACCTGCTGGACGCGATGCGCGAGGAGTCGGCCCTGCGGTCGGCCCTGCGCTCGGGCGAGTTCGTCACCCACGTGCAGCCGATCATCGATCTCGAGTCGGGCGCGTTCGTGGCCTGCGAGGCTCTCGTGCGCTGGAACAGGCCCGGGGTCGGGCTGGTGCGGCCGGACGAGTTCCTGCCGGCGATCGCCCGCGCGGGGCTGACGGTCGAGCTGGGCTGGCAGATCATCGACGGCACGCTGACCGCCTGGGGCGCCGTGCGCGCGGCCGCCGCGGGCACCCTGGATGGTATCGCGGTGTCGATCAACCTCGATGCCGCACAGCTGGCGGTGCCGACCCTCGCCGACTACCTCGTCAACGCGGCCGACCGCACCGGTCTGCCGCTCACCTCCCTCGTGGTCGAGATCACCGAGCACGCGCTGCTCGTCGGCGAGGGCGCCCTCGAGCAGCTCGAGAGCCTGCGGGCCCGGGGCGTGCGGGTCGCGCTCGACGACTTCGGAACCGGGTACTCGAGCCTCGCGCAGGCGAGCACCCTGCCGCTCGACGTGCTCAAGCTCGACCGCAGCTTCCTGCCCGACCCGCAGCTCGATGCTCAGCAGTCGGCGATCATCCGCGACATCCTGTCGATCGCCAGCACGCTCGACCTCGACGTCACGGCCGAGGGCATCGAGACCGACGAGCTCGCCGCGCAGCTGCGCGAGCTCGGCGTGCGCTACGGGCAGGGCTGGTGGGCGGCGAAGGCGATGCCGATCGAGGAGATCGCCGGCTGGGCGGCCGAGCGCTCGGCGATGCTCAGCGCCCGCTGATCGCCGCGGCCGGGCTGCGCCGTGACAGCGCCCGAGAGCGTCCCCGCGACTCGGGTGCGTGCACGACAGCCCCGTAGCGCGCGAGCCAGGCGGTGTGGCTCCAGTCGGCCACTCCACCGACCCGCAGCATGCCGCCGCTGACCGCGGTGACGTTGCGCACCTGCAGCTGGCCGCTCACGCGCTCGCCGCGATCGAGCACGAGCTCGATCGGCAGCCGCTGGTGCAGCGCGACGTCGGTCGATCGGGTGAGGAAGGCGGCGCCGCCGATGCTCACGTCCACGCAGGTCGAGTCGCTCGCGCCGATGGTCGCGGCGAGGCTGACCGGCACACGCGGTGCACGGCGCATCCACACCCGGTTGCGGGCCTGGTAGGGCTCGACGACGTAGCAGTGCGCGTTCACCCGGTCGCGCGACGCGTCGTCGTGCCAGGTGACCGGACCGCCCATGCGCACGCGAGCGCCGGACGGGCCGATCGCCGAGCGCGAGGTGATCGTGAGCACACCGCGAGCCGTCGTCGGGCTGCCATCCAGCGCCCGGCACTCCACCTCGATCTCGACCTGGGTCGCGAGCTCGGTGACCGAGCGCTCGACCACGAGCGCCGCGCCGCGCTGGTGCAGATCGACGCACTGACCGACGGTGCCGTCGACCCGAACCGGCAGCGACACGGGAAAGCGCCAGAGCGTTCGGTGCTGACGCCGCCGATGAGCGCGCACGGCGAGCTGCAGCGTCACCACGATGTCGAGCACGCTGAACACGCTGATGACCGCGAACGCCGCGAGCGAGAGCGGCGGAAGCACACCCTGCTCGCCGAGCGCGATCACCGTGGTGTCGACCCCGCGCGCGACGAGAACAGCCAGCAGCGCGAGCGCGACCACCAGCGGAAGCCGCACGAACCGCACGGCCTCCCAGCCGCCGAGATCCGGCTCGTTCTTCGGGGTGACGTGAAAACGCATGGGGCGGCGGCTGATGAGAGCCGGCAGGGCGTGCAGGTGCGGCTCGAGCGTGAGCATGAGCGATCGAACGCCCTCGACCCGCCCGGTGACACCCCGGTGCAGGGCGGTCGCCGTGAGGCCCGCGACGAGCATCCAGAGCGCCCAGAACGCGACCCCCTCGATGCCCGGCATGGCGACCGGGATCACGCCGAGCGCGCCCACCAGCACGACGTAGACCGCGAAGGTCAGGCGCTGCAGCGGGGTCAGGTAGTGCAGCAGGGTTCCGACGTACGAGAGCTTCTGCGAGGGGCGCAGCCCCCGCCCGAACGGCATGCGCAGGCGCCAGTGGAACGCCGACAGGGTGCCCTCGGCCCAGCGGGCGCGCTGCACCGAGTAGGCGGCCAGGTTGTCCGGAGCGAGCCCCTGGATCAGATGCTCGTTGTGGTACAGCAGGCTGTAGCCGGCCTTCTGCAGCAGCAGCGAGGTCTCGAAGTCCTCGGTCGACGTGACCGTGGCGATGCCTCCCACCTCCCGCAGCGCGCTCAGCCTGATGACCGCCGCTGATCCGCACCAGAAGACCGACCCGAGCCGGTTGCGGCCGGGCAGCAGCACATCGAAGAACAGCGACTGCTCGTGGCGGCCCGACTCGTGGTGCATGACCGAGTTGTGGTTGCGGAACGAGTGGGCCGACTGCACGAGGGCCACGCGATCATCGGCGAAGTAGCCGGTCATGGCCTCGAGGATGTCCGGCGCAGCCACATGATCGGCGTCGAGCACGAGCAGCAGGTCGCCCTGCAGGCGCGGCAGCACGGCGTTGATGTTGCCCGCCTTGGCGTGAGCGTTGTCGGGGCGGGTCACGTACACCGCCCCGAGACGCTCGGCGAGCGCGCGCATCTCGGGGCGGCGCCCGTCGTCGCACAGGTAGACCGTCGTGCGCCCGCGCACGGCGAGAGCCCCGATCACCGTCGGCTCGACGATGTCGACGTCTTCGTTGTAGGTGGCGATCACGATGTCGACCGCGAGGTCGAGCGCCGGCAGCCGGGGTGTCGGAGGGAGCCGCCAGGTCTCGACGACCATGATCACGAAGCTCACGTAGCCGACAGCCTCAGCGGCGAGCAGCGGCCAGAACAGCCCGGGCGCGACCCCGGCGGAGGTGGCGACGACGCGCCATGCGAGATACACCGCGCCGAGCGCGACCGCCACGGCCGCGAGCGCTCGCGCCGCGGCGTCGTGGCGCTGGAACCAGCTGCCGACCCGCAGCGAGGTGCGGGTGACGGAGGAGGGGATGGGGGCGTAGGGGCCCGTCACGACGGTTCCGCGGGGGATCATCGACTGCGTCCTTCCGGGCGTCGCGCGCGGGCCGCGCTGGCCCGCCTCCGACGACCACCACCATGGTCGCGCGCCAGCGAAACCGGTTCACTATCGAGCACGCGCCCCTTTGACGCAAAGCGAAGAGCTCGCGTGTCGACCGGTTGCCGGTTCTGCGCGCCCCCGTCACCCTGGTAGTGGCACGCAGCCCCTCCATCCCCCCCAGAGCGGGACGTGCAGTGTCGGCGGCCGGACGCACCGCGCCCGGCCGCCGACGCATCACTCGCGGCGACCCCCGCCGCGCACGCATTTCGAGGAGACGACCATGGACGAGACCCCGAGCTCGGTCGACTGGATCAACGCGGGCACGACCACCTCGGTCGACGCGCTGGTGTTGCGGTTCTCCGTCGTGCTCAACGGGCTCTATGAGCACGTCGGCAACGCCGGGTCGTCCTGGTTCCTCGTCGACATCACTGGTCGCCTCGTCGACTGCGGCGCCGACAGCGCTGCCCCGCTGCTCGGTGCTCCGGTGACCCGGCTGGTCGGCGGTCTCGCCGCCACCGAGATCGAGCTGGCCTGGGCCCAGGTGCTCAATGGCCGCAGCCAGACCATCTGGCCGTGGCGGGGCGGTCGCGCCAAGGCGGCCGCGCGCTCGATCGAGCTGCACCCGCTGCGCGACACCCTGAGCGACGCGCGCCCCATCATCGGGGCCCTCGCGGTGATGGTGGACGCCGAGTCGGGCGCCCTCCGGTTTCCGGTCGCGGCCTAAGCCTCCGTCTTCGGCAGGGTGAGCTTCGTCGCCCAGTCGAAGAACGCCGCCTTGCCGGGGCTGGTGTCGGCGACATCGGCGTCGACGCCGCGCGACAGCAGCGTCGACAGACCATCGATGATGAGGTCGAGGTCGTCGTGCGGCGCCGTCAGGGCCAGGCCGGCCGAGACGGCTGACAGGATGCTCGACACCTGCCGTGCATCCACATCGGGCCGCACCATGCCGGCCGACTGCAGCGCTTCGATGAGCTCTCCGCGGATGCCGATGGTGGGGGTGTACGCGTAGCTGCTGCCGTTGCGCATGATCGCGTTGAGCGCCTCGCGGTCGATGACGAAGAGCGTCTTCGCGAGCGGCCGCTCGTACACCGCGCTGAGGATGTACGTGTACATGCGCGACAGCAGTCCGCCCCGCGGGTCGCGCTCGATGTTCTGCACGATGAGCCCGTACATGCCGTGGAACTCGCGGTTGAGCATCGCGACCATGGCGTCATTGGCGGTCGGGAACATCGCCTCGACCTCCTCGACGCTCACGCCTGCGCGCAGGGCGATGGCGGGCAGGGTGACGGCGGCATAGCCGTCGTTCTGGATGAGGTCGCTCGCAGCGTCGAGAACGATCTCGACATCGGTGAGGTTCGCCTTCGTCATTGCGGAGTATCCCCCGGGTGGTGGTGGGAGGTGGTTCGCCCAGTGTAGGCGGGCGGCAGACGATTCTGTGCACCCCGTTTTCGGGGGACGGCAGCGGGGTACAAACGGCCCTGTCGCCGGTGTGGAAACATCGCACCGGGATGCTCGCGCGCCCCCTACCGTCGACCCATGCCGCGCCCGCTCGCCCTCGCACTCGTCCCGCTTCTGCTGCTCGCGGCCGCCCTCGGCGGCTGCACCCCGTCGACGCGCCTGCCCCCGCCCGAGCCGTCGGCGGCGGGCGAGCCGCTCTTCGCCTCCGACGAGGAGGCGCTCGCGGCGGCGACGGCGGCGTACGAGGAGTATCTGGCTGTCTCTAATGCCGTTTTTCGCCAGCCGCCCCGTGATCTTCGGCCGCTGGAGGGCGTCGCGACAAGTGAGTTCATCGAGAATGAAGAGCCATTCGCTGAGCAACTTGATGAGAACGGATGGTCTATTTCCGGGCTCTCCACGCTGATCGGCGTCGAACTCCAGCAGATTTTCGATGGTCCTTCAGACTCCGCAGTGCTTGTCGTTTATGTCTGTCTAGATGTCTCTGGTGCACGCGTTTTCGACGCCGCTGGAGTCGACGTAACTCCGGCGGACCGGGCCGACGAGGTCACTCTCGAAGTGGAGATGATCGCCACGAGTGCAGACGTCCTTCTAGTGAACCGGAGCGAGCTGTGGGCAAACAGCATCACCTGTTCTGCCTAGTGCTCGCCCTGGGTGTTGCTCTTTCAAGCGCCACACCTAGTCTTGCCGCGGCAGCTAGCCAGTGCTCTGGGAGTGCCGCCACGCTCGGGTGCCCCGACGTCGGTGGCAGCGTGCACGAGGACGGCGCGACCCTCGAGGGTGAGCTGACGGTCGGCGGGTCGCCGGGCGGCGCTGGCGGCGGGTCGGGCGGCTCGGGCGGGGGCGGCTCCGGCACCTCCACGCTGCCGCCGATGCCGTGCGAGGAGGTCTTCGCGGGCCTCTGCTACGGCGAGGGGCAGGGCAAGCCGGGGGAGGAGAGCGCGAGCCCGGGCATCCCGAGCATCACGATCGCCGATGTCGCGACCTTTCGCCCGCAGGATCCCCGGCAGTGGATGCAGCCCGACGGCTGGATGGTGGTGGGGCTGCCGACCAACCTCGTCGCGAGCACGAGCCGGCACGTCGTCGCGGGCACGCTGCTGGGTGCACCGGCCGAGGTGCGGTTCACGCCCGTCGCCTACCGCTGGCGGTACGGCGACGGCACGAGCGCGCGACTCACCACGCCCGGCGCGAGCTGGCAGGCGCTGGGGCTGAGCGAGTTCGACGCGACGCCCACGAGCCACGTGTACCGGGCATCCGGAACGTACGTGATCGAGCTCGACGTCGAGTTCGCCGTCGAGTACCGCTTCGCCGGCGGCAGCTGGCGTGCGCTCTCCGGAACCGTCGTGCGCCCCGCCAACGACCTCGTCGCGACCGCCGGCGAGGCGGTCACCGTGCTCGTCGACCGCGACTGCGCGACGGCCCCGACCGGCCCCGGCTGCTGACCAAGGAAGGTTGGGCGAAGCGTCGGAGGGCACCAAGGCGCGGCAAATAGAATGCACAGGTTTGCGGAGGACGCTGACACCGGCGAAAGGAGCCCTCCCATGACCACCAGCCCCGAGACCCCCGAGGTGCCGGAGCCCGTCATCGAACCCTCCGCACCGGCAGAGGCCACCGACTCCGCCGACACCACGGCAGCCGGCGAAGCCCCGGAAGCCGCCGAGCCTGCAGCTGCGACCGCAGAGCCCGCGGCGCAGAGCACCCCCGAGCCCGCCGCGGTTCCCGCCGCCGCGCGGCCGAAGCCCGCCCTCGTGCCCCTGCTCGGCATGCTGACCGTCGGCGCCCTTATCGGCGGCGTCGCCGGCGGCGGTGTCGTCGCCGCGGTGCTCGCCTCGCAGCCCGGAGCCGTCTCCGGTGCTCCCAGCGCCCCCGCCACGATCACCGTCAACGACCCCGACGACGCCACGATGGTCACGGCCGTCGTCGCCAAGGCCATGCCGGCCGTCGTGACCCTCACCGTCGCGGGCGGCGGGTCGTCGGGCAACGGCTCCGGGGTCATCCTCTCCGACGACGGCTACGTGCTCACCAACAACCACGTGGCGACCCTCGAGGGCGCGACGCTCGAGCCGAGCATCCGGGTCACGCTCTCCGACGGCCGCATCTTCGACGCGACCCTCGTCGGCAGCGACCCCATCGCCGACCTCGCCGTCGTCAAGCTCGAGGGCGCCAGCGACCTGCCGACGATCGAGTTCGCCGACTCCGACGCGCTCAACGTCGGCGATCGCACCGTCGTCATCGGCGCCCCGCTCGGCCTCGCCGGCTCGGTGTCGAACGGCATCGTCTCGGCGCTCAACCGCTCGATCACGGTGCGCTCGTCCGCCGTTCCCGGTCAGCAGGGCGAGCTCGCCCCGCAGCCCGACAGCGGTGAGGATGCCCCCTTCGACTTCTGGGACTTCGACGTTCCCGGCACCGAGGAGACCACGCCCGCGCCCACCACGTCGGGCACCGTCTCCCTGCCGGTGATCCAGACGGATGCCGCCATCAACCCTGGCAACTCGGGCGGCGCCCTGCTCGACGACGAGGGCCGCCTCATCGGCATCGTCGTCGCGATCGCCACCGCGGGCGGCGGCAGCGGCCAGTCGGGCAGCATCGGGGTCGGCTTCTCGATCCCGTCGAACTTCGCCCAGCGCATCGCCACCGAGCTCATCGAGAACGGCACGGCCAGCCACGGGCTGCTCGGCGCGACGGTCACCGACGCGCTCAACGACCCGCGCAGCACGGTCGCCGGGGCGCTCATCGACAGCGTCGTGCCCGGCGGGGCCGCCGAGGTCGCGGGCCTGCGGGCCGGCGACATCATCACCGAGTTCAACGGTGTGCCGATCGGCGGCAGCGTCGACCTGACCGCGCAGGTGCGGGTGCTGCCCGGCGGGGCGAGCGCCGAGCTCGTCTACGTGCGCTCGGGCGCCGAGCAGCGCGTGACGGTCACGCTCGGCGAGCTGCCGTAGCGCGCCGACCGACCCGGCTCCGCACGATCCGGCCCCGGCCGCGACCTCCGCGTCGCGCCGGGGCCGTCGTCGTCCCCGCTCACGCGCTAGCCTCGAGAGCTATGGGCCAGGCCGCATCGACGCTCCCCGCCGTGAGCTACGTCATGCCGGTGTACAACGAGGCCGCCTACATCGATGCCGCGATCGACAGCGTGCTCGCCCAGCAGTACGACGGCGAGCGCGAGCTCGTGGTGGTGCTCGGACCCTCGACCGACGGCACGACCGAGACGGTCGTCGCGCGCGCCGAGGCCGACGCCCGCATCACGATCGTCCGCAACCCGCAGCTGTCGATCCCGGTCAGCCTCAACCGCGGCATCGAAGCCGCGGCGCACGACATCATCATCCGCGTGGATGCCCACACCGAGCTGCCCGTCGACTACACGGCCCTCGGGGTCGCCGCCCTGCAGCGCACCGGAGCCGCAAGCCTCGGCGGGCTCATGGTCGCGACTGGTCGTGGACGGGTGCAGTCGGCCGTGGCCCGCGCCTACAACAGCCGGTTCGGGCTGGGGGGCGGCGCGTACCACGGCGCCGCATCCGAGGGCCCCGCCGAGAGCGCGTACCTGGGCATCATGCGCCGCGGCCCGCTCGAGCAGGTCGGGCTCTACGACGAGGGCCTCAAGCGCGGCGAGGACTGGGAGCTCAACCTGCGCCTGCGCGAGGCCGGGCACCTGGTCTGGCTCGACCCGGCGCTGCGGGTGGCGTACTGGCCGCGCGACACGTGGGGCAAGCTCGCCCGTCAGTTCACGGCGACGGGAATCTGGCGCGGCGAGTTGGTGCGGCGGCTCGGCGGGCGCAACTCGCTGCGCTACTTCGCCCCGCCGATCCTGGTGCTGTCGCTCGCCGCGAGCCTCGTGCTGCTCGTGCTCGAGCTGACCGGCGTCGTGTCGGGCTGGGTCGCGTGGCTGCTGTCGCTCGTCTACCTCGGCCCGGTGCTCTACGTCGTGCTGCTGCTCGCGCTGCTGCTGTCGCGGTCGAGCGGCGCCCGGTTCTCCGACCGGCTGACCTTCGTCGGCGTGATCGTCGTCATGCACCTCAGCTGGGGCGCGGGCTTCCTGCGCGGCGTCGCCGTCGGCGCGCGCGATGCGGTCGACCGCTCGCGCATCGAGTCGTAGGGCGGGTCAGGCCGGCGGCAGCATCCCCTCGGCGAGGATGCGCGCCACGACCCGCTCGGCGGACCCACCGTCATCGAGCGGCGTGAACCGCTCGCGCCAGCGCTCGAGCGCCGGGCTCGCCGCCTCCGCGCCCTCGTCGACCACCAGCCGCGCGAGCTCGGCGAGCACCTCGTCGCGCGTGCGGGCGACCGGCACGGGCGCCTCGGCGAGCAGGTCGAAGTAGAACCCGCGCAGCTCGCGGCGGTAGTGCTCGAGGTCGGGGGTGAACAGAACGAGCGGGGTGTCGACCGCGGTGATGTCGAACATCAGCGAGCTGTAGTCGGTGATGACGACGTCGGCCGCGGCCAGCAGGTCGGCCATGTCGGGGTAGGTCGTGACGTCGATGAGCCCCTCGGCGTCGAGGTCGCGCCCGTGCCGCAGCGTGCGGCTGTGGCCGCGCACGAGCACGACGTGCTCGCCGGGCAGCTCGGCGAGCGCGGCGGGCAGCCCGGGCAGGTCGAGGTAGTCGACCATCTGGGCGGTGTCGTCGCGCCAGGTCGGGGCGTAGAGCACGGCGCGCTGGTCGGGTCGCACCCCGAGTCGGGCGCGCAGCGCCGCCCGCTCCTGCCCCGACATCGTGATGAGCGCGTCGGTGCGCGGGTAGCCCTCGACCCACACCGGACCGCGGAAGGCGTACGCGCGCCGGAAGATCGCGGCCGCGTAGTCGTTCTGCGCGAGCAGGGCATCCCACCGACGGCTCTCGCGCCGCACGGCGATGCGCGTGCGCAGGCCCACTCCCTCGCGGTCGAGCGCCAGACGCTTGAGCATCGTGCCGTGCCAGGTCTGCAGCACGCGCTGGTGGGGGCGGGGCATCCACCGTTTGCGCAGCCAGTCGTTGACGACCAGCAGCCGCGCGTCGGCCCGCACCCGCCACCACTCGGCCGAGCCCTCGACGATCGCGATCGCGCCCTCCGGCACGGCGATCGAGCGGTCGACGACCGACCAGTAGCGGGTCACGTCGGGCCGCACGCGGGCGAGCTCGCGGTCGATCGCGAGCGGGTTGCAGGCGACCGTCTGGCTGTAGAAGCTCTCGAAGAACACGGCGTTCTCGGGGGTCGCGGTGCGGCGGCGGTACTGCGCCTCGAGGCGCTTCTGGGCGGATGCTCCCCGCTCGTCGTCCGCCAGCGGCGGCTCGACGCGCAGCACGAGGGTTCCCGCGTCGGCCCGCAGCTCGGCCCGCAGCAGCGGATGCGCGACGGCCACCGCCTCGGCGATCGCGCCCTCGACGGCGGCCCGGGCCGTGGCGTGCGGGGCGCCGACGAACCGCGTCTCGAGGCGGTACTCGCCGCTCGCGGGCGCGAGCCCGGCGCGGCCCCATCGCTCACTCACGAGCTCGACCACCGCGGTGAACCGGTCGCCGTGCTGCTCGACCGCGGCGCGCAGCGTCTGGCGCGGCCCGACCAGGGCGAGCGACTCGATCGTCGCCGTCGCGTGGCCCTCGAGCGCGAGCACCGGGCCTCGGGCCTCGACAGGTGCGTCAGACGGCGTCGATCGGTCACTCGTTGCGATCGCCGTGAGGGTGAGACGGTAACGAGTGTCCGATCGACGCTCGTCGTCGCTCTCGGCCGGGCGCGCGGGCACGGCGTTCTCGGTCGCGTCGACCGGCTCGCCGAGCAGCCCGAGAATGGCGGCGTAGACGCGCTCGGTCGCGCGGCCGTCGAGGTGGTCGACGAGCTCGTCGCGCAGCCAGCGGGCGTGGGCAAGCGCGGCCTGCCGACCCGGCCCGTCGAGGGCGGCGTCGAGGCGGTCGAGCGTCTCGGCCCAGGTCGTCGCCGGCTCGCCGCCGCTGAACTCGCGGTAGGGCTGGTACAGCCCGCGGGTCGCCAGGTACTGCGGCAGGTCGGGGGCGAAGAACACGCTCGGCACCTCGGCGATGGCGGCGTCGAAGGCGATCGAGCTGTAGTCGGTGACGACGAGGTCGACGGCCGGCAGCGCGGGCGTCACGTCGGTCAGCGCGGCGCGGCCGAGCAGCTGGATGCGCGGCGAGCGTGCGGCGCCCTCCGCATACGAGCCCTGGCCGAGCGGGTGCGAGCGGATCAGCAGCGTCGCGCCGGCACGGTCGGCCCAGGCCGCGATCGCCTGCCACTCGGCGGGCGTGGGGATCGCGGCATCCGGGGCGCCGTCGCGCCAGGTGGGGGCGTAGAGCACGACGGGTCCCGCATCCGGCAGACCCGAACCCCCCGCCGCCCGCAGGACCGCCGAGACGAGGGCGCGGGCCGCCTGCCGCCGCGACGCGGCCGTGCCGCGCAGCAGCACGTCGTCGCGCGGGTCACCCACCGCGATCACGCGCGACGCGGGAAGGCCGAACGCGGTGCGGATGCGCGCCCCGACGCGCTCCGACGCGACCGGGAACAGCGCGATCTGCGCCCCTGCGCGGCGGTACAGCGCGGCGACGAACCGCGCGACGCCGGGCAGGCTGCCGATGAGCGGCAGGCGCAGGGCGGCTCCGGTGTCGAGGTGCAGCCGCTTCAACGGGATGCCGTGCCACAGCTGCACGACGCGCCCGCCGCTCACCCCGAAGCGGTTGACGTCGCCGAACCCGTGCGTCACGACGACGACACCCGCGCGCAGCGTCGCCCAGAGCCCGCGCGGCCCGCGCTTGGGCAGAGCGCGCAGGCCGTGCGCGCGCGCCTCGGCGAGCTCGGCGCGGCTCGACGCCAGCCACGTCAGCTGCCGCGCGGGGTCGACGGCGCGCACGTGCTCGTGCAGCGCGAGCGATCCCTCGCCGAGCCCGATGCCCGAGGCGAGCACCCAGCGGCGCGGGCTGCGCGGCACGAGCAGCGCCACCAGCGCCCCCAGCGCATAGAGCGGGGCGCGGGCGAGAGCGCGCGCGTTGCCGGCGCTGAACGTGAAGCGGGCCATCGCGCCCGATTCTGTCACCTCCGCACCGTTCGCAACTCAGGCTGAACGGGCAGAGCGGGCCCCGGCCGTGCCGAAAACGTCGATCCGGCATGAGTTGCGAACAACTCGGTAACGGTGTTGCCGTTTGGTCGGGTGGGCCACGGCCCCGCTGGGAGAATCGGCAGAGTGAGGATCGTGAGCCAGTTCAAGACCGCGCGGCGGATCGTGCGCGACCTGCTGCGCTCGCGCCGCAACCGCATCCTGCTCGCCGAGCGGCTCGCGGGCGAGACCCCGCCGGCCCCGGGCAGCATCGAGATCGCGGTGTACTTCGCCGACACGCGCGTGAACCTCTACCAGATCCGGCAGTGGTATGCGCCGCTCGCCGAGCTCGCGCGCGAGCATCCCGTCGCCATCATCAGCCGCAGCCCCGGAACGATGATGACCCTGCTCGACGAGGCCCCGATTCCCGCCGTGTATCTGCGCACGGTGACCGACCTCGAGAAGTTCGTGGCCCAGCAGCCGCTGCGCATCGTGTTCTACGTCAACCAGAACACCAAGAACTTTCAGATGTTCCGCTACGGCCGCATGTGGCACGTGTTCATCAACCACGGCGAGAGCGACAAGATGTACATGACCACCAACCAGTACAAGGCGTACGACTACGCCTTCGTCGCGGGGCAGGCGGCCCGCGACCGGTTGGCGCGCAAGCTGTGGTCGTACGACGTCGAGCACCGCACCCTCGAGATCGGGCGCCCGCAGGCCGACCACTTCGCGGGCGAGACCCCGTACACGCCCGATGACCGCACGGTCGTGCTCTACGCCCCCACCTGGGAGGGCGATCGCCCCGCGGCGGCGTACGGCTCGATCGCGAGCCACGGCGAGGCCCTTGTGGATGCTCTGCTCGCGACCGGCCGCCACCGGGTGATCTACCGCCCGCACCCGCGCAGCGGGGTGGTCAGCCGCGACTACCGCGACGCCAATCGGCGCATCATCGCGGCCCTGGAGCGCGCCAACGCCGCCGACCCCGCAGCCCAGCACGTGCACGACACCGGCTCGGCGCTCGGCTGGCAGCTCGCCGCCGCCGATGTCGCGATCACCGACATCTCGGCGATGGTCTACGACCGCCTCGCCACGGGCAAGCCGATCATCATCGCGCGGCCCGCGTCGGCGGAGGCCGAGATCGACGAGTCGGGCTATCTGAGCGACTGCGAATGGTTGCGGGCGGAGGATGCCGCGCAGGTGGTGCCCGCGATCGACCGCGTGCTCACGAGCACCGAGGCGCACGACAAGCTCACCCTCTGGGTCACCCGGTACTTCGGCGACACGACTCCGGGCGCGGCGACGGCGCGGTTCCATGCCGCGGTCGACACCCTCTACGCCGAGTGGCAGCGCGTCGCCGAGCAGCACGCGAGCGACCCGATCACGTCGGAGTCGAATCCGTTCGACGACGAGGACGACGAGGACGAGGCGCCGACGGGCGACTGACCTCGGCGAGCTCTGCCGGCCATGCCGCCGGCGCGGGCCCGAACGCCGCCTGCGCGGTGCGCACGACCTTGCCGCCGATGATGCGGTTGCCCGCCCCGCCGATGACGGCGCCGATGCCGAACGGCACCAGCCGGCCGGCCATGCTGCCGCCCTGCTGCACGGTGAGGCGCTTGACGAGCTCGTCGCGCAGGCGCTTGTTGAGCAGCCCGACGAGCGCCTTCGGCATGCCGGCCGTGATCGACTCGCCCCAGTACTGCGTGCGGTCGGGGCCGACACCGGTGGCCTGGCCGATGAACTGCTGCACGAGGTCTTTGCCGGGCCCGCCGAGCATGAGGGCCATGACGAGGTTGTGGGCGCGCTCCTCGTCGTCGACGACGATGCCGTGGATCTCGGCGACCGACTGCGCGAAGAGCGCCGTCATCTCGAAGAACGCGACCGTCTCGACACCGATCACGGTCAGGCCGATCACCGTTCCGACGCCGGGGATGAGGGTCGCGGCACCGCTGCCGGCGCCCGTGATGGTGACGCCGTTGAGGAATCGCCGTTCGAGGATGCGCACCACCTGCTCGGGCGTGGCGTGCGGGTACTGGCGGCGGATCGCGCGGATGTGCAGGAGCACCGCCGGGCGCTGCGCCGACATGGCCGCGCGCAGCCCGCGCACGAGCAGCGGATCGTCGGCCGAGCTCGGAACCACCGTCATGGCACCCTCCCCAGGTCGCCGCCCAGTCTAGGAGGCCCTAATCGATGACGGCCGTGCCGCCTCCGGTGTCGCGGTTGTAGGCGGCCAGCACCTCGCCGATGGAGGCGTCGAGAATGAGCGCGCCGCCGTCGAGGTACAGCCCGCGGGTGCAGAAGCGCTTGAGGTCGCGCTCGTTGTGCGAGACGAAGAACAGGGTGCGACCGCCGCGCAGCAGCTCGTCGATGCGCGCGTAGCACTTGTCGCGGAAGCCCTTGTCGCCGACCGCGAGCACCTCGTCGACGAGCAGGATCGGCTCTTCCAGGCGCGAGATGACCGAGAAGGCGAGGCGCACCTTCATGCCGCTCGACAGGTGCTTGTAGGGCGTTCCGGTGAAGTCGCGCAGCTCGGCGAAGTCGATGATCTCGTCGTAGCGGGCGTCGATCTCGGCCTTCGACATGCCGTGCAGCCCGGCCGTCAGGTAGAGGTTCTCGCGCACCGTGAGGTCGTCGACGAAGCCGCCCGTGATCTCGATGAGCGGCGCCACCCCGCCCTGCACCTCGACGGAGCCCTCGTCGGGCAGCATCACGCCCGCGACGAGCTTGAGCAGCGTCGACTTGCCCTGGCCGTTGCGGCCGACCACCCCGATCGCTTCGCCCGCCCGCACCTCGACGTCGACGCCGCGCAGCGCCCAGAACTCGCCCGGCCGAGAGCGGCGGTTGCGCCCCGCGAACAGGTCTTTGAACGAGCGACGGCCGCGACGGTTGCGGCGGAAGCGGATGCCCGCCCCGCTGACCCGGATCACGACGTCGGCTCCGCCGACGCCCGAGAGCTGCCCGGCCATCACACCTCCTTCAGCACGGCGCGCACCATGCGCCGGAAGACGAGTGCTCCGAGCCCGAGGATGACGAGGCTCATGGCGGCCGCGATGAGCACAGCGCGGGCATCCAGCTGATCGGGGAAGAAGGCCGCGCGATACAGCGAGATGATGCCGGCGAGCGGATTGAACGAGGCCCAGAGGTCGAGCCCTGCGGGCAGGTCGGAGAGCCCGTAGATGATGGGCGAGGCGTAGAACAGGAAGCGCAGGATGAGCTTCACCGCCCGCTCGAGGTCGCGGAAGAAGACGACGAGAGGCGCGATGATCAGGCCGAGACCCACCGTGAGCACGGCCTGCAGCACGATCGCGACCGGCAGCCAGAGCACACCGAGCGTGAGCTCGGCCCCGAAGATGATCGCGAAGATCGCGATGACGGGAATCGCGGCGATGAACTCGATGCCCTTCGAGAGCACGATGCGATTGACCCACACCGTGCGCGGGATGCGCGTGGAGCGCACCAGTTTCGCGTCCTTGATGAACGCCCGCGTCGCGTCACCGACGGCGCCGTTGAACCACATCCACGGCAGCAGCCCCGCGAGCAGGAAGACGATGTACGGCTCTTCGCCGATCGTGCGGTCGACGATCTGCGTGAAGACGAACCAGTAGATGATCGCCATGACGAGCGGGTCGAGCACCGACCACACGTAGCCGAGCCATGAGGTGGCGTACCGCACGCGCAGGTCGCGCGCCGTGAGCAGCCACAGCGACTGCCGGTACACCTGCGCGGGCGTGCGCGGCGGGCGCGGCGGGGGAGCGGTCGTCACGAGGCTCAACGGTAGCGCGCGCCGCACCGCTTCGCCCGCGCAGCGCGGGCGGCACCGGCGAAACGCGCCGAGAGGTGCCGACCGGCGCGACGCTAGACGTGCAGGTTCGCGCGCTCGAGGTCTTCGGCGAAGTCGATCTCGACGGCGTACAGGTCGCTGATGTCGACCGGCTCGACGCGGATGCGGTCGTGCTCGATGGCGAGCTCGATGCCGCGCTCGAAATAGTCCTGGTCGGCGCAGCGGGTCAGGTGGTGCATGAGCACCTTCTTGTCGCGGCTCGAGATGTAGTTGATGCCCACGGCCTCGCCGAGGCCGCCGACGACGGTCTTCGACAGCGAGTGGATGTAGCCCTCGGCGTCGACCGTGTACTTGACCTCCTCGTCGCTGACGGCGGAGGTGTTGACGCTGACGAACGAGCGGTCGGCGTGCACGAGGCCCGCGACGCGCACGAGAACCTGCGGGTCGAAGACGACGTCGCCGTTCATCCAGAGCACGCCGTGCTTGCCGGTGGCCTTCAGGGCGCGCAGCAGGCTCTTCGACGTGTTCGTCTGGTCGTACTGCTCGTTGTAGACGTACTCGACGTCGGGGAACGCGTCGATGATGTGCTCGAGCTTGTAGCCGACGACCGTGGTGATGGTCACGTCGGTGCCGAACGCGGCAGCGATGTTGTCGTGCTGCTGCTGCATGATCGTGCGACCGTCGTTCAGCTCGGTGAGCGGCTTCGGCAGCTCACGGCCGAGGCGGCTGCCCATGCCAGCGGCGAGGATGACGACCTGAGTGGTCATGTGATGGCTCCTGATGTGTCGGGAAGAAGAGTGGAGACACACCGTTGTGCTCCTCAAGGGTAGCCGGGAGGGCCCCGAATCGTCACGTTCTGTTCACCCTTTGTTTCCGAACCGTGATGCGGTCGTGCGGGCGCGCGGTCCGCATCCCGGGCCGGATGCGGGCCGTTGATAGCGTGGACGCGTGGATTCCTCGCCCGCCTCGCCCCAGCGCCCGGGCAAGCCCGCCCGCAC
>OFDN01000637.1_pt1 | contig 27127 bp, 23 predicted proteins | sample 1520971 | NCBI WGS metagenome assembly OFDN01 (sample SAMEA94257418, study PRJEB24077) | hot springs metagenome | biome: Aquatic biome; feature: Geographical feature; material: Water | place: India | collected 2012-06-12 | depth 5 m | reverse complement strand
CGCGGCGACGGCCGCGGCCGAGCCCGAGGACGAGCCGCCCGGCACGCGGCCCGGCGCCGCCACGTTCTTGGGCGTGCCGTCGAAGGCGTTCTCGCCCAGGATGCCCAGCGACACCTCGTCGGTGATGGTCTTGCCGATCAGCGTGGCGCCGGCATCGAGCAGCGTCTGCACCGCCCAGGAATGTCTGTCGGGAACCGGCCGGCCGGTGGGCCAGTCGTGATTGCCGCCGCCGGTCGGGACGCCCGCCACCGCGAACAGGTCCTTGGCCGCGAAGGTGAGGCCCGACAACGGACCGCCGGCGCGTCCCTCGATATGCACGCGGGGGCCGGGAACGAAGGCGCCGATCTCGTCAGTCATGAAGTTATTCAGCCGGTGCAGGAGGAGTCTGTCCCTTGGTGCGCCAGCGCCTGGCCCAACCGGGGCTGAACTTCATGCCGGTGAGCTTGTCGAACCAGATGTAGACGACCGGCGTGATGAACAGGGTAAGAAGCTGCGACACCATCAAGCCGCCCACCACCGTGATTCCCAGCGGCTGCCGCAGTTCGGCGCCGGCGCCATGGCCAACGGCGATCGGCAGCGCACCGAGCAGGGCACAGACGGTCGTCATCATGATCGGCCGGAAGCGGAGCAGCGCGGCCTCGACGATCGCGGTCTGGGCATCCGCCCCCTGCCCGCGGCGTTCGATCGCGAAGTCGACCATCATGATGGCGTTCTTCTTCACGATGCCGATCAGCATGACCACGCCGATCATCGCGATGACCGAAAGGTCCATGTTGAAGAGCATCAGCGTGGCGAGCGCGCCGATGCCGGCCGACGGCAGTCCCGACAGGATCGTCAGCGGGTGGATGAAGTTCTCGTAGAGGATTCCCAGGATGATGTAGATCACCAGGATGGCGGCGAACAGCAGCAGGCCCTGGTTTGCCACGGCCTGCTGGAAGACCTGGGCACTGCCCTCGAAGCTGGTCGTGATGGTTGCCGGCAGCCCCACCTCCGCCGCGGCTGCCTGGATGTCACGCACCGCTTCGCCGAGCGCCACCCCCGGGGCCAGATTGAACGAGATCATGACGGAGGGGAGCTGGGCGATGTGGTTGACGGTGAGCGAGGTCGGCTTGTCGGTGCGCTTGGCCAGCGTGTCGAGTGGCACCAGCCCGCCGTTCGGCGTGCGCACCTGGAGACGCCGCAGGATGTCGCCGGCGTCGCCGTACTTCGGATCGGCCTCGAGGATCACCTGGTAGGTATCGTCCGACGCATAGATCGTCGACACCTGACGGGACCCGAAGGCCGAGTAAAGGAGCAGCCGGATCTGGTCGACCGACACGCCCAGACGCGAGGCGATGTCGCGATCGATGTCGATCATCGCCGAGCGGGCGCGCACCTGCAGATCGGAGTTCACATCGAGGATCGCGGGGATGCGGCGCATCCTGGCTTCCATCAGCGGGGCGTACTCGCGCAGCAGGTTGAGATCGCTCGAACGCATGCCGAACTGATACTGGGCGCGACTCTGCGTCGTGCTGATATTGATCGACTGGGCCGCCTGGAAGAAAACGTTGATGCCCGGCACGGTAGCCGCGGAACGGCGCAGGCGGGCGATGACCTGCTGGGCGCTGTCCTTACGCTCCGGCTTGTCCCGCAGCATGATGAAGATACGGCCGGAATTGACCGTTGCTGCGGCGTTGCCACCGCCGACCGTGGACATCACCGACACGACGTCGGGGTCTCGCCGGAGGACTTCGGCAAGCGCCGACTGACGCGCGACCATGGCGTCGAACGAGGCATCGTCGGGACCGACCGTGGAACCCTGGATCTGGCCGATATCCTCCGACGGGAAAAAGCCCTTCGGGATCGCCTGGAAGAGGAAAGCCGTCGCCACGAAGGTTCCGAGCGTTATGGCCAGCACCAGCCGCGGCAGGCGCACCGTTCGCCGCAGCGCCCATCCATAGCCCTCGGTCAGCTTCGTGAAACCCCACTCGAACATGCGCAGTAGCGCATTGTGCTTTTCGTGGTGGTCGATCGGCTTCAGCCATCGCGAGCAGAGCATCGGCGTCAGCGTCAGCGAAACGACGCCCGAGATGAGAATGGCGAAAGCGATAACAAGGCCGAATTCGTTGAACATCCGGCCGACGACGCCGCCCATGAAGAGGACGGGGATGAAGACCGCCACCAGCGACAGCGTCATCGACACGATCGTGAAGCCGACTTCCCGGGAGCCCTTGAGCGCGGCTTCCATCGGCTTTTCGCCCGCCTCGATGTGACGGACGATGTTCTCCAGCATGACGATGGCGTCGTCGACCACGAAGCCCACGGCTAGCGTCAGCGCCAGCAGCGAGATGTTGTCGATCGAATGGCCGCAGAGGTACATGCCGGCGAAGGTGCCGATCACGGAGATCGGCAGCGCGATCGCCGGGATCATCGTCGCGCGGAAGCTGCGCAGGAAGAAGTAGATGGCGATGATGACCAGGATCGCCGCGAGGGCCAGCGTGAACTCGACGTCGTCGATCGCTTCGCGGATCGGCTTGGAGCGGTCGGCGAGAAGGTGGACCTCGACGCCCGGCGGCAGTTCGGCCTGGATTTGCGGGATGAGTGCCTTGACCCGGTCGACCACCTCGACCGTGTTGGCGTCGGGCTGGCGATAGACGCCCATGACGATCGCACGGGTGCCGTCGAGCCAGCTCGCGACCTTGTCGTTCTCGACACCGTCGATGGCCGTCGCGACATCGGAGATGCGGACCGGCGCGCCGTTCTGCCAGGTGACGATCACCGGCATGTAGTCCGCGGCCTTGCTGATCGGCCCCGTCGCCTCGAGAATAGCGTTCTGCTTCTGGTCGGCGATGGAGCCTACGGGCTTGCTCGAATTGGCGTTGACGACCGCGTTCTGCAGCTCCTGCATGGTCAGGCCGCGAACGGCGAGCTGGTCGAGGTCGGCACGGACACGTACGGCGAATTTCTGCGAGCCGAAGATCAGCACCTGAGCCACGCCCGGCAGGGTCGAAATGCGCGGCAGGATCGAGCGATTGACGAACGCATCCACGTCGGAGAGCCGGGATTGCGTCGACTTGAGCGCAAGGAACATCACCGCCCAGTCCGCCGGATTGACCTTGCGGAAGCTGGGTGGGGTGGTCATCTCGGGCGGCAGCCGTCGCATCGCCGACGAGATCGCCGACTGCACGTCGAGGGCCGCGCCGTCGATGCTCCGGTTGAGGTCGAACTGAAGGACGATCGAGGTGTTACCGAGCGACGACGTCGAGGTCATCGTGGTCACGCCGGCAATGGTCGAGAATTGACGCTCCAGGATCGAGGCCACCGAGGCGGCCATCGTCTCGGGGCTGGCGCCGGGCAGCTGGGCGGTGACCTGGATCGTCGGGAACTCGACGCGCGGGACGGCGGCGACCGGGAGCTGCTTGTAGGCAAACGCGCCGCCGAGGACGAACGATGCCATCAGCAGGATGGTCATGACCGGCCGGCGAATACAAATCTCGGAAATGTTCACGTCTCGCCTCCGGTAGAAGCGCCTAGCCGCGCGGCGGGGTCGCGGGCCGCGTCGGATTGACGGTCGGAGGCCGGATCGTCACCGATGCCCCCTGGACCAGCCGGAGCTGGCCATCGACCACCACCTGCTCGCCGCTCTGGAGCCCCTTGCCGATCACGGCCTGCCCGTCCTGGGTGCGCTTGACGGTAACCGGCCGGAGTTCGGCCACGCCATCCTTGATGACGAACACGAACGGTCCCTGCGAACCGAGCTGGACCGCACTCGAAGGCACGGAAAGCGCGTCGGGTTCGATGCCGAGGACGATCTCCACCTTGACGAACTGGCCAGGCCACAGCAGCTCGTTGGCATTGCCGATGCGCGCCTTGGCGGTCACCGTGCCGGTGTTGGGATCGACGGTATTTTCGATGAAGGCCATCACGCCGGACTGCTTCTTTGAATCGTCCACGATGGCCGAGACCGTCACCGGCCCCTTGGCCATCGCGGCGCGCAGGTCCGGCAGGATCACCTGCGGGATGGCGAAGCTCACATAGATCGGATCGATCTGGTTGATCGTGGCGAGCGTGCTTGCGGCGCTGTTGTCGCCCGTCCTGACGACAGCGCCGGCCTTGTTGGAGATCGAGCCGATGCGTCCCGAGACCGGGGCGCGAATTTCGGTGAAGGTGAGCGACGTCAGCACGCTGGCCTTCGCGGCCTCGTCGGCCTCGAGCTGCGCCTCGGCGGCTTTCACCGCGGTGCCGGCATTGTCCCGTTGAACCACGGTGCCGGCATTCTTCGCCAGGAGTTCCTCGGTACGCTGCAGGTCGCGCCGGGCCTGGAGGACCTGCGCCTGGTCCTTGCGGATTTGCGCCTCGATCTGGCCGAGCTGCGCCTTGAGCGCACGCGAATCCAGCTCGAAGAGAACGTCGCCCTCCTTCACCAGGGCGCCCTCCTCGACGTTCACTTTCATGATCTGGCTGTCCATCCGTGGCTTGATCTGCACGGAAGCGATCGACTGCACCGTTCCGACGGCATCGACCGCCACGGGCATGGGCTGGCTGGTGACCGGCATGACGACGACCGGCACCGCTCCGCCCGGATTGGCGCGGCCACGACGCCCCTGGGGCTGCGCGCCCGCCGCCGGACTGGCTTGTGTCTCGGCGGCCTTGGCTGGCGCCATTCCCACATACGGCCCGACCTCGCGCATGACGTCATCGCGATAGACGTAGGCGGCACCACCGATCGCAACGATCGAGGCGAACACTGCCGCACGGACGAAACCCATTGCCTAGACTCCCAAGACCCCAAGCCCCGGTAGGATTATAGTCCCGACATCGCGCGGCGATAGCGGTAAAGAACCGGGTGAGCACGCAATCGTGAAGCAAAAAACCCGCCACTAAGGGCGGGTTTTTCGTCTTTTCGGGGTCGGCCGGTTTAGCGGCTGTAGTACTCGACGACCAGCGACGGTTCCATCTGGACGGGGTACGGCACGTCCGCGAGCTTCGGCCCGCGCACGTAGGTGCCCTTCATCTCCTTGTGGTCGACCGTGACGTATTCCGGCACGTCGCGCTCAGCGGTCTGCGTGGCCTCGAGGACCCGCTCCATCTCCTTGGCCTTCGACGTCAGTTCGATGACGTCGTTGTCCTTCACGAGGTACGAAGCGATGTTCACACGGCGGCCGTTGACCTTCACGTGGCCGTGGCTGACCAGCTGGCGCGAGGCGAAGACGGTGATGGCGAACTTCATGCGGTAGATCACCGCGTCCAGCCGGCGCTCGAGCAGCTCGACCAGGTTCTCGCCGGTGTCGCCCTTGCGGCGGACGGCTTCGGTGTAATAGCGGCGGAGCTGACGCTCGCTGACCGAGCCGTAGTAGCCCTTCAGGCGCTGCTTCGCCATGAGCTGCAGGCGGTAGTCGGTCGGCTTGGTGCGACCCTGGCCGTGCTGGCCGGGACCGTATTCACGCTTGTTGAGCGGGCTCTTGGGACGGCCCCACAGGTTGACCCTGAGGCGGCGGTCGATCTTGTACTTCGAATTAGCGCGCTTGCTCACGCAGCACTCCGTCGTTGTGCGTCCCGCTTTGCGGGTCCGCTCTGTTGTCCGGATAGGCCTTGGTCCAGTACGTCGACTGGGGCGGGAGGAGAGCCCGAACGGCCCTCAACCACGTTCTCCGGAAGAAGCGCGGAACATACTGGCCGTTTGCGGCCAGTCAAGCGCCCGTTCCGCCAGCAAAATCAACGGGTTAGATCTCGACCAGCACGATTTCGTGGGTCACGGCGGCGGATTTCTTCACCATCGCGGTGGCCGAACAGTATTTTTCGTCCGACAGGCTGACCGCCCGCTCGACCAGCGCCTTGTTCAGTTTGCGGCCGCGCACCGTGTAGACCAGCTTCACCGAGGTATAGACCTTGGGGTGGTCCTCGGCCCGCTCGGCGACCAGCGAGACTTCCACGCCCTCGATGTCCTGCCGCTGCTTCTTCAGCATCGAGACGACGTCGATGGCGGTGCAGCCGCCCATGCCCATCAGCAGGACCTCCATCGGCCGGGAGGCCAGGTTGCGGCCGCCGATGTCGGGGGCGCCGTCCATGGTGATCGTATGGCCGCTGCCGCCTTCGGCGACCAGCAGGGCGCCATCGACCCAGGAGATCTTGGCGGTGGTGGACATGGCTATTCCTCGTGCTTGCTCTTGGACAGGAACTTGATGACGCCGTGGAAGGTGCGCGCCTCCTGCTCGGTCATCTCGGCGCGCTGCAGCAGGGCGCGGAGATTGAGCACCATAGAGGGACGCATCTCCCTGTTGCGCAGGAAACCCGACTGGTCGAGCGCGCGCTCGAGATGGTCGAACAGGCTCTGCAACTCGTCCTTCGTGGCGGGCCTCGTCGCATGGTCGGCCATGCGGGACGGCGCCGTGGTGTCGCCGGCCGTGGTCCATTCATAGGCCACCAGCAGAACCGCCTGCGCCATGTTCAGGGACGAGAACTGCGGATTGAGCGGGATCGAGAGCGCGGTATCGGCATGGACCATGTCGTCGTTCTCGAGCCCGGTGCGCTCGGGCCCGAACAGGATGCCGACACGGTCGCCCTGCCCGATCCAGCCGCGCATGTCGGACGCCGCCTGGCGCGGCGTCACGATGCGCTGGGCCAGCTCGCGGTTGCGCGCCGTCGTGGCGACCACCCGTTCGAGATCGGCGACGGCCTCGCCCACGCTGTCGAACACCTCGGCCTTCTCCAGCACGATGTCGGCACCCGAAGCGGCACGCTGCGCCTTTTCGTTCGGCCAGCCGTCGCGCGGCGCCACCAGACGCAGGGTCGACAGGCCGCAATTCAGCATGGCCCGCGCGGCCATGCCGATGTTCTCGCCGAGCTGCGGGCGCACGAGGACGACCACCGGCGTTGCGGCGGCGACGTCGAGGCCCTTCGATGCGCGTCCCATGCCGCCCTAATAACGTGGTTAGCGCCCGGCGATAAGGGGCGGGCGGCGCATCAGGAAGAGCAGCGGGATCAGCACCAGCGAGCAGATCATCATGACGCGGAAGTCGTTGAGGTAGCCGATCAGGGCGGCCTGCCGCGTGATCTCGCCGTCCCAGATCGCGAGCTGCGTCGGATCGAGGCTCACGCCGGAGCCGGCCATCGGCCAGCCGGGATGCCAGGGCGTGAACTTCTCGACCATGTCGGCGCGGTTCTGCTGGGTGTTGCTGGCCAGCATCGAGACCAGCACCGCGATGCCGATGCTGGCGCCCAGGTTGCGCAGCAGCGCGTTCACGGCCGCGCCCTCGGTGCGCAGGCGCTGGGGCAGCGTGGCGAAGGTGAGCACGGTGAGCGGCGGGAAGACGAGCCCCAGTCCGAAACCCAGCAGGACGCCATTCCAGACGATGCGGCTCTCGCTGACGTTGAGATTGAACAGCGTCATGTCGTAGAGCGAAGCCGCAGCCAGTCCGAAGCCCAGCCCGATCAGGATGCGCGCATCCATGATGCCGATCAGGCGCGAGACCAGCATCATCGACACCATCATGCCCGCACCGCGCGGCGCCAGCACGACACCCGTGGTGAACACCGGATAGCCCATGAGCTGCTGCAGGAACGGCGGCATCAGGGTCGCCGTCACGATCAGCACCAGACCCGCCAGCGCGGTGAAACAGAGTCCGACGGTGAGGTTGCGATCGCGGAACAGCTCGCGCGACAGGAACGGCTGGCGGTCGGTCATCATGTGGATCAGGAACATCGCGAAGGCGACGGCTGCCACCAGCGTCTCGCCGATGATCTCGACCGAGTCGAACCAGTCGAGCATGTGGCCGCGGTCGAGCATGAGCTGGAACGAGCCGATGGCGACGGCCAGCAGGGTGAAACCCAGCAGGTCGAAGCGCCGGGGCGCGCCGTGCACGTTGTCGCGCACCAGCGTCAGGATGCCGATGGCACAGAGGATTCCGACGGGCAGGTTCACGTAGAACACCCAGCGCCAGCTCAACTCGTCGGTCAGCCAGCCGCCCAGGGAAGGTCCGGCGATGGGCCCGAGCATCGTGCCGACGCCCCACATGGCCATCGCCTTGCCCTGCTCCTCGCGCGGGTAGGTGTCCATCATGATGGCCTGCGACACCGGCACGAGGGCAGCGCCAAACCCGCCCTGAAGGGCGCGGAACAGGACCAGCTGGTCGAGCGTCTGCGCCGCGCCGCACATCATCGACACGATGGTGAAGCCGATCACGCAGGTCGCCAGCGTGCGCCGCAAGCCGAAGCGCATGGCGCAGAAGCCGGCGAGCGGCGTCAGGATGGCCGAGGCCACGATATAGGAGGTGACGACCCAGGAGACCTGCTCCTGCGTGGCCGACAGCGAGCCCTGGATCGACGGCAGCGCCACGTTGGCGATGGTGCCGTCGAGCGCGTGCATGATGGTGGCGGCCATCACGGTGAAGGTGATGAGACGGCGGCGGCGCAGGACCGCCGGATCGACGGCCGGTGCCATCAGTCTAGGGCTTTGGAGAAGCCGAAGCGCTGGAAAGCCCGAGCGACTTGGACCATCCGGCCCACAGGCCGGCGAGCGAGCGCGTATAGCCGGTCTCGACCTCGACGGTCGTGCTCATGCCCACGCGCAGCGGCGGATCGCCCTCGCGGCAGGCGACGGAGAGACGCACGGGAATGCGCTGCACCACCTTCACCCAATTGCCGCTGGCATTCTGCGGCGGCAGCACGGCGAACTCGGCGCCGGTCGACTGCGAGATGCTCGACACCGTGCCGTGGCATTCGGCCTCCGGGTACGTGTCGACGTGGATCAGCACCTTCTGGCCCGACCGCACGCGCGTGAGCTCGGTCTCCTTGAAGTTGGCCTCGATCCACAGATCGCTGTCGGCCACCACAATCATCACCGGCACGCCGGCGGTGGCGTAGCTGCCGGGCACCGGGCGCTTGCTCACGATGCCGTCGATCGGCGATTCGATGGTGGTGCGGCGCAGTTGCAGCAAAGCCTCGTCGCGCATCGCCATCATCTGGCGCACGCGCGGATGGTCGTCGGCGCGGATCTTGGGATCGCCCGCGAGAGCGGCCTCGATGCGCTGCAGGTCTTCCTGTGCGGCCGAGATGCGCTGGCGCGCGACCTCCAGGCCCATACGCGCCTCTTCCAGCTTGGCGGTCGAGGCAACCTTCTTCTCGGCGAGGTCGGCCTGGCGGTCGAACTCGGCCTGGGCGAAGGTCTGCTGGCTGAGAGCGGCCTTGATCTCCTCGCGCTTGGTGCGCCACTGGGCGCGCAGGCCGCGGATCTCGGCGCGCACCGTCTCGGCCTCGGCCTCGATGCGGGCCAGCGCATGGCGATAGGACTGGTCGTCGAGCCGGAACAGAAGCTGGCCGCGCGAGACCTTCTCGTTCTCCTGCACCGGTACTTCGACAATGACGCCGGAAAGCTGGGTCGCTATCTGGGCGCGATCACCCTTCACATAGGCGTTGTCGGTCGTGACCGTGCCGCCGGCCGACAACCAGATGAACAGGGTGGCCGCGAGCACGAGGGCGGGCAGTGCCCACATGAAGGCGCGCGCGAGGACACGACCTCCCAGACGCGGACGGCGCGTCGCGGCCGCCGCGATGGGCGGATTCCGGGTGTCCAGATGCTCTCCGTCTCGCACGCGACATATGGTCTGCCCGGACCTAAGCCCGGTCAACCGGCAGTCGCAGCATGGCTGCTACGCGACCACCCGCTCCGCCGGGGTCGCGCCGTCGCGGAACAGCTTGTAGGTGATGGCGTCGTAGAGCGCGTTGTAGGAAGCGTCGACGATGTTGGGCGAAACGCCGATCGTGCTCCAGCGGCGGCCTTTCGCATCTGCACTCTCGATCATGACACGCGTGGTGGCCGCCGTTCCGCCCGCCGAATCGAGGATGCGGACCTTGAAGTCGACCAGCCGCATGTCCTCCAACTCTGGATAGACCGGGACCAGCGCCTTTCGCAGCGCAGCATCGAGGGCGTTCACGGGACCGTTGCCCTCGCCCACTTCCATGGCGCGACGGCCGGCGATATCGAGCTTCACCGTCGCCTCCGACAGCGCCACGGTCTGCCCCTTCGCGTTGACGCGCCTCTCCGCCAGCACGCGGAAGCTCTGCAGCGAGAAGTAATCCGGCACGGTGTGAAGCTGGTGGCGGGCCAGCAGCTCGAAGCTCGCGTCGGCCCCGTCGTAGGCATAGCCCTCCGACTCGCGCTCCTTCACGATCTCGAGCAGGCGCGCGACGCCGGGATGCTTGGGATCGACCTCGAGGCCGATCTGGCGGAAGCGCGCCATGATGTTGGAGCGGCCGGCCTGGTCGCTGACGACGATGATGCGCTGGTTGCCGACGACCTCGGGATCGACATGCTCGTATGTCTTGGGATCCTTCTCGACCGCCGAGACGTGCAGGCCGCCCTTATGGGCGAAGGCGCGCGTGCCGACATAGGCCGCGCTGCGGTTGGTCGGCATGTTCAGCCGGTCGTCGAGCAGGCGCGACAGATGCGTGAGCCGCTGCATCGAACCGTCCTTCAAGCCGGTGTCGAAGCCCATCTTCAGCACGAGGTTGGGGATCAGCGCGATCATGTTGGCGTTGCCGCAGCGCTCGCCCAGCCCGTTGATCGTGCCCTGCACCTGGCGCACGCCCGCCCGCACCGCGGCCAGCGTGTTGGCAACGGCGTTCTCGGTGTCGTTGTGCGTATGAATGCCGAGCCGATCGCCCGGGATCTTCTTGACCACCTCGCCCACGATGCGCTCGATCTCGTGCGGCAGGGTTCCGCCGTTGGTGTCGCAGAGCACCAGCCAGCGCGCGCCGGCCTTCTCGGCGGCGGCGAGGCAGGCCATGGCATAGTCGGGATTGGCCTTGTAGCCGTCGAAGAAATGCTCGGCGTCGAACATCGTCTCGTCCATGCGGGTCTTCGCGTAGCTGAGCGAGTCGGCGATCATCTCGAGATACTCGGCGCGGTCGACTTCCAGCGCCACGTCGACATGGAAGTCCCAGGTCTTGCCGACCATGCAGACGTTGCGAGCCTTGGTCTGCAGGATCGAGGCGAGGCCGGGATCGTTGGCGGCGCTGCGCCCCGCCCGGCGGGTCATGCCGAAGGCTACGAACTTGGCATTCTGGAATTCCGGCGGATCGGCGAAGAACCGGTCGTCGGTCGGATTGGCGCCCGGCCAGCCGCCCTCGATATAGTCGATGCCCAACCGGTCGAGCTCCCGCGCAATCGCGGCCTTGTCGGCCACGGTGAAATCGACGCCCTGCGTCTGGGCCCCGTCTCGCAGGGTGGTGTCGAACAGATAGATGCGGTTGGACTGGCTCATCTGGGCCCGCTCGTTGGGCCGCGCACTATATTGATAGGGGAACGGAAAGATAGGCGGCTTCTGAAAGTTCGGCGGCCAGGAAACCTTATTTATGAGCCCGAATTTCCTTCCATAAATAAGTTTAATGACATAAAGTTATTTAAGAAGGATAAATCGCTCCTCATAAATAAGGTTACGACGTGCGGCGAGAGGGTTTGACTGAGCCGGTCCGGCAGCAGTTGAAACGACTGCCCGACCCGTATGCCAATCACTACGGGGTCGTTCCGCTTCTGCCGCCGGAAGACGCCGTTTCCTTGCCCAAGGCCCTACCCCGGCTGCGGGAGGCGACGGCGGCCTTGGCGAAGATTGCCACCTACGCGGCCGAGCTAAAAGATCCCTTTGTTCTCAGCCGCATCCTGACACGGCGCGAGGCCGTCAGCAGCTCTGCGATCGAGAATACCAACAGTACTCTAGACGAACTCCTGGACGTCGAAGAGGAAAGCGAGGATGGCGACCAAACCGTCCCGGCAGCGACCGCGCAGGTCCGCGACTATGCCCGCGTCCTCGAGCGTGTTCTTCCACGAGCCCAAGCTGAAGGTCCCCGGATTTTCGACCAGGCTCTCGTCTGCGAATTGCATCGCGGCGTCATGGAGAGCGATCCCGACTACAAAGACAAGCCCGGACAGTTGCGCACGAGCGTGGTGTGGATTGGCGGCGTTGGAATCTCCACATCGACCTACAATCCTGCGCCGCCGGACGAGATCGCTCGCTCGCTCGACCAGTCGATGGCCTATCTGCGCTGCGAGGGCATGCAGACGACGACGCAGCATATTGTCACCCGCATGGCCATCGCCCACGCGCATTTCGAAGCCGTTCACCCCTTCCGCGACGGCAACGGCCGCGTGGGCCGCCTTCTCCTGCCGCTGATGATGGCAGCGGACGGCCAGCCACCGATTTACCTCTCGCCGTACATCGACGCCCACAAGGACGACTACTACGCTGCCCTCAAGGCTGCCCAGCAGCGTCTCGACTGGGATCGCATCGTCGGCTTCTTCGCCGACGCGGTGGCGGGCACTGTCTCCGAGCTGATGGCCACGCGCGAGGCGTTGCGCACTCTCACCGACATCTGGCGCGGCCGGGAAAAGTTCCGCAAAGGCTCGGCGCATCTCCGCGCGCTCGACCTGCTGCCGCATTACCCGGTGGTCACGACCCAGCGGCTGGAGAGGCTCCTGAAGGTGAGTCAGCCCGCGGCGCTCAGAGCCACCAACCGCCTGTTGAAGCTCGGCATCCTACAGGAGCGCACAGGCTACAAACGCAATCGCATCTTCGCCAGCCGCGAGGCCCTCGACATCATCAACCGGCCGTTCGGAGAAACGCCGGTTCTCCCGGGAGAGACAAGACCATGACCACCGCCACCACCATCACCGAACTGCGCACGACGCTCCTGCAGGTGCCGTGGCGGTCGTCGCCGCCGGCGGCGGGGATCCTGGCGCCGGGGCCGCGCGAAATCTTCGTGCTGGAGATCGAGACGCAGGGCGGGCTCACAGGCATGAGCTACCTGATGCCGCTGCATGGCGGCCTGCACACGCTCGACGCCTGCATGAAGGAGCTGATTGCACCCTATGTGATCGGCCGCGACGCGACCGAGATCGAGGGCATCTGGCAGACGCTCTACAAGAACAACTTCTGGCTGGGCCGCATGGGCGTCACCCTGTTCGCGCAGAGCGCCGTCGACATGGCGCTGTGGGACATCGTGGGCAAGCGCGCGAGCCTGCCGCTGTTCCGCCTGTGGGGCGCCGCGCGCACCTCTATCCCCGCCTACGGCTCCGGCTGTTTCCGCGGGCTGGGCCGTGACGGCATGATCAGGCGGGCGCAGGAATTCACCGCCCAGGGTCTCAAGGCCATCAAGATGCAAGTGGCGCACATCCGGCCGTGGCGCGAGGACGTGCAGAACGTGAAGGCGATGCGCGAGGCGATGGGTGACGGCATCGAGATCATGATCGACGTCAACATGGGCTGGGACGCCGACACCGCCATCCAGGCCGGCCATCGCATCGACGAGTTCGATCCCTACTGGCTGGAGGAGCCGGTCGTCGCCGAGGACTTCGCCGGCTACCGCCGCATCGCCGCGGCGCTGAAGACGCGCGTGGTCGGCGGCGAGAGCCACTTCATGCGCAACGACCTCAGGCCCTTCTTCGAGCATCCCGGCACGCCGATCCTGCAGCCCGACCCGATGCGCGGCGGTTACTCGGAGCTGCGCAAGATCGCCTCCATGGCCGAACCGTACGGCATTCGCATCGCGCCGCATCTCTTCCACGAGCAGATGGTCCATGTCCTGGCGTCGATCCCCAACGCCAGCTACCTCGAATACATGGACTGGAACGACGATCTCTGGATCGAGCCGGTGCTGCCCGCGAAGGACGGCACCATGTCGCCGCCGGAACGGCCGGGCCATGGCGTCGCCTTCCGGCCGGAGATACTGAAGGACCACCGCATCGGCGGACAGCGCCTCAAGGGTTGAGTGTCGCGCAGCGGCTTGATCCCGGCGACGGCGGACATTATCTATCCGCCGTCACCAACTGCCATGGATGCGCGCTGCAATGGATTTCCACCTGACCGCAATGCCCGCTCGCCTTGCCCTCAGGGAAATCCACGTCCATGCCTTCGATCACGCTTTCCGGCCTCACCGCATCCACGTCTGACGGCCGCGCCCTCTTCTCCGACATCGATCTGAGTTTCGACGGGGGCCGCACCGGCCTCGTCGGGCGCAACGGCGTGGGCAAGACTACGCTGCTCCATATGATCGTCGGCACGCTTCCTCCCAATGCGGGGTCGGTGTCGGCGAACGGCACCGTGGGCCTGCTGCGCCAGACGGTGCAGGTCGCACCCGACGAAACGCTCGCGGACCTCATGGGCGTCGCCGACGCGCTGGCCCTGCTGCGCCGCGCCGACGAAGGCCGCGCCACCGCCGACGAACTGGCATCGGCCGACTGGACGCTGGAGGCACGCCTCGCCTCGGCATTGGGTCGCGTCGGCCTCGACGCGACGCCGGCGGCCTTGCTGTCGACGCTCTCGGGCGGACAACGCACGCGCGCGGCACTCGCCGCGCTGATCCTCGCCGAGCCCGACTTCATCCTGCTCGACGAGCCGACGAACCATCTCGACCGCGAGGGCCGCGCTGCGGTCATCGACCTGCTCGCGACATGGCGATCAGGTGCGATCGTCGTCAGCCACGACCGCGACCTGCTGGAGACGATGGACGCCATCGTGGAGCTCACCTCGCTGGGGGCGACGCGCTACGGTGGCAACTGGAGCCACTATCGCGCCCGCAAGGCGCTCGACCTGGCCGCCGCCCGGCACGATCTCGCCGACGCCGAAAAGCGTATGGGCGAGGTCGAACGGACCGCGCAAGCCACGACCGAGCGGAAGGCGCGCAAGGATGGAGGCGGCCAGCGCAAAAGCGCCAAGGGCGACATGCCGCGCATCCTGGCGGGCGCTCGCAAGAGCCGCGCGGAGAACACGTCGGGCGACCAGATGCGCCTGGCGGAGCGCCGCCGCGCCGAGGCCGCCGAAGATGCGACGGCGGCGCGGCGCCGCATCGAGATCCTGCAGCCGCTTTCCGTCACCCTGCCGTCGACGAACCTGCCGGAGGGCCGGACGGTGCTGCGCGTCGAGAAAGCGAGCGCGGGCTACGAACCCGATCACGCCATCATCGACGGTCTGACCTTCGGCATGACCGGCCCCGAGCGCGTGGCTCTTACCGGTCCCAACGGTTCGGGCAAGACGACGCTTCTGTCGCTGATCGCCGGCACGCTCGCGCCGCGTTCGGGCGAGGTGCGCACGACGCGCGCCTTCGCGCTGCTCGACCAGCAGGTGAGCCTGCTCGATCCCCGCCGGTCGATTCGCGACAACTTCCTGAAGCTCAATCCGGGCACCGACGAGAATGCCTGCCGCGCCGCGCTCGCACGCTTCATGTTCCGTGCCGATGCCGCCCTGCAAAGCGTCGGAACGCTGAGCGGCGGCCAGATACTGCGCGCGGGCCTCGCCTGCGTGCTGGGGGGCGCAAAGCCGCCCGAACTGCTGATCCTCGACGAACCGACCAACCATCTCGATGTCGATGCCATCGAAGCCGTGGAAGCGGGCCTGCGCGCCTATGACGGCGCCCTGCTGGTCGTGAGCCACGACGAGACGTTTCTCGCAGCCATCGGCATCACGAGACGGATCGAACTGCCGCCCGCCAAACGTTCGCGGTAGGATGTTGCAAGCAGGACGTCCCAAGGAGCCAAGTCGGGGGATCTGCGTTATCCCCGCTGGCGAACGGCGCAGTACGGCATCTGGGACCGAAGCCGGGAATTCCTTCAGCGGGGGACAGTGTGCGCGGCCAACTGGCTTTTCTCTACGACAGGCTGAGCGAGAAGCTGTGGCTCCGACCGCTATGCTTCTCCCTGTTGGCGGTCCTCGCCGTCTTTGGCGCCGCCGCCGCAGATTCGTTCGGATTTACGACTTTGGTGCCAAGGATCGAGCGCGATCTGGTCGACCAGCTACTCTCGATCATCGCGGCAAGCATGCTCGGCGTTGCGACCTTCGCCGTCGGATCGATGGTCTCCGCCTACGGCTCCGTGAGCAGCGCGGCAACACCGCGCGCCTTCGCGCTGGTGGTCTCCGACGACGTCTCGAAGACCGCACTGTCGACCTTCATCGCCGCCTTCATCTTCAGCGTCATCGCTCTGGTCGCCATCAAGAGCGACATCTACGGCCGGTCCGGGCTGTTCTGCCTGTTCGCGATGACCATCGTCGTACTGGCCTGGGTCGTGTTCACTTTCGTGCGGTGGGTCGACCAGATCGCCCGGCTCGGCAGGATCGGAACGGCCGTCGAGCGGATAGAGCGCGCCACCGAACAAGCGATCGATCGGCGTCGGCGCTCGCCCACGCTGGGCGCCATCCCCCTCGTCGTCGACGAGGATCCTGGCGAACCGCTCCATTGCGCTTCCATCGGCTACGTTCAGCATATCGACGTGGCCGCGCTTCAGGCCTGCGCGAAAAAGTATGCGCTCACCGTTTCGGTGGCGGCCCTGCCCGGCACCTTCGTCGGCCCCGGCAGCGCCCTCGCCTACATCAAGGGCGATGACGGCCTTTCGCCCGACCTTGACCGGTCTGTCTTCACGAAGGCCTTTCTGGTCGGCCGCGAGCGGACATTTGCGGAAGATCCAAGGTTCGGCTTGATCGCACTCTCCGAGATTGCAGGACGCGCGCTGTCGCCGGCGATCAACGATCCCGGCACAGCGATCGGCATCATCGGCTCCTTCGTCCGGCTCTTTGCACTGTGGAGCACGCCACTGCCCCGCGACGAGCGGGACACCTCACCCCAGTTCGATCGGGTCCGCGTGCCGCCGCTTGCCGTGCGCGATCTGTTCGACGACGCATTCACGGCAATCTCCCGCGATGGAGCCGGGTCGATCGAAGTGGTCGTCCGGCTCCAGAAGGCCTTCCTGTCGCTGCTGGCAATCGATAATGCCGAACTGACAGAGGCCGCCCGGAAGCTCTCACTGCGCGCACAGCAGCAAGCCGAAAAATCGCTCGGCACACCTGAGGAAATCGAAATGGCGGCGAAGCTCGCCGCGCAAGTGGCAGGGCGCCGCTAGACGCCCGGAGCGGCGCATCCGGAAATGAGACGCCGGGTGAGCAACTCATACTCCGTATTGCCCGAGCGGGTCTCGAGGAGCGCCGCCCGAGCGTCGCGCACCACGACAGTCGCCTGGTGCGGGGTACCGGCGCCACATCGCAGCTGCATCGCGACCGGCGCCGCCGTCGAACGGCCAGCCCCCCGAAGCGGCTCTAGAAGATCGTACACCTGCTCGGTGTTGGTGCCCGGAAGGGCGGCGCATCTCGGATGATACAAGGACATCCACAGGCTGATCTCGCCGGCCGGGCTGCAGGAAATCTCCTCGATCACGTCGCTGCTCTCGAAGCCGATGCTGAGGCGCTCGGCACAGAGTTCATAGACGAGCACGTTCATGCCGCCCGCGCCGTCGTCGAGCACGCCGCGCTCGCAGTCCCGGGCTGCCCCAGAAGTGGCGAGCAGGATCATGCACAGCGCGCCCAGACCGCCCGCGAGGCGATGGCGCGCCGGCCCGGTCATTCCGCTTCGTTCTCGCGATCGACGCTCGCCGTTTCGCGCGCGCGATCGGTTTCGGCCATCTCGGCCTTGAAGCGCTGGAGTTCCCGGCCGGTGAGACGCGTCCGCTGCTCGGTGCGGGTCATGCCGAGGGGATCGATGGGGCGGCCGCCGCGATGCAACTCGAAATGCAGGTGCGGCCCCGTCGAAAGACCAGTGCTGCCCACGTAGCCGATCACCTGCCCCTGGCGCACGCGCGCGCTGCGCTTCACGCCCGCGGCGATGCGCGACATGTGGGCGTATCCTGTGGCGAGGCCGCCCTCGTGGGCGATCTTGACCCATTTGCCGTAGCCGCCGAACACCCCGGCCTCGATCACGTGACCGGCGCCCGCGGCAAGGATCGGCGTGCCGGTCGGCGCGGCGAAGTCGATGCCGGCATGCAGCCGCGTGAACCTGAGCACCGGATGCTGGCGCAGGCCGAAGCGCGAGGAGATGCGGCTCATGTTCAGCGGCGTGCGCAGCAGCGACTTGATCACGCTCTCGCCCTCTTCGTTGTAGAAGAACTCCTCGCCGTCGCGCGGCTTGAACCGGTAGATGCTGTAACGCTCGGCGCCGCCCCCGGTCGTCAATTCCGCCCACAGCACACGCCCGTCGTCGGCTGGAATTCCGTCGCTCGTCCAATTCTGCTCGACCAGCACGTCGAAGCGATCGCCGGCCTTGATGTCGTGCTGGAAATTCACGTCCCACGAAAAGGCGCGCAGCATTTCGGCGAGCGCCCCGTGCGGCACGCCGGCTGCCTCGGCGCTGCCGGCTACCGAGCCGTCGACCATGCCCGACGCGCGCCGCAGCCGGGGCGCCACCGCGAAGACTTCCTCCTCGACGCTGTAGTCTCCGTCGTCACCGCGCTCGACGGTGAAGGCACGCTGCGGCTCCGGTCTGATGGAAAGGCCGACCAGGACCGTCGCCTCCTCGGCCTCCAGCCGCTGCAGCCTGAGGATCAGCGCCTGCCCGATAGGCAGTCGATCGAGCCGGACATGTCGGGCCAGCACCGCAACGATCTCCGCACCATCGGTTGCGGAGATGCCCAGCCGGCCCAGCACCCGGGCCACGGTGTCGCCCTTGCGCAACTCGATCGCAGCCTCGACGTAAGCCGGACCGAAATCAGGCGGGTCCGACTCCGAAGGAGGCTCGGGGAGGACTGCAGCGATATCCTGCGCTGGGACAGTAACCTCCGGCGCCTGCGTCATTGCCGTCTGTGGCGTTCCGGATTCCGGTGCGAGATCGAACGCCGTCGCCTCGCGCGACGGAACCCGCTCCTCCTGCAACGCCATCAGGCTCACTGCCGCCACCACGGCGAGACTGCCGAAGCACATCCCGACTTTCTTCCACTGCAGTAAACCGGGCTGTGCGACGAAAGCCTGTGAATCCGGCATTCCAGGAATATCCTCGGGGAGGGAGTTTAAGGGGAATCCGGGCCGGAGGCGCGGTCGTGCCGACCCACCGGAAGATTTGGCCGGAATGTTGGCAGCAATGTGGTTCCGCGTCGTCTCGACGCGGCGAAGCGCGCACTCAGCGCGCGAGACGCTTCAATGTCGCTTCGGCGAAACGCTCCGCCGACGATGGATCGAATTCCATGAACAGCGCCGGCTCCAGCACTTCGACTTCGATCACGATGAGTGTGCCATCGCGCACCACGCCATCGACCCGCGCGTAGAGGGGCATCGTCGGCAGAGTGGCGAGACAGGCGGTGCCCTGAGCCGTGACCTCGGATGGCGGTGTCTCGGCGGTGCGGGTCGGATTGAAGCGCGAGTTGGAGCGGAATTCGCCGGGCGGCGGCCGCTTGCGCAAGGCGTGACTGAACACGCCGTCGAAATAGGCGAGCGACAGCTCGCCCTCGCTGATCTCCGGCAGGAACTCCTGCACGACCACTCCCGAGGCGCGCGCCTCATCGGAGAGCGCCGCGATTTGCCGGGCGATCGTGGAACGCTGCAGCAATTCCACCGAATGACCCGAGGCGCCGCTGGCGGGCTTCACCACGGCGCGGTCCCACCCGGTCTCGTCGAAGACCCGCCCGACCGAAGCGGCGTCGCACGGCACCACGAAGCTGCGCGGCACGCGCACACCCGCGGCGTCGAGCTTGGCCACGTAATCCTTGCGCAGGTTCCAGCGGACCAGCTCGATGGGATTGAACAGGCGTGTCGCGGCCGCCATCGCCTCGGTCCACGCGCGGAACGCCTCCAGCGTACGGTAGTAGCCCCAGGTCGAGCGCAGGACGACCGCGTCGACCCCCTCGAAGGCCGCGCGCGGCCCGTCCCACGGCGCGCCCGTGACGCGACAGCCCCGCCGCTCCAGCGCATCGGCATAGAGACGATCTGAGGGGGTGATTTCGGGGTCGTCGGCGGAGGTAGCAAGAACGATGTGCGGACGCATGCCGCTACATAGCCAAAGCTCCGGCCCGCGTCTTGCTTGGGAGAGACCATGCCGCCGCCCTTCACTGTGACCTTTTCCGCCGGTTCGGCCGGCCCTTGGCGCATCGAACGCCTCTCGACGCTCGCGGGCCCCGGGCTCCCCGCCGCCACGCATCTTGCAATGACGGACCTGCCCGAGGCGAGCTGGCGCCTGCGCGGCGTGGTCAGTCATCCGCGCTATTCGACGGCGGCCGAATTGAAGACGCTGGCCGGCGTACAGGCGGGGCTGGGCCGTCCCGAGGCTACCTGTGCGGCGCTGATCCCGATCCGCAAGTCGGAGGCTTGGTGGTCGATGGCGCAGGACGAGCGCCGGGCCATTTTCGAGGAACGGTCGCGGCATATCGCGCTGTCGATGAAGTACCTGCCCGCCATCGCACGCCGCCTCCATCATGCGCGCGACCTCGGCGAGCCATTCGACTTCCTCACCTGGTTCGAGTTCGCGCCGGAGCACGAGGCGGCCTTCGACGAACTCCTCGCCGAGCTGCGTGCCAGCCCCGAATGGACCTATGTCGAGCGCGAGGTCGAGATCCGAGTGCGACGCATCGACTGATCGCGGGCGCCGGCTACTTGCACACGTTCTTCAACGCCTGCCATTCCGCCGTGGTGAAGGGCAGCTTGCCGGTCGGTGGGCGCTTGGTGGCGGCGATCCGTTCCTGCGTCGGCGGATGGCTCGACCAGATGCCGGCTTCGGTCGCGGCGTCCTCGGGCTTCTTCTTCAGCATCTGGTCGAAGAAGGTGGAGACGCCATCGGCACGCAGGCCGCTTTTCTCAAGCAGTCGCACGCCGGTCTCGTCGGCCTCGCGCTCGAAGGCCCGGCCGTTGCGCAGCGCCAGCAGCGCGCTGCCACCAGTACCGAAGGTTGTGAGCACGTCCGAATAGCCGCCGGTCAGCAGCTTGATCAGCAGGTCGAAGCCGTAGGCGCGCGCGAGGCCCTTGGTCGGATGGTAATGCACGACATGGCCGATCTCATGGGCGAGCACGCCCGCGACCTGCGTGCTGGTCGCCTGCTCGATCAGGTCGGAATAGAAGACCAGGATGGAGCCCGGCAGCGTGAAGGCATTGACCGGCCCGCCCTTGACGACATGCACCGTGACCTCGTGCGGATAGCCCGCCTCCCTGGCGAGATCGTTGGCCAGCCGGTTGATTGCGGCGAGGCCGGCCTTGCCCGTGCACTCCTCCTCGTCAGCTATGAGCTGGTCGAGCACGGTCTCGCCGAGCTTCACCTGCCACGAGTAGGGCATCAGCGGCGCGGCATAGCCGGTGCCGTATTCGATCACGCTCCAGAACAGCCCGATCAGCGCGACGATCGCCAGGGAATAGGCACCGAGGCGCGGCACGACCTTGACCGGTTCGAGCGCCAGCGGCTTCAGCGCGGGTACCAGCGAGGCGAGCTGGTTGCGCCAGGCCGGATCCTCGATCGCCAGCCGCGCCTCGCTGCCGCGCACGGTCACGGGCGGCACGGCCTCGTGCTGCGAATCCCCCAGCACGGAAAGGTCCGCGACCGGCCAGCGCGCGACGATGCTGGAATCCACAGGCCGGTAGATCACCAGCTCGCTGGCGGTGACGCGCAGCATCACCTCCTGCACCCCGGCAGTCTGGCCGTCATAGTAGCGGGCGGCCATGGTCAGACCCCGCTCACGTCGAACAGGTCGAGCAGGCCCTCGCCGTAGGTCGGGCCGAGGTCCGTGGGCTGGCGGATGTCGTCGCCCAGCGGCGCGCCGTAGATCCAGAGCTGGCCTGCGATCAGCTTCATCGTGCGGTGCATCACCCACGGCCAGCCGATCCCGAGGGTCAGCAACACGATCAGGTAGTTCAGCACCAGGAAGCCCCACATCTGTCGCGTCGAGAGCGCCGTTGCGAACAGCACGTTGCCGGCGCGGCTGTGGGTCACGAGGTAGCGCATCAGATAGGCCTGCCACCAGCAGCGCAGTGGCAGGATCAGCAGGCCGAACAGCAGGTAGGCGGCGAAGCCGACGGCCAGCACCACCACGACGGTGCGCAGGTTGGGATGGGAGAACAGCTTCAGGAATTCGTCGGACGTGAACCCCAGGCTTTCGATCGTGCCGCCGATCACGGCGAAGGTGGCGCCGGCCGCGACCAGCCAGGCCAGGATGTTGAGGAAATAGTAGCCGATGTAGCGGCCGTAGATGTCGCCGGCACGGCCCGCGAAAGCGAAGCCCTGCGTGCCGATCCGCGCGTTCACGATGCGCGGCCGCGCGAGGTTCACCGACACGACCGGCGTGAGCAGGTAGGCGGTCGAGGCGTTGGCGAAATGGAGGAACGTCGCGATGGCGCCGTAGCGCCAGGCCGAGCCGGCCATGCCGCACCGGATGCCGCGCCAGCGGGTGCGCGACAGCTTGTAGCGCAGGCCGGCATAGTGGCCGACATAGGCCAGCGGGAAGCCGATCAGGAACACCGACAGCGAGAAGATGTCGAACATCCCGAAGCTGGCGAACGGCTTCTGGTGGAAGACGTATATCCAGGCCACGTACATCAGCCCGGCCCAGGCCGCGATCAGCAGCAGGGCCAGCAGGAAGCCGATCAAGAGCTCCCGCCCCCGGCCGCGATATTCGAACCGGTCGCCCAGAACCGAGAGATGGTTCCAGACATAACGGCGAATGCGCGTACGGCCCCAGAAGCGCGACCAACCGAAGGTCACGAGCATCAGGGCGAGATGGCGCAGGTAGATGGCATAAAGTTCGCCCAGCCGCCCGTCATAGACCGGCCGGCTCGGGGTCAGGTCGGGCCGTTGCCAGTCGCCGCCGGGAGGCGTGGTCGAGCCGGACGTGCCGGCCGTTTCGACCGCCCGCTGCCAGGGAGAAGACGCGTCACTCAACTCCCTAATACCCCGCCGCAATGCAAAATTTTCGATGCTGCAATGCAGCATGATCTGGTGTAGGCCAGTCTACGTCAACAGGACTGCGAACCGCCACCATGACCATGCCCAATCGCGACAAGCCCTGGCTCATCCGGACCTATGCCGGCCACTCGACGGCCGAGAAGTCCAACGAGCTGTATCGCACCAACCTGGCGCGTGGCCAGACCGGCCTCAGCGTCGCCTTCGATCTGCCGACGCAGACCGGCTACGACAGCGACCATGTGCTGGCCAAGGGCGAGGTCGGCAAGGTCGGCGTGCCGATCTCCCATCTCGGCGACATGCGCGCTTTGTTCGACGGCATCCCGCTCGACCGGATGAACACGTCGATGACGATCAACGCGCCGGCTGCCTGGCTGCTGTCCCTTTATATTGCGACCGCCGAGGCGCAGGGCGTCGAGCGCGCCAAGCTGCAGGGCACGACGCAGAACGACATCATCAAGGAGTATCTCTCGCGCGGGACCTACATCTTCCCGCCCGAGCCGTCGCTGCGGCTGACCGCCGACACGATCGGCTTCACCTATCGCGAGGTTCCCAAGTGGAACCCGATGAACGTCTGCAGCTATCATCTGCAGGAAGCCGGCGCGACGCCGGTGCAGGAGCTGGCCTTCGCGCTGGTGAACGCCATCGCCGTGCTCGACGCGGTGAAGGCGCGCGGCCAGGTGCCGGACGCCGACTTCCCCAAGGTGGTGGGCCGCATCTCCTTCTTCGTGAATGCCGGCATCCGCTTCGTCACCGAGATGTGCAAGATGCGGGCATTCGCGGAGATGTGGGAAGACATCACGCTGAACCGCTATGGCGTCGCCGATCCCAAGCAGCGCCTGTTCCGCTACGGCGTGCAGGTGAACTCGCTGGGCCTCACCGAGCAGCAGCCCGAGAACAACGTCTATCGCATCCTGCTCGAAATGCTGGCCGTGGTGATGAGCAAGAACGCGCGCGCGCGGTCGGTGCAGCTGCCGGCGTGGAACGAGGCGCTGGGCCTGCCGCGCCCGTGGGACCAGCAATGGTCGCTCCGCCTGCAGCAGATCGTGGCCTTCGAGACCGACCTGCTCGAATACGGCGACATCTTCGACGGCAGCAAGGAAATCGCCGCGCGCGTCGAGGCGCTGAAGCAGGAGGCGCTGGCCGAGATGGGGCGCATCGCCGACATGGGCGGCGCGGTCGCTGCCATCGAGGCGGCCTACATGAAGCAGCGACTGGTCGAGTCGAACCTCAAGCGCCTCGCCGCCATTGAATCCGGCGAGCAGACCGTGGTCGGCGTCAACGCCTATACCGAAGGCGCGCCCTCGCCGCTGGCCGGCGGCCAGGATTCGATCCTGACGGTCGACGATTCGGTCGAGCGCGGCCAGATCGAGCGGCTGAACGCCTGGCGCGCCACCCGCGACGGCGCGGCGGTGAAAGCCGCCCTCGCCGAGCTGGTGTCGGCGACCAAGGAAGACCGCAACGTCATGCCGGCCTCGATCGCCTGTGCGAAAGCCGGCGTCACCACCGGCGAATGGACCGAGGCGTTGCGCGGCGTGTTCGGCGAGTACCGCGCGCCGACCGGCGTCGCCCGCGCCGCCGGCGTCACCGACGGCCGCCTCGAAGTCACGCGCCGCGAGGTCGACGCGGTGTCGCGGCGCCTCGGCCGGCGCATCAAGATGCTGGTCGGCAAGCCCGGCCTCGACGGTCATTCCAACGGCGCCGAGCAGATCGCCGTGCGCGCCCGCGATTGCGGCATGGAAGTCGTCTACGAAGGCATCCGCCTCACGCCCGAGCGCATCGTCAACGCCGCCCTCGAGGAAAGCGTTCATGTCGTGGGCCTGTCGATCCTGTCGGGCGGCCACGTCTCGCTGGTGAGCGACGTGCTGAAGGGCATGAGGGCCGCCGGCATCGGCGACGTACCGGTCGTGGTGGGCGGCATCATCCCGCCCTCCGACGCCGAGGCCCTGATCGCCGCCGGCGTCGCGCGCGTCTACACGCCCAAGGACTTCGACCTCACGCAGATCATGCGCGACGTGGTGTCGGTGGTGGACGGCGCCTGGAAGGAAGCGGCCTAGCCGCTTCTAGCGCGGCAGGGCGACGTTGCCCGCCGCGATGAAGGCAGCGAAGTCCTGCTGCCATAGCGTGGCGCCCGCGAATGTCGCCTCGTAGACCGCACCGCCGATCGCCTCGCCCAAGGCGGTATGGAGGCCGGCATAGGCCTGCGGCGATCCGGCCTGAGGTGACGCTACGACGATGCAATCCGTTCCCGTGCCGGTGACGGCGGCGCCCGGTTCGGCGCGGCCCCAGTCGATGATGGCGGCCGTGCGGGCCTGGGTCACGATCGACAGCGCCTCGACCAAGGCACCATCGGTGAGCGGCACGGAGACATGGACCAGCGTGTTGATCGTGCCGGCATGCGGCGCGCGCGCCTTGCGGGCTCCTACCCGCTCCGCATTGGCCAGGCCGACCGTCGTCACGCATGTCGCCGAGACGCCTTCGACGTCGCGCTTCGCCCGATGATGGCGGCGGATGTCGCGCGAGGTCATGAAGGCCAGAGCGTCCGGCAATCCCGTTTCCGCCAGCCGCGCCGCCAGGAACTCGAGCGGATCGACCGACGGCCCGAGGTCGCGGTTGCGCACCTCGACCCACACGAGGTCGCGCGCCGTGGCGAAGCCCGGATGCAGCAGCGACCATCCCAGCGTCCGCTGCGGCTCGGCGAAACGCACCGTCAGGAACGGCGGCGCGCAGTCGATGGTGAAAGGCTCCTGGATCACGTCCGAAGAGTCGCGGTCGCGTGGAGCATCGGCTCGACGACGGCATGACTGAACAGCCAGGTCTCGGCGTGGACCGACGGTCCGTCGCGGCGCAGGACGCGGGAGAGCGCGATCACGTCGGCGGCTTGCGCCGCGCGAAGCACCGTGATGTTCAGGTGCGACACGCGCGCGTCGAGGCCGGCCGCCGCGCGCAGCGAGATGTCGACCAGCGACAGCAGCGCCGCCATGGTCCATTCGCCTCCGGCCGCCGGTGAAAAACGCAGCCGCACCTCCTGGTCCTGGCACTCCTCGACGAACACGTCGTGGAGGTCGGCGGCAGGCAGCCTGGCTTCGAGCCGCGCCTGAAGTTCGTCTTCGGTCATCGGCGGCACTCTATGCTATCTCCCCGGCCCATGTCCTTCCTCGACCATATCCGCCGCTGCAACAACGCCGACCTCGCGCAGTTCGAGCCGTGGTTCGTGGGCGAGCATCGCGCGGGCTTCGTGCATCGCGACTTCGCCGCCGATGCGGTGCAGGGCAGCGGCCTGTTCGAGCGCCGCGACGGCGCCTGGCATCTCGATCCCCGCCTCGACACGCCGCAGGCTCGCACTGCGGAGGTCCGCGGCTTTCTCCTGGCCTTGCGCGAGCGCGGCTACTTCAAGGGCCTGTGGCGCGAGGAGGAATATGCGGTGGCGCCGCAGGACGGCGCGCCCTTCCTGATGGCGATGGAGCGTTCGGCCGTGCCGTGGTTCGGCGTGCGCGCGGGCGGCCCGCACATGACGGGCTTCGTGCGCCGCGCCGACGGCCTGCACATCTGGGTGCCGCGCCGCTCCTACGAGAAGCCGACCTTTCCCGGCCAACTCGACAACACCGTGGCCGGCGGCCAGCCGGCGGGGCTCGGCCTGCATGAGAACCTCGTGAAGGAATGCGGCGAGGAAGCGTCGATCCCGCCCGAACTGGCGCAGCAGGCCAAAGCCGTGAGCGTCGTCGGCTACTGGAACCAGTCGGGCCCTCAACTGAAGCCGGACGTGATGACCTGCTTCGACCTCGAACTGCCCGGGGATTTCACCCCGCGCGCCAACGACGGCGAGGTGCATTCGTTCGAACTGTGGCCGGTGCAGCGCGTCTTCGAGACGGTGCGCGACACGACAGAATTCAAGTACAACTGCAATCTCGTATTGATCGACTTCTTCGTGCGCCACGGCTTGCTGTCGGCCGACGATCCCGACTTCATCCCCATCGTGGCGGGGCTCCGGATGATGTACGCTCCCCGCGACGCTTCAGGCTGAACGACGGCACGTCGCGAAAGGTGGCGGTCCCGATGCCACGACAGTCACTCATCGTCGCTCTGGTGGCGGCGCTCGTTTCTCCTGCCATCGCGCAGGACGGCACTCATGGCCAGGGCCACGCCGAGCATCACGACTGGTATCAGAAGCTGAAACGGCCCGGCTCCAACGCCTCCTGCTGCAGCGGCACGATCAACGGCGTCGAAGGCGACTGCCGTCCGACCCGCGCCTACCAGAAGGACGACGGCACCTGGTTCGCCCTTCTGGACGGCCGCTGGGTGCAGGTGCCGCCCAAGGTCGTGCTCAACGAACTCGCGCCGGACGGCCGCAGTCACATCTGCGCTAACAAAACGGGCAGCATCTTCTGTTTTCTGGGTGGTTCGCCCAAGAGCTAGCCATGGAGCGCGCCACTCCAGTGGCGCTCATGCGTCGTCGAGGAGAAAGCGA
>OFDN01000634.1_pt1 | contig 27170 bp, 20 predicted proteins | sample 1520971 | NCBI WGS metagenome assembly OFDN01 (sample SAMEA94257418, study PRJEB24077) | hot springs metagenome | biome: Aquatic biome; feature: Geographical feature; material: Water | place: India | collected 2012-06-12 | depth 5 m | reverse complement strand
CTCGTCGAGGATGACGATGGGTGCGTCCTTGAGCAGGGCGCGGGCGATGGAGATGCGCTGGCGTTCGCCGCCGGACAGGCGCGCGCCGATGTCGCCCAGGCGCGTATCCCAGCCTTGCGGCAGGCGTTCGATGAAGTCGAGGCATTGCGCGGCGCGGGCGGCTTCGCGCACTGCCTCGTCGCTCGCATCAGGGCGGGCCATGCGGATGTTGGCGATGACCGTGTCGTCGAACAGGTACACGTCCTGGAACACGGTGGAGACGAGGCCATTGAGTACATCGGGCGTCATCTCGCGCAGGTCGACGCCGCCGATCAGGATGCGGCCCGCTTGGGGGTCGGCGTGGCGCATCAAGAGACGCGTGATCGTGGTCTTGCCCGAGCCGGAGGGGCCGACCAGCGCGGTCATGCCGCGCTCGGGCAGATCGGCGCTGAAGGCCCAGAGAACAGGCGCATCGCAGGCTGGATCCTGGCCCGCGTAATGGAAGCGCAGGCCTTCGAACTGCACGTTGAACGTCGTGGGCGTGCGCGCCGGCACGCGCTGCGGCAGCGGGGACACGGCCAGCAGCGCCTCGATACGGTCCAGGGCCGCCTCGACCAGCTCGACGATGTTGGTGTAGCTGAGGAAGTTCGCCAGCGGCTCGGAGAACCGCACCAGTACGACCAGCCATGCGGCCAGCAGGGCCGGCTCCAGCGTGCCCGCCGCCACCCAACTGGCGCCCGCTGCGGCCGTGGCGAGCAGTCCGAGCTCGACCACGCTGGCGAAGATCATCTTCGGCCCGGCGGCTTTGCGCTGGCCGATGGTCTGCACGCGCTCGACCTGCGCGAACGAGGCTTGCAGCGCGGCGGCCTTTTCGCCCTCGCAGCGTGCGGCGCGCAGCACTGGCAGGCCTTGCGCGTATTCGACGATGTCGGCGTTGGCGCGCCGGTGGGCGTCTTCCAGCGCGCGCATGCCGCGCGCCTGGTAGGGGCGGCGCCAGCGGTACAACGCGACGACGGGCGGATAGACCAGCAGCAGCGCGAGACCGAGGCGCCAGTCCACGGCCAAGAGCGCCAGTGCCAGCACCGGCGGCATGACCAGCACCTGCGCGATCAGGTTGGCGACCGTCAGGGTGTAATTGAAGTTCTCGTCCACGTTGCCCAGCAGGGCGGCGTTGAGCTCGCCGGCGCGCTTGTCCTGGATGGCTTCCAGCGGCATGCGGCGCAACTGTTCGCCCAGCCGCGTGCGCAGGGCATGGGTGGCGCGCGCCATGTGCCCGTGAAAATCGAAGCCCTGGGCGCGCCAGCGCAGCGCGGAGGCGATCAGCGCCAGCGCCACGAAGGCGAGCAGCCAGCGCGATGCGGCGGCGCCATCGGGTTCGCGGTTCGCGGTGCCCACCAGCGCGGCAAGCATTGGAAACACGCAGGCCAACGCCAAGCCCTGAACGGCGGCAGCTGCGGCCAGACCGGCGAGGCTGGCGCACAGCGCCTGTGCCTCGCCTCCGGTGCTGCGCAGCAGGCGCTGCAGCAGTTGGCGCCAGGTGGCGAGGGGGGCGGAGTGGACAATGGTTGAGGTACTCATGGCAGGGCTCGGGCCGGCGTGACGGTGAAGGGTTGGCTGGCGCGCTCGTCCACCGCAGCGTGGACATCCACGCGCGGAAGTGCCCGCCAGGCCCAGGCGATGTAGGCGGCGTAGGCCGCACCGGCCAGAGCGAAATGTGCCGCGTAGCCCAGGCGCGCCGCCGAGACGCCGGCCAGCGCGCCGAGCGCGAGGCCCCCGAGGCTCTCGGCGCACATCACCAGCGTGAGGTCGGTGCCTGGCTGGCGGCCGATGACAGCACGGGTGAATACGGTGAAGAAGCCCATCGATGCCACGCCGTCGGCCACCGCCTGCAGCGCTGGCAGCAGCACGTAGACCCAATCCCACTCGATGCCCGATGTCGGCAGCCAGGTGATGCCAAGGCCGCCGTGGATGCATGCGGCCAGCAGACCCAGCAGCAGCGCCACACACAGACCCGCCCCGGCTGCCACACCGCGCGCGGACAGCCCCTTGCGGCCAAGCAGCCAGGCGCCCAGCGGAGCACCCACCAGTCCCCACAACCCCAGGTTCACCGCGGTCATGATGCCCACCTGCTCCAGCGTGACGCCGTGGTCCACCCAGAAGCTCTTGACCATGGATTCGCTGGCGGCGCTGGCGCTCTTGAACAACAGGGCCAGCGCGAGCAGCGTCCAGGGGTGGGCACGCTCGAAGAAGCCGCGCAGGCGCACCCGCGCCGCGTCGTCCCGGGCTCGATGTTCGGGTGCACCGCCCGGTGTCCGCGCCGCCGGCTTCATCCGCATCGCCATGGCGGCCGCGATGATCATGGCCGACGCGCAGGCGAGCATGAAGGCGGCCCAGCCCGCCGTGGCGCCGGCCAGCAGCAGACCGGCGCCGCCCGCCAGCATGCCGCCCGTGAAACCGGCGAAACGCAGGGTGTTGATGCGTGCAGCGCCGACTGCCCCTCGGCGGACGATGGCATGGCGATCGGTGGCGACATCCTGCGTCGCGCAGGCGGCGGCCAGCAGGGTCAGCAACGCCAGCCCGGGCAGGAAGTGCGTGCGCAGGTCCACCGCCGCCAGGACGGCGTAGGCCAGGGCCGCGGCGAGTTGCGTGGCGGCGATGACGCGGCCGCAACCCAGCCGTACCGCCAGGCGCTCGACCGGCGCGGCCCACAGGAATTTCAGCGCCCAGGGCAGGAAGGTCAGGCTCACCAGGCCGATGGTGTCCAACGCGGCGCCATGGCTGCGCAGCCACGCCGGCAAGCCGAGCCAGGCCAGCCCGGTGGGCAGGCCCTGGGCGAAGAACAGAACGGCCAGCAATGCGTCGTCGCGGCGATTGGTCTGAGGGGCGGGAGTGGTCATACGGGGGTCTTTGTGCCGGGAGTGGTGTGCAAGGTCCAGTGCTGGGCGCGCTCGTAGCCGGCCCACAGGCGCGCATAAACGCCTTGTGCTGCGCCTTGGCCTGCCAGCAGCGCCTCGTGCGTGCCGAACTCGGTCAGGTGGCCGCGGTCGAACACCAGGATCTGGTCGGCGTCGCGGATGGTGGCAAGGCGGTGCGCAACCATGAGCACCGTCTTGCCTCGCATCAAGGCCGACAGCGCCTGCACCAGCGCGGCCTCGTTCTCCGGGTCGGCGAAGGCGGTGGCCTCGTCGAGCACGAGGATGGGCCGGTTCTGCAAGATGGCGCGCGCGATGGTGATGCGCTGGCGCTGCCCACCCGAGAGGAATACGCCGCGCTCGCCGGCCGGGGTGTCATAGCCTCGCGGCAGCGCGCTGATGAACTCGTGCGCCTGCGCCGCGGTGGCCGCGGCGACCACCTCGTCCATCGTCGCCTCGGTCAGGCCCAGGCGGATGTTGTCGGCGATGCTGCTGGCGAACAGGAAGGTGTCCTGGAAGACGAAGGCCACGTGCCGCATCAAGGTGTCGGCGCTCATCTCGCGCACGTCCACGCCGCCGACGAGCACGCGGCCGGCGTTCACGTCCCAGAAGCGCGGGATCAGGCGCGCCACGGTCGTCTTGCCCGCCCCCGATGGCCCCACCAGCGCGGTGACGGTGCCCGGCGCCGCGCAAAAGCTCACGTTGCTCAACGCGGGCTCGGCGGCATCGGCACCGTAGCTGAAGCAGACGTGTTCGAAGCGCACGCTGGCGTCGGCAGGCGCGCGCTCTTGCGCCGCCGCGGGCTGCGGCAGCACGGGCAACTCCAGCACCTGCTGGATGCGACGCACCGACAACATGGTCTTGTCCACCAGATGCATCAGCGTCATCAGCGGCAGCATGGCCTCGGCCACGCCGGCGCCCAGCAGCAGCACGGCCAGCCAGGCGCCGAAGTCGAGCCGGCCGGCCTGAAACAGCCAGCCGCCCAGCGCCAGCAGCACGGCCAGCGTGGGCAGCGCACTCATGGCCGCCATGCCGAAACGCGCGCTGAACGCCGCGCCCGCGTACCAGCGCACGAGCACGTCCAGGTAACTGTCGAGTGCGCGCTGGTAGCGGCCGAAGGTGGACTGACCGGTGTCGAAGGTGCGGACCACCGGCATGGCCTGGACGAACTCCACCACAGCGGCGCTGACCTGTTCGCGCGCCTCGTTGTACCGGCGCACCATCTCGGTCCGGTCGCGCATGGCCAGGCTCAGCACGGCCAGGCCTGCCAGGACCACGCCCAGCGCGGCCAGCGCCAGACGCCAGTCGAGCGCGAACATCAGCGCCAGGCTTGCGAGAGGTGCCACGGCGGCGCGAGCAAACAGCGGTGTGCTGTCGGCCACGAAGACATGCAGCGCATTCACGTCGTCCTGCATGACCTTGGCCAGCGCACCCGAGCCCAGGCGCTGGACCTCACCCATGGACACGCGGGCCGCATGCTCGGCCACCCGCGTGCGCAGGATCGTCTCCAGCCGGAAGGCCGCGTAGTGGGACTGGTTGAAGGCCGTGATGCGCAGCACGAGGAACAGCACCGTGCCGAGCGCGGCCAGCACCAGCCAAGGCCATGGATCTGGGTCGGTCTCTGTGAGCAGCGCGCGCACCATCCAGGCCAGCGCCCCGAGCACGACGAATTGGCACAGTGTGGCCAGCGCAGACAGGGCCATGGCGAACTGGATGCGCCTGCGCACCGGTTGCATGATCCGCCACGGGGAGGCATGCTCCGATCGAGGCGTTGGTGCTGCGGTGTCACCCGCCTGCGGATCGGCTGCGGGAGGCAGTGCCGAGCGATCGGCGGTCGCGGTGTTGGACGTGTTCATGACGGACGGACCGGTGTGGGGGGCGTTGCGGGAGCCGGCGGGGTCGACAGGCGGTGGCGCCAGGCCAGCGCCACCGACGCGAGGGCGGCGAGCGCGCCGACGAGCAGCGTGTCGCGCATGCCCAGCGCGTCGATCAGCAGCGGCGCCAGCGTGGCCGAGCCCATGCTGGACAGCATGAACACGCTGAACTGCAGGCTGTAGTCGGTTCCCGCGCTGGCGGGGAGGACACGGTCCATCATCAGCGTGGCCAGCACCACGTGCAGCGGCGTGTAGCACAGGAAGTACAGGCACACGGCCAGCGTCAGGGCAGCGTCGCTCCCGCCAGCGCCGCCCCAGCCGGCCCAGGGGGCCAGCAGCGCCGCACTGCCGAAGAGATTGATGGCCGCGGCCATGATCAGTGCGCGCCGCCGCCCCCAGCGCGGCAGCAGCCAGCCTGCCGCCAGTGCCGAAGCTGCGGAGAGCAGCGAACCGGCGACGTTGGTGACCAGACCGATGCGCTCCATGCTCCAGCCTGCCGTCACCAGCAGTGGCGTCACCAGGCCATAGGCCAGTCCGGCAGCGAAGGGAAACAGGAGCAGCACGAACAGCCAGCCGACGCCCCCAGCATCGGGCCAGAAGGTGCGCAGGCGCCCGTACAGGGTGCGCGCGGACAGGGGCGTCAGGCGCTGTCCGGGCTCGCGCAGCCAGACAAGCTGTACGAGCGACACGGCCGTACCTGCGGCGAGCCACCCCATGCAGGCGCCCCAGCCGATGCTCGGATAGGCCATCACCAGCACGCCGCCGCCGAGCAGATTCCCCAGCAGGCCGCCCGCCGTCTGGATGCCGTTGCCCAGGCCCCGTTCGGCCTCGGGCAGCGTGCGGCAGGCAATGGCGTCGGTGGCCACGTCCTGCGTCGCCGACAGCACGGCGACGAGCACGGCCAGCGCATAGACGGCGGCAAAGTCCGCGACCGGATCGAACGCCATCATGGCCAGCGGCGCGACCACCAAGCCGGCCTGCGTGAGCAGCAGCCAGCCGCGGTAATGTCCCAGCCGGGCCCAGCTGAAATGGTCGAGCAGCGGCGCCCACAGCAGCTTGAAGGCCCACACCGTGCCGAGCAGGTAGATCAGGCTCAGGCGCGACATGGAGGCGCCCTGCTCCTGCAACAGCGCGACCAGCGCCACCGACAGGAAGCCGAGGGCGAGGAACTGGGTGGTGTAGAGGCTACCCAGTAGCCACCAGGTGCCGGCCGGAGTGCGCAGGCGTGTCGTCGTCGCAACTTCGGTCATGGCGACTCCGCCCCATGGGGACTCGGGCAATGGCGGCAGGCATGGATCTCGACCAGCGGGTGATGGATGCCGGGCAGGCCGGCGAGCGCGGCCTTGTACGCATCGGGTGCGGCGGGGCCGTGACTGACCACCGAGGCTGCGAGTGTCCAGGCGCCCTGGCCCACCGACCACAAGTGCAGATCGGTCACGCGGCTGTCCGCCACCGCTTCGAGCCGAGCGCGCACCTGGCGCCGCAATTCGGCCGGGCCCTCGGCATCGAGCAGCACGGCACCGGTCTGGCGCAGCAGCCCGACGGCCCAGCGCGCCACCACGCCCAGCGCCAGCAATGCGATCAGCGGGTCCAGCCAGGTCCAGCCCCAGGCCCAGGCTGCGAGCAGACCGGCGATGGCGGCCACCGACGTGGCGGCATCGGCAAGCACATGCGCCAGTGCGGCACCGAGGTTGTGGTCATGCACGTGGCCGGGGCGATCTTGAGGATCGTCGTGTCCGTGGTCGTGTTCATGAGCATGATCGTGCGCACCACCCAGGAGCCAAGCGGACAGCAGGTTCACCGCCAACCCCAGCACGGCCACGACCAGGGCTTCCGTCGGGCGCAGCGGTTCGGGACTCAGCAGGCGCTGCGCTGACTCGATGGCGGTCCACACCGTGGATGCCGCCAGGATCAGGGCGCTGGTGTAGGCCGCCAGATCGTTGATCTTGCCGCTGCCCAGGCTCAGGCGCCGGTCACGGGCGTAGCGCCGCGACATGGCATAGGCGCCAGCCGCAAGGCCCAGCGCAACGGCGTGTCCCCCCATGTGCACTCCGTCGGCCAACAGTGCCATGGAGCCCGTCCACCACCCGGCGGCGACCTCCAGGCCCATCACCGCGACGGTCAGCATGGCCACCATGCCGACCCGGCGCTCGGCCGGGCGTATGCCCTCCTGGCCGAAGTCATGGGTATGCGCCGAGGCATCGGCTTGCGGGCAGGTACGGGTCCCGACGGGCAGAGTACACATGATGGCGTCGCGCATCAGAAGAACTGCCAGGTGAAGCCCAGCCCCACGGTCCGCCCGCGCGTCGGCATGCCCACATTGGCATTCGGGGTGAAGTAATAGACGTACTGGTCGTAACGCTTGTCCTGCAGGTTGTCCACCCACAGATAGAGTTCGCCGGCGCCCGAGGCGATGCCGATGCGCGCGTCGATCTTCTGGAAACGCGGCAGGAAGATGTGGTTCTGCGGATCGTTGGCACGCGTGCTCATGACCCGGTAGGCCAGCAGCGTTGTGAGCTGCGGCGAGGCCAGCCCCATGAAACCGGGCAGCGGCCGGGTGTAGTTCACGGACAGCTTACCGCTCCAGCGCGGCACGTCCGGCACGCGGTCGCCGGCGACTACGTCGCCGCCCGATACGCCCGTCACCGACTGGGTGATGGTGGCGTCCGTGTAGACGGCGCCGCCCTTGAGGGTGAGGCCGGGCGCCGCGCGCCACTGGCCTTCGACTTCCAGGCCCCGGGCTCGCGTGTCGGCGTTGATCGCCTTGGTCGCGAAGGTGGTGTAGTCGTAGCCCAGCATGTGATCGTCGCGCACGCGATTGAAGAAGGCGGCAGTGGTCCATGCGAGACGGCGGTCGGCGCTTTCGAACTTCATGCCCAGTTCCAGGCTGTCGACCTTGGCGGCCTTGAAGGGATCGCCGTCGGCGACCTGCGAGGTCTCGTCCTGGAAGCCCTTGGCCTTGTGCCCGTGGGCGAGCACGCCGTACAGGTTGGTCTGGGTGTCCAGCGCCCAGGAAAGCGCCACCCGCCCGGTCGCATACCGGTCGTCGAGCGAGCGGCTGTCCTGAGTAGCCGGATAGCCGGTGGTGACGAAGCTGGCGTCGTATTTCTTGCGCTCTTGCGTGTAGCGCAGGCCGCCGGTGAGCTTGAGCGCGGCCGCGAGCGGCACCGTGACTTCGCCGTAGGCCGCCTCGCTGCGCGTCTCGAAGTCGCGCAGGTTGTCGGTCATCCCACCGACGGTGGTGTCGTACTCGCGCTTGGAGCCGTACAGATTGACGCCCGCCACCCAGAACGTCGCGGCTCCGGGCAGCGAGGACAGACGCAGATCCTGGTTCCACGCGGATTCGTCGCGGCGATATTGCTTGAGGTACTCGGTGGGCATCCCGAACACGGTGGCCGCCACGATGCGGTCGGCCCCCGAGGTCTGGTCTTCGCGGCGCTGCTGGAATGAAGTGTGAGACGTCAGGCGTGCATTAGCCAGGTCGTGATTGACTTCCAGCGCGTGCCGATGGCTCTTCACGTCGGCACCGAAAAGGCCGGGCGTGGCATCCAGGCTGGGCGGGTCGCCGTAGGGCCGCAGCAGCATCAGGCCGACCTTGTCCTTCTGGTCCTGATGCTCGGTGGTCAGCAGCACCGACGTCGCCGCCCGCGGCTGCCACAGCACGCTGGCGCGCAAGCCGAGTTCCTTGGCCTTCATGATCGGCTCGCCGGTCTGGATGTTGTGGACCACGTCATCCGACTGCTGGCTGCGCAGCGCGATGCGCGCGCTCCAGTCCTCGGCGAGCGCACCACCCACGGCGCCCTCGACCAGCCGCTGCCCTTCCTGTCCGGCCTCGACGCGCGCATAGCCATCGAACTCGCGGGTGGGCCTGCGTGTGACGATGTTGATGGCGCCGGCCTCGCTGTTGCGGCCGAAGAGCGTGCCCTGCGGTCCCTTGAGCACCTCGACGCGCTCCACATCCAGCATGGGCAGCGAGGCATTGCGGGCCGACAGCGGTGTACCGTCCAGATTGACGACCACCGAGCTGTCCTCGCTGCTGACCTGGTACAGCGATCCCACGCCGCGCATGCGCACGTTGGCGTCACCGAAGCCGCCCCAGGCGTTGACCTCGACGCCTGGGGTGTCGCGCAGGGCTTCTTCGAGCGTGGTGAGGCGCCGCTGCTCCAGCTCAAACCCCTGAACCGCGCTGACGCTGAACGGCACGTCCTTGGCGCGCTCGGCACCGCGCCGGGCCGTGACCGTCACCGCGGGCAAGGTCTTGTCTGGCTCGGGGGCGGGCTGGGCTTGCTCGATCACCGCGATCACGAAGCGTCCATCGCGTTCCGCGATCTGGAGCGGATGTCCCGCAAGCAGGCGATGCAGCGCCCGCATTGGCTCGAAGCGGCCGCTCAGTGCAGAGGCCGGGGTTTCAGTCAGCCCTTGGGGCCACTGCAGCGGACGCTGAACCGCAACGCCGGCCTGTGCTTCGAACAGCCTCAGCGCGGCCTCGAGCGGCTGGGTTGGGATGTCGAAAGGCAGCTCGGCGGCCAGGCAGGTCCAATGAAACGATGCGAATGCGACAAGTGCTGCGATGCGGTGGGCTTTGTTCGGGCGGGCTTGAAAGGATGTCATGAGGAAAGATGGGAGGCGGGCATGGATGAACAGGAGCTTGTGGCGGACGCCGGAGGGCGGTCATTCACGGGCGAAGCGCACGCGCACGATCGCGGGGAGGAATTTGGCAAGTGGCGGTATGTGCGCCATCCCGAGCCCCAGCCGCGCAGGGAAGGTTCTGAAACGGCGGTAGGGCTCGTGCTGCACCGAGGCGATGTGTGGACTCCACGCCCGCAACGCGGCCTCGATTTCGTCGCGATTGATGCCCCAGGGCATGGACGGGGCGCGGTAGTGGCGCGTGATATCGAAGCCGACCATCGTCTTGCGCGAGAACCAGCGCGGGATGGTGTCGAACATGAGTTCGCCCCCTTTGAAGCGCTTCGCCATCGCCGAGATCAGGCGCCCAACCTCGTCTTCGGGGAAATACATGAACAGGCCCTGGGCGGTGACGAAGACACCGTTGCTCGCCTCGACCTCGTCCATCCAGCTCAGATCGAGCGCTGAGCGCACAACATGGCGGCATCGCTCGCTGGGTGCCAGGTAGCGCTCGCGCACGGCAATCGCGTCCGGCACATCCACGCACAACCAGCGCACACGTCCATCGTCGCAGCGCTGGAACTGCGTCTCCAGCCCGCAGCCGAGTTCGACCACCATGCCGCCGGGATGCGCAGCAAGCCACGGACGCAGTGCCTCATCAAACATCTGCGAGCGGGTGGCATGCGAACTGTCGGGACGACCGAAATGGGCCCGGTAGTCAAAAGCGATGGACTGGAAGATGCGCTCGGCCTCCGGATCACGAAACCAAGCATCGGGGCGCAGGGATTCGGTGGCGCGGTTGTGCAACGTCCACAGCATGGTCTGCGGTACGCCGCACAGCACCGGCGTGGCGTCAACTGAGGAAACGGGATTGAGCGGTGCTGGGGACATGAATCGATCAAGGAAATTCGATGGATCCGTGGTGGTGCGAAGGCAAACGCCCAGCCCCTAGAACCCACGCAAGGAACAGTCACAAACTCTGCTCAATAATAATGATTCGTATTACGATTGCTACCCGGAACGGGCTCATTGCTGCCCGCATCGGATCAACAAAGGCAAGAGGAAGCGATGCATTGATGCCCAGGTCGGACGCAGCCACATCGGTACCCCATCTCCTGGCTACGGAGATGATCAGAGACCCCAGCGAAGCCTTGGGGCTGGATCTTGTCTCGTCCAGTCATCGGCGGGTGGCGACGCGAGAGGGTGTGCAGCTGATGCACTGGTCCACGCGTCTGGCCAACCCGATCGAGCTCAGCGTGCTCGATGACAGCGGGCTCATCCATTTCAGCTACGTATTGCTAGGCGAATCCCTCGCGGTGCTGAACGGCAGGAAAGGACACGGTGTCGGTCGGAAGATCGACGAGCGCCAAGTGCACGCAGCCAGCGGCAACATCGCGTTTGGCCCCGGTCAGTGCTGGCGATTTCACCAGCACGGCGTTTACGAGAGCGTTGGCGTCATGCTGCGACATGACGCATTCGAGCAGTTGGTGGGCGACGCCGAGCCGACGCTGCGCCGTGCGCTGTCAAGTGGACTGTGTTTTGAGACTGGGCACCGCGGCACGGAATTGCATGCCACGGCCCAAGCATTGGCGCATGCGATGCGACACCGTCCGCGCGACAGCGAAGCTTCAGGAGAGCGGCACCCTTTGTGGCTGCAGGCGCAAGGACTGACGCTGGTGAGCCTGCTTCTGGAGGCGCGTGCGGATACGGGTGGCACAGGCGCATTGGACCGAGCAGATCAAATGCGTCTGGCCAGTGCGCGCGCGCATCTCCTGTCCGATCTGTCGCAGCCTCCGCTGATCCTGGATGTGGCGCGCGAGAACGGGCTGAGCCCGGCGAAACTGAAGCGCGGGTTTCGCGCGCTGTACGGCTTCAGTGTGTACGGCCTGTTCCAGCATGAGCGCATGAACGAGGCCCGGCGCCGCCTGCTGAGGGACGATACCAGTGTGTCGGCAGTGGCGTGCGATCTGGGCTACTCGAACATGAGCCACTTCTCAGCGGCATTTCGCAAGCAGTTCGGCGTCAATCCGGGAGAGGCCAGACGGCGCGGCCGATGATCCAGCTGGCAATGGGCTCCTATGCGGATTTCTGCTTCCGAGTGGTGGTCGGATAGCCGAATGCGAAGAAGAAATGAGATACGCGAATCGTCCCGTGCGTGGGTGCAAGCGCGGCATCCCGCTCGTGTTCCGTATCGAAATCCGCCCCCGTGAACATCGCAGAAGGCCGGGCATAAGGGAGGCCCGAAGGCAAGCGCCGCAAACGCAGAAACGTGGCAAGCGCGGCGTCCTGGAGTGCCTCTCTGATGGGTGGCACCACCTCAGGCTCCGGATCCAGCAGAACTCCCACCATGGCCGCAACGGCCTCCTTTCGGCTATAGATGCCCGTGACGAATCGCCCCAATCCCTGGTCTTGTAGATAGTGGTCACGGTGTTTCTTCTGGCGACCCAGGCGTTTGAACTCGAAGACCAGCTTCATGCCGCGGACGTCATCGTTCCAGCCGTAGACAATATCGGTCCGCCGCTCCTCAAGCATCGCGCCAGTGTTCGGATCAACGTCCCCGATGATGTCTTCGGCAGCCCACATACCGAGCAAGCCGCGTTCCCGTGCGACGTGGTTCTCAACGTATACCTTCAGCCGTTTGGTCAGCCCATCTTCCTTCGTCTTCGGATTGAAATCCGGGCGTGGCCGTCCCGCCAATTCTGTCCAGCCCTGACGCAGCGCCTCCACGGCCTCCGTGGCCGGCTGGATCGGAAAGGCAGCAAACCAGTCGACTGGAGACATCATGCTGTCGCCTCCCCCTTCTCGACGGATTGGCGCACTTGCACACCACGGACGATATGCTCGGCATCTCGAAGAGCCTTTCGCACTGTCCAGTTGCGCTTGGTAAGCGGCCGCACAAGGTACAGCGCGCCATCTACCCAGAGATGCACATCCGGCACCAGGCAGAGGAAGTCTCCCGATGGAATCGCGCAAAGCCCCGCATTTCTCAACTCGGCGAGTGTCGCAAGCACCAACTCGTCATTCATCGACGCGCTGACCTCGGGCCCGTCAGTGGAATCTCCCAGATACGAAATCCGCGCGATGCCTGACGGCCCGGCGCGACTCGGATCGTTCGCAAGCACATCGACACGGAATCGGCCTTGGCCGCGTGCCTTCGTTCTCCACGCGGTCAAGGCATTGGCGAGGGTCTGGGCATAAATGCTGAAGTCCTCGGCGCTGGCCCTATGCTGAGCTGGGGTGTCCAGACTTTTGAAACTGCGCGGCCGCACAGAGGGCATAAGGACGCGAACCGATTCACGGATCAGCGTCTGCTCTTCACCGGAGAGTCCGAAATAGGAAAAAACCGCCTCGTCAAACTCGTCACGCAACTCATCGTAGCGGGATGCTTGCTCAAGTTCGGGCAAGGCCATCAGTTCCGCCATGCGAGCCTGAACCATCAAGAGCGCGTCCCGTGCCGCCGCCGGATCCGGCGCATCCTCTGGCACAAAGAACGGGAAGGTTTCGACGTCAGCCAGATGCACGCCGTTGCGCTCGCACAGCATCTTCCAGCCACGCATCATGAGAAAGTAGCGGGCGAGCGTCGAGCGCAGATACGCCGCAGTGAACTGAAGCAGGGCAGCGTCCTCCTCGCGGCCAGCGATCACGCCGATGCTGTGGGTGAAGGAGGCCTGCCCATCGTAGTAGACCGCGCGAATGTTCTGCTCACCCTTGGAGAAACCATCCGGGAAAAGCACTCGCGGTCCATCGAAAACGGCACGCACCCCTTCGTTCAAACCCACGACCGTGTCCTGAGCCTCAGGCCACTTGGCCAGCAGTTCGGGATGAAGAACAGGCGAGCCCGCACGCAGCGCCGCAATGGGCACGAATGGCATCTGGCGCAGCTCGCCGGGATCGACCGCCTCACGGCTCTTGTCATGGAGATGGATCCCCTTGCGATATACCCAGCGCCGAAACTCGCGGGGCCCACGCCAGAAATCGGCAAACGTACCGCGCAAGGTCAACCGCGTCCAGATGGACAGGTCACTGGCATCTCCCCACATCATGGCGACAAGCAGTTGCGGATCCTCGGCAACCGAGCGGGTCTGCAGCGTGTGGCGATCGGCGGACTGCATGGTCAGCCGACCGAGGGCAAGACTAAGGTCGGCTTTCGGCACCAAATAGTCGAACGTCTCCCCAAACGGAATGTGACTCAACAAGCCATCCGGACGCCTCTCCCCCAGGAAGACATGGCACGTGTTTTCAGCCGTAGGAAACAGCAGCCCCTGCAGATCGCCAAAGTTGATCAGGCGTGACGGTCGGTATCCCTTGAGAAGGTGAGCGACAAAGTCCGCGCTGGAAGCGCCGAGAAATTGGCCGATGGGAAGGATCAGGCAAGCTCGACCGCCCTCCGAGAGAAATTCAAGCGCGCGCAGCGCGTAGGCACCGGCGATCTGCCGCCGTGCGAAAGGAACACCAGCGCGATCCGCCCAGTCATCCGCCGACGTTCGGCTCTCACCCTCAGGTTCTGCCCAGGGAGGATTGGAGATAACCAATGAAAATCGGCGGGTGTGGAACGTGTGGGAAGTCCGGAAGAAGTCGGCCCGTTGGCTGCCATGGGCAAGGTTGCTCCCGTTGAGGGAGGGCAGCTTCGTTCCATCGCGCTCCTGTGCCGCCAAGATGTCCGCTGGGGCCAGCCCCTCAAGGAGTGACAGGTACAGGCTGAAGGCCGTCACGCGGCACGCCATGAAATTGATGTCGCCGCCAAAGATGCTGCGCTTGAGGAGCTCGCCCCGCTCGGCGAATCCGAGTTGCCTCCCCTGCCGCGCCTCGCACAGTGCAATCAGGCGACGATAGGCTGTGGTCAGCAGGATGCCTGAACCGCAGGCCCCATCAAAAATCGTCTCCGCCAACGGATCGGGCGAGGCCATGAGCGCCTGTTCAACCGCCAGCATTGCCAGGTTGCGGGGCGTGTAGTAGGCGCCATCTTTGGCCTGCTGCTCTGGCGTCAGAAACTTCTCATACAGACCGGAGAGCAGTTCGACGGGTATGTAGCTGAAATCGTAATTCCAGAAATCGCCCTGCCCCGTCTCCATGTCGGTTCGACGCAGAAACTGGTTCAGGAAATCGAATCCGTCATCTGTGAGGGCAGTCCAGGGATCGTGCCGGTCGTCACCCAGGAAATCGCCATTGAAATCTCCCCGCAGACGATCGACCAGCACGCGCACGCCCTCGCGGTCCATTCGCGCAACGAGGTCATGAAGCTCACCGACGTCGCGACGCCCGCGATAGGTCACTCCAACAATCTCCCGATGCTCCAGATAGGAGATGAAGAGCACCTGCCCCATGAGCAGCTCTGCCCATCGCTTGCGGTCACTGGTCTTTGCTGCGCCACGAAAACCAGTACCCGCAAGTTTCGACACTGTCACCGACAAGTTCGCAAGCAGCTTGCTGTCCACCCGAGCCTTGACGTCGAACCAAGCCGGCAGCCTTCGCGACAGATTCGCAGTGGCGACATCGAGGGCGGAAAACGGACCATCCGGCCTGGCTTCTTGCAAACTGAAACGCTGCTCAGCCTTCTGGAGCTTTCGGACCGGAAGCGCAACCGCTTCGCGGTCGCGCAGCTCGATCACCACCGTTGCCAGGTTCTGATTCCAAATGCGTTTGCGGACATCGTCGAGCGCAGAAGCCGACAAAGGCTGGTCATCCGCCATGAAGACAACGGTTGGCACGCCTTCCACCACGAAGACCGCCTGAGCCCGAACGGCCCCGTCCGGCTTGAGCAGCGACTTGATCTCCAACGCATAAGGGTGCGCTTCGGAGATCGCCGCACCGCGGACGTGAAGCGCCGCAGGCTCGGCGGCATAGCCGAGCCTGTCCAGCCACTGCTTCAGCACTGCGTCCGCCACGCTACACCCCTCTGCGCATCAAACCGTGCCTACCACGCACTGCGACGCTCCAAGCTTGGCGGCTCATGCCGATCTCCTCTGGCGGGGGCGACTCACCGCCTTGACCGTCGGGGTATCGCGCGTGGCAGGCAAGGAGAAAAGATCAAGTTGACCAGCAGCCACATCAGGCAAGGCAAAGCCGTCCCGCAGGACAGCAAGGTGCGGATCGAGACGAACAACGATGGCATCGGCTTCGGACGGCAGCGACCCATCATCCAGAAAGAACCATGTGCCTCCTGGAGCCAACGCCAAGCGCCGGCCCCAAAGCGCAATGAAAGAGGTTGATCGCAGCGCCTTGCGCAACTGGGCGAACGCGCTTTGATGCGTCTGCAGCTCAACAGCAAACTGGTCGCGAAGAAGCACGGCCAGCCGAAGGACGAGGATGGTTTGCCAACTGAACTGTGCTGGCGATCCTTTCGTCTTCGGACGCACGTCCGCCGGCACCAGCGCACGTCGACTGGTCCACTCGCGAAGCTTCTCTATCGAAAGGCCCGTCAGCTTCGATGCCACCGGGGTCGGGACCAGTCGCATAGCCATCCTTTCAACAGAGTTCGCCAACGTCGGGTATGGTACCCGATTTCCTCCAAAGGTAGGGTACCGTACCCGAACTCTTCCTCCCTCGGAGGACGCCGTGTTCAGCACACCGCACAAGCAGGCAACGTCGGCATCGGCTGATCGGTCCACCAGGTCCAGGGCGGCGGCGATATCCGCGCAATCACCTGCATTTTGGCCGCACGTTCCTTTGCCTCGGCGAACGCGCTGACCACGTGAAGGGCGACTGGCTCGGCGCCGGTGTCAGTCAGCAGTGCGTTCGGAAACCCCGCCGTGATCCTCGCGTCGTAACGCAAGGGCTTGATGAAACGCCGCTGCTGCTCCACCAGGGCGTGGATGAATTCAATTTCGTGCGCGCCCTCCACGGGAATCCAGTGTTCGGTCGTCAACATCAAGCTCAACGCATCCACTTCATGGACGTGCTCCCGCTTGGCGCGAATCAAGGCTGTCAACACCAGGCGCGGCCGGTAGGCCGCATCGGCGTCCTGAACCTCGAAGTAGGCAGCATAGGTCCTGCGCGCTCGTTCCCAGGTCTTGTCAGCGATGAGCAGCGGCGTATCGGGCATGTGCTTGATCCACAAGCGGCGCCCGAACGCTGTCGTCTCGCAGGTCTTGAACTCACCCAGGACCACCGCCAGCGGCGACCGACCGTCACGTGGTTGCAGGATCGCGAGCTTGTCGCGGCGGCGCTGGGCGGCCGCAGCTTTCGAAGCCTCGCTGAAGGGCTCGGGGACATGGAGGCGTTGAGCCAGTGGCTGTCCCTTGACGATCATCTCCGCCGCGGCCTCCAGCAAGTGCTTGCAGATGACACCCTGGTTGCGCTTGCCCGCCATGGCGGGCAACCAGCGATTGAAGCCCGCCCGTTCGAAAAGGAAGTGCGTCAAGGCGCGCAGGCTCATCCGGCGACGCGGGACGTTGATCTCACCCGGATCATGGGGCTCGCCCGGCGCGACACCCCGGCCGAGGACGCGCACCCACGGAAAATCCACGCGCAACTCGACGCTGCCCGCCAGGGTCTCGATGATGGCCTCCCCCATCAGTTCGCCGAGCCCGGACTGCTGGGCATCCGGCTCATAGGACGGGCACTGCGGATGATGCTGCCCACCAGTGCCCGGCATGCGCTTGACGACGTACTGCCGGTGGCGCGCCACGTACATCTCGACACCGTCAGGCACGCACAGGCAACGCGGCCGATCCACCCCCTCGCGCACGCGCGCCAGAACCTCCTGCAAGCGAGGATCCAGAGCGTCATACACCTGTCCGGCGATGGAATAGCGCTGAGCGTCCATGGAGGTCTCGAAAAGCCCATCGTGCTGGCGGCAAGACCGGAACGCCATCCAAAATCACTGCCCTATCGGCCCGATTTCGATGTCAGCCTCCATGTGCTCGGTGCAACCAGATGAAGGTCGACGGAGTCGAATACCATGTAGCAAGTCGAGGGTTCACCATGACCATCAGAACGTTCCGTGCGCTGTGCTGTGTCGCAGCCATGTCGGCACCCGTGCTGCATGCTGCAGCCGACGTCGCGGTGCAATTCATCCATCCCGAGCACTATGCCGACGCGGGCGACTACGGCGTGCGCTCCCAGCGCAACCTCGAGTCCATCAAGCGGCACCTGCAGGCCCTGGGAGATCGCTGCCTGCCGGCGGGCCATACGCTGGACATCCGAATCATCGACCTCGACCTGGCGGGCCGACACGAGTGGTGGCGCCCTGGCACGTACGATGTGCGCATCATGCGCGGTGTCACGTGGCCGCGGGCGGACCTCGAGTACCTCTGGAAGGACGCACAGGGTAAGGTACTCGCCGAACGGCAGGAGCGTGTTTCGGACATGGACTACCTGTCTCGCAGTGCGTTTGTCCGCTCCGACGGCGATCCGCTGGTGTACGACAAGGCCATGCTCACCGAGTGGTTCGAGCGGCGATTCTGTCCGCAACACCGTGGCTGAGCACCCGCGAAAAGGCACGGTCAGACGGCCCGCCCATCCAGGCGAACCCGAGCCTTGTTGAGCCGGCGAGAAGCGCCTACATCGGGTTGAACTCCACGCGCCGAAGGACTGGCGCACAGCCCGCCAACGCCTCGTCCAACGTCAGCACCTCCTCGATGTGATGGGCGCCCGGTGCCAGACGGCCAACCAGCAACGTGCGCGCCACCCAGACTGCCACCGCAGCCGTGCATGCCGCCTCCCCATCCCCGGCAACGACCCAACTCGCGCGATCGCCAGACTGGCTGAGGGCATCGACCTGGACCATGAATCCATTTCCGCCGATCGGCGCATGGGCCGCTGTCCATGCCAGCGACTTCGCCAAACCGTCCGGCGGCAGCCACTGCCGGACGCGCCAGCGCGCCATCCAGGCAAATGCCTGTGTCACCAGCCGCGAATCGAAACACAGCCAGGTGGCCGCCGACTGCATCGCCAGGGTACGCGGCAACGTGTGCTGCTCCGAGAAGTCGAAGCGGTAGGCGGTTCTTCGGCCGTAGGGCTCCGCGAGCCGCACCGGCCGCGACTCGCCAAAGGCGCGAACCTCCCTTGCCCCGGCAGGGGTCTGCAGCGTGAACGTGGCACCCAAACGGTCCAGCGTCCAGCGGATGGCAGCCAGTCCATGGACCTCACCTGCGCCCAGCAGCACCGTGATGTCGGCATGCTGCAGCGGCCCCAGTTGATCGCAGGCCTGGCGCACCAGCAAATTGGTGAGCCCCGGCGCGACGCCGACGCTCAGGACCGCGCTGGAACGCTGACTTTCACCTGACGCCCATCGGGTCCGCACAGCGTCCAACACCGAGGCCGTGGCCGAGACGTCGACGTAGTGAATGCCCGCGGCCTGGCACTGCAGGGCAATCCACAGGCTCGCTTCCTCGACGCAGTTGACCACCACGGTGATCCGGTGCGGCAACACCTCGATCACCGGGAGATACCCGTCACCCAAGGCAACCGCCGTCACCCGGGGGCCCTGGACCTGGCAGAACGCGCGAGCCCGCTCCAGGCTGCGCCCGGCAACCAGCACATGACAGGGACTGTCGCGCAAAAGGGCGCGGACGATGCCGCCTCCCACTGCACCATAGCCGCCGACAACCAGCACCGCCTGGTCGGCACTCACCATCGCCTCAGGTCTCGCGTTCGTCATGGCGTGGGCTCCCCCCGCCGCAGACAGCGCCCGCCCAGCACCGTGCACAGGGCGAACGCCGCCAGTGTTCCCAACATCGCCGCGTCCCCAAAGCGGTCAAGCAGCAGGCCCGCCACAGGCGGCACCAGCACACGGCTCAGCGCGAACAGCCCGGCCTGCAGGCCGTAGTCGGCGGCCCGGCAGGCATCGCGGGAGAACTCCATCATCAAGGCGAAGGCGAGCGAAGACGCCAGCCCCATCGCCAGGGCCAGCGCGGCGCTGCCCGCCAACAGCCCCCAACGCGCCTCCACCCCAAGCTGAAAACCCAGGACCGCAGCCAACAAGCCGAGGGCCAGCACATTGGCCCACGCCGACCGCCACGCCACCGCCATCAGGCGCTCGCGCCGCACCCAGCCTGCAGCCAGGCTGGCGCCTGCCCCCAGGGCCCCGCCCCCCACACCGGCGACCAGCGCCACCTGCGCGGCGGGCAGTCCGTGGTCCAGCAGCAGCGGCTTGAGGAACACCCAGGCGGCCGCAACAAAGGGAAACTGCCCGATCAGCAACAGCGTCCAGGCCGGCGCCCCCGGTTGCTGAAAAAAGCCTCTCCAGACACGCCAGGGCGCCTGCCGCGACACGACGGCCCCTGAAAACATCGCCTGTTGCAATGGAGCGGATCCGCGGCCCAGCACGGCGACGATCACCAAGGTGCTCAACACACCCATGGCAAGAATCAGGAAAGGAAGCGTCCAACCCCTGGCCTGCTGGACCAACAGCATGAGGCCCCCGCCCACGACCGCGCCCGCAAACGTGGCCGCCGCGCGGATGCCGCCGGCCAGCGGCCTGGCCTGGGGTGGCAGCAGCCCGATGGCCAGTGCCTGCACCGGGATGTCGGCCCAGGTGGACAGCAGGGCCGCCAGCAAGGCCAGCGCAAAGAGCGTGCCCTTGCCGGCCCCTTCACCCACTGCCGCCAGAGCCAGCAGGCACAGCGCAAAGCCGCCGCCCGTCAGCCACGCCCAGCGCTGCCAGGCCAAGACCCGGGACGACGGGCTGAACGCTGGGTCCGGCAACACGGCAGAGCGCCGCTGCAACGGCCAGCGCTCCACCGGAATCGCCAGCAGCGCCTTGAAGACCGCAGGCAGGCCGGCAAGTTGAAAGACGCCGATCTCCGTGCCCGACCACCCTTGTTGCCGCATGACCAGCGGCAGCCCCAGCCAGAGGTAGATGGCCGGGGCCGTCAACGCGAAGTTCACCCAGCCGAACAGCAGCTGCTGGACGCCGGGACGCAGCGCACCGTTCATGGCACGTCCCGCCGCGCCACGACGACCTGCTGCACGGCCATCGGGAACTGGCCGCAGGCGTACTGCTCAATGCGCACGAAGCCGGCACGCGCCATGGCCGCAGCCAGTTCACCCTCATGGGTCACGTGCCGCCCGAGCATGCGCAGCGGCAGGTACCACGGCACCACGCTGCGCGCCCCACCCTGCTCCCTGGGCAGTTCCGCGTGCACCGCCACCAGCACGCCACCCGGCCGCAGGGCGGCGAGGATCTTGCGCAGGGCCGCTTCGATGTCCGGCACGAAGTGCAGCACCGATGAACACCAGATCAGGTCGTGGTCCGACCCGATGTCGTCCGTGGCCAGGCTGCCGCCCTGTGTGGACAGGCGGGGGCCGAGCCCCCGCGCCAGGATGTTCTCGGCCGCCACGGCGACTGTCTCGGGGAAGTCGAACACGACGCCCTGAAGCTGGGGGCGCTGCTGGGCCAGCGCGATGGCCACCAGGCCCGGGCCGCCCCCCAGGTCCAGCAGCCGCTGCGCCTGCTGGAACTCCGGCAGGCGCCTCATCACCTCGACGGCGGCCGGCGCGGTCACCGCACGCTGCTCCTGCGCGATCTGCACCCGCGCCGCGGCCGCCCACTGCGCTGCGCCACCGGAGGGGCCGTGGTCAGCCGAAAGCGGGGGCTTCGGCACGCCCGGACCATGGCGGACATGCTCCCCCAGGCTGTCGACGAACCCGCGCATGGACCGCAGCCGGAACAACCAGGCCTTGGCGCAGGACAGCTCGGCTCCCTGCGTGAGGTAGGCGCGCGCACCTGCGTCGAGACGATAGATCCCGTCGGCGTCGGCATCGCCGTCATGGCGGCCATGGCCCTGGCGCTCCAGCACACCCATGCTCCACAGCAGCTCCAGCAGATGGGCGGTGCCGACGGGGTGCAGTTGCAGGCGCTGCGCCAGCGCCGCGGCGCCGGCCGGCTCGACGAGAGCATCCAGCACGCCGAGTTCGACGGCAAGCCGCAGGCCCTCGGCCTGCACGGGCGCGACCGCCAGATCCCACCAGCGGCGCAGCTCATGTGTTTGTTCGAGATTCATGGCGTCGGCGTCCTGTCGATCAGAGACGGAAGCTCAGGCGCAGCCCGGCTTCGCGGGGCGGGCTGTAGATCGTGATCGTGCTGGCGGGAAAGCCGATCACGTCGTGGTGCTTGTCGGCGGCGTTGTTGACGTAGGCCGTCAGTTCGGTGCGGGCCCACGCATAACCAGCCGACAGGTTGATGACGGCATAGCCCGACCGCTTGTTCGCCGCCGTGTTGGCCGCGTCGACGTAGACCTTGCCGGCACCGACCGTCTGGGCCTGAGCGAACCAGCCGGAGGGCGCGTCGTAGCGCACGCCGAGATGGCCGTTGATGTCGGGCGCAAAGGGGTTGCGCTTGCCGGCGTGGTCGTTGGCGCCGTCACGAAACTCGCGGAAACGCGTGTGGTTGAGCCCGAGCCCCGTCTGCACCTGCCAGCCGCTGCCGATCAGCCAGCGCAGTTCGGCCTCGGCGCCGGTCGAGCGGGCCGACGCCGCGTTGGTCATGAACACCTGCCCGGCCGCCGAGCCCATCTGCTGCACCTGCATGTCGTCGATGTCCATGCGGTAGACGGCCGCGCTGTAGCGCAGGCGGCGGTTCAAGAGGTGGCCCTTGGCACCCAGCTCGAAGGCGCGCACCTTCTCGGGCTCGTAGCGGCGATGGGTCTCCGGCGCGAAGGGGTTGAATCCCCCCGCACGGAAGCCGTCGGACACGCTGGCGTAGAGCTGCGCCGCAGGCTGCCATTGGTATTGCAGTGCGAACTTGGGACTGGCATGGGTCCAGCTGCGCGACTGCCCGCTGGCGCCTGCCAGTGCAAGGCGCATCTCGTCGCGCTCGATGCGCAGGCCGGCCTGGATGGACCACAGCGCCGACCCCAGTGCCGTCAGCGGCACGTCCCAGTGGGTGAACGCAGCCGTGGAATTCCCTTGCTGCGTCGAGCGCGTGCGCGCCAGCGCGAACGGCGTCTTCTGCTCGAAGTTCAAGGCGTTGTCTTCGCGGTCGAGATAGACACCGGCGACCCAGCGCGCCTCGCCGGCCTTGCCCTCCAGGCGCAGCTCCTGCGACACGGTCTTGAAGTGGTAGTCGCGCCCCAGGTGCAGGAGGTCGGCCGGCTGGAAATCGGTGTCCTGAAGAATGCGGTCGAAGTACTCGTTGCGCGCCGTGATCGAGCGCAGGCGCAGGTCGTCGGCCAGTTCATGGGAGACATCCAGCGACGCCGAACGGGCCTGGGATCGGTTCCAGCTCTCGGTGCCGGAACGCACGGTCTCGCGTGGACCTCCCGTCAGCCCCCACAGGGAGCCGCCGTCGTCGTGCCCGCGCTGGTTGAGGCGCAGCGTGGCATCGGTGCGGGCGCTCGGCGTCCAGCGCAGGGCCACACGGCCGCCCTTGCGCTGCCGGTCGTCCTCCTTGCGGCCGGTGGTGGTGTTGTCGATAAAGCCGTCCTGCCGGGTGAATTCGCCGGCCACGCCCAGGAAGAGCGTGTTGTCCACCAGGGCCCGGCTCGCATCGAAGCGCAGGGCCTGCTTGTTGCGGCTGCCCAGGTCGAGCGAGACGGCGGCATGGGGTTCATTGCCCGGGCGGCGGGTGACGATGTTCACCACACCGGCCTCGGCATTGCGTCCATAAAGGGTGGATTGCGGGCCGCGCAGCACCTCCACGCGTTCCACCCCCAGCAAGGCGTCGTCGAAGCCCAAGCCACGCAGCGTCGCCACGCCATCCACCACCAGCGCGGTCGAAGACGAGAACGAGGTGACGTTGGCCGACAGCCCCCGCATCACCGGCGGCTGCGCGCCCGATTGCCCCAGGGTCTGGAACACGAAACCCGGCGTCATCGCCGCCACGCCCTCCAGGCCACGCACACCGTCGACTTCGAGCTGCTCGCCATCGAAGACGGTCACGCTGGCGGGCACACGCTCAAGCGCTTGGGCCTGTTTGTTCGCTGTGACCGTGACGGCCGGCAGCATCGGCGCCTGGGTCTGCTGGGCCAGCGCCGACAGGGCGGTTGCCAGCATCGGCAACACCCCGATTGCCCGCAAGGGAGGAATGGGCATGGATCGTTCTCCTTGAGTATCAGATGACATCCATGCTAAGAAAGAATGAGAATTGTTCTCACAGTATTTCGGTAGCAATCGGGAGGGTTTCGTATGCAAACGGGAGCGAGGCTGGGCACGAGGGTTGAAGAGGTGCGCGCCGTGGGGACGACAGGCCGCCTTCCTGTCTCTGGCCACGGCTGCTGGATTGAACGCGCCGCGCTGGACGACGGGCTGACGGTGGTTCGCTCGCACTATCAACCGGCGCGGGACCTCGCCGAGGCATCCACCCAGAGCGACACGGGGCCGACGCTGGTGATCACCTACGGCCTGTCCGGCGAGTCCGGCTTCGTGGCCGAGGACGGCTCCAGCCTGCGCTTCGGTGCCGGACGCACCACCCTCGCGGCCTTTGCGCACACGCGCGGCGAGCGGCACTTCCAGGCGGAGACGTCCGTTCGCCAGCTCAGGCTGGTGCTCAACGGCAACGCGCTGTCGCGCTATCTGGGTGAAGCGGCCGCTGCCCGCCTGGCCAGTCGCAGGGGAATCCGCCTGCTGGGTGAACACGCGACGACGGCCTGGTGCCGCACCCTGCTCCATCCCCTGCTGTCGCCCGAGGTGGCAACGCCCGTGGATCGGCACATCGCTGCGCTGACCCTGGCGGCCGAACACCTGCGCCTGCTCATGCCGGCGCAGGTGCCGAGCGCCTCATCCCTGCGCCTGAGCGCGGCCGACGTGGAAAAACTCGCCCGAGCCCGCGATCTGATGCACACCCAGATGGATCGCGCACTGACGATTCCGTACCTCAGCACCACCGTCGGGCTCAACGAATGTAAATTCAAGCAGGGGTTTCGTGAGCTTTACGGCACCACGCCGCACCAGTTCCTGCTCGATCTGCGCATGCGGCGCGCACGTGCATTGCTGCAGTCCGGATGTCAGGTGGCTCAGGCGGCCTACGCGGTCGGGTACCGGCACCCGGCCAGCTTCAGCGCGGCCTTCAGCCGCTACTTCGGGCAGGTGCCAAAGTCGCTGAACACACCGGTCTGACGGCGCACGTCCGGCACTACGGGGAGCGCACCCTCGTCTTCCTTCTCGGGCCGAGCGCACCGGATGCAGCCGCCTGCAGGATGCGGCGGAAGGAGGGACATTCCATATGGGACGGCGCCGGACAGACGGCTGCATGGCGCAGTCCGTCGCGCATGGCGCTCAGTTGGCGGATCGTCCGGTCCAGCTCGTCCGCCTTGGCCGTGAGCATCTGCCGGTCGATGCTGGGCTGGCCGTCCGGCGAGAACATGCGCGCGATGTCGTCGAGCGAAAAGCCGGCGGCACGCCCCAAGGCGATCAACGCCAGCCGCTCCAGCACGCTCGCGCCGAAAAGACGATGCAGTCCGCGTCGGCCGATCGAGGCGATCAGCCCCTTTTCTTCGTAGAAGCGCAGCGTCGACGCAGGGACGCCAGCGCGCCGCGCCACCTCGGTGATGTCCAGGCTTTCCATCCTCTTGACCTCAAGTTGACTTCAAGTTGCACAGTATGACTCCCGCCTCATTCAGGCAAGCAAAAGGAGATCGACATGGAAATCACCCAACCTACAGATGACGGGCAGGCTGCCCTCTGGAACGGCGCTGCCGGCCGGGCCTGGGTCGAAGCGCAGGAGGAGCTCGACCGGATGTTCAAACCGTTCGAGAATCTCCTCGCCACGGCGGCATCCACCGCGTCCGGCGGCCGGGTGCTTGACGTCGGCTGCGGCACGGGCGGCACGACGCTCGCGATCGCCAGGCGGCTAGGCGATGGGGGCCACTGCACCGGCATCGACATTTCGGAGCCGATGATCGCCGCAGCCCGGGTCCGCGCAGAAAGCGAACTTGTGCCAGCAAGCTTCATCCTTGCGGACGCGCAGGTTCATGCTTTCGAGCCGGCGGGCTTCGACATGATCGTCTCGCGTTTCGGCGTCATGTTCTTCGAGGATCCCGTACAGGCCTTCGCCAATCTGCGGCACGCCGCGAAGGACGATGGCGAACTCCGCTTCATCGCCTGGCGCAGCCCTGCGGAAAACCCCTTCATGACGACAGCCGAACGGGCCGCGGCCCCTCTCCTGCCGAACATCCCCGCCCGTCGGCCGGATGCACCAGGGCAGTTCGCCTTTGCCAACGCGCAGCGGGTTCTAAACATCCTGGAGAACAGCGGCTGGAGTGGGATCGATATCCAACCAATCGACGTCAGCTGCACCCTTCCCGAGAAAGAATTGGTCCCCTACCTGAGCCGGCTCGGACCTGTCGGCCGGGTGCTCCAAGAGGTGGACGAAGGCGGCCGCAAAGAAGTCATCGAAACCGTCCGTGCGGCCTTCGATTCCTACGTGGCGGGCTCTGCGGTCCACTTCGTTGCCGCATGCTGGATGGTCAATGCACGAGCAACATCCACTCCGCAGCGCCGATAGAGGCCGTTCGCGCCTGAGACGGTGGAATGTCCGGTCGAACGCGCGGCCTATGCACTCGCCTTGGCGGAGCCGCTGCGCCGACTTCCTCCTGGGGATCGCTCCTGGCACCTTCGGCAACGCCCGTAGAGTGCCAGCACATGGCCTTTGACGGTAAACCCCGGAGGCGCAACTTCAGAGAAGTCGCAAGGGCACCATTCCATGTCGCACGCCCCCGGACCGGGATGGGGCCAGGGTGCGGATTGTGCAGAACTCACAGACTGGCTTCGGGGTCACCGAGCCAGGGTCACTTGACCTGGGCCAGTGCCTTGTCGAAGCGGTCCTTGCCCATGGCAAAGGCCGCCTGCTCCTTCGCCGCCGTAGCCTTCGCATCGGCCAGATTGACCGGCTTGCCGGCCTGGATCACCCCGACCATGCCCATCATCTTGTGCGGTTGGCAGACGTAGAGGTAGACGCCCTCCTTCTCGACCTTGACCTTGAACTCCTTGTCCGGATCGCTCTTCCAGCCGTTCGCGCCCGGCGGCACCAGCAGTGAGGCGCTGTTGTGGGCGGCTTTTTCGGTTGGCGTGAACACGACCGTGTCCCCCACCGCCACCTTCACGAAAGCGGGCTCGAACACCATGGCTCCGTCCTTGCCGGTGCTGAGCATCTTCACGGTGTGGTCCGCGGCTTGTGCCGATGACGCGACAGCCAGCAGCAGAAGCCCACCCAGGACGACATCCGGGCAAGGCATGGTGGAGAAGCGGCGAAAAACGGCAAACGACATGGCAAAACTCCTTCAAGAGTGAATCGAAATCGGTGGGACGTCATCGGCCCGCTGGGTGCCCAGGGGTGCAGTCTGGGCAGTAGCCGTAGAGCGCCAGTCGGTGGCGCGTGAGTTGGTAGCGGTGGGCCACCGCCACGTCCTGCCGCAAGGCCTCGACGGCCTGGTTGCGGAACTCGTCCACCCGCCCGCACCCGAGACAGATCAGGTGGTCGTGATCGCCACCCTCATTGAGTTCGAACAGCGCCTTGCCCGCCTCGAAGATGTTGCGAGACAACAGGCCCGCCGATTCCAGTTGCGACAGCACCCGGTACACCGTAGCCAGCCCCACGTCATGCCCATGAGCGAGCAGACGCCGATAGACATCTTCGGCGGACAGGTGGCGCTCGCTGCTGGAGCGGATGATCTCCAGCACGAGACGACGCGGCAGCGTCGCCTTCAGCCCGGTTCGTTTCAGATCCTGGTTGTCCAACTCTTGGAGGGTTTTCATGCGCAGATATTGATACGTTCAACACCACAACCGCCGTGGCCATCCCCCCGGCAGTCGTCTCCCAATGCAGCGCGCCGCCACCGTCAACCAAGACGAGTTGCCCGTGCGTTTGTTTAGATCGAAGCTCTCATTCGGCCCCACCACT
>OFDN01000633.1_pt1 | contig 27176 bp, 25 predicted proteins | sample 1520971 | NCBI WGS metagenome assembly OFDN01 (sample SAMEA94257418, study PRJEB24077) | hot springs metagenome | biome: Aquatic biome; feature: Geographical feature; material: Water | place: India | collected 2012-06-12 | depth 5 m | reverse complement strand
GTGGCGACACCGGAGGAGGTGGCGGGGGCGGCGGGGGCGGCGAAGTCCACTCGCCGAAGTCCGCGGGGCCGCGGTAGGTGCCGTCGAAGTCAAACCCGCCGAGCAGCGCGTTCGCGCTGTCGCGGAAGGGCAGCAGGTACGCGCTCTGTGAGGCCGCGGCTTTCACGGTCGCGGGCGAGGTCGATGCGTTCGCGGGAGTGAAAGTCGCCGCGCTCGTGCTTGTGAGCGTGCCGTTGATCGTGACGGCTGCGAACGTGTTCGCGCCGGTGAAATCGTTGTCGTCCGCGGTCCCGACGTAGGAGCCGGAACCGAGACCGGTGACGATGCCGCCGGTAACGACAGCACCGGGGGCAATCGTACCGGTCACGCCGTCCTGTCGAACGCCGGAAGCGTTATCAACGGCGAACTTCGGGCCAGTTGTTCCAAGCCAGTAGACCGTCCGAAGATAAAAACCGCCTCTGCCACCAACGGTGGCTTGGATGGCTAAATCGTCTGCGTCGGTCGCGCCAAAGCCATGCAGAGCCAGATAGACAGCCGACTCGCCGCCCGAACCGCCGGCGGGCACAGAGTTAGCCCGCCACGTCAAAGAGTTCCCGAAGTAGTCCGCTTCTGCGTACCCGTCATTGCGAACATAGAAGCCGGGCGTTGTCAGCCCGGCGATAGTGATGAACGCATTAGAATAAGAGGTGCCCGGAACAGTCATATCGCCCGCGTCCGAAAGTGTCGCGGTGCTGTCCTGAATCGCGCCGGTGCCGTCCCATCTCACGAGGCGATTGTCAGTGCCGCTGCCGAGTAGCGGCCCGAGCTTCACGAACGTTAGTGCGGTGCTGCCCACCGTCGGCACGGTGTTGTTCGAGCACAGCCACACCGAATCGCCATTTGTGGTCCCGTTCGTGACCGGGATGATCGCGCCGTAGAACTGCGCGCCGGCCGTGTCGCGGCGCGTCGGCGCACCGCTCGCGTTCACCGTGTAAGTGCCGTTTTCGCTTCCGGTGCTCTGGTTCTTGATGAGGATGGGGTCGCCGGTCGCCAGCGTCACACCGTCTACGGTCTGCCCGTTGGCGAACGACGTTGAGAGTGTGCCCGCGGTCGTGGTGGCGACGCGCACCGGCGCGAGGTAGTTCGGCGCGCCGCTCGTGCCGGATTCGATCGGCCACCAGACCGGCCACCCGCCGAGCGGCTTCCACGCTTCCAAAAGCCCGTCCCAACCGCCTTCGGCCCACGTCCGCGTTTCGTACCGGTCGTCGAAGACCACGCGGCGCACGGCCGCGCCGCCCATGCCCGCGGCTTCTGGCACGAAGTCCCGCCACGCGACGAGCACGCGGCGCTCGTAACTGTCCCGTTTCAGGAGCCAGTGGTCCGCGCGCTCTTGGGCGCGCAGGGCCAGAGCCACGGAATTCGACGGCGTGCCGGTCGCAGCCAGCGCGCTCATCCCGTCTTCGATCTGCACCACCGTTCCGGCTTCAACTCCGGCCTTCGCCGCGAGCGTCACGTCCACGGTGTAGTACGGGCTGTTCCAGTTCGTCGAATCCACCGGCCGGCGCGGGAACCGCACGCGCACCTTCTCCGGTCGCCACGCGCGCGAGTAACTGGCCGAGTACCCGTCCCAGACCTTCGGGTCGGTGATCGCATCGAGGAGGGTGTCTTCCAAGTCGCCCAACTGCACCGCGCCGAACTCGTCCGCGGTCGGGTCGTACGTGAGCGCGCACGCGAGCCGGTCCAGCACGTCGCACAGGCACTCCAGCGCACTGGAGTGCCCCCAGTACACGAGGTTTTCGGGAGTGCCGTGCGGGGTGAACGGCAAGGTGATCGTGATGCCCAGCGCGGTGGCGAGGTTCGTGACGACGCCCTGCCACGTCCACGCGGAGCCGGAATCGAGCGTGCCGGTGTAGTACCCGCTGCCGTTCGCCTTCTGTACGTTGAACGCGCGGTCGAACGGAACCATGCGAAGCAGGTGCCGCCGGTCGGCCACATCGACCGCGAACACCGCGTCCGGGTCGTCCGGCCCGCCGGGGGTGACGCACTCGCGGGACAGCACCGTTATCGGAGACAGGCTCACGGTGCGCCCGGCCGCGCTCCCAACGAACACCAGTTCGAGGTCCGCGGTCAAATCGAGCGCGGACAGGTCCGCGGCTCGCAGGAGAACCGTGCCCCGACCGGGGGCCGCGCCGGGGCCGGTGGCGTACACGCCCGCGCGCGCCGCCCAGCGGTCCACGGGCACGCCCTTGGACCGGCACCAGTCGATCGTGTTTGCGGGATCGGCGCACAACGCGCCGCCGAGTGTGCAAGGCATGTCCCGAAGGTGCGGCCTACCCGCTGACCACGGGCGCGACCGCGCCGCCGCCGGGCCAACCCTTCGGCAGCGGGAACCCCGGATCGGGAACGAACGCGGGTTCGTCCGGCGGGCGGCCCGTGCGCATCCACTCGCGAGCTTCGGTCACGCCCGCCGCCGCGGCGTCCTCTACCGTGAGCAACCGGCAGACGCACCGGCAGTTGTAGCCCCACGGTGCCCAGTACCGCCGGACGACCGGATCGTCGCACCGGTACACGTTCGTGCCCTGAATCCCGCACCGTTCGAGCGCGAGGTGATCGGGCCGCACGCGCGAATCGTGCGTCGCGTCGTACGCGACGTACGGGAACTCGTCGCCGACCAGCGGGTGTTCGAGCACGGCCCGCTGCCCGACGGACGAAGCCAGCGCGGTTTGGGTGCGGTACAGGGTTTCGACTTGTGCGTCCGAGAACCCGGCCTCCTCCAGAATCGGCCCGACCGCGGCCCCGAACTCCCGCAGGCCGCCGCCGAACGACAGGTCGCGCGCGAGCGCGTCTCGCACCGCCGCAACCCCTTCGGCCGACACCACCCGCGCGACCGTAAACGCCGCCGCGCGCGCGTCTTCGGCAAGGCGCAGAAACTCGCCCTCGGTGAGCACGTCCCGCGCCATCAGGTCGCGCACCGCGGCCTCAATCCCCGGGAACCGGATGCCGCCCTCCTCGGGGTCGAACGGCGCGCCGCTCGGCGGGCCGGGCGGGACCGGCGGTTCGACGCCGAACACGTCGCGCGAAGGCGGGGCCGCGTCGCGCGCCGGACCGCGGGCCGCACCCAACCACGCCGCGAGGATGCCGGTTTCGATCGCGCGCGCGAGGCGCGGCTCCGTCGCACCCAACTCGGCTTGTACCTTCGCCACCAACTGCCCGCTGTCCAACAGCGGGTTCTGGCGCGCGAAACGAATCGCCCGCGCCCGGAGCGCGCGCACGGCCTTCAGCGCGGCCGCAAGTTGCCGCTCGATCAAGTTTTGAAGTGAGTTCATACGAGTAGCCTACCATTCACCCGCCACCAGCGCAGTTAAATATCAACTATCGCAGTTGACTGCGAACATGGAATCGCGTAAAGTGCCACCACACCCAGAAAGGGGAACCGACATGACCGACGGTGAGTTTTTCGGGAAAGAATGGGACGCGGGTTACGACGAGGGCTTGAAGGGTTGCCTCAAGTCAGAAGCCGTGCCGCTCGTCGAGAAGAAGCTCGGGCGCACCCTCCGCGAGCCTGAGCGGTGCCAAGTGCTTTCCGGCTGGTGGACCGGGAACCAAGACTTTGAAGAGCGGAAGCGCCGCCTGCCGCCCGTCGCCAGCGCCAAACCGGCGGAACCGCTGACGGGTGCGGCGTGAAGCGGCAACTGTCTCCGAACGTGTGGCGCTGGGTGCGCGGGTTGCTCAAAGGTGCCCAACTCGGGCGCGACGTGCGGCGCTTCGCCAAGGGCCGCAAGGAACTCGATCTGGCCCGGCTGCGGTTCTTGGTCGCGGAGGGCTTGGCGACCGCGGAACCCGACGCCGGCCCGCCCGCCGGGCGCACCGAACCCGCCGAGTTTCGCGCGAAGTACGCCCTGACCGCACTCGGAACCGCCGCGGCCGAGTTCGGCGAATACGTGCGGCCGGGATTGCCCACATGCCCAAGCACAAGTTGTTGACCGGGTTCCTCGCGTGGCAGCACGCTCCGGGCGGTGGCCTCGGCGAAGTGGCTCGCTGGTTCTTCGGGACCGAAACCGTGCGGGTCGCGCTCCTCGGTTCGCGCCGCTCGGTGATCGTGGACGATGCCGGGCGCGAGTGGGCGTGCCCGACCGATTTCATTGGCCCCGTGTGTGAGTTGCACCGTGACGCACGTTCCGCTCCCTGAAACGCCGCAAGGCGTCGTGAAGCTGGAGTGCCAGTTCTGCGCGACGGACGCGGGCTTTGAAGGCGCTGCGACCGCGGCCGAACTCGGCTGGCGCGCGGTGCTGTTGCAGATGTGCGGCGTGTGCGTGGTGTGCCCCGCGTGCGCGCCGGCGAAAGACCAAACCTACCGCGAACCGAAAGCGCGGTTCGACCGCCGGAGGGCCGCGTGAAGTGTGCGACTTGTTCTCGCCCCCTCGGCGAGTGTTGGGCCGAGTACGATTCCGGCCCGATCTGTCTGGACTGTGACAACGGCCGCGACCCGGAAGAGTTGCGTGCCGGCGACGCTGTTCTGTGGAAGTGGGAGCCGCGCGGCGGGTATTGCGTGGGCCATTGGGTGCCCGCTATCGTCGTGAGTGTCGGCCCGAAGCGAATCACGATTGCGGCCGAACTGAGCCGCGGCGGAACGAAGGAAGTGGCTGTGAAACCCGAACGACTCAAGCGACGGAAGGAAAGTGTCGCGTGAAGGTCAAGAAGCGATCCAAGCCGGTTACGACGCTCGTGCCGTGGTTCGGGACGAATCGCACGCTCGCGGAGAACGTCGGGGCCGCGCTCAAGGGCTGTTCGTGGGTCGCGGTGCCGTTCGCCGGGGGAATGTGCGAGTTGCGGCACATCGCCGCCCGCACGATTTACGTCAGCGACTTGCACGGCGCGGTCATCAACCTCGCGAACGTGTTGAAGCACCCGCGGCACGGTGTGCTACTCATCCGGCGGTTGCGGCGGCTCCCGTATCACCCGGAGGTTCTGGCCGACGCGCAGGACCGGTGCCGCGAACACGCCGAAGCGCGCGACCCCGATCCGATCCAGTGGGCGGAAGACTACTTCGTTGCGGCATGGATGGGCCGCAGCGGGAAGGCCGGCACGAAAGGCGAGTTGAGCGGCGGGTTCTCGACGCGAATGACCGCGAAGGGCGGGGACCACGCGACCCGGTTCCGGGCCGGTATCGAAGGGCTGTTGGACTGGCGCGCGGTCATGCCCCGCTGCACCTTCGACGTGCGCGACGCCTTCGAAGTGCTCGCGGCCGCGCACGACGCGACCGGGCACGGGGTGTACGCCGACCCGCCGTTCCCCGACGCCGGGAGGAGCTACTTGCACAACGCCGGGAGCGGCGACGAAGAGCGCAAGTGGCACGAGCGGCTTGCGGGCGCACTCGGGCGGTTCCAGCGCGCGCGCGTCGTGGCGCGGTTCTACGACCACCCGCTCGTCCGCGAACTGTACCCGGCACCGGCTTGGACGTGGCACGAACTGGACGGCGGGCGGGCCGCGACCAACGAGGCGCGGCCGGAAGTTCTCTTGGTGCGCAACGGAGGCGCGACATGAACGCGGTTACGATCTTCTTCGACTTGGACGGCGTGCTGGCGAATTTCGTGCGCGGTGCCCTTCGCGCCCACGGGCGCGAAGACGTTCACGAGCGCGACGTTCAGTGGGGCATCGAGCAGCAACTCGGCATCGACCCGGGCGCGTTCTGGTCGAAGCTCGGGCGCGACTTCTGGTTCGGGTTGGAGCCGCACGCGGACGGGTTCGATCTCCTCGACGTGGCGGAATCGCTGGTCGGGCCGCACGGCGTCGCCATCCTCTCCTCACCGTGCCAAACGGACGGGTGCATGGACGGCAAACGCGATTGGGTGTGGCGGCACCTGCCCGAAGGGTACGAGCGCCGGTTGTTCCTCGGCAGCGCGAAGCACCTGTTCGCCGCGCCGAACAAGGTGCTCGTGGACGACAACGACAAGAACTGCGACCAGTTCCTCGCCGCGGGCGGGCGCGTCGTGCGCGTGCCGCGGCCGTGGAACAGCTACAAGTTCCAGTGCCTTATGAGCGACGGCGTCGCGTTCGACGTGGCGCACGTTGCGTCGCTGCTCCAAGACGAAGTGCGCGAAGCGCGGAAGGGACGTGCGGCATGAACTGGTACGAATTCAGCAAGACCAACCGCGAGCGGTGCGAGTCGCCGAAGGGCTTCAACCACGCGATCAACTCGTGGTCGCTGTCGGACTGGATCACGGCGCTGGTGGGCGAACTCGGCGAAGCGGCGAACGTCGCCAAGAAGCTGAACCGCGTCCGCGACGGCATCCCCGGCAACACGGTGTCGGCCGACGAACTTCGCTCGCAGTTCGCGCGCGAGTTGGCGGACACGTTCATCTACCTCGACCTCACGGCGCAGGCCGCGGGCATCGACCTGCCGGCCGTGGTCGCGGCAGTCTTCAATGCGAAGTCGGAACAGATCGGTTCGCCGATCCGCTTCGGTGTGCCGGTGACGGCTGCTGTTGGCGAGCACACGCCGGGGCCGTGGAAAGTGGGGCTGGGCGGTTTCATTCGAGAAGACCGAGCCGACGCGAAGCGGCGCGAAACTGGCGAGTCGCTCGCGGTACTCAACAGCGACCGCGACACCGGGTGCAAGCCGGAACCGGAGCTTCGCGCGAACGGCCGGCTGATGGCCGCGTCCCCGGACCTGCTCGCGGCACTGAAAGCTGCTCGCAAGGCGTGGCTGCACGAGGCTGCACAGGGCGACGGAATAGCCGAAAAGCATGCCCCTGTGCTTGCGCAAATCGACGCCGCCATCGCCAAAGCGGAAGGCGGTGCCGCATGAGCCTCGTGCGCAAGACGTTCGCGGTAACGCGGTCGGTGACGGTGTCGCAGCCGGCGGTGCCGCTGCAAGTGATCGAAGTGCTGCGCGCGGAAGACGGCACGTTCGACCTCGTGCGGCACGCGTGCGTCGGCATCGAGACCCGCTTGGTGCGGGAGTATTCGCTCGTGGTCGGCCGGAACCAACCGGACCCGCGGCCGTCGCGCCTCGACGCGCGGACGCTGCGCGAAGAGGGGTGGCGGTACGAGAGCGATCACGCCGAACACGCGCCCATGTTCGTCGACCGCGTGTGGGGGCCGGTCTCGGTTGCGGACCCGATCTTCGGCGGCGACGTGGCCTTCTTCGCCACCTACCCGAACGACCCCGACTACGGCGCGAAGTTGGCGGACGCGAAAGAGACGCTGGAGATGCTCGCGAAAACGAAGGGCGGTGCTCCGCCGGAAACGCCAGCACCCGCGGTGTGATCCGCGGGTGCGTCGGCTTCGCAGTGTCGCCCATTCACTGCGATGCGCTTTGAAGGTAACCCGCGCGGAACCCGCGGTCAACAGAAATCGGGAGTTGAAGTGCCGAAGCCGACCAGCATCTTCGACCGGAAGAAGCCGCACGCGCTCGCCGCGATTCGGCGAATGCACGCGGCAATCTCGAACGCAAAGGGAAACTGCTCCTGCCCCTGTGTGTTTTGCCAAACGGATTCGGGAACAACATGAACACCACGCCCCCGAAGTGCCCGAAGTGCGGCGCGCAGATGCAATGCGGCGCGCCGCACGGCCCGTGGCCGGTGCAGTACGAGTGCCCGCGCTGCCATCACATTGTTGTGCCCAGCAAGTGAACCGCCGTAGGGATAGAACGTGGCGAAGCTAAGCGAACCGGTACCGTGCGCTGTCGAAGTGCGGCGCGTGAGCGGCTACAACGGCCCCGATTACATCGTAATCGACCTGACGCACGAGCGCGACGGGCTTTGCAACGATGGCTCGTAGCGGAACTAACGGGAGATGCATCCTGAAACCTGAACGAATCGCACACCAGCATTACCGGCTTGTACTCGCTTCTACAACTGTAGAAGCGAGTGGGCCGATGGCCGAGGTTTGGCTCAAAATTCTCGCAGCAGCGGCTAGCCGAACTACGGTCGGCAGTCTGATCCAGACTGCCGAATCCGCTCCGCAAGTGGTCAAGGACTCGCTGGCCGAAGCTGTTGCCGCCTACCCGTCTGAGTAGGCGACCTGCAGCGATAGGTGCCCAGAAACAGGGCTATCGTTGCAAAGCCAGCGCGACGGGGAGAAGCACCGCACGCAAGTGCGGCTCACACCGGAGCAATTGGCGCTGGCGCTCACCGGCATGGGCGGCGTGATGGGCACCGTGACCGGCTACACCGTTATCGTCGGGAAACCTACTGCGTAACCGCTGCGTGAGTGGCAAGGGGATGTGATGCAAGGGAAGCCGCAGCACGAGCCGCCCACGAAGCCGGGGCGGTACTGGTTCCGGTGCCCGTTTTGGACCGACAACGAATGGTGCGTGATGAAGGTGGAGTTCGTGCGCGGCAAACTGCGCGCGAAAGGCGAAGCCGGCAAATGGCCGCTCGTGGGCATGTCCGGTGCTAGTCAGTGGTGGAGCGAACCGATTGAGGAACCGCCGGCGTGACCGCGCAACAAGTGCAAGTGGTCCTGAACTGGTACGAGCCGCAGCAAACGAACCACGGATTCGAGTGGTGGGCCATTTACTTTCCCGGCTTGCGAGGCCGGCAGTACCTACCCGCCCTGCTGTTCAACCGGCTCAGTTCTGGAAACCCCGCAATCGTATCTCGAAGGTACAAGTCCCGAGCCGCCGCGTTCGCCGATCTTGCGAACGCGGTGCGGCCCCTGTACTTCGGGGTTGTTACTCCGCTGCTGCCGGGTCCGGATTAGGGCGCGCCGCTCGCGGCCTCCCGCGCCCGCTTCTCTTCGGCTTCCTGCTCTTCGCGCAGGGCCTTTTCCAGTTGCTTCTGCCGCTCGATCTTCTGCTTTAGTTCGTCGGCCTTCGGGAACGGCTTTCCCGCGTTGGCGCGCAGCGTTGCGGTGTCTTTCTCGTGCTGCTCCAGTTCGGCCTGCGCGGAGTAGAGCATGTTGTCGAAGCCGCGCGAACTGGCTTCGATGCTACCGACGGTCGCGCGAACCTGTAGCCGCGCGTTGTTGGGCGTCAGCAGGTAGAGGTTGTTGGAGTCCTTGAGCAACCGCAGGCCGCGGTACTCGCCGACGGTGAACCCGTTCCCGGCCTTCTCGAACGCCGCGGCCAGTGCCTCGTTCGCCGCGTCCAAGCCGCCTTCCTTCCGCGAGGTGAAGGTTTCGCCGCCGCGCACCTTCAGTTCGAAATCCGGCCGCGCCTCCAAGTGCTTGATGGTCTGCTCGTACCCGTCGATCTTGCGCTGGATGTCGCCCCTCTTCGATTCCGCGACGCGCAACCCGCGCTGGTACTCGTACTGCTCGCGCTCGTGCCGTTTGGCCGCGTTTTGCAGCTTGCGGATGTCGTCTTCCGTCTGCACCTTTTCCAAGATGCGCGGGTCGCCGCTCGCCGCCGCCATGATCTGGTCGGGGGTCATTTCCTCGGTGTCTTCTTCCACCATGTCGCGGGCCGCGCCGCCCTTGCGCGAGAGCATCTGCTTAATCATCTTGTCCTTGCGGCTCAGCGTCCCCCAGAAGTAGTCGTCGAGCGACCGCTCGGTGACGTACTTGTGAACCTGCACCTCCTTGTTCTCGTTCCCGTTGCGCCAGCCGCGGCCGTCCCGCTGCTCCAAGTCCGCGGGCTTCCACGGCACGTCCAAGTGGTGCATGGCGATGAGCTTGTGTTGCGCGTTCACGCCGGTGCCCAACTTCTCCGTCGAGCCGATCGCGACGAGCATTTCGCCCGTGCGCAACTTGGCGACGGCTTGCTTCTTCGCGTCGCCTTCGAGCTTCGAGAAGTCCGCGATCTTGTCCCGCGGGATGCCGCCCTCCACCAACTTGTCGATGATGTCGCCGTACAGGTGGAACCCGGTGCGCGAGCCGGCGTCCACGTCGGGCGCGTCCGACGGAACCGCTTCGTCGCCGTCCGCGAACTCGAGTTCCGGCTTCTTCTCCTTCGCGGGGTGAACGCCCAAGTTGGAGAAAATCATCTGCGTCTTGCCCGGGTGCTCCTTGTTGATCTTGAGCACCTGTTCCACGAGCTTGTTCGCTTTCGAATCGGGATCGTCCGGCGCGTCGCCGTACAGCATCCGCGCGTCGATGGCCCCCTTGCGCCCGTCGGTGCAGATGGTCAGCATGTTGTCGCCGCCCTCGCCCGGCTTCTTGCCTTTGATGTCGCGGGCGCGCTGCTGGAGTTCCTTCATCATGCGCTGGGTCATTTCGACCGGCGGGAGCGTGTGCAAGATGTCCTTGCGGCGCGGGCGCGACACGATGGGGGACGCGACCTCGTAGCCGCCGCCCGGAGTCTTGGTCACTTCCATCCCGACGGCTTTCAAATCTTCGTCGGTCGGGTTCGCTTTGCCGTCGGTGTACGGGTTCTTGGCGTACAGCGCGGCCGCGTGCTTGCGGGCCGCGGCTTCGTCGGGGAACGGGAACCGGTCCTTCAGGTCGTCCACGCGCTGGTTGTCGAGCATCTGACCCGCGATGGCCTTCAGTTCCGGCACGTTGTTGTACTTCGCCAACCGGGTGACGTCCTTGAACTCGCCGGTGCCCGTCTTCTCCTGCTTCGATTCCTGCTCGGCGAACGTCGCCGCCCACGAGTCGAAGTTGGTGATGCCGCGGGCCTCCAACTCTTCCGGTTGCAGGTACTTCTGCATCACGTACAGTTCGCCGACGGTGTTCGTGATCGGCGTGCCCGTGGCGAACACGACGCCCCGGCCGCCGTTGTTCTCCATCAGCCACCGCGTGCGCATCAGCATGTTCGTGGCGCGGTCGGACCGGCCGTTGTTGATGCCCTTCAGCCCGCGCCGCTTCGAGTACGCGGGCAGCGTCTTGTACGCGTGCGCCTCGTCCACGAACAACTGGTCGATGCCCAAGTCTTCGAAGTTCACCGCGTCGTCCTTCTCCTCGGCCTTCATCGCCGCTTGGAGCCGGGCCTCAAGGTTCTCCTTGGCTTTCTTGAGTTCCTTCCCGGCGCGGCCCTTCGGGTCTTCGGCCATTGCCGCCGCGTGCGCCGCTTCCAGTTCGCCGATCTCTTCGCGCAGGTACTTCTCCTGCGTCTTCTTGCGCATCCCCAACTTATCGAGTTGCGGGTGCGTCATAATCACGATGTCGTAGTCGCCGGTGGCGACGCGCGACATGGCTTCTTTCCGCTTCTTCGCGTCGGTGAGATTGGCGAGCGACAGGATGCGCGCCCCGGGGTACAGGCGGCGCGCGTCCTCCGCGATCGCCTCGGCGTTCGCCTTGAGCGCCGCGATGCACGGCTTCTTCGCCAACCCGAGCCGGCGCAGTTCCATCGCCGCCGCGATCATGGACGCGGTTTTCCCGGTGCCGACTTCGTGCGCGGCCAACCCCTTGCCGGTCGAAACCACCTGCCAGACGAAGTTCTTTTGGTGCGGGCGGAGCTTGAAGTTCGGCGTCATGCCCGGGAACTTCAGGTGCGAGCCGTCGTAGTTGATCGGTCGGATGTTGTTGAAGTTGTCGTTGTAGTACCGGTGCAGGCGCTCGCGCCGCTCTTGGTCTACCCAAATCCAGTTCTTGAACTCGTCGCGGAGCTGTTGCACCTTCACGTTCGCCGCTTCGGTCAGTTCGGGGTGCGTGACGTTCGTTTCCCGGGCCGGGTCGTACACGCGCACGGTCAGCGGCGCGCCCGTCAGCGCGGCCTTCAGGATGTCCGCGAAGTCCACCTTCGTCGTGCCGCCCTCGTCCTTGACGCCCCACGTCTGTTGGGCCGCGGTGCTCCGTCGGGCGTAATCGTCGTTCCAATCGACGTGCCAGTCGCCGGTGCGCGCCACCTTCGTGACCTTCACCGCGCCCTTGCGCCCGTTCAGCAGCTCGGAGGCGAACTGCTGGATGTCGCTCGGCGGAATCCACGCCGCGCCCAAGTTCGCCGAAATCTCGTCGTGGTGCAGGTCCGCGGGTTGCACCTTCTCCAGTGCCGCGACGTTCGGCGCGTACCGGGGATCCGCCGCCGCCGCCGCACGCGCCATCAGGAGCTTCTGACGGACGTTGCCCGACAGGTACTGGTCGGCCGGCTGCCACCCGTGCGACGGGTCTTCGTACGCCAACCCGTTCTCCAACAGTTCGCGCCCGACCGCCCGCTCGTCCTTGCCGGTCAGTTCCGCGATCCGCTTCACGTCCAAGCCGCCGGTTTCGTGCAGCGATACGCCCAACCCTTCGGCCACACTGCCGGCCCGGTCCACGCGCGGCACCGGGGCCACAACGGGCTTCGTGAAGATGTCCGTCTTCGTGGCCTTCTTGGCCTTCGGGTCGTAGTTCTCGAGCGCGTGCAGAACCGGCGCGTCGTCTGGGGCCGCGAACGCCTTCTTGTTCGCCGGCAGGTTGATCGGGCCGTGTTGCTTCACGAACGCGTCGTACACGGTGTTCAGCGTCGCGCGCTCTTTGGTCACGTCTTCGCCCACGGTTTCTTTCCGCAGCAGCGCCCGCACCGCGCCGAGCACTTCCAAGTGGGCCGCGACCTTCTCCGCGCCCTTCGTGTCGTGGTCCTGCTGAACGAGTTGGTCGCCCTTGCGGACGTAGACCTTGCCGTCTTTGACCTTGTAACCGCCGTTCTTCACGTCGCCCGGGGCCGGGAGCGTGTCGGGGGCGAACCGGTCCTTCGGGGCGCGCGCCGGGGTCATCACGTTCGACGGCAGCGCCGCGACCGCCTTCGCCAACCGGTCCTCGTAATCGTCGGTCTTGCTGACGTTCGCCGAGTTGCCCTGATAGAGCGAGCCGGTGCGGTCGATGGTGCCCAGAACCATGTGAGGGTTCTGCGCGAAATACTTGTTCACCGGGATCGGTTCCCCGCCCGCCGGGTCGGGTACCGTGGTCGTTTCGAGCCACGAGCGGTCGCCGGGCTGCTCGCCGGGCATCCGCTTGCGGAAGATGAGCATGTCCGTGACCACCGACGTGCCCGCGTTCTCCTTGTGCGCGTCGCCCGGGAACCGGATCGCGCCCACAAGGTCGCCCTGTTCCGCGAGGTGCTTGCGGATGGCGGAATCGGGCTTGTCCAGCGTGCCCGTGCTCGTGATGTGCATCACCAAGCCGCCCGGGCGCACCTTGTCCAGCGACTTGAGGAAGAAGTAGTCGTGGATGTTCGCTTGGTGCCTGTTGTAGCGCGGGTCGTGAACCTTGTAGTTCCCGAAGGGGACGTTCGACGCGATGAAGTCGTAAAACCCGTCGTCGATCTGGTGCTCTTGGAACCCCTTCGCCATGACGTTGGCGGCCGGGTACAGCAGCTTCAGGATGCCCGCCGTGGTCGGGTCCAACTCGATCGCGCTCGTTCGGGTGCGCGCGGCCAGTTCCGGCGGCATCAGCCCCAGATAGTAGCCCACGCCGGCCGAAGTCTCGAGGTAGCGCCCGCCCTTGAAGCCGAGTTGCTGCGCGATCTTCCAGTGCGTGTCAACCACGTCCGGGTGCGTGTAGTGCGCGTTCAGCGTCGAGCGGCCCGCCGCGGCCCACTCCTCCGGGGAGAGTAGCCCCTGAAGCACTTCGCGCTCGGCGTCCCACTTGCGGCGCTCGGTGTCGAACTCGCCCCACGACACGCCGCGATTTTCCATCTCGGCGCGGAACTTCGGGTCGTAGAAGTCGTTGAACAGCGCCGGGAACTGCCCCCACCCGGTGAACTTCGACAGGATCGCCTGTTCCTCGGGCGTGGCGGTGTCCCGGCCCTCGTCCTTGATCTGCTTCAGGACGCGGATGGCCGCGAGGTTCGCGTTGTACTTGGCCTTCTGCCCGCCCTTGAAGAACTCCCGGTCGGTGTACCGGAAGTTGCCCGCGGACACGTCGGTGGGGTTGTCCGGGGCCGGCGGTTCCGACACCACCGCTTCGTGCGGCGTCGGGTTGGGCAGCGCCGGCTCGGTGCCGTCAACGCCGCCCCCCAGTCGCGCGCCCGTCTCCGGGTCGCGCGGCGGGCCTTCGGACTTGCGCTTTAGCCGTGGCTGAGCAGGTCGTGCCGAACGATCTCCCGCGCCGTCTCCGGGTCGGTCCCCCGCTCCGTCAGCGCGTTGTACTCCTTCACCGCTTCCGCCGCCCGCACCCGGACGTAGTACGGGAACTCCGCTCCCATCTGCTTCACCAGTTCCGGCCGGGCGCTGCGCACCGAAGTCTCGAACAGGTGCTCCCACGCGTTCCCGACCGGAATCCCCTCCCGCGCCAGTTCCTCGGCTCGCTTCTTCCAGTACGACATTGCCCGCACCCTCCCCCGGAGCGCGCGGTTCCGCCGCGCGCCCATCGGTTACTTTATCGCTCGTATTAGCGTTGTCAATATTCTGTGCGGCCGGTTCGGGTTCGGCGGTGAGGTCTGGGTACTGCTTCAGCACTTCCGGCGGCACCCGTTCGCCGCGGGCGAGTGCGTCTTTGACGATCTTCTTGTGCGAGGGCCGCGGGTGAATGTTGAACCCGCCCGTCTTGCGGTTGTTGTGGTCGCGGTCCTCGTAAACGATGTGGTCTACGTCGTCGCTCTTGTTCTCGTCGAGGTACTTCTGGGCCTCGGCGCGGGTGAACCGGCTCGTGCCCTTCGCGTTGCGCACCGGCGCGGGGAGCGGGGTGTGCAGCGTGTACTCTTCCCCAGTCATTTCGTGCGGTTCTTTGTCGCTCGGTTCCGGCCCGGCGGCGTCGTTCAGCATGCCCTTCACGATCTGCTGCACGCGCTCGGCCTGACGCTCGAAGAACCGCGCCGCGTCCTCGTGGCCCTTGTCGCGCAGTTCGTCGGCGATTTCGCCCAACTCGTACCGGCCGTGCCGACCGGTGAGGATGTGATCGGACAAGTACCCGTTGCCGATGTCGTCGGCGGTTTCTCGCAGGTCGTCGGCGTCGATCTTGCCGCTCTTGAAGTCGGCGAGTTGCTGTTCCGCGAGGTCGGCGAGGTCGCCGAAGAAGGTGGACCGCACGCCCAAGCCGCGCGCGTGCCGGTCGATGGCCGCGAGCGCGTTCAGGTGTTCGGTGAGCGGCGCGTTCGCGCCGGGGTCGTCGATCTCCACGCCCGGCAGACGGCGGCGCGCCATGTCCGCGATGGCGTCCACCGCTTGCACCTGTTCGGGGCGCGGGTTGTCGCCCGCGTCGAACAGCTTGCCCGGTGGGGCCGGTGGCAGTTCGTCCGCTTCCGGCGGTTGACCGTCGCGCAGGTGCGGCGGGAGCGGTTCGCGCGGCTTGCCCGCGAGCGTGCCGCCCGGCTTGAACAGCGATTCGGTGAGCGGCGTGCTTTCGGGGTCGGGGCTTTCGGCGTTCCGCTTCTGCGCCAGAAGGTGTTGCGCGTATTGCAGCGGGATTTTGCCGTAATCTGCTGCCGAAAAGATGAACGAGCCGTTCCCCTTGTTTGGCTGCTTCAGATAGCCGCCATTCCGGCTTTCGTGATAGGTCCACCCGTCGTTGACCATTTGCTCAACGTGCTCGCGGACTTCCGCCTCCGTGTTCTTGGTGCCGTAGGCGGTAACAACTTTGTCCAACTGGCCGCGCACGCGCGCGCGGTCTCGCGCGTTGAGTTCCGCGCCGAACCCGTTGTACCTCTCGTCCGCGGTTTTCGCGGCGGCTTCCTTCTTCTGACGCTCGGCATCAGCCGCTTGCTGTTCGGCCCGGGCCGCTTCCTCTTCCTTGCCGTTCACGAACTCGTCGCCGAGATACTTCCGCACGGCCTCTTTGGTGCCGCCCGCGGTCGAGGGCAGTTTCACACCGGTCGCGGCTTCGAACATCGCTCGCGAGTGCTTGTTGGTCGGGTGGAACGTGCCCCGCTTCAGGTGTTTCCAGACTTCTTCCTTGTCCCCGAACGAACCCATCCGCTCGCGGGCGACGGTCCGCTGTTCTTCGAGGAACTTCTGCAAGTTTTCGTCCGACAGCGCGCCCTTCTGCCGCAACCGCTCTTGCTGCTCGGGCGGGAAGTCTTTGAACCGGTCCAACTGCTGCTGCAGCATCGCCTGCGCGTACTTCTCGACGGCCGGGTGTACCGCGTCGGCCTTCGCCGGTTCGGGTTGCTGCTGGGCCGGGGTGGGTTGCGGCGTGGCCGGTTCTTGTGCCGCGGGCGCGGGCGCAGGTTCTGCCGGCTTGGGCGCGCTCTTCAAGTGTTCCCGAATCGCCGCGAGTTGCTTCGCCTTCGGGAGCCGCCGCACCTTCTCGCCCAACTCCGGGGCGATGCGCGCCGCCGCCGCAATGACGTCGTCGCGCGACGACGCGTCGGTGATGCCGTGCGGCGCGAGGTCGGTTTCGCCGGAGTCGGCCGGTTGGCCCTCGGGGCGCACCGGAACGCCGGTCACGCGCGCGATCTGCTCCGCCTTCGCGCGGTCGCCCGCGGTGCGCATGATCGCGTCGAACTTCGAGTAATCGACGGATTCCGGCTCGGACGGCTGCGGCGCGGCGGGAGCCGGAGCCGGAGCCGGTTGCGGCGCGGGAGCGTTTCCTTCCGGGCGCACCAGTGCCCCGGCTTTGGCGAGTTGGTCGAGGTGCCCGCGGAGTTGGGCCTTCGTCGGCGAATACACCTTCTGCCCGGTGCCCTGATCGGTGCCGAACGTCTGTCGCAACACGTCGTTCAGCGGGTGATCGGGGTCGTTGAAGACCTGCGTCGCGAGGTCCGGCTCCCCCTGACCGGCGGGCTTGGTATCCGGTTCGGGTTCCGGGTTCACCGCCTCCACGCCCTGCGCGGCCATCATCGCATCGACCGTGCCGCGGATGTGGTCCTGAAGCCGGTCGATCATGCCCGACTTGCGCAACCGCTGGCCGCCCCACGTCGCGTCGAGGTACACGCGCGCCGTGCGCAACTGCTCCACGCTGAGCGCGGGCAGGTGGGTTGCCAGTTCGGTGAGGTGCTCGTGCTGCGGACTGTCCGAGAGGCGAATCTGATCGAGCAACTTCCGCGCGCGGTCTTGGCTCTGCTTCTTCTGGTCGCGCCGCGGTTGGTTCGCCAAGACCCGCATCGCGTCTTGGCCGTACTTCTTCTGCCCGGCGTGTTCGCCGTACCCGACCGCGATGAACCCGTACTTGCTGTGCTCCGACGGCGCGCGCCACCAGCCCAACCGCAACTTGCTGATCGCCTCGGGGTTCGCCGCGAGCTGGGCGAGCGCTTTGAGGTAGGGTGTTGCCGCTTGCGGGTCGCCCGCCGCGTGCGCGCGCTCTTGAAAGTCCAGCATCGACAGCGCGACGGCACGCCGGAAGTCGGCGTGCGGGTCGGCGCGGTCCTCGGCGCGCCCGGCCGAAGCGGAAAGGCGCACGCGCCGCCCCGCGACCGGTTGCACGTGCCGCACGCTGCTGGCGGGCACGGTGTCGTAGGTGTCGGTTCGCGCGTCGTAGCGCACGAACCAGTTGTGATCGACGCGCTTGTACAGGTATCGGGTGTCGAGCATGGTCCGGGCAGTGTGCCCGTTACCCGCCCCCGGCCCGCTTCAGCAGTTCGTCCAACTTCGCCAGCGCCGCGGCCGGGTCGCCGCCGGCCGCAATCGCGTCCCGAATCGCCTGCAACTCGTCGCGCGACGCTTGCACCTGAACCGGCGCGGCGGCCGGCTTCTTGGCCTTCGACTTGCGCCGATTGTGGTACCTGTCCGCGAACTTTTTGGCGTCTTCGATCTGCCGGCGGAGCGCGTCCCGGTGGGCAGTCAGCTCGCCGGACAGCGCGTCGAGTGCTTCCGCGTGCTCCTCCCGCGTGGAGTGTTCGTCGGAAAGGGCGCTCTCGTCCGGCCGGTCCTCCCAATCCGGTTCCTCGGGGCGCTTGTCCTCGGGAACGCCGGCCAGCGCCCGGTGCCACTCGTCCCGCGCCCGGCGGATTTCGCTCTGCGTGCGCCGAATGTCGCTCCGGTGGTCGCCGATGGTCTTTTTCGCAACGGCCTCGGTCTTGGCCGTCTCTCCCGTGGTGCGTTCCTGACGCTTCTGGTTGCGCTCGATGCCCTCATCGTTCTGGAACAGATTCCCCTTCGTGTCTAAGACGCTGGTGTTGAAGTCCTTCCAGTACGCGGCGGGCAAGCGCGACAGGGGCGGCACCTCTGAACGCGGTACGAAATGGAACTCCCCACTGTGTTCCGGGTGCGCGTCGCCCCAGCGCACCATGTACAGGTCGTCACTCACCCGCTTGTAAACGGGGACATCGGCCGGGTTCCAGTCCGCTTCGGGTTCAAAGTTCCCACTCCCGCCCGCCCCGGACACGCCGCCGTAATTCCTCGCGCTCGCCGGCACTTCGGTCTGCGGCACTTCGAACGGGCTTTGGAGCGCGTCGAACAGCGACTCCTGTTCGCGCTCGTCGAGGAGAGACTCGGCGAGCGGTTTGCTGAAAGACGACTCGTTAATTTTCTCCGCCACCTCGTTAAGCGGGCTGTCGATCCGCACGATCATGCCTGCCGACGCGGGCAGGAACTTGGCGGAGAGTGCGCCCGGCACCAAGCCGCTTCCGGCGCGCATGGCCTGAAACACGTCGTCGTTGTCGTTACCGGGCACAAAGAACAGGTCGTGCAAATGCGCGCTCGCCGAAATCGGTTGGGGCGCGACCGGCTTCCGCTTGGTAGCCCGTTCGGCGGCCGCGAGTGCAATCGGGCCAACCGGGTCATCGGCCCCGTGAGCGACCATATGTTCGGCTACCGCCGCGGCGAGTTGTTCGGCCGGCAGGTGCGACAGGTCGTCGGCAATGGCCTCCCGCGTGTCCGCGTCGAGGTGCTGAACGAACGACGAACCTGCTTCTTCGACCTTATCAAGATAGTTCTGCGCCCGCTCTGCGACGGTCGCGCCGTCGAAGTACGCTTCCGCAAACTGTGCCGCGGCCACTTTGTCTACTCGCTCATTCGCGGCGTAGTCGTGCGCGACGCCGTAAGCGTGGTCGAGCAAGGCGTCTTTGGGTGGCTGCGTCTTGTTGTACGTCTTGAAATCGTGCAACTTCTGCTCGAGGACTTGCGCCGCGGTCCGGTGAATGTCAGCCGGATCGTATCCCATCTCGCGCGCGCCGGCCGTGCGGCTCGCATGGTCGCGCGCCGCGTCCACGGTGCCGCTCGTCACGCCAGCGTATTCCGGGCGGTCGAACAGCGCCGCCGGCCCGCGCTCCGGGGTTTCCTCGGAGTCGTCGGGCGGCTGTTCCTGATAGCGCACCTCGCCGAAGTCGCTGATCCACCCCTTGCCGCCGCGCGGCCCGGTGTACGGCGTCCAGCCCATGCGCACGCTCTGCGGCGCGGCCAGAACCGGTTCGCCCGATTCCGTCCAGAACGTCGCCGGGTCGAACACCGGCAGTTCGTCCGCGGGCGGTTCCGGCTCCGGGTCGGTGTGCGACAGCCGAACGTAAGACGGCTTGTCCGCACCGTAATGCACCCGCCCGGTGCGCGGGTCTTTCATTCCGTGCCCGCCCCGCGGCCCCTGATAGGGCATCATGCCGTTCGGCATCGGCCCGCCGCCCGGTTGCGCGCCGCCCGGCTGCGCGCCCGGACCGCTGTTGGCGATCATCTGCGCGAGCGAATCGGGCACGATCTCGTAACCGGCCCCCTTGCCGAAGTTCAGCCGAACGAGGAACCGCATGACCTGCGTGTCGATGGCTTCGAACACGAGCTGCACGAACTCGTCCATCGACGTGAAAAACACCTGCGCCGGGATCGCGCGCCCGCTGTACCCGCTCCCGACCTGTGACGCCTCAACCAGTTCGGGCAAGATGCCCAACCCGATCAAGATTTCCTTGTCCAGTTGTTTCGGGTACTCGAGCAACCCGGCCACGTCCGCGAACGCCTGCGGGTCTTCCCACGTCCACGCGTCGCCGCCGTCGGGCAGTTTGACCGACGGCAGCGCGAGCACGCCGCCGTTCTCGAACTTCTCCACCAGTTCGCGCGCGATGTCTTGGTTCGACACCGGCATCGGCCCGGTTTCGGCCGTGCCCATGTCGGTGGTGCCGACGGGGTAGCGCACGCGCGGCCCCCGGAACGCGCACTTCTTGTAAAACAGCCGGCGCGCGTCGATCGCGCCGTGCCGCCCGCGCTTCTCCAGCCACGTTTCGTGCGCGCCCGCGAGCCGCGGCCGCCCGTACCACCCGCCGTACTCGGCCTCGCCGGAGAACCAGAACCCGTGCCGGCGGTCGAGGAACAGCCCGCCCACGCCGGATTCGGAGTTGGCGACGCGCGACACCCGAATGCCCGCCAGCGAACCGGCCAACCGGCCGCGGTGGTACACCAGCGGGCGCGCGTCGCGCGGGTGCAGGTCGAGGAAGTCGGCGAAGTGGATGCGCGTGCGGCCCGTCGATTTCGACCGCCGCTCTTGGTACACCACTTCGCCCGCCGCGCATCCGTACTCGTACGCGCGCACCAGCCGCGGCACCATGCGCCGGTACACCTTCGACCACTCGCGGTCGATCCACCGCTGCATCACGTCCGAGTCGGCCCGCACCTTCCACGTGACGCCGAACAGCGGCGCGCGCAGGATCCGCAACCCGAACTGAATCTGCGGATCGTACCGCATCCGCTCCACTTCGAGCCACGTGAAGCGCGGGCGGCCGTCGAGCGCCTGACCCAACACGTTTGACCCGGTCCAGACTTGCGGCATGTAGCCGCCGGTCTTCGCCGGGCGCACGATCTGTTCGACGCGGTTGCTGTTTGGGGTGACCATGCCGCGAGTGTCGCGCGTACCCGGTCACTGCGGGGATTCGCCCGCGCGCAACTGTGCCGCAACCCTGTCCCGTGCGGCTCTTGTCGCTTGAACCTTCGAGCCGGTGGCGCGCAGCACGAGCGCGAACAAGCCGTCCGGAGACAAGTCTTTCCCGCCGGTGGTTCGAAGCTCCTCTTCGGCGAGAATGCCGTCGAGGTGTGCCGTCAGCAGCAACTTCTTCGCCGGCGGCAGATCGAGCGCGCCCACGCCGAAGAAGAAGGCTAGCCGGGCGTCGGCGCGCCCGGCTCGGCTTTTCCCAGCGATTGCACCCGGGAAAAGATCGCGTCCGCGAACGCGTCGGCGGCGCGGAGGCTGACCCGCTCGAACCCGACGGACTGCAAGTAGCCCGCGACTTTTTTCTGGAACGCGAGCGCCCGGTGTGCGCTGGAAGCATCCGGCGGCAACTCGTCCGTAACTTCGGAACTCGCGCAAATCAGGTGATTGTTCGCGGAGTACAAATCGACTTCGATCTCCTGCTCTCCGATTCGCACGCTGATGAATCCGGCCTCTTCGATCTCGATTGTCTCAGGCATCGCGCCCTCCTTTCGGTGGAGGATGCGCTTTACCCGCCCAGCAGTCGCTCAACCCGCGTCGGAAAACAACGTCGGGCCGGTGATGCGCTCGCGGGCCGCTTCTCGCCGGAGCATCGCTTCGCGCACCTCGTCGATGGCTTGGTCGAGGTACACGAGCTGCGCACCGTAGAACCGGAGCGGCCCGCCGCCGCCCGGCCCGCCGGCTTGGTCCGGCGTTTCCCCGAAGTTCGCGTCGATCCGCGCGACCGCGAGCTTGCGAATCCGCTTCCGCGCATCCTTGTTCGCTTCGGGCCAGCCTTTCCAGATCAAGCGTTCTTGGACGGTGTACCGGGGCAGCAGCGGGCCGTGTACGGCCGGCGCGACCATCTGCACCGCCGCGAGCCGGTCGATTTGTTGCTGAATGTGTTCCACCCGGCCCGCGAGCCGTTCCAGCAGTTCCGGCGGGACTGACCCGCCCGCCGGCTTGCCGATGCCGAGGAAGTGCGCCGCGAGCACGTCTGCCGCTTCTTTTATGTACCGTTTGAGCTTTTCGCGGCACTCCGCTTTCACCCGGCTCGGTTCGATTTTAACGAGCCACAGCGGAAGCGATTTGAGCGCGATCATAGCGTGTTCGCGCTGCTTGCCGTCTTCGGCAACCGTAACGATGAACGTTACGGTTGCCCAGTCCTTGCCCTCAAGCCGCTTGAGTTGCGACTGAGTGGTGATGCCGAGCGCCTCGCAAACCCGGCGGATGCTGACGTATGCGTCCTTTTCGCAGGTGCCGGTGACTTCGAGTTCATCGCCGTAGAACTTCACCTTCGTCAGGTTAGCCACACTCTTCTCCTTTTGAGTTTCGGGCGGATCATCCGCCCTGTTGGATCCAACAATTCACTGCGATGACTGCCACAGGAATTGCGATCGGCGCCAATCGAACCGCACGCCCGGCCACTCGGCGGCGCAGCAGGCCTTCACAATCCCAAACCCGTCTGGCTGCCGGATTGCGAGGTCGGCGAACCGCAACAGCGCCGTGCCGCCGAGGACGCCCACGAACACCCCGTCCGGGCTGGTCAGCAGCGGCGCGCTGGCAAACGACACCAACGGATCGGGGTGCAGGGCGAGCACCTTCTTTGCGTGCCTGAGCCAAACGAGCGGGCAGGCCGTCAGCAGGTCGAGTGGTTGGGTGCGCGCGAACCGCAGCGCGCGGCGCAAGTCCTTCGCGTTCAGCACCGTCAGCGCGCTCAGGAACCCGCGACAGAACAGCGGGGGCCGCGCCATTCGTTTAGCCATAGCGCGCTCACGGGCGGTCAGCAGAAAGCCTCGCTTGCCCCGCGCCCGGTCGATGGCGAGTAACCGGTCTTCGCGCCGGCTGAGCGTGCGGAACCGCGGTCCGTGCGTGCGCGCCCATTCACCCAGATCGCCGCAGGCCAAGATTTCGAACTCAAGCCGGTCTGACTCCACTTGGACGCGAATGAACTCGGCTCGTTCGTGGTGCCCGCGCTCGTCGAGCCAGTCGGCAAACGCCAACCGCGGCGTGTCTTCTCGGGGGCGCTGCCGGATCGCAGTTAGTAGGGCTTCGTATTCGCTCATCGCGTATCCGTGACCGGCGGATGCTCACCTGAGCAAACTCCGCGGCAAGTGCCGCGCACACACTATGCGACATTACCGGAACGCAGTCAACTGCGACATGCTCACGCGAGCCGCAGTTTACGCGGCCCGCGTGCCGATGATGAACTAGATGGGCATGCCGTCGATAACCTCTTCGCGCACCAGACGAAGAGCGTCTTCGGCCATCTCCGCGGAGGTGGAGTTCAGCGCGCCAGTGAGGCCCGCATCGCGAATGGCTTCTTCCAGCGCCGCAACTTGGCGCATGAGGCTCAACCAGCGCAAGTCGTTGGACTGCGTCGGATCCGCTGCGGGCTTGCGTCGGCGCGCGGTTTTGGTACGCTTCATGGAAGTGATCCTCGCAAAGGGTTACGGCCGCGGGACGGGAGGGGGTCTCAAGTCCAGCCCGCCCCGCGGCAACAAACATCCATCCGCCGGCATGATACTAAACCAACTGGTATCCTGTCTATACCAAGTGGTTGATAATCGGCGGAATCTAAAAAATGGTCACCGTGAGCAAGAAGCGATCCACGTTCGGGGCGCGACTGAGGGAGTTGCGGGACGGGGCAGGGCTGACGCAGCAGGAGTTGGCAGAGAAGGCCGGCATGCTTCCGGCAGCACTGGCGCGACTTGAACGCGGTGAACGCTCTCCGCTCTGGGAGACCGTCCTCAAACTTGCAGCAGCGCTGCAAGTCGGGGTTGAGGAGTTCGTCGCCGATGGGGAAGCGTAAACAATTCGCCGCAGCCCTCTGCGGCCTCTATTCGGTGCTTGCGCTGCTGTGCGTGGCACTTTACCAGTCCAAGCGTTATCAGGGACCGCCCCCGCGTGAGCCGGAACCGGAGGTTTCGGCGAAATCACCTCCGGCAGTCTCTATCGACCCTGCGCCGGTCCCCAAAGGCATTGCCACCATCCCACTGACACCCGCGCCCAAAGAACCTCCAGCGATTACCTCTTGGATCCAGCTTCGGTCGCGAGCGGAAGCCGAGGTTGTTACCGTTCGCGGGCGGAGTGGACTCCCTAACCGGGGGATCGCTCAGTTCCTGAGCTTTCCCGGCGTCCCGGAGTTTGAAGATGTCAGCCCTCAATTCGATCTGAAGTTGAGCGACGGCACTGTAATCACCTGCTCGTACAAGGCCATGAGAGCAGACCGGTACTCAGACTGGGCGGCCAAGCATCCGATCGGAGGCGAGGCAACCCTGAGAGGGGTCTACTGGCCCGCCCCGGCATCTCAACCGCAACTGCTCACCCACTGCGAGGACGTCGCCCCGGAATCACGCTAGCGGTGTCGGCGCGGGTCCAATGGTCGCCGGTGCCCCGCCCGCGTCGTCGGTGAACAGGTACACCTGCGCCCAGCGAGCGCAGGTGATGGGCGTGACCGAGCCGGGCGCGGTGAACGTCTCGAACTGCGGCTGGCCTACCAATGTCGGCTTCTTCCCGTTCACCGTCAGCAACTCGGGGCACGGAATCGGGTAGTGCGCGCGCATCGCCGTGCCGGTGAATACCACGTAGAAGTTCGGCTTAGTGCGCTGCTGCACCACCGTTTCGCCGCTGTTCTGGACGTTCGCGGCGAGTTGCGCCCCCGGAATCAATCCGTCGGATGCCGTGGGGCTTACTGGTAGCGGTCCCTTGTAGGCGTCCCACGAGCCTTGCGCGTTCTGCCGCGGGGCGCTGCTCAGGGGCTTTGCGGGCAGCGTCGTGACCGGGACGCGGCCGGTGTCCGCCACGACCATGACGCGCGGCGAATACTCGAGCCACGATGCGCTCGGCGACGGCTTCGCGAAGGCGGCAGCTACCGCCGCGTCGAGAGACGCGCCGCGCGAGACGGCCGCGGAGAACCGAGTGGCGACGGTTGAGCCGGGAACCACGGGCGGGCTTTCCCGGCACAGGTCCAGCAAGCGATCTTCGCCGGGCATGAACTTCAGGTTCGCGAATCCGCGCGGGCTGAACGTGTTCGGCACGCTCGCCGACCACGCCTTCCAGTCGCCGCCGGCCCCCTTCGGAACCGGTGCCCACAGGCCACCGTTCACCAGCAGCTCATTGAAGAAAACTCCGCTCGTCTGGTAGGTCAGAGAGATTTTGGCTTCGGTCCGGCCGTAAGCGTTCACTTCTTCACACGTGAACGCAATCGGGAATACGCTCACCTTCCCCGGCAGGGCCGCGGCAGCCTCCGCACTAAGCCCTATGGCACCAGGGGCAGTGCTCATCTTGGCCGCTCGGGCCAGCCGATCTGCGACAAGAAGATAGTACCCGAACAGCGCGAACCGAACGTCTCCGCCCTTCGGGATTGTGTACCGCGCGCTGATGACCCCGACGAACTGCGCCAGCCCCTTGCTGGAATACGAGTGCGAGACATCGGCTTCGACCACGCCCGGCGGGGGCGCGGCCGGCGGCATCTCCACATCCACGACGGTAAGCGACAGTTCGCTTTTGTCTTCGGACAGCGTCCGGTTCGCGCTCTCGCGCCGGAACTCGGGCAGGAGCGCGGGCGTGATGACTTCGAGGTACCGGTCCGCGGAATCGACGATGAGTCGCGAATCGACGGTCGGTTTCGTCTGCGCGATGCGGAGCTTGGCGGAGTAAACGCGAGTCGAATAGCCTTGGGAATCGCGCGCGAACTGGAGCGAGTACGCGAACCACGCGATCCCGTTGAAGACGCCGTCGTCGCACGTCGGCAGCGTGAACTCAACCGACCACGAGCACTCGACCGTTGTACCGCCGTGCGGCTTCAGTTCGAGGGGGCCGGGCCGCGGTCCCCAAGACGTGTCCCGCACGCGCGAACCGCCGTTCACCACCGGCGGGTTCCCGAAACCCCGCGATTCGTACTTCAGCTCGCCGCCGTTCTTCGTCAACCGCGAAACCATGTCTCGGCTTCGAGCCTCAAGGCTCCCGCCGCGGCCCTCTAAATCGGAATCGAACCAATGCAGGCTGATGGCGAATTTGCACGCAAAAACCGTTCGGCCCGCCGGGTCGTACAAAGGCTCTACGCGGTAGGATGTGGTTTCGATGTCGTACGGGAAAACGTACGAATTGTAGGACGTGAGCGTGAGAGTAGGTAGGTGCCCGGCGGCCATGATTCGAGCCTCTTTGGAGGCTCCAAGATCGGGCTAACCCGCAGTTGACTGCGAACGCTGTAACGCAGTATGCTAACGCTGTAACGCAGTGCTTGGCAGCGCGTGCCGAACCTTTGCGCCGCATAGCAACCCAGCGCGACAACCCCGACGGGGAACCGTCGGGGTTGTTCTTTTGGCTACGGCGCGCCGGTCGGCATGAACGGTGAAGGGAACGGCATGCCGCCCGGCCCGCCGACGGGCAGCCCCAGCGGGCCGCCGGCGGGAGCGCCACCGACGGGCATCGACGGTATCGCCGCGGCGGGGAAGAACGTGCTCCAGATGTCGATGGCCTTGAGCGCTTCGGCCAGTTTGCGTTCGCGGGCCGCTTCCCGCGCGGCTTCCAACGTGAGGTGCCCGAGTCCGACGGTTCGGCCTGCGGCGTGTGCCGCGATGGCGAGGTTCTCGGCTATCTTGTCCAAGAAGGCCGGTCCCAGTCGAAGCGCGAGTTCCTTCAGCGGGTTCATCATGCCGCGCATCGACGCTTCGAACCGCGTCTGCGCGTCGATCATCCGAGCGAATCCGTCGCCGAACCGTTGGGCTTCGCGCAGGTCCGCGAGCGTGCGAGCGACGTCCTGTTGCGCCACGGCAACGCTAATCGCGCCGCTGTAGCCCGCGATCTGCTTCCCGCGTTCGGCGAACGCGTTCATGACACCGACCGCCACGTTCGCGGCGGTGCCGAGCGTCTTCAGCGTCTCCGCGGCGAACTTGCCGGCGATGGGGATGCGCTCGAGCACGTCGGCCGCGCCGTTTAGCCCGTGCGTCAGTGCGCCGAGGCCGTCGTTGGCCGCGACCTTCTTCGCGCCCTCGCCGACGAACTCCAACCCCTTCTGGAACGCCTTCAGCGCGCCCGTGACCGGGAAGAGCGGGTCTTCCAGAAAGCGCCCGACGGTGTCGCCGATGATTGTGCCCGCGACCTGTCCGAGCGCGGCCCCGACCGGGCCGCCGAGCGCGCCGCCGGCAACGGCACCGGCGGTCCCGCCGATGCTTCCGCCCGCGGCCCGCAGCGCGCCCTGTTGCCCGCTCAGGAACCCGACCATGCCGTTCGCGGCGGTGCCGGCGTACCCGCCGATGCGCTGCTCGTCGGCCGCGTCGATCTTCTCCGGCAGGCGCGAACCGAGTCCGGGAATGCGGCCGAGGATGCCGCGGGAGAACTGCCACCGCTGTTGGCGTTCGGCTTCCTTCGCGGCGAGCGCTTCTTCGGCTTCGCGCCGGCGCTCTTCGGCTTCCGCTTCGCGCTTCTGCCGTTCGGCGTTCACGGACACGCGGCGGGCCTGTTTCGCCGACTCGGTTGCCCGGCGGCGCTGCTCCAACTGGTAGAACGCCCACTCTTCGTCGGTGGCGTCGAGAGGGCGGCCGTACGCCCCGGTGCCGGCCGCGCGCGCCGCGCCGATCTGCGAGAACGAGCGGCCCGCCGGCCCGATGGGGTCGCCGGTCGCCGCGGCCAGC
>OFDN01000632.1_pt1 | contig 27244 bp, 25 predicted proteins | sample 1520971 | NCBI WGS metagenome assembly OFDN01 (sample SAMEA94257418, study PRJEB24077) | hot springs metagenome | biome: Aquatic biome; feature: Geographical feature; material: Water | place: India | collected 2012-06-12 | depth 5 m | reverse complement strand
CGGTGGGGTCGGTCTTGGGGCCTCCGGTGAGCACGCGGGCGAGGTGGTCGCAGACCACCACATCGTGCGGAGTCGCCTTGCCCTGGAGCGCGAAGCCCTGCACGAACAGGTCCAGCGCCGTCTTGCCGCCCGGCCCCGGCAGCGTGTAGGCGGGCTTCTCCGGCGGGGTGTAGCCGTCGGCCAGCGCCAGCGCCTTGGCCTTGGCGTCGGCCAGCAGCCGGTCGCGGTTCATGGTGATGCCGTCGGTCGGCTTCAGGATCAGCAGATCCTTCGCCTCCGCGGCGGACTTGGCGACCTTGGCGAGGCTGATCGTCTCGAAGGCGCCGGCCACCGGCGGCATCGGCCCCTTCGGCCCGCGCGTGTTGGCGGCGTGGCGGGCCAGCATCTCCGTGCAGCCGCCCCAGCCCGGGATCACGCCCACGCCCACCTCGACCAGCCCGGTGTAGGTCTCGGCGTGCGCCTGGACATGGTCGGCGTGCAGCAGGATCTCGCAGCCGCCGCCGAGCGCCATGCCGCTGGGTGCCGCCACCACCGGGAAGGGGGCGTATTTCAGGGCGCGGTAGGTGCGCTGCCCGGCCTCCACCATCTCCTCGATGGCTGGCCACAGCGCGATGTTGGCCACAAACATCGCGAGGCCAAGGTTGGCGCCGACGGAGAAATTGTCCCCCTCGTTGTGGATGACCAGCGCCTTCCAGTCGCCCTTGCCACTGCCGATCAGCGTCATGGCCTTCTGGTAGGCGGCCATGGTGTCGCCATCCAGCGCGTTCATCTTGCTGGTAAACTCCAGGCACATCACGCCGTCGCCGATGTCCCACAGCGCGGCCGAGCCGTTCTTCCACACCGGCTTGGAGGCGCGCTTGACGTCGGACAGCAGCAGCACGCCGTCGGGCCGGACCACGTCGTCGTAGACGCCGCCGGTGGTCAGATGCTGGAGCCTCCCGTCCTCAACCCGGTAGAAGGGGCGGCCCGCCGCCTGCTCCACCAGCGCCGGCACCGGCAGCCCCTCCGACCGGCAGAGCTCGGCGAACCACGCGGTGCCGAGACGGTCGATCAGCTCGAACGGCCCCTGCTTCCAGGCGTAGCCCAGCCGCATCGCCTCATCCACCGCGACGATCGAGTCGGCGATTTCCGGCACCAGCGAGGCGGCGTAGGACAGGGTTTCCGCCAGCACGCGCCGCGCGTAGCGGCCGGTGCGGTCGGGGTGCTCGGCCAGCGCCCGCAGATCCTTGCCGGCGGCGGCGATGCTCTCCGGCCGCGGCTTCTCCGCCGGGCGGAACTGGCCGGTGACGAGGTCCATCGCCTCCTTCACCTTGGCCCCGCCCTCGCGGTTCAGGCGGTAGAAGCCGCCCTTGCCCTTCCGGCCGGTGTAGCCGTCGGCGATCATGCGCTGGATCACCGGGAATTCCCGGTGCAGGCGACGGTAGAGGTCGCCCTCCGGCAGGGTGGCCAGCAGGCTCTTGGCGATGTGCGGCATCAGGTCGATGCCGACGAGGTCCATCAGGCCGAACACACCGGTCTTGGGAATGCCCATGGGCCGCCCGACCACCGCGTCCGCCTCCTCCACCGTCAGGCCCAGGTCGAAGGCGGCGTTGACCGCCGACTGGATCCAGGTGACGCCGATGCGGTTGGCGATGAAGCCCGGCGTGTCCTTGCAGCGCACGACGCCCTTGCCGAGCCGGCGGTCGCAGAAATCCGCCACCGCGGCCAGTGCGTCGCCGCGCGTCTCCGGCCCCGCCACGATCTCCAGCAGCCGCATGTAGCGCGGCGGGTTGAAGAAGTGGGTGACCAGGAAATCGCGTTTGAAACGCTCCGACTGCCCCTGCGTCAGCATCGCCAGCGGGATGGTGGAGGTGTTGGACGAGACGACGGAGTCGTCCTTCCGCAGCGCGTCGATGCGGGTGTAGAGGTCGGCCTTGAGCTTCGGGTCCTCGACGATGGCCTCGACGATCCAGTCGCATTCAGACAGGGCGCCGAGGTCGTCGTCCAGATTGCCCGGCGTGACGAGCCTGGCGTTCTTCGGGTGCATGAAGGGGGCGGGGTCGGCCTTGAGCAGGCGCTCCACGGCCCCTTTGGCGAGCGCGCTGCGGTCGGCGGCCCCCGGCTTCACGATGTCCAGCAGCAGGACCGGCACCCCAGCGTTGGCGATGTGAGCGGCGATGCCGCTGCCCATCACCCCCGCTCCGATCACGGCGGCGCGTTTGATCTCCATGATCCGTCTCCTTCCCGCGCCGCTCAGACCGCTTCCAGGATGGTGGCGATGCCCTGCCCGCCACCGATGCACTGGGTGGCCAGCGCGTAGCGCTTGCCCTCGCGCTTCAGCAGCGAGGCCGCCTTGCCGGTGATGCGGGCCCCGGTGGCGCCCAGCGGGTGGCCGAGCGCGATGGCCCCGCCGTCCAGGTTCACGATGGCCGGATCGATGCCCAGCTCGCGCATGCAGGCGATGGCCTGCGACGCGAAGGCCTCGTTCAGCTCGACCAGCCCGATGTCGGCGATGGACAGGCCGGCGCGCGCCAGCGCCTTGCGCGTCGCCTCGACGGGGCCGAGGCCCATCACCTCCGGCGCGCAGCCGGCGACGGCCACCGATCGGATGCGGGCGAGGATCGGCAGGCCGTTGGCCCTCGCGTACTCCTCCGTCGCCACCAGCACCGCCGCCGCCCCGTCGGTGAGGGGGGAGGAGGTGCCGGCGGTGACCGTGCCAGCGGCGTCGAAGGCGGGCTTGAGCCCGGCCAGCGACTCCTGCGTGGTGCCCGGCCGCACACAGCCGTCGCGGTCCACCCGGCCCGACGGCGTGGCGATGGCGACCATCTCGTCCTTGAAGCGGCCGGCGGCCTGCGCCTCGGCCGCCTTGGCGTGGGAGGTGACGGCGACCGCCTGCTGCTCCTCCCGCCCGATCTCATACCGGCGGGCCACATTCTCCGCCGTGAGGCCCATGGAGCAGTAGGTCTCCGGCCATTCCTTGGCGAGGGACGCGTGCAGCACCGGGTTGAAGCCCATGATCGGCACCCGGCTCATCGATTCGATGCCGCCGCACACGAACAGCTCGCCGGCCCCCATCTGGATGGCGCCCGCGGCCATGTGGATGGCCTGCATGGAGGAGCCGCAGTAGCGGTTGACCGTGGTGGCCGACGCCGTCACCGGCAGCTTCGCCAGGAAGGAGACGGTGCGGGCGATGTTCATGCCCTGCTCGCCCTCGGGGAAGGCACAGCCGACGATCACGTCCTCGATGTCGGCCGGCTTGGCCCCCGTGCGCTCCACCAGCGCCGACACCACGGTCGCCAGCAGATCGTCGGGCCGCACCTTCGCCAGCTCGCCCTTGGTCGCGAAGGTGAAGGGGGAACGGGCGAAGCCCGCGATGACGACCGGTTTCATGAGCGTGATCCCTCCTCGTTCGTTGTGTCGTCGGCTCCCTGCCGCCGCAGGTGCCGGGTTATCTGGTCATCGATGTCGGTCAGTTCGGTCAGCGTCTGCTGCACGTCGGCGAGCTGCCGGCGCAGCGCCGCGATGCGCTCGCGCGCCATACGGCGCAGGTAGCGCATCTGCCCGACCTGCGCCCCGCTGGAGTCGTAAAGGCTGAGGAATTCCTTGATCTCGGTAAGGCTGAAGCCCAGCCGCTTGCCCCGGCAGATCAGCGCCAGCCGCGCCCGGTCGCGACGGTCGTAGACGCGCGCCGTTCCCTCCCGACCGGGCGAGAGCAACCCCTCGTCCTCGTAATGCCGGATGGTGCGCAGCGTCAGACCGAACTCCTCGGCCAGCTCGCCGATGGCGTAGCTGCGCTCCGGGTGCCCCGAGTCGTCCCGCAACCGGGCGGCCTCGCCCATCCCCGACCCTCCGATTCCCTGCGGCGCCGAGTCGGACGCCTTCCGTTTACGTAAAGGTAAGTGAGGGGGCGACCGAGGTCAAGCGGGAAAGCCGGATTGTTGGGGGTGCCACGGCATGTCCAATGTGCCAGCAGTACGTGTCCGCGGTGCCCAGCGTCCTTACCAATTCCTAACGCACACCAAGATATGTGATCGCAGCAGGGTGCGGCGGCGGCGCGCTGTGACAGGATGCCACGCGGAGCTTCGGCCGATGCCTATGGCACCCTTCCCAAAACAAAAAAGCCACGGCATCCACATACGGGTTGGGACAGGCCATGTCTTCGCGAACGATCGTTTCGCTCGGTGTCTGGATACTGTTGATGGTGCTGATCGGCACCTTGACGGTGGGCATCACGATGGCGTTCTACGCCGTCATGACGGTGTTTTTCGCCTTGCTCGTGGGCATCCTGATGCTCGTCACCCGCCGGCGGTCGGAGCCGGAGGAGCAGGTCTGACCGCCGACCGCTCCTCCCTCGCCGTCACTCCGGCACCACCGTCGCCCGGGTCGAGTCCAGCCGGGTGACGACACCGGCGCGGTCCAGATCCGCCACCACGGCACCCGGCGCGCTGAAGCTGCCCGGCGTCACGGCGCGCAGCAGATAGACCAGCCGGAAGCGGCGCTGGTCGGCCGGCAGGTCGAGCACGGCACCCACCCGGTCCTCCCTCACCTCCGCGTGCCGCACGCCGACGCTGCCCCCGGCCCAGGACAGCCCACCCAGCGCGCCGCTGTCGGACAGCCGCACCGTCTCCACCTCGAAACCGGCCGGCAGCACGTCGGTGAGCATGGCGTGGGCGGTGGCCGCATCCGTCGCCTCGCCCTCCAGAACCGCCACGTACAGGCGGTTGCGGACGATCCCATCCATGGCCGCGGGGCGGCCGGCGGTGTCGAGCAGCCGCCGGGTGAGCGCGAAGCCCTGCCCGGCCGCGGGGGCCGCGTCGGTTGGCGCACCGGCGACGGTGACCGCCACCTTCACCTCGCCGCCGGCGTTGCGGATCGACGGGAGGGCGGAGGCGTCGAGTCGCCGGATGACGCCGCGCGGCTGCTCGATGGTCTGATCGCCGACCACCACCTTCACCGGTCCCGACTTGTCCAACAGCGCGCGGGCAGCCAGCAGAAGCCACGCCCGCTCCTGCGCGGTGACACCGCCGCGCTGGGCCGCGGCGGCGCGCAGCAGCCGCTCGGCCGCCGTTCCGCGCTCGCGGTCCGCCGCCCCTTCCAGCGCCAGCACATACACCGCCGCGTCGTCACGCAACGTGGAGGTCGCCGGGCGGGCGGCCGTCATGCGCTCGAACGCCTCGGCGGCGGCGCGGCCGTCTCCCAGAGCGGCGAAGGCGGCGGCAAGCTGGGCACGGGGCAGATTACCCGGCGCCTTGTCCCAATAGGCCTCGCGGAAATGGCGCAGCGGGGCCGCATCGATGAGCTTGGCGCGGGCCAGGACCAGCAGCGTGTAGGCGCGGGCCGGTGAGCCGGCCCCGTCGATCCAGGTGTTCTCCAGGCTGCGCTTCAGCGCCTCCAGCCCCTTGCGGTAGCGGACCTCGGCCACCGTGAAGCCGGCCGCGCGCGCTCGACCCAGCACGTCGAGCGCGTAGGCGGACAGCCAGCCGTCTGCGTCCCCGGTCACCGTCCAGGCGGCGAAGGCGCCGTCGGCGCGTTGGAAGCCGAGCAGACGGTCCAGCGCCCGGTGGACGCGCGCGCGCAGCGCATCCTCGCCTCCGACCCCGAGCGTCACCCCGCTGTCCAGGAAGGGCAGCAGCGCCAGGGCATGACTGGCCGCCGCCTCCGCCCCGCCACCCGGTTCCCGCGAGAGACCGGCAAGCAGGCCGGGAACGTCGATCTCCACCGGGCCGCCGAGCATGGCGGCGGCCAGCGCGCCGGGCCGCAGACCGGCGGACAGTTCCGGCGGCGGGGTGAACAGGCCGTCCGCCGCGAGCGTGACGGCTTGACGCCGCACCACCGGCGGCTCGGCGCTGCGCACCGTGACATCAACCGAGCGGGTCAGGCGCAGGCCGTCCGGACCCGTCACCTCGACCGTCAGGCGGGCCGGCCCGTCAAGCTCGGCGGCGAGTTCGATGGCGGCGCTGCCCCGCCCACCCGGCTCCAGATGCCCGAGCGCCACCGGTTCGCCTGCCACCTCGACGCCGCCATCGGCCAGGATCCGCGCGGTGTAGGCACCGGCCGGGCCGCCGGTGTTGGCGAGGGTGACGGCGACGCTGGCGCGGTCGCCGGGGGCCAGATGGCGCGGCACGGCGACATCCACCTGCACGGGGTCGCGGACCTCCACCACCTGGTCGGCACGCCCCATCCGGTCGGCGGTCCACGCGACCGCCGTGAGCCGCAGGCGGCCGGTGAAATCCGGCAGGTCGATCGGGATCGTGGTCCGTCCGCCCTCGCCCACCGCGACGATCCCGGAAAACAGCGACAGGGTGGCGCTGGCCCGCCCCGGTCCCATGGCGGGGGTCGGCAGCGACGGCATCGTGGCGGCACGGGCGCGCGGCGGCTCCGCCGCCTCGACCAGCCGGCCGTACACATCGCGCATCTCGACCGTCAGCTCGCGCGGCCCGAAATAATGGGCGGCCGGGTCGGGTCCGTGGAAGTCGGTCAGGCTCAGCACCGTCTCGTCCACCGCCGACAGGGTGACATAGGCCGGTTGCCCCGGTGCGGCACCCTCGACCGTCACCTCGACCGGCAAGCGGGTCATCGGCCGTGCGTCGGCCGGCGGGCCAACTGCCACCTTCAGCAGGCGGTCGGACGGATCGACGGCGAGCCACGAGGTGCCGATACCGCGGCGCGGCCCGCTCTTCTGCTGCGGGTCGGGGATGGCGAAGGCACTGGCAACCACATGAACCCCGCCGATCCAGGAGGGGTCGACGGGGATCTGCAGGAAGGCCCCTTCCGGCCCGATCTCCCGCGTCGTCGCCATGCGGATGCGCCGGTCGGCGACGGCGATCAGGACCTGGCTGCGGTAGGGCGGGCTGACGTGCACCCAGGCCGTCTCGCCGCCGCGGTAGCGCGGCAGCATCACGGTGACCTCCACCTCGTCGGGCCGCTCCAGCGTGGTCGGCGTCAGCCACCAGCCGGCGGCGAAGCGGATCGAGCTGGCGACGCCGGTCTTCGGGTCGAACACCTCCAGCCGGTAGCGGCCGGCGGTTACCGGCTCCTCCACCGTGGCGGGCTTGGCGACGGCCGGGGACAGGGTGCCGCCGGTCTGGCGGCGGTCGCGCACCTCGACCTTGTAGTCCCAGCGCCCGTTCGCCTCGAACCAGCTGTATTCCGGCTCCTCCTCGTACAGCTCGTAGGAAAGGTCGGGGCGGTCGATGGGGGTACCGTCGGGCGCCACGGCGATCACGTCGAAGCCCACCGTCGCTCCCTCCGGAACCGCGTCGTCGGCGAAGCGGGGGCGGATGCCGATGGCGAAGGGACGGTGGCGGACGGGAAGCACCAGCTCGCGCGCCACCGGGCGCCCGCCGACATCGACCATGGCCGCGCGCACCACCGCTTCCAGGGGGCGGGTGCTGTCCGGCGCGCGCTCCAGCCGCACGGTGCCCCGCGCCTGACCGTCCTCGCCGGTGGTGAAGCCCGGCAACTCGCTTCGCTGTGGCTTCACATCCTCCTGCGCCAGACCGAATCGATAGCCGGGGTGCTGGGGATAGGGGTTCTCCGCGGCGCGCAGTGTCACCGACAGCTCGCCCGGCAGTCCGGCGGCGGCGGTGCCGTAGACGAAGCGCCCGGCGATGGTGATGCCGGCGGCGGACTCCGCGTCCAGCGACGGACGGTCGGCGGTGAGCGTCACGCCCAGCCGCGGCGGTACGAAATCATCCACCCGGAATTCCACGCGCCCGACGGACGGGCCCTCCGGCTCCAGATGGGCGGTCGCGGACCAGGCACCCGCAAGCGCGCCGCGCGGCAGCTCCAGCCGCGCCACATAGGCGCCGGCCCCGCCGTCGGTGAGCGGCCGGCGGTCAACCTCCAGCCCGTCCGGGCGCAGCAGGCGCAGCGTCAGCGGCTTGCCCGTCACAGCCGCACCCTGCGGGTCGCGCAGCAGGGCCGTCAGGTTCACCGGCTCGCCGGGGCGGTAGATGCCGCGCTCGGTGAAGAGAAAGGCGTCGGCCCGGCCGGGCACCGGGGCCACGGTGGAGCGGTCGGCCAGCTCGAAGGCCGGCGCCACGAGGTCGAGGAAGCCGAAGTCGCCCCCGGCTCCCCTGGCGAACAGCGCTTGCGGCGCGTCGTCGCCAGTGCCGCGCAGGGCGCCCGCGTCGAAGCGGGCGATGCCGTCGGCCGCGGTGGTCACCTTGCCCAGCTCTGCGTTGCTGCGGGCGAGCAGCCGCAGTTCCACCCCGCCCAGCGGCGCGGCGGTCGCCAGCGAGCGGGCGAAGACCACCAGCCCGTCCTCCCCCAGCACGGTGTTGAGGGTGAGGTCGGAGACGACGAACCACTGGCTGGCCTTCACCCCGTCGGCCGTGGCGGCGGCGGCGATGTAGACGCCCGGCTCCAGCCGGCCCAGCACCGCGTCGATGGGAAAGGCGGTGACGGCCGGCTGGTTGCGGTTGCCGGTCACCGCCATGTCGCCCTTCCACACCTCCTGCGCGGCGCGGTCCACCAGCTCGCCGACCTCGTGATCGGAAAGCTGTTGGCTGATGCGGCCGAAATAGATCTTCTCCACCAGCCCGCGGTCGGTGATGCGCAACACCTGCATGCGCACCCGGTCGACATTGATCGAGCGCAGCGCCAGCCCCTCCGCACCGATGCGCGGCAAGATGTAACCGCCGCCGCGGAAGGCCAGCGCCGGCTTGCGGTTGGGGATCTCCGCCTCGCGCGTCTCAGCGGCGGCCAGCGCCCCGCCCTCGGCGCCGGGCAATCCGGCCATCAGGGTGACGGTGTATTTCTGCCCGTGCAGCACACCTTCGACGCACAGGCTGCGATCGCGCACCACCACGGTCGGGGTGACCGGCGGCGTCACCTCCACATAGGCGCGGTAATCGGTGCCAGCCCGGTCCAGCCGCTCGGACATGATCGCGCAGACCTGCGGCGCGTCGCGCTCGGCCACCACCTCCAGGGCGGTGACCGTCAGCGGCGGCGGGTCATCGGCGGCTGCGGGGGCGATCGACGCAAGGAGAACGGCAAGGACACGCGCCGGCGCACGCAGCATGACAGGGAACGCCCCAAAGGAGGAAGGGGCCGCCTGCGGTGCGACCGCGGGGCCGGCCCGGCTTCATTCGGCGCGGGAGTATGCCGAAGCGCCTGGAAAAGCGCTACGGGTTTGGCACCAAACGGATAAGTCTTCCGAGAGTGCCGCCCGTCAGCCGCGCGCCAGGCGGGCGTGCAGCCGCTCCGCCGCCGAGTCCAGCACCGCATCCTTCTTGGAGAAGCAGAAGCGGATGCAGGTGGTGGGCGCGTCCTGGACGAAGAAGGCGCTGACGGGAATCGCCGTCACCCCGGCCTCCGCTGTCAGCCAGCGGCAGAACGCCTCGTCCGTGCCGTCGAAGCCGGTGGAGCGGATGTCGGCCACCACGAAGTAGGTGCCGGCGGACGGCAGCACCTCCAGCCCCGCCGCGGCGATCCCCGCCGCCAGCCGGTCGCGCTTGGCCTGGAGCCCGTCGGCGAGCCCGGTGAAGTAGGATGCGTCCTTGCCCAGCCCGTAGGCCACCGCCGCCTGAAGGTTCGGCGGCGTGGTGAAGGTGAGGAACTGGTGCGCCTTCGCCACCGGCTGGAGCAGCCGCGCCGCACCGGTGACGTAGCCGACCTTCCAGCCGGTCAGCGAAAACGTCTTGCCGGCCGAGCCGATCTTCAGGCAGCGCTCGCGCATGCCCGGCAGCGTCATCAGCGGAATGTGCGGGCGCCCGTCGAAGACGATGTGCTCATACACCTCGTCGCAGACGGCGAAGGCGTCGAACCGCTCGACGAAGGAGGCGATCAGCGCCAGCTCGTCGCGGGTGAACACCTTGGCCGCCGGGTTCAGCGGGTCGTTGATCAGGACCAGCTTGGTCTTCGCGCTGAAGGCGGCGGCCAGATCGGCCTCGGTGAAGCTCCAGTCCGGGGCGCGCAGGTTGACGAAGCGGGGGATGCCGCCGGCGCGCCGCACGATCGGCAGGTAGCTGTCGTACATCGGCTGGAACAGCACCACCTCGTCGCCCGGCTCGATCAGCCCGAACAGGCAGGCGGCCAGCGCCTCGGTGGCTCCGGAGGTGACCATCACCTCGGTCTTCCAGTCCACATCCAACCCGTAGAAGCGGCCGGCGTGGGCGGCCAGCGCCTGGCGCAGCTCCGGCGTGCCCATCATCGACGGGTACTGGTTCCACCCCTCCAGGATGGCGCGGGAGGCGACCTCCAGCACGTCGGCCGGGCCGCGGTCGTCGGGAAAGCCCTGGCCCAGGTTGATGGCGCCGTGCTCCTCGGCCAGCCGCGACATCACCTCGAAGATGGTCGTCCCGTACCCCGACAGGACCGCATTGCCCGACCGCACCGCCGCTTCCTCCGCATCGAACCGATGCCGGGCACCATGGCAGCACCGTCACGCGGCTGTAAAGAGCCGGTCACGAACCCTGGCGCCGTCGACGCCGGAGGTGGCCGCGGACGCGTTCGATCGGCACGAACAAGCGGGGGAAGCGCCGCTTCATGCGGACGAAGAGGCGCTTGGATTCGTCGGAGTTGCGAAGGACGATCACGCCGCCCACCAGCATGATCGGCAGACCGAACGGCCCCGGCAGCGGGACCATGAGAAACCCGACGAGGATGATGGTCCAGCCCATGCCGATCAGGGCGATCTGGCGCATGCGGGCCAGCGACAGGGTGGCGGCGGTGCTGCGTGGCATGGTGGTGTCGCACCCTCGATGCGGCGGGAACGCCGAACCGGCATATGGTGCCGGGACCGACCGGAGTTCAATGGCCGGTCCGTACGGGCCCGGCCAGCAGACCCCTTCAGTGAACGGTGTGCCCCTGCCCGGCCGGACGGTGGTCCAGCCGCAGCATCACCTCGTTCATTTCGGCCGGGCCGGGCTGCCACGCGAACTCGTCGGCAAGCTGGAGCCGCGCGGCGCCGGCGCGCACCGCCGCTTCCGCCCTCGCCGCGTTTGGAATGCGCGCGAGGCGCTTGTCGGCCACGCTCTCCAGCATCAGCCGGATCATGCGCTCGCGCTTGCCGGGATCGACGAAGCCGCTCTTGTCGAAATACAGCTTGGTGAAGGAGACCTCGGCCACCTGCGGGCTCTGGCCGCGCTCCCCAACCAGGACGGCGGCCACCACATCGACACAGCGACCGGCAAATCCCGGGAGCGGCGACGTGCCGTCCTCCGCCTTGTCCAAAGCGCGGCTCGGCAGTTCGACCATCCGCCCGGAGGCGTCGCGAACGAGGTAACGGCGCCACACCGGCATCTCCGCCTCCCACGTTGTCATCAAACCCGAGACAGAGGCTACACCATTCCCCGCCGCACCGATACTGAAGATTGTTTAATCTCTAAATTAAACTCCTGTCATGAACCATAGGGACGTTGGGTCTTCGCTTGACGCTCGACCCAACGTCCTTGCCGTTACTCCGCCGCTTCCAGCCGCTCCGGCTCGGGCGCCCAGCGCAGCACCGGCTTGCGGGCGGCGGCCGTCTCGTCCAGGCGGCGGCGCGGGGTGAAGCGTGGGGCGGCCTGGAACCAGGCGGCGTCGCCGGTCTTCGCCCGCTCCGCCAGCGCCAGCAGGGCGGTGACGAACTGGTCGAGCGCGTCCTTGGACTCCGTCTCGGTCGGCTCGATCAGCAGGGCGCCGTGCACGACCAGCGGGAAATACATGGTCATGGGGTGGAAGCCCTCATCGATCAGCGCCTTCGCGATGTCGAGCGTGCTGACTCCGGTGCCCTTCAGGAAACGGTCGTCGAACAGGCATTCGTGCATGCACGGCCCCTCGAACGGCGCCGTCATCACGTCCTTCAACCGCGCCATCAGGTAGTTGGCGTTGAGCACGGCGTCGCCCGACGCCTGCCACAGCCCGTCCGCCCCATGGCTGAGCATGTAGGACAGCGCCCGCACGAACATGCCCATCTGGCCGTGGAAGGCCTTCATCCGGCCATAGGCGGTGCCACCCTCCCCCTCCTGCTCGACCAGCACGAAGCGGTCACCGTCCTTGCGCACGTAGGGCACCGGCACGAAGGGCGCCAGCGCCTCGGAAAAGACCACCGGACCAGAGCCGGGGCCGCCGCCGCCATGCGGTGTGGAGAAGGTCTTGTGCAGGTTGATGTGCATGGCGTCGATGCCGAGCTCGGCCGGCATCACGCGCCCGACGATGGCGTTGAAGTTGGCGCCGTCGCAGTAGAAGAAGGCGCCGGCCGCGTGCACCGCCTCGGCGATCGCGATGATGTCGCGCTCGAACAGGCCGCAGGTGTTCGGGTTGGTCAGCATGATCGCCGCCACGTCCGGACCCAGCTTGGCCTTCAACGCCTCCAGATCGACGCGCCCCTCGGCGGTCGCCGGGATCGGGTCGACGCTGTAGCCGATGGCCGCCGCGGTCGCCGGGTTGGTGCCGTGCGCGCTCTCCGGCACCAGCACGCGCTTGCGGGCACCCTCCCCGCGATGCTCCAGCGCCGCGCGGATCGCCATCATGCCGGCCATCTCGCCGTGCGCGCCGGCGGCGGGCGCCAGCGTCACCGCCGGCATGCCGGTCAGCGCCTTCAGCCAATGGGCCAGCTCGTCCATCAGCGCCAGCGCCCCCTGCACGGTCGATTCCGGCTGCAGCGGGTGCACGTCGGCGAAGCCGGGCAGCCGCGCCATCTTCTCGTTCAGGCGCGGGTTGTGCTTCATGGTGCAGGAACCGAGCGGGTAGAGCCCCGCGTCGATCGCGTAGTTCTTCTGCGACAGCCGGGTGTAGTGGCGGACCACCTGCGGCTCGGACAGGCCGGGCAGCCCGATGCTGCCGCGCGGCTTCACCGGGCCGAGGCGCATGGCCACGTCGGGCAGTGCCGGCAGATCGACGCCGCAGCGGCCGGGGCTGTCCTGCTCGAAGATCAGCGGCTCCTCGATGCGCAGGCCGCGGTTGCCGGTGACGGTGTCGCCCGCCGCGGAGTTCGCGGCGGGGATGGAGGTGGGGCGTCCCTGGTTGTTCATCGTCACAGCACCTCGGCGAGTGCCTGGGCGAAGGCGTTCATGTCGGAATCGGTGTTGGTTTCGGTCGCCGCGACCAGCAGCAGGTCGGGGTGTTCGCCGGGGAACAGGCGCGAGGCCGGCACGCCGGCCAGGATGCGGCGTTGCGCCAGCGCCTCCACCACGCCCGCCGCCGGCTTCGGCAGCTTCACCGTGAACTCGTTGAAGAAGGCATCGTTGACGACCTCCACCCCCTTGACGCCGGCCAGCTTCTCAGCGAGTTGCACCGCCTTGGCGTGGTTGAGGCGGGCGAGACCCGCCAGCCCCTCCTCGCCCAGCAGCGAGACGTGGATGGAGAAGGCCAGCGCGCACAGGCCGGAGTTGGTGCAGATGTTGGACGTCGCCTTCTCCCGCCGGATGTGCTGCTCGCGGGTGGACAGCGTCAGCACGAAGCCGCGCTTGCCGTCGGCGTCCACCGTCTGGCCGCAGAGCCGGCCCGGCATCTGGCGTACGTACTTCTCCTTGCAGGCGAACAGGCCCACGTACGGCCCGCCGAAGGTCAGCGGGTTGCCGAAGGACTGGCCCTCCGCCGCCACGATGTCGGCCCCCATGTCGCCGGGCGGGGTCAGCAGGCCCAGCGACACGGCTTCCGTCACCACCACGATGAGGAGCGCGCCCTTGGCCTGGCAGCTCTTCGCCAGCTCGGTGTAGTCGTAGATGCGGCCGAAGACGCTGGGGTACTGCACCACCACGCAGGAGGTCTGCGCGTCCACCAAGCCCGCCAGATCCTCGCCGCCGAAGGCGTCGGGCGGCAGGGTCACGGCGTCGAAGCCGGTGAAGGCGGCGTCGGTCGTGGTCACGTCGCGGTAATGCGGGTGCAGCCCGCCGGACAGGATGGCCTTCTTCCGCCGGGTGATGCGGTTGGCCATCTTCACCGCCTCCGAGCAGGAGGTGGCACCGTCGTACATGGAAGCGTTGGCGACGTCCATGCCGGTCAGCAGCGCCACCTGCGTCTGGAACTCGAACAGGACCTGCAGCGTGCCCTGGCTGATTTCCGGCTGGTAGGGCGTGTAGGCGGTGAGGAATTCGCCGCGCTGGATCATGTAATCGACGGTGGACGGCACATGGTGGCGGTAGGACCCCGCCCCCAGGAAGCTCGGGCAGGACCCGGCCGCAAGGTTGCGGGCGGCCATGGAGCCCAGCAGCCGCTCCACCTCCAGCTCGCCCATGTGGCTGGGGAGCTCGGGGATCGGGCCGGAGTGGCGGGCCGCCATCGGCACGTCGCGGAACAGCTCATCGACCGACGCGGCGCCGATGGTCGCCAGCATCGACCGCCGGTCGGACGAAGTCAGGGGCAGGTAACGCATCTCAGTGCAGTCCCTCGACGTAGGCCTTGTAGGCATCGGCGTCCATCAGCCCGTCCAGCTCGGACGGGTCGGACAGGGTGAGCTTGAAGAACCAGCCGTCGGTCTCCGCCGCGCTGTTGACCATCGACGGCTCCTCGACAAGCGCCGCGTTCGACTCAGTCACGGTGCCGGAGACGGGGGCGAACACGTCGCTCGCCGCCTTCACCGACTCCACCACGGCCGCCTCGCCGCCCAGCGCCAGCGCGCGGCCGGCCTCCGGCAGCTCCACGAACACCACGTCGCCCAGCTGCTGCTGGGCGAAGTCGGTGACGCCGACCGTGCCGACGTCGCCCTCGATGCGAACCCACTCGTGATCCTTGGTGTACTTGACGGTCATCGCCTGTCCCCTGTCCGGAAGTCGGTGTGTGTTGTCTGTCAACCGCGGTAGTAGCGCTGCGGCACGAAGGGCATGGCGGCCACCCGCGCGGCCAACGGCTTGCCGCGGACCACGAGGTTCAGCGCCGTGTCGGCGGCGGCCGACGCGGTCTCCACATAGCCCATGGCGACCGGCGCGTTGGCGGTGGGGCCGAAGCCGCCGCTGGTGACCTCGCCGATGCGTCGTCCCGCGCTGTCGGTGATCTCGGTGTGCTCGCGCGCCGGGGCGCGGCCGTCGGGGCGGATGCCCACGCGGCGGCGCGGTGCCCCCTGGCCGAGCTGCGTCAGGATGGTGTCGGCACCGGGGAAGCCGCCCTCCTGCCGGCGGCGCTTGGACAGCGCCCACTCCAGCGCGGCCTCGACCGGGGTCGTCGTCTCGTCGATGTCGTGGCCGTAGAGGCACAAGCCCGCCTCCAGCCGCAGCGAGTCGCGCGCACCCAGCCCGATCGCCTCGACCTCCTCCTCCGCCAGCAGGCGCCGCGCGATGGGGTCGGCGTCGGCCGCCGCGCAGGAGATCTCGTAGCCGTCCTCGCCGGTGTAGCCGGACCGGGTGACGATCACCGGAACGCCATCGAAGGTCGCCGGCAGGTAGCTCATGAAGGCCATGGTCGCCGCCTCCGGCACGAAGCGGGCGAGCACCGCCGCCGCCTCCGGCCCCTGGAGCGCCATCAGCGCCGCGTCGGGCAGCGGCTCCACCTCCGCCCGGCCCCTCAGCCGCTCGGTCAGGTGGGCGATGTCGTGCTCCTTGCGGGCGGCGTTGACGACCAGGAACAGATGCCCGTCGGCGTTGGTGACCATCAGGTCGTCCAGGATGCCGCCGGTCTCGTTGGTGAACAGGGTGTAGCGCATCCGCCCCGGCTTCAGCCCGCGGATGTCGCCCGGCACCAGCGACTCCAGCGCCGCCGCCGGATCGTCGCCGAACAGCCGCACCTGCCCCATGTGCGACACGTCGAACAGCCCCGCGCGGGCGCGGGTGTGCTGGTGCTCCTTCATGATGCCCATGGGGTACTGCACCGGCATGTCATAGCCGGCGAAGGGCACCATGCGGGCCTTCAGCTCCAGATGGAGCCCGTGCAGCGGGGTGGTCTTGAGGGTATCAGGCGCCTCGGTCACTCCGGTTCCTCCGACGATGGTGCCACCCCCGCGGAGTCGCGGAGGGCAGCCCCCTTCTGTCTTGGACCTGAGAGATTCACCGGGCCGCGGGCGGCCCCGGCTTACTCCTTCGGTGGGACCGTCGCGCGCGCGGGCGCGGCGATCCGCTTTCCAGAGTGCCTGTCCCTGCGGTCCTTCTGCCTGAGAGTTTCCGGGGGCGGTTGCTCCTTCGGCGCCGCCCGGCCGGCGCATGACCCGATTGGGACAAGCTCCGCGGCGGTCTCTCCCGCGAGGGGTGATCGGCGTATGCGGCCTAACCTACCCGGCCGGGCGGGTTTGTCAACCGATGCGTGGCGCGCCCCTTCGGCAAGGATGCGCCGCACCATACATCCGTGCTATTTCACGATCGGCTGCTCAAGTTGCCTCCGATTGTATTCCAGCTGGTCCGGCGACAACTGGAAGCCGATGAAGATGGCCCAATCCTTGGCGTTGACGTCCTTGGGCAGGGGAATCCTCGGGTTCAGCTCCTCCCGGTTGCCGGCGCGGTTTTTGCCGGCCGGGAAGTCGACCGTGGTGTCGAAGGCGGTCTTGATCGCCGGCTGGTCCTGGCCGGGCTTCGACATCGCCACGAAATAGGTGTACTTGGCCTGGCTGCCCTGCAGGGCCGGGCCGCGCTCGGCGACCAGGAACAGGTTGACGTTGACGGTCACGCCGTCGCTGCCGTATTCGCAGTTGCCGGCGTAGTCCACCAGGGCGGCGCGGGACTCCACGTCGGTCAGGTCGCGCCCGGCACCGGGGCGGAACTGGGTGACGGTCTGGAGATCGCGGACGATGGCGACCTTCGGGCAGGCCAGCGCCAGCTCGGTCGGGGTCGGCGCCGACAGCCCCAGGCTTCCGCAGCCGGCCAGCCCGACGAGGGCCGAAAGCGGCAGACAAGCGCGGGCGAAGGTTCCTATATAGGGGTGCGAACGGCGGAGCATGCGCGTTGCCTGGTGTCGTTTTCGTTGCGTCCGGCCGCGACTGTAGAGAAGCGGCGGGGCCGGCACAAGCCGCACCGCAGCATGCATCCGACAGAGCCTGAGAAACGGGATACGGCATGACCAGAGCGCCACTGACCATCCTGCTCGCCGCACCGCGCGGTTTCTGCGCCGGCGTCGACCGCGCGATCCAGATCGTCGAGACGGCGCTGGAGCGCTACGGCGCCCCGGTCTTCGTCCGGCACGAGATCGTCCACAACCGGTTCGTGGTCGAGACGCTGGAGGCCAAGGGTGCGGTCTTCGTGGACGAACTGCACGAGGTGCCGGACGGACGACCGGTGGTCTTCTCCGCCCACGGCGTGCCCAAGCAGGTGCCGGCGGAAGCCGACCGGCGCGGCCTGTTCTACCTCGACGCCACCTGCCCGCTGGTCAGCAAGGTGCACCGCGAGGTGGAACGGCATTTCGAGGAGGGCAAGCGCATCGTCCTGATCGGCCACGCCGGTCATCCGGAGGTGGTCGGCACCATGGGCCAGCTTCCCGAGGGCGCCGTTGTGCTGGTGGAGACGGAGGCGGACGTGGCCCGGCTCGACCTCGTCGACACCGGCGACCTCGCCTACGCAACCCAGACCACCCTGTCGATCGACGAGACGGCGGGGATCGTGGCGGCCCTGCAGGCCCGCTTCCCGGCCATCGCCGGCCCGAAGAAGGAGGACATCTGCTACGCCACCACCAACCGTCAGCAGGCGGTGAAGAGCATCGCCCACCGCATCGAGGCGCTGCTGGTTCTGGGCGCCCCCAACTCCTCCAACTCCAAGCGGCTGGTCGAGGTGGCGAAGACCAGCGGCTGCGGGCGCGCCTGGCTGGTCCAGCGCGCGGCGGAGATCGACTGGACCTGGCTGGAGGGCGTGCGCACGCTGGGCATCACGGCCGGCGCCTCGGCCCCGGAGGTGCTGGTGGAGGAGGTTGTGGACGCCATCCGCAGCCGCTTCGACGTGACGCTGGAAACCGTAACCACCGCGCAGGAAAGCATTGTCTTCAAGCTGCCCAAGGCGCTGGTGGAGACGGAGGGTTCGGCGGTGCCCGCGTGACGCGGGCCCGTCGAGATACCCCCAATTCCTGTGGATAAGTCGGTGGGCGAATCCGCATGGTTCCCGGCGTAAAGGGCGTGTTCCATGACGTTTTTGCGGCTTTGCCCAAATTTTGTGCGACGACCCCGATCGTTCGAAACCGCATGTTTGTTGGTTTTCCGGGGTTGCACCGGCGCACCGGGCGGACACACGTGTGTTTCAAAAAGTCAACATGGTCGTCCGGTCGATTGTGGATGATTTGTCACGCGACCGCCCGTCGCGTTGACCGGCCACCGATCACCCCGGCCGGTTGTTGAACAGCAGCGGGATCGCCTCCCGCCCCGTGGGCGCCGGCGCGCGGTCGCGGCGCTCCGTCTCCAGCCCGGTGCGGCAGGCCGCGAACTCGTGGGTGCCGGGGGTCAGCCCGCGGGCCATGCAGGCGTTCGCGTCCTCCCGCGCGTGGCTGAAGTCGAGGCCGCAGCCGGCCAGAACAGCCGGCAGGAGGAGCAGGATCGGGACGGCGCTGCGCATGCCGCCATTGAAGCACGTCGACCCGCCGGTCCGGCAAGCCCGTCGTTGACCGGGGCGGGGAATCCCGGTAGCGCTTCGCTCATGGCCGTCTACACCGAAGTGACCGACGAGGATCTGGATGCCTTCGTCGCCGACTATGACCTGGGCTCCGTGCTGTCCTGCAAGGGGATCGCCGAGGGGGTGGAGAATTCCAACTTCCTGCTGGTCACCGAACGCGGCACCCACATCCTGACGCTGTACGAGAAGCGGACGAGGCGGGAGGATCTGCCCTTCTTCCTGGGCCTGCTGGAGCATCTGTCCACCCGCGGCATCGCCTGCCCGCTGCCGGTCGCGGCGCGCGACGGGGTGGCGCTGCGGGAGCTGTGCGGCCGGCCGGCCGTCATCGTCACCTTCCTGTCCGGCCAGTGGCCGCGCCGCGCGCAGCCCGTCCACTGCGCGGAGGTCGGCGCGGCGCTGGCGCGGGTGCATCTCGCCGGGGCGGACTTCACCATCAGGCGACCGAACGCGTTGGGCCTCGCCGGGTGGCGGGAGCTCTACGCCAAGTGCCGCGACCGCGCGGACGAGGTGCGGCCCGGTCTCTCGGCGGAGCTGGGAGCGGAGCTGGAGCATCTCGGCCCGCGCTGGCCGACGGACCTGCCCGCCAGCGTCATCCACGCCGACCTGTTCCCCGACAACGTCTTCTTCCGTGGCGAGGAGCTGACGGGGCTGATCGATTTCTACTTCGCCTGCAACGACACGCTGGCCTACGATCTCGCCATCGGGCTGAACGCCTGGTGCTTCGAGGCCGACGGCGCCTTCAACGCCACCAAGGCGCGGGCGATGCTGACCGGCTACCGCCGGGTCCGCCCGCTGTCGGTGCCGGAGGTGGAGGCGCTGCCCCTGCTCTGCCGCGGCAGCGCCATCCGCTTCCTGCTGACCCGCCTCTACGACTGGCTGAACCACCCGGCGGGCGCCTTCGTGCGGCCCAAGGACCCGCTGGAGTATCTGCGCAAGCTGCGCTTCCACCAGGGGGTGCGCGGCCCTGGCGACTATGGCCTGGCTACGGAGGGCTGAGGGAATGGACGAGCCGACGCCCGAAACGCCGAAGGCGGTCGACATCTTCACCGACGGCGCCTGCAGCGGCAACCCCGGCCCCGGCGGCTGGGGCGCCATCCTGCGCTTCGGCGCGGTGGAGAAGGAGCTGTGCGGCGGCGAACCCGCAACCACCAACAACCGCATGGAACTGACCGCCGCCATCATGGCGCTGGAAGCGCTGAAGCGGCCGGTGACCGTACGGCTCTACACCGACAGCGAGTATGTGAAGAACGGCATCACCCAGTGGATCCACGGCTGGAAGGCCAAGGGCTGGAAGACCGCCGACAAGAAGCCGGTGAAGAACATGGATTTGTGGCAGCGGCTGGACGAGGCCCGCCAGCGCCATGCCATCGAGTTCCACTGGGTGCGCGGCCACGCCGGCCACCCCGAAAACGAACGCGCCGACGCGCTCGCCCGCCAGGGGCTGGAGGAGGCGCGGCGGCGGTAGAAGGGTGCCCGGCCGTCCGACCCGGCACCCCGTTCCGATCAGACCGCCGCGATCACCGCTTCGGCCGAGGAGACCTCGAACTGGCCGGGCTTCTCGACGGCGACGTGGGTGACCTTGCCGTCCTCCGCGACGATGGCAAAGCGCTGGCCGCGGGTGCCGAGGCCGAAACCCGACCCGTCGAAGGTCAGGCCGAGCGCGCCGGCGAGGGCCGCGTTGCCGTCCGGCAGCATGAAGACCTTGCCGGCCACGCCGTGCTTCTCGCCCCAGGCGCGCATCACGAAGGGGTCGTTGACGGCGGTGCAGACGATCTCCTCGACGCCCTTGGCCTTCAGGGCGTCCGCCTGCTCGACGAAGCCCGGCAGGTGCTTGGCGGAGCAGGTCGGCGTGAAGGCGCCGGGGACGGAGAACAGGACGACCTTCTTGCCCTTGAACAGGTCGGCCGTGTCGACCTCCTGCATGCCGTTGTCGGTCAGGTGCTTCAGCTTGACGGACGGAATCGTGTCGCCGACCTGGATGGTCATCTTTCCCTCCCGGGGGGTTGTGATCGAACCGGCTCCGTTCTAGCCGGGCGCGCCGCGGGCGGCAAGCCCGCCTCTCACCGGCCAGTCACCGGGCACGCTCCAGCGCCTCCAGCACGGCCGCCTCGCTCAACAGCTCCGGCAGGGGAATGCCGGCGGGGGCCGACGGGCCGTAGACGATGTTGAAGGGGATGCCGTAGCGCCCGTGCGCTGCCAGATACTGGGCGATCCGCTCGTCGGGCCGGGTCCAGTCCGCCCGCATGGCGACGATGCCGGCCGCCGGGTCGTCCAGCCGGCGCGCCACCTCGCCACGGTTGATCACCAGCTTCTTGTTGGCGAGGCAGGTGATGCACCAGTCCGCCGTCACGTCCACCAGCACGACGCGGCGCGCCGCCACCTCGCCGCGGATGGCGGCCTCGTCGAAGGGGACCCAGCGGGTCGCGGACTCGGGCGCCGCCGCGTCGGCAGCGGGCTGGAAGACCATCGGCACGCCGAAGGCGACCAGCGCCAAGACCGCCGCCGTTCCCGCCCCGGCCCAGCGCATCCCTTCCCCCAGCCGCCGGCCGAGCCACAGGGCCAGCACCAGCGCCACCATCAGTCCGGCGACCAGCGCCGCCGTCTGCGTCCCCACCTGCACCGCCATCACCGACAGCAGCCAGGCCGCGGTCAGCGCCAGCGCCGCACCCAGCACCCGGCGCAGGGCGCCCATCCAGCGGCCGGGCCGCGGCATCAACCGGGCCAGCCCCGGCACCGCGGCCACCAGCAGATAGGGCAGAGCCAGCCCGACCCCCAGCGCCGCGAAGACGGCCAGAATCTCCAGCGCCCCCCGCGACAGGGCGAAGCCGACCGCGGTGCCCAGGAATGGCGCCGAGCAGGGGGTGGCCAGCAGCGTGGCGAAGGCGCCGGTGGCGAACTGACCGCCCAAGCCCTGCCCTTCCCGCCCGCCGAGCCGGTCGGCGACGGCGCGCGGCAGCGGCACCTCGAACACGCCCCACAGGTTGGCGGCGAACAGCGTGACCAGCACCACCATGAAGACGAGGAACAACGGCTGCTGGAACTGGATGCCCCAGCCGACCGAGGCGCCCGCCGCCTTCAAGCCGATCATCGCCGCCGCCAGCAGCAGGAAGGACACCAGGATGCCGGCGGCCGACGCCAGGAAGCCCGCCCGCACCGCCGCCGGCGGCCGGTCCCCGTGCCGGACCACCGACAGCAGCTTCAGCGACAGCACCGGCAGCACGCAGGGCATCAGGTTGAGGATCAGCCCGCCCAGCAACGCCACCCCCAGCATCGCCAGCAGCCCGCGGCCGTCGGTCGCCGCGGCGACTCCGGCGATCACCGTCGTGCGGACCTCCGCTGAGCGCGCCCCGTCCACGATGGTGGCGGTGACCGTCCGGCCGGCGAGATCGACCGGGACTGGATCGGTGGCCTTCAGGCGCAGGATAGCGCGCCGGTCGCCGTCGAGGTAGGTGACCTCCAGCGCCCCAAGGGCCACCGGCGGCACCGACTCGATGAAGACGTCGGGCGACACGAAGGGCTCGCGCCCCGTCGCCTCCACCTCCACCGCGCCGCCGGCGCTGCGGATCGCGGTGATGGACAGGCCCGACGCGCGCCCGTCGCCCGGCACCGCGGCCTCGGCCCGCGCGATGTCGTTGGCCTCCGGTCCCGGCGTGGCGGGTCCGGCCGGCAGCGACAGCCCGACCGCGACCTTCTGCGGGATGCAGATGTCCGAGCAGACCAGCAGGTCGACCGACGCCTTCAGGGTGACCGGCCCGCCCGGCCGGCGCGGCACCGCGCGGATGGGAAACAGCACCTCGGCGTCGTAGCCCACCGTCTCGATCCCCAGGACGGTGAAGCGGTGCGGGGCCGGAAAGCGGTGCACGGCCGAGTCGAGGTTGTCGGACCCGGCCCAATCGAAAGTGGGCGGCAGACCGGCGTCGCCGGGGCTGCGCCAGTAGGTCTTCCAGCCCGGATCGAGCCTCACCTCCAGCCCGGCGGGGATGGAGTCCAGCGTCCCGGTGCCCTCCACGGCGGCGACCAGCCGGGCCTCCACCGGACCGGCCTTGACCCACGGGCCGGACGCCGCCTCGGCCCGTCCGGCCATGGCACCGATGAGGAGGGCGAGCACCCCGAATGCAAACCTTTTCATCGCGCCGGCTGTTCTCATATGTGGTTCGGGCGAGTTTCCCGCTCCGCTATTCTAGATGACAAGCCTCGGCCGGTGCTGTCACACTCCGGCGAGGAGGCCGTGGGCGGCAAGCCCTCGACACGAAGGATAAACACCCATGTCCCGTGCCACCAAGTCTTCGGAGTATCTCACAGGGCAACTCCTCATCGCCATGCCGAGCCTGATGGACCCGCGCTTTCAGCGCACGGTCATCTATATGTGCGCTCATAATGAGGATGGCGCCATGGGATTGGTGGTCAACAAGCTGTTCGGACAAATCACCTTCCAGGACCTGCTCGACCAGCTCGGCACGGAAATGCCGCCGGCCGCCACCAACATGCCCGTTCAATATGGCGGCCCCGTGGAATCCGGGCGAGGGTTCGTGCTGCATACCACGGATTACGTGCGCGACGGCACGCTGGTGGTGGACGACGGCGTCGCGCTGACCGCGACCATCGACATCCTGCGGGCGATCGCGGAGGAGCGCGGCCCGAAGAACTGCATCCTGCTGCTCGGCTATGCCGGCTGGGGGCCGGGCCAGCTCGACGCGGAGATCCAGGCGAACGGCTGGCTGAACGTGCCCTGCGACGAGGGGCTGCTGTTCGACACCGAGCTGGACGGCAAGTGGGAGCGCTCGATCGCCAAGCTGGGCGTCAGCGTTTCCATGCTTTCGGCGGAGGCCGGCCACGCCTGAGCCGCGGCCAGCGGCGCGGGCCGTCGATGCCCGCCGCCGCGTCACGCGAGGTGGCTTACGCCCGCGCCCCGGTGGCCTGAAGGGCGACGCCGCGGGCCTGCATGAATTCCGGGACGCGGTCGACCAGCCGATCACCGTCATAGACGGCCCAGAAGCTCTGGAACCCGGCATCCTCGTAGTGGAGCGAGACCTTCCGGTCGCCGCGTTCAAGTGTGAAATGCTTGGACGTCTGCTGAGTCCACACAGGTTTCTCGGTCATGGAACGCTCTTACGGATCGACGCGATTGACCCCGACGGGGCCGTCTGACCCCGATGGTGGTCCGATCGCGTTAATTGTTCGTGAAGCCGACGATCCAAGGCCTAGGGAATAAGGGGTAGCGATCCACCGGACGGCGGACCGGCCTTAATCCTCCCCGCCCGTCTGGCCTTCCTGGAAGCGGAAGGGGTTGGCGGGGTAGACGCCGAGGATCTTCACGTCGCGGGCGAAGAAATCCAGCTCCTCCAGCGCCAGCCGCAAGGGCCGGTCGTCGGGATGGCCCTCCACGTCGGCGTAGAACTGCACGGCGGTGAAACGGCCGCCGAGCATGTAGCTCTCCAGCTTCGTCATGTTGACGCCGTTGGTGGCGAAGCCGCCCAGCGCCTTGTAGAGCGCCGCAGGAACGCTGCGCACCCGGAATACGAAGCTGGTCACCACCGGGCCGGAGCCGGGCGGCGGCACCTTCGGCTCGCGCGCCAGGATGACGAAGCGGGTGGTGTTGTGCCGGGCATCCTCGATGTCGGCCTTAAGGATGTCGAGCCCGTAGATCTCCGCGGCCAGCGAGGAGGCGATGGCGGCGTGGTGCGGGTCGCCGAGCTTGGCGATCTCCGCCGCCGCACCCGCCGTGTCGGCGTGGGTCACCGGCTGGATGCCCAGCGCGCGGATGGCGTTGCGGCATTGGCTGAGCGCCTGGATGTGGCTGCGCACCGTCTGAAGCCCCGCCAGCGTCGCCCCCTTGAGCGCCAGGAGCTGGTGGTTCACGCGCTGGAAATGCTCGCCGACGATGTGCAGCCCGCCGTCCGGCAGCAGGTGGTGGATGTCGGCAACGCGGCCAGCGACCGAGTTCTCCACCGGGATCATGGCCAGCCGCGCCCGCCCCTCGTGCACCGCCGCGAAAGCGTCCTCGAAGGAGGCGCAGGGCAGCGTCGTCATGTCCGGGAAGACGCTGCGGCAGGACAGGTCGGAATAGGCCCCGGGCAGGCCCTGGAAGGCGATGGTGTTGGCGGGCATGGCGACCGGGGGGTTCTCAGGCTGCGGAAGGGGACGGCGCCAAGGCGATCCGGGCGCGTTCGAGGTCGCCGGGAGTATCGACGCCGAGCGGAACCGCGTCAACGACGGCCGCGTCGATGCGCATGCCGTTGGCCAGCGCGCGGAGCTGCTCCAGCCGCTCGCGCTGCTCCAGCGCCGCTGGCGGCAGGGAGACGAACCGCTCCAGCGCGTCGCGGCGGTAGGCGTAGAGCCCGACATGGTGGAACAACGGCCCGTCGCCCCAGGGTGCGGTGGCGCGGGTGAAGTAGAGCGCGCGGCCCCGCGTGGCGCCGGGGGCCAGCTCGACCACCGCCTTGACGACGTTGGGGTCGGTGCGCTCCCCCTCCCGCGTGATGGGAACGACCAGGGTGGACAGGTCGACCAGCGGGTCGGCCAGCGTCTCGAAGGCGACGCGCACCAGCGCCGGGTCGATGGTGGGCAGGTCGCCCTGCACGTTCACCACCGCGTCGTGCTGGCGGTCGGGGTCGATCAGGTTCACCGCCTCGAAGATGCGGTCGGAGCCGGAGGGGTGGTCGGGCCGGGTCAGCACCGCGCGACCGCCCGCGGCCTCCACCGCCACGGCGATCTCCGGCTCGCCCACCGCCACCACCACCGGGCCGATGCCCGCCTCCACCGCACGGCGCCAGACATGCACGATCATCGGCACGCCGTGGATGTCGGCCAACGGCTTGCCGGGCAGGCGCGAGGACGCCATCCGGGCTGGAACGACCACGATCGGGTTGGCCGGGGCCTTGACCCGGACGGCGGCGGGAACAACAGTCATGGCGGTGGCCTCCTCAGCCCAACCTTCTCGCGCGCGTCACCACGCGCGAGCGCGGGTGAAGCATGGATCGGCACCGCCGTCAAGGCGCCGCCCCGGCGGCGGCCGAACAACCTTGCCGGACGGTCCAGGGTGCGGGTGACAAGCCGCATCCGCCGCGCTATGGTGCCGCCGCCGCAAGAGCGCACGTTGTCGCAAAGAGGGATCGAGACGCAATGTCGAGCATGGAGTGGAACAAGGTTTTCGGCGCGGTCCTCCTCGCCGGGCTCATCGCGATGATGAGCGGCTTCATCGCCGAGGTTCTGGTGCACCCCCACAAGCTCCATGAACCCGCCTACATGGTCGCCATGCCCGAGGGCAGCGGCGCCGCCCCCGCCGCGCAGGAACAGCCGGCCGGTCCCGCCCCGATCGCTCCGCTGCTGGCATCCGCCGACCCCGAGGCCGGCAAGGCCGCGACCCGCGCCTGCGCCGCCTGCCACACCTTCGAGAAGGGCGGCGCCAACAAGGTCGGCCCGAACCTGTACGGCATCGTCGGCGCGGCGCACGGCCATGTCGATGGGTTCGCCTATTCGGCGGCGCTCAAGGGCATCCAGGGCCCGTGGGACTACGAGGGGCTGAACCACTTCCTCGCCAACCCCAAGGGTTACGTCCCCGGCACCAAGATGAGCTTCGCCGGCATCAAGTCCGACCAGGACCGCGCCAACGTCATCGCCTATCTGCGCTCGCTGTCCGACAGCCCGGCGCCGCTGCCCTGACCGGCGGCGCCGATCGCGGCGCCCGCACCGGTCCCCAATCGGACCCCGCCAGCCACACCGGCCGGCGGGGTCTTCTTTTGTGTTAACCCCGTGCGCCTGGCGCCTTGATCGAACGAACAGATGGGTCGTAGTACCGGCTCCGTATTTGGTCTGAATTGCCGCTCCCGATAGCAATTGCTAAAAAGTTCGGCAGGCGCCAATGCCGCACTCCGGGAGGGTCCACCGTGCTCCACACCTTGGGTACCGACACCGACCGCCACCACGAGGCCATCATCGGCCTCGAAAAGCGCCTTCAGCGCGACGAGCTGTCGGGACGCGACATCACCATCGCCCGCATCGTCCTCATGCAGCACTACGCCGCCTACGCCGCCGCCACCGTGCAACGGATCGGCGGCAGCCTGGACGAGTTCAGGAACCTGACGGACGCGAACAACGCCGTCCCCCTGTCGGGGCGGGGAACGCGCCGGCACTGAGTCGCCCAACGGCGCCGGGGACACGGGCCCCCGGCGTCACGCGGCGTCAGCCCTTGCGCGCGGTCGGCGACACGTCGCCCTCCGAAGCCGACGCCGGCATGTAGGGCGTGTCCGCCAAGCCGTTGACCTTGGCGGCCATCACGAAGTCGTTCTCGTGCAGGCCGTTGATCTTGTGCGTCCAGAACTTCACCGTGCAGTAGCCCCAGCCGTAACCGATGTCGGCGTGGTGCCCCTCCGCCTCGCACACGTCGCCGACACGCACGGCGAAGGCCTGCGCCGCGGCGAAGTCGCCAAATTTGAAGGTGCGCACGAGATGGTCCGGGTCGCTGCCCAGCGACCAGCCGGGAACCTGGACCAGGTAGGTTTCCGCCGTCGCCCGGTCCATCGGGGGGATGCCGCCCCGACAGGGTTCGCAGGTCTTCGCCGCCAGACCGGTTGTTTCGGCCGTCATATCCCCTCTCCTCTTCAGGTGTGTTCCACCACCGTCAATCCTGGTGGCGCGCCACCGTTCCGGCAAGGTGCTGTCGCCGGTTGTGGCGGCGGGCGTGGCGGGATATACGCGGCCGACGTGACCGCCCCGCCGCGGGGGCTTTTGTTCCGTCACGGTTCGCCAGGAGAGCACACGCCCATGACCACCACCGCCGGCTGGCCCTTCGTCGAGTTCCAGATCCCCGCCGAGCCGTCGGCCGG
>OFDN01000631.1_pt1 | contig 27244 bp, 32 predicted proteins | sample 1520971 | NCBI WGS metagenome assembly OFDN01 (sample SAMEA94257418, study PRJEB24077) | hot springs metagenome | biome: Aquatic biome; feature: Geographical feature; material: Water | place: India | collected 2012-06-12 | depth 5 m | reverse complement strand
GCTCAACGGCGGCGGCTTGCCGCGCCAGTTCCAGCGAGGCCGCGCGACCCTGCGTGAGCTGGAGCTGCTGGGTCTGGATGGACTGCTTGGCTTGCAGGGCCAGGAGCTGATTGGTGGCCTGCATCGCCTGCAAGGCGCCGGTGGCCGATTGACTCTGATCGACCAGATCGGCCAGCACACCCTCATCCTGGCTCAGATTCTGCGACACCTGCGCCTGCATGCGCATGGCGGTCCGCAAGCCTTGGAGCGTGTTCTGCCAGCGCTGGTGCGCATCCTGGAACATCTGGTTGCCGCTCACGCTGGCGGCGTACTGCTCCGGGTAGAGTTGCGCGAACTGCTGGTCCATGTTCTGGATGTCGAAGGCCAGCCCCCGCGCCTGGGCGATCAGTTGCCGCGTCGTGTCCAGGTTGGCCCGCAGCCGATTGACCACGTTGAACGGCAGGCTTGCGAGGTTGCGGGCCTCGTTCATCAAGGATTGCGCTTCGTTCTGAAGCTGCTTGATCTGGTTGTTGATCTGCTCCAGCGTGTGTGCGGCAGTCAGGATGTTCTGGGCCAGATTCGTGGGGTCGATGACGACCCATTGCGCGTGTGCGACGGGCATGGCACCGATCAAGGCGGCAACAGCGACGGCAAGAAGACGTTTTTTCATGGTGAAACCTCCTGAAATTGGGAAGCAAGGAAGGACGCGGCCGAGGGAGCGGACGACAATAGATCGGCCGCCCAATCGAGGCCGCGATGGCGCAGCCACGCACCTGCGAAGCCTGGTGTTCCGGCATCGCGCAGTACGTTGTCGATAGCACGTTGGTCTTGGGGCGTCGAAGCGCCCGCAAAGGCGAGCGTGACCGGCCCGAGGTCCAGGTCGAACAGGCGGTTGCCCAGACGCGACTGGTAGTAGTAGTCGCGCTTGGGCTGAGCCGTGGCGACGATCTCGATTTGCCGACTATTGAGCCCGAAGCCCTCGTAGATCGTGCGAATCTGCGGCTCGGTGGCCTGCGGATTCGGCAGGAAGATGCGGCTGGCGCAGCTTTCGATGATTGCCGGCGCGATGGTCGAGTCCTTGATGTCGGCCAGAGACTGCGTGGCGAAGATGACGCTGACGTTCTTCTTGCGCAGTGTCTTGAGCCACTGGCGAATGCGCGCCGCGAATACCGGGTCGTCCAGGAACAGCCACGCCTCATCGAGGATCAGCAGTGTCGGCGCGCCGTCGAAACGCTCATCGAAGCGCGCGAACAGGTAACCCAGCACGGCCAATACAGCGGCCTTGCTGTGCATCAGTTCCTCCATCTCGAAGCCCTGAACGTCGCCCACGCCCAGCCGGTCGCTGTCGGCATCGAGCAGCTTGCCGTGAGCGCCGCCGAGCACGTAAGGCGCGAGCGCCTGGCGCAGCACGTTGGATTGCAGCAGCACCGACAAGCCGGTGAGCGTGCGCTGCTCCACAGGCGCACCCGCAAGACTGACGAGCGCCGACCAGATGGCCGCCTTCTCATCCGGGCTGACTGCAATGCCTTCGTGACGCAGGCGACCTTCGACCCATTCGGCCGCCCAGGTGCGATAGCCCTCCCGGTCGATTCGTGCGAGCGGCTGAAACGCAATCGCACCGTCAGCACCCAGGTCGTAGTGCTCGCCGCCCAGGCCGAGAATGGTGGCGCGCATCGAGCGCCCCATGTCGAAGGCAAAGATGTGCGAGCCGGGATAACGGCGGAACTGCATCGCCAGCGTGGCGAGCAGAACCGACTTGCCCATGCCGGTCGGGCCGGCCACCAACGTGTGGCCCACGTCGCCGATGTGCGTCACCAGCCGGAATGGCGTCGCACCCTCGGTGCGCGTGACGATCAGCGGCGGGCCGTCGAGGTGGTCGTTCTTCTCCGGCCCGGCCCACACCGCCGACACCGGCATCAGATGTGCGAGATTAAGCGTCGAGACGATGGGCTGGCGCACATTGGCGTAGGCATTGCCCGGCACCGAGGACAGCCAGGCCTCCACGGCGTTCAGGGTCTCCGGAATGGTCACAAAGCCACGGCCCTGGATGACGCGCTCCACCATCCGCAGCTTCTCGTCGGCCGCGTTGGCGTCGGCATCCAGTACGGTCACGGTTGCGGTGACGTAGCCGAAGGCGACCTGATCGCTGCCCAGCTCCTGCAAGGCCGCGTCCGCGTCCGCGGACTTGTTGCTGGCATCGGTATCGACCAGCGGGCTTTCCTGTTGGAAGATGGTTTCGCGCAGCAGTGCCAAGACGTTCTTGCGCTTGGCGAACCACTGCCGGCGCAAGCGGCCCAACTCCTTTTCTGCCTCGGCCTTGTCCATGCACAGGAAGCGCGTGCTCCAGCGGTAGGCAAAGCCCAAGCGATTGAGGTCGTCCAGAATCCCCGGCCAGGTCGAGGTCGGAAAGCCACGCACCGTCACGACGCGCAGGTGCTGGTCGCCCAGCATGGGCGCCAGGCCTCCGACCAAGGGCGCGTCAGCCAGTAGCGCATCGAGATGGAACGGCACTTCCGGCACGCCGATGCGGTAACGGTGCGTCGAGACGGCCGCGTGCAGGTAGGTCAGCGTCTGGGCGTCGTCGAGCCAGTCGATCTCCGGCATCACGCCGTCCAGCAGGTCATAGATGCGGTCCGTCTCCGCCACGAAGGCCGACAGGCGTTCACGCCAGTCCACGCCTTGCGTGGGCGTGTTCTCGTAGAGCAGTTTGGCGGCCCGAGCACGGGACTCCTCGGGCGGCAGGTATTGCAGCGTGAGGTGGTAGCCGCTCTCGAAGTGGTTGCCAGATTCCTCAAAAGTCGCGCGCCGCTCCTCGTCCACCAGCCAGGACAAGGGCTCCGGGAAATCCGAGTGCGGATAGTCGGCCGCAGGTCGGCGTTCGGCTTCGACGAACAGCGCCCAGCCTGTGCCGAGCCGGCGCAATGCGTTGTTCAGCCGTGCCGTGGTGGCAATCAGTTCGCCCTGCGTTGCACTGTCCAGGTCCGGCCCGCGAAAGCGCGCCGTGCGCTGGAAACTGCCATCCTTGTTGAGCACGACACCCGGTGCGACCAGACCGGCCCACGGTAGCCAGTCGGCGAGCAAGGCTGGGCGCTGGCGGTATTCGGCGAGGTTCAGCATGGCATGGTCCTCACACGTCCAGCAGCGGTTTGTGTTTCAGGTGCGTGGCGAACACCTGCATGAACTGCGGATCGACGCGTGCCCCCCACATCGCCAACGAGTGGCCAACGATCCAGAGCACCAGGCCCGGAATCCACAGTTGCAGGCCCAGGCCCACGGCGGCGGCCAGCGTGCCGTTGGCAATCGCCACGGTGCGCGGCGCGCCGCCCAGCAGGATCGGTTCGGTCAGCGAGCGATGCAGCGGAATTTCGAAGCCCGGCAGGTCGTGGGCCGAACTCATACGACGGCCCCACCGGAGAAGCTGAAGAACGACAGGAAGAACGAAGACGCGGCGAAGGCGATGGACAGACCGAACACGATCTGGATCAGCTTGCGAAAGCCGCCCGACGTGTCGCCGAAGGCCAGCGCCAGGCCGGTGGAAATGATGATGATGACCGCGATGATTCGCGCCACTGGCCCCTGGATGGAGTCGAGGATGGATTGCAGCGGCCCTTCCCAGGGCATCGAGGAGCCGGCTGCTTTCGCGGTGCCAGCCGTCATCAGCATCGCGGCAGCCAGCAGCAGGCCGTGGTGGGTGGGCTCGGCCAGACGGCGCAGGCGAGCGAGGATCGAAGCCGGATTTACGGAAAAGCGGAAAGCATGGGCGTGCGTCATGGCAGTTCTCCAGAGGGGTTGAGGGACAGGGAAGGAACGATGGAAGAAGGTGGAAACAGCTCTGGAAACGGCGTTTCCAGCACGTCCGAGAGGGAATAGCCCGCACCGTCGAAGCCGGCGACACGGGAGATGGTTTCGATGCGGCGTTTGCGGCCACGGCCGACGATGAACACGACGACGTTCACCGCCTCGGCGATCAGTGCGCGCGGCGGATTCACTGCGACTTCGAGAACCAACTGTTCCAGGCGCAGCAATGCGCCCAGCGCCGAACCTGCGTGAATCGTGGCAATGCCACCGGGGTGACCGGTGCCCCAGACCTTCACAAGATCCAGGGCCTCGCCGCCACGCACTTCGCCGACCACCACCCGATCGGGGCGCAGCCGCATCGTGGCTCGCACCAGTTCGGTCATGGACACGACGCCTGCGCGCGTGCGCAGCGGCACATGGTCACGCGCGGCGCACTGCAACTCGATGGTGTCTTCGAGCACCAGCACGCGGTCGCCGGTGACGGCGATCTCGGCGAGTAAGGCGTTCGCCAGCGTCGTCTTGCCGGTACTGGTGCCGCCAGCGATCAGGATGTTCTGCCGCTCTCGCACCGCGCGGCGCAGGAACTCGGCCTGTGGGGCGGACAAGATGCCGTCGGCGACGTAGCGATCCAGGCCGATGATGTTCACGGCCCGCTTGCGCAGCGCGAAGGCAGGCCCTGGTGCGGCGGGCGGCAGGATGCCCTCGAAGCGCTCGCCGGTCTCCGGCAGCTCGGCGGTCAGGAGCGGTTGGCCGCGATGCACTTCCGCGCCGACGTGTGCGGCGACCAGCCGGATGATCCGCTCGCCATCCTCCTCGGACAGTTCCACACCCAGCGGTGCGCGGCCGGAGGACAGGCGATCCACCCACAGTGACCGGTCGGGGTTGAGCATGATTTCCACCACGTCAGGGTCTTCCAGCGCGGCGGCGATCACCGGCCCCATGGCCGTGCGCAGCATGCGGATGCGCCGGTCGAGCGACGTGGCAGTGAAGGATTCGGGTTGCGCGCTCATGAGGTTCGCTCCTGGGCTTCGGCCAACGCCGCTGCTTCGTCCAGCCGCGCAGAGTCGGGTTGAAGTTCCTCCACCACGTCACGCACCAGACTGCGCCCACGCAGCAGGTGACGGCCGAGTTGTTCGACGAATTGCTCGAAGCGCACCTTGCCCTGAGCGCGGGCCGCATCTTGGTGTGCCTCGGGAACTGGTGTGCTGACGGTCAGGAAGTAGCGAATGAACAGCGCCAGCGTCTCGATCTCGATGTTCTGATCGCGCTCCAGACGCTCGAGCTGGCGCGTCAGCCGATCCAGTCGCTTGGCGATGGCCGCCTCGCGCTGGTCGCCCGCATCCGGCGACAGCCAAGACGCCAGTGCCGCCGCGACGATGGATGACTTCGACACGCCTTTCTTGGCAGCTAGCTCGTCCAGACGCTTGGCATGCTCGGGCGGAATGAACAGGTTGAGGCGATATTGGCTCATAGCTGGATTCCGTCGCCGGGGTCGAGGGATGCCAGCCGGGCCGTGCGCTGCATGGCCGGATCGAGCTGGCGAGGAAGCGGCAATGGCAAGTCGTCGTCATCGAGCAGCGCCAGGTCGTTGCTGGCAGGCTCCTGTTCAGGGTGGTACTCGGCGACTTCGGACAGTTCTGGCTGACGGCGTGGCCCACCGTCATCGGCGGTGCTGGCTTCGCCGTCGGCCGAGCCTGCGGCGGCGGGTGCAGTTGGTACGGTGGGGATCACCAGACCACTCCAGTCGTCGGGCTGCCGAGGCGGTGCATCGGCGTAGCGGCTGGCTGCAAGCGTGGGCGGCAGCAGTACGCGCCGCTTGAAGTTCACGTCGGCGTAGTAGCGCAGCTTCTTCGCCTTGATCGGTGCCACGCTGGACACCATCACCACGGCCTCATCGGGCGGGAGCTGCATCACCTCGCCAGGCGTCAGCAATGGCCGCGCCGTTTCCTGGCGCGACACCATCAGATGCCCCAGCCACGGCGCGAGCCGATGGCCGGCGTAGTTGCGTTGCGCACGCAGCTCGGTGGCGGTGCCCAGCGTTTCGGAGATGCGCTTGGCCGTGCGTTCGTCATTGGTGGCGAACGTCACCCGCACATGGCAGTTGTCGAGGATGGAATGGTTCTGGCCGTAGGCCTTGTCGATCTGGTTGAGCGACTGCGCGATCAGGAAGCTGCGGATGCCGTAGCCGGCCATGAATGCCAGCGCCGTCTCGAAGAAGTCGAGCCGGCCTAGTGCTGGAAACTCGTCGAGCATCAGTAGCAGCTTGTGACGGCGCGCGATGCCGTCGCTGCCGTCGAGTGATTCGGTGAGTCGCCGGCCGATCTGGTTGAGGATCAGGCGTACCAATGGCTTCGTGCGGCTGATGTCGGAAGGCGGCACGACCAGGTACAGCGAGACGGGATGCTCGGATGCGATGAGGTCAGCGATGCGCCAATCGCAGCGCGAGGTGACTTCGGCCACCGTGGGATCGCGGTACAGGCCGAGGAAGGACATGGCCGTGGACAACACACCTGAACGTTCGTTGTCCGACTTGTTCAACACCTCGCGTGCGGCGGACGCGACGACGGGATGCGGGGCATTGCCCAAGTGCTTCGTCGTCATCATCCGGTGTAGCGTCAGCTCGAACGGGCACGCAGGGTCGGATAGAAAGTTCGCGACGCCGCGCAACGTCTTGTCCTCACCGGCGTAGAGCACGTGCAGGATGGCGCCGACCAGTAAGGCGTGCGAAGTCTTTTCCCAATGGTTGCGCCGCTCCAGCGCGCCTTCGGGATCGACCAGGATGTCGGCGATGTTTTGTACATCGCGTACTTCATGCGCACCGCGCCGCACTTCGAGCAGCGGGTTGTATGCGGCCGACTTCGCATCGGTGGGGTTGAACAGCAAGCAGTGCGAGAAGCGCGAGCGCCAGCCGGCGGTGATCTGCCAGTTCTCGCCCTTGATGTCGTGGACCACGGTGGACGCGGGCCAGGAAAGAAGCGTCGGCACCACGAGACCGACGCCCTTGCCGGAGCGCGTCGGCGCGAAGGTCAGGACATGCTCCGGGCCTTCGTGCCGCAGGTACTGGCCACGATGCAGACCTAGGAACACACCGGCAGGTTTGTCGAGGCCTGCCTTGCGAATATCGGCTGCTTCAGCCCAGCGTGCCGAGCCGTAGGTCGTGACCAGCTTCGACTGCCGCGACCGCCACACCGACATGACGATGGCGACCAGCACCGCAACCAGGCCGCTGCCACCCGCGATCGCACCGCCGACATCGAAGACGTGCGGTGCGTAGGCATCGAAGAAGAACCACCACTCGAACAGCCGCCAGGGGTGATAGACCGGCGTGCCGAACAGATCGAACCAGGGCGAGCCAAGGCGTACTTGAAAGCCCAGGGCGGCGGCTGTCCATTGTGTGGCACTCCACACGCCGGCGATCACGATGCTGAAAACAACTGCGATCTGCCCGAACAGCACACCTTGACCTTGCATTCTGGCCTCCGATTTCTCCCACATGGCAAGTGGCACGAAGACGTGCCGTTGTCATCAGGATCAGGGGCAGAACAAGGACGGTCAAAGACCGTTATCGGGACAAAGATGCCTTAAAAGGCATCAATTCATGCAGGAGGAAAACCAATAAAAATGCCGCAAGCAATGGCGCATTGCGGCGTATCGAGAAAATAAGCGCAGTTTCGTGGCGTGTCACCCACGATCAGAACTTGGGTTGCTCCTTCGGCGGCGTGTAGGGCATCTTGCCATCACCGAGAAAACGTCGGTTCGTTGCTTCGGCTACGCGATTGCAGAGTTCGTCGCCGAGCTTCGCACGGTCGGTCTTGCACTGCAGGCGCAGTTCCTTCAATCGCTCCGGATTGGCGGCGAGCGAGTCGACCGTTTCGGTCGGACTGGACGTACTGGTCGTCGCTGTCGGTTCGGATTTGCCGCAAGCTACCAGCATTGCAGCAAGCAAAAGCGGGATGATTTTCTTCATGGCTCGATTTCCTCCAGTGGATCGGGCTTTGCTCGCACAGCAGATGTCTTTCCATTTGGTGGCTCAATGGCAAAGGCTCGTTCAATGAAACGGGCCAGGGCATCAGACGGTTCGCCACCTACACGTAGCAGGTAAGTCGTGAGCAGATGTGAGCCACCTGCCAGCGGTCGCGCGATTACACTTGGTTCACGGCTGGCAGCAATTTGCGAAGCGCCGGCCAGCCCCAGCGCAAACCCTGCTGAAACTAACGTCATCATCAGGTCGAAGGATGCAACCCGTTCGGCGATCAATGGTTCTTGATTTACGCGGCGTAGTACGCGATCGACTTGGCGGGCATGTCCCTCATACGCGTTCCTATCACCGAGCGCCAAGGGGTAGCGCAGCAATTCGTCTAAAGGCACATGCTTGTATGAGAGCACGGGGTGACGTGCGGGAACTGCGACCATCAATGGATCATGCCAAACTGGTTCCGCAATGAGTCCGTCGCCAACCTCATCCGCCTGAGCAAACCCTACGTCGTATAGATCATCCTGCAGCCCTTTGATCTGCTGCAACAACGGCACCTCGAACAAACGAATCTCGATCTCAGGCTCCTCCTGCCTGCAAAGTGCCAAGAGGGCGGAAAAGCACGATGGCGTGATGCCGTCAGACAAAGCGATGCGCAATTGGCCGTGGAAACCGTTGGTGGCAGCCTTTACGCTGTCTCGGGCCTGCTGCAAGGAGGCGAAAACGCGGGGCACATGTTCGAGGAACATTCGGCCCGCGCGAGTGAGGCGGGTACTGCGTGTGGTCCGCACGAAAAGCTGCGCCCCTAGGTCTTCTTCCAGTTCTTTGATTGCACGAGACAACGGCGATTGCTCGATGTGCAGGCGCTCTGCTGCACGGGCGAAGTGCAGTTCTTCCGCCACAGCCAAGAAGCAGCGTAAGTGCCTCAACTCCATAAAAGCACCCCTTGTCCTGTCGGCTCAATGCAGAAGACGCCGGACGCGGACAGCGATCTCGTCGATTTGGGATTCATCGCAGACCAACGGAGGCAGCAGCCGAATCGTCCTCTCGCGGGTGACAGTGATGAGCAGCCGTTCCTGCTCAAGAGCCTTGCGCACCAGCTCGCCGCAGGGCCTGTCTAATTCGATGCCGATCATCAATCCTTGTCCTCGGATGGCAACGATGCCGGGGATGTCGACCAACGCCCTGCGTAGCCCCAGCAGCAGACGCCGGCCCAACACAGAGGCCCGTTCAGGCAAACCCCCACGCGCTATTGCATCGATGACCGTACAGCCGACCCGGCAGGCCAACGGATTGCCGCCAAAGGTGGAACCGTGGTTACCCGGCGAGAACAACTCTGCCGCTCGGCCACGCGCGAGGCAGGCGCCTATCGGAAAGCCGTTGCCCAAACCCTTCGCCAGGGTAACGACATCAGGAACCATGCCGGCTTGCTGGTAGCAGAACCAGGTACCGGTTCGCCCCATGCCAGTCTGTATTTCGTCAGCCATCAGCAGCCAGTCGCGTTCATCACACAAAAGCCGTAGCGTGCGCAGATACTCTGGCGATGCCACATGCACACCGCCTTCACCCTGTACGAGTTCGAGTAGTACCGCTGCGATGCCGGGCACGTGTTCGGCCGCTTGTCGAATGGCATTGAGGTCGTTGAAGGGCACCCGCACAAAGCCGGGCATCAGCGGCTCGAAGCCGCGGTGCACGGCTGGGTTGCCCGTGGCCGCTAGCGTGGCGAGGGTGCGGCCGTGAAAGCTGTTCTCCATCACCAGCACCTGTGGCGGCACTGCCTGCTTGCGGTTGGCGTGCAGCCAAGCCAGCTTGAGTGCGGTTTCATTGGCTTCCGCGCCCGAGTTGCAGAAAAATGCTCTCTCCATGCCAGTCAGGGTGGATAGCCGTTCGCCCAGGCGGGCCTGCCAGTCGATGCCAAACATGTTGGACGTATGCAGCAGTAGAGTCGCCTGTTCGGCGATGGCTGCTGCGACTTCAGGATGGGCGTGCCCGAGGTTGGTCACGGCAACCCCAGCGATGGCGTCAAGGTATTCCACGCCCTGTGCGTCCCACAAGCGCGCGCCTTGACCACGAACGAATGAAACTGGCTGTCGGGTGTAGACGTGCATCAGGTGGGGGTGGTGCGCAGGCGTAGGCATAGGGCAAACTTTCTATAGAAGTGGGTTCTCAGATATTGAAGGACGCTGGCTTGAACAGCGGCTCGCTGCTCAAGAGCCGCACACCTTGTGACGTGCTTTCGACCAAACGCTTTTCGTCGTAGGCGACCAGCAATTCCAGTTGGTAGCCGCTGCGCTTCAGGCAGTCAGCGATTTCCGTGACTGCTTTCCGCGCTGATGGCGTACTGGATTCAAAGTGCCCGAGAAGCTGATCGCGGTTGTGGATGATGAGGCGGTAGGTATTCATGTGCAGCTCTCCAGAGGCAGAACGGTTGTTGTGGGCAGCAGCTCGGCGCATTGCGCTTGCCGGGTGCGCCGCAGCGCCGACATGACCTGATCGCAGGCCAAAGCGGCCGCCTTGAACACCGAGGTGCCTGCCAGTAGGTGCCCTGTGACGACCGCGCTGAATAAGTCACCGGTGCCTTTTGGCAAAGCATCGATGCGAGGATGATTCAATATCTTCTGCCGGTAGCGAGTCACGACCACTACCGACATTTGATTGGCGGGCCAAGCCGCCGGGGCGGCACTGGTGACGATCACCCATTGCGTTCGATCGACCAATAGGGTTCGTGCGGCGGCGATGACGCTTTCAGGATCAGTCACCGTCATGCCGGTTAGCTGTTCCAACTCGAAGTGGTTGGGCGTTAGCCCGTGTGCTAGCGGCAACAGATAACGGTGGTAGGCGTCGGTCATACCCGGACTAACGTATTCCCCGTGGTCATGGTCGCCCAGTACGGGATCGATCACGACATGCAAGCCAGGCCGCGCTTGGACGGTTTGGTCGATCCAGTAGCCCAGCGCCTGAGCCTGTTCCGGGCCGCCGAGATAGCCGGTGAGGATAGCCCGGAGCCGGCACAGCGCACCGCGCGCAGACAGGTCGTGCAGATAGCCCGCGAACCAGGCGGCCGGCAAGGCGCCGCCGTGGGTTGTCGGATAGTGGGGCGTATTGCTGAAAACCACCGTCGGAACTGCAGCGACTGTCAGCCTATGCGCTTGAAGCGTAGGCACAGCCACGTTGTTGCCGACGCCTCCATAAACGACCTGCGACTGGACGGAAACCACGTCGATGGGCAGCGGCCGTAGCGATGGCTCTGGATTCGCAGCAACGGCAACTGCAGGGGCGATCAGGCACATCAATCCATCTCCCCATCTCCAGCCGACGGCCAGTAGTAGGCGTCCGGCGTAGCCCGCGCACCGAAGATGGCCTGTCCGACGCGCACGATGGTTGCGCCTTCTTCGACGGCGATTTCGTAGTCGCCGGACATGCCCATCGATAGTTCATTTAGGCCGATGCCATCCGGGGCTTCCTGGCGCAACCGGTCGCGCAACTCGCGTAGCTGCACGAAGCAACTGCGCACGCGCGCTGCCTCGACCGACAGTAGAGCCAGTGTCATGAAACCGCGCACTCGTAGCGCCGAAAATGCCGGCAGCTCCCGCAGGAACGCAGCCACCTCATCCGGCGGCAGGCCGTACTTGCTGGCTTCCCCTGATGTGTTGACCTGCACGAGAACATCCAACCCACGGCCTTCAGCTTGCAGGCGCCGCTCCAGCGCCTCAGCGACGCGCAGGCTATCCAGCGCCTGAAACTCGGCAGCGAAGCGTGCCACCAGCTTGGCCTTGTTGGTTTGCAAATGACCTATCACCGACCAGCGCAGGTCAGTCAGGTCCGTCATTGCTTCCCATTTGCGGTAAGCCTCCTGCGACTTGTTCTCGCCAAGGAAGCGGCAATCCGCAGCGTAGGCCAAGCGCAGGATTGCCTCGGGCTTGGTCTTGCTGACCGGAAGTAGGCGCACGCCGGTCGGGTCGCGACCGACCCGTTGGCATGCCGCCGCAATGCGTGCATGCACTGCCGCCAAGTTGCGGCGGAAGTCTTCCACCGAATCGGCCTGAGGCCAGTGGCCATGCTGGTCGTGCAAGGTGGAGATTTGCAGGGAGATGTCGGTGTTCACATTTGAGCCTTTATGTCGGGATATCCATCGCACCCCAGGGGGCACAGGCGTCGTCAATTGATGCTATCATTGTCCTATGTCAAACTTTATCACGTCCTAGGTCATGATGGGAGTTGTCGGGAAAACTGCGGCGGAAATCTTCGACAGTGTTCGCACGCTGACGCAAACGGGCGCATTGGCGCCGGGCCAAGAACTGCCCACAGTGCGCGATCTGGCAGCCACGCTGGACGTCAATCGCAATACGGTGTCGATGGCCTACAAGCGCTTGGTGACGGCCGGGATAGCGATCACGCGAGGGCGATTGGGCACAGTCATCCGCAAGCAGTCCGGCCCCGGCGAACAGGAAGGCTCGCTGCCCGGCTCGCCGCTGGCCGATCTAGGGGGGGGTAATCCAAATCCCTCTTGGCTGCCCGACGTCGGCGCAGCTTTGGCACGCAAACCGTACCGCCCACGCTTGTACGGCGAGCCCACGGTGGACCCGGAGCTGGATGCCTTGGCACGGCGATGGCTAACCGGCGACTGCCCGGAGCAATTCAAGGTCAATCTGACGCACGGCGCAGTAGATGCGATTGAGCGACTACTGGCGGCCTATCTAGTGGCCGGCGACAAGGTGGCCGTGGAAGACCCGTGCTTTATCGGTAGCGTCAATACGTTGCGTACCGCCGGACTGCATGCTGTAGGGGTGGCAGTCGATACCCAGGGGATGCAAGCTGAGGCGCTGGAGCATGCATTGGCGCAAGGCGCGCAGGCCGTCATCGTGACGCCACGCGCGCACAATCCGACCGGATGCAGCTTGAGCGCGATACGTGCGCGCAAGCTGCGCGCGGTTCTGGCGCGCTACCCACACGTGCTGCTCATCGTCGATGACCATTTCTCGCTGCTGGCCGTCTCCGAATACCACGATGTCATCCGACCCGAGGCCAGGCGCTGGGCGCTGATCCGTTCGGTGTCCAAGATGCTCGGCCCCGACCTTCGCTTGGCCTTCGTCGCCAGCGATGAACAGACCGCCCAGCGGCTGCGCCTGCGTCTGGCACCGGGTACGAACTGGGTCAGCCATCTGCTGCAGGATGCAGTCGGCGCTTGCCTGTCTTCGTCGGAGGTTGCCAAGCAGATTGCCCAGGCCCGCGAGGGCTACGCGCAGCGCCGGGAACTTCTTGCAACTGCCCTCGCTGCGCAAGGCATCGCCGTTACTTCACCTGCGGATGGTCTGAGCCTATGGCTGCCGTTGCCGGAAAGCAGCCAGCCAATCGTGCTGGCGTTGGCACGGCATGGCTGGCTGGTGCGCGGAGGCGAAGCCTTTGCCGTGCAGGCACAGGCGCACGGGCTGCGCATTACGGTTTCAACCATCAACGAGGCAAGCGCTCAAGCGTTTGCCAGCGTACTCGGCTATGTGCTCGGTCAAAGGTAACCATTACAACATAAAGAGAAAGCTATGAAAGTCCATTTCGTCGTACACGAATTGTTCGAGGCTCCGGGCGCTTATGAAACATGGGTGCGCGAGCAAGGCCATGAGGCCACGTACTCGCGTGTCTATGCCCATGAGCCGCTGCCGCAATCGACCGAGAACATTGACCTGCTGGTCGTCATGGGTGGCCCGCAATCGCCAGCCACCACCAAGGAGGAATGTCCGCACTTCGACGCCGTCGCCGAGTGCGCGTTGATCGTCCAATGCGTGAGCGCAGGCAAGGCCGTCGTCGGTGTCTGCCTGGGCGCGCAGTTACTGGGCACGGCGCTGGGCGCGCGCCATGAGCACAGCCCGGAAAAGGAAATCGGCAAGTTCCCCATCACGCTGACAGCCGAAGGCAGGTCAAGCGAGAAGTTCGCCCACTTCGGCGGCACCCTGGATGTGGGGCATTGGCACAGCGACATGCCGGGTCTGACCAATGGTGCGAAGGTCATCGCGTACAGCGAGGGCTGTCCGCGCCAGATCATCGAATACGGTGAACTGGCCTATGGATTTCAGTGCCACATGGAACTGACCCATGAGGTTGTTGAACTTCTGATTGCCGCATCGGAAAAGGAGCTTGCAACGCTCACTGGCCACCGTTTCGTTCAACAGCCCAATGCACTCCGAAAGAACGACTATGGCTACATGAATCAGCAACTATTCGTATTTCTCGACAAGCTGATGTCGGTATACGCCGTAACGCGGCGGTGAGCCCTGGGGGCGCGGAGACTGGATGCGGCGCAACACTGATGGATCAATCGCAGTTCTGCAACTCGATGATGGCAAAGCCGACCCGATTGATTTCCTGCTGGACAGGTGTAGAGGGAAATTCGGTGTGGCAGAAGCGACATTCCTGTGCGCTCAGGGATTCGGCTGGAACCCCCTTGGCCGACAGGTAGCGGCAACCGTGGGCCAGTACCGTGCCAAGCTCTTTGTCAGGGCTCTGGTCGCGTACAAGGATGTCAAAGTGCATCTTGCGACCATCAGGTCGCAGCACATAGGTATCAAAAACGGCGATCTTCACGGAGCGGTTCCTTCGGATGGAAATATCAGTCGGCGTTGCAAACAGGCGCATTGCCTGCCACCGGATCAATGCGCATGGTGCCCGTGGATTCACCTGGTTTGCGTGAGATCAACTCTCCCAACATTGCCCCCAGGCGCAAATCGTCAAGATGACCAAAATGCTGTAGCACAAGTTCGCCGCGACGATCAAACAACATCAAGGTTGGGGTTCCGTTCAACGCCCATGCCTGCATGGTGGCGGGCACAGACGAATGTTTGCTCGGGCGATCAATGGCAATCGGGAATATCAGCCGGTACTCATGCACAAAGGCACGCAAGGCATCGGGCGTCATCACATGGTGGTGCTCGAACACGCTGTGAAGCCCGATAACCACCAGATCCTTACGCGAAAAGGCTTGGTGCAGGTTGCTAGCCTGCGGCAGGCTGACCGTGGCACAACCACGGCACAACATCTGGAAGGCAGTGACCACCACCACCCGACCCCGCAAGGCCGATAGCCTCATGGATTCGGGGGTGTTCAACCATTCGCTGGCTTCGATTTCGTGAAGCATGAGGTTCAGACGTAATGGTCAATTGGCGAGTGGTCGTCCAATCGCATGACACGGCCATCGACCACCAGCGAAGGTAGCCTGGTGATACCCAATGCCTGGGCCTGGGCGCCGCGATCCTTCTGAATCGCCAAGTTCACCGACTCGAACACATGTACTGGTGAGTCGAACGCGGCCGTCACCGTTGCGCTGATGCCCTGACAGATGTTGCACCCGTCGTGAAAGAGAATGATTTGTGCCATGAGAACCTCCCAAGTTGGCTTCAGCGGTTTACCTTTCGGATGGAAAGCCTGCCTGACCCGTGCGGCGTCAGGCAGGCTCAAGATCACTTCAAGGCGACCTTCGGAAAATCGACCGGCACGTCCAAGGCCACGTTGATGTAGTTGGTGAACAGGTTCAGGGCGACGTGAGCCATGATTTCAACGATCTGCTCGTCGCCGAAGCCGGCCTGCCGCAGGCTGGTGACATCGGCGTCGGCGATCTGCGCGCGCTGCTCGACCACCTTCAAAGCGAAGGCCAGGGCCGCAGCCGTCTTGGCGTCGCTGGCTTGGCCGACCTGGGCGGCGGACATTTCGGCGGATGACGCCCCCGCGTTCTGGCCGAGCACGGTGTGGGCGGCCAGGCAGTATTCGCAGCGGTTGCGGTTGGCGATGGCCACGGCAATCTGCTCGCCCAGTTTGGCGCCGAGCGTGCCCTTGCCCAATGCCCCGAAGGCCGCCCACATGCTCTGCAAGGCGGCGGGCGAGTTGGCCACAGCCTTGAACATGTTGGGCGTGGCGCCAAAGGCTTGGTGAATCTGGGCCAGCAGGGGCTGGCTGGCGGCTGGGGCGAGTTGAGGTTCGATGTTGACGCGAGGCATGTCGATCTCCAAGAGGGTTCGGATTGAAGTAGAGGAAAACTGAAACGGCGAGCAGGTCTTACTTGTTAACCTTGCCGGGCAACGATAGGTCGCCCGATGCCACCTTGAAGGCATTGGTGACGCACAGCAGCGGGTTATGCACGCTCGCATTGACACGCAAGGCTGCCGTCACACCGTCGAAGCTGCCCGCCTCGACGGTGCCGATGTCGTCAAAGGGGACACGCACCTCAACAGTCTTGTTCTTGAATGTCGGACTCCATCCAGGACTGTCGATCAGGATGGGCAGGCCCGGCCAGGTTTTGGGCAGGCGGGGTTTGGTGCCCTCTGGAATGTCCACCACTTTCAACGCATCCGTGCCGCAGGCGGCGTCGGGCTGCAAAACCACCCAATGCGAGTGCCAAAGGTCGCCGTCGTTGTCCAGCTTGCCATCACCGTTCTCATCGAACAGCGGCGTGTCGTCGAAGTCAGGATGGGAAGTCACCGCGAAAGCCAAAATGCCGGCCTTCGGCTCGAAGCCAACAACGGATGGATCAAGGTTGGTGGGCCAGACATAGGAGAACACCGAACTGCCGGCCAGCTTGCCGGACTTCGTGGGGCGGGACGCACCAACCTTACCCGAGACGGCCATATGAAATACCACCGTGTTGCCCTCCGTACTGATTCGGGTATGCACGATGTCGAAGGGAGCCTTGACGGCCTTGTTGGCCTTGGAGGCAATGCCGCCATGGTGGCCAGCGTCGTGTGCGGACACGACGCCGTTCAGGCCAGCTAATAGCGAGATGAGGAGGAAGGAAGACTTCAGCGATTGCATGATTTGCCCTTTCTGTGGCGCGGTTAGGTGTGGGCAGTATGTCTGCGCTTTGTGTATGATTGGGTGTAATTTGTTCACATTGCATACCTATTCGTTCATATGCAGATATCTCCTCCTATCGACCGCCTCTCTGGCATCCTCGAACGCTTTCGAGTGCAGGCCCAGTTGCATCACTCCGGTGTGCTGTGCGGGCTCAATCACTTCGATGCCTGCGAAGGACACGGTTACTTGCACGTGTTGCGCCGTGGCCGACTGGATGTGAGCCATCCGGGCGCGCGCGATGTTCCCAAATCAATGCACTTTGAAGAACCAACGCTGCTGATGTATCCGCGCCCGTTCACCCATCGTTTCCATAACCCGCCGGTGGAAGGCTCCGATTTCACCTGCGCGCAACTCCATTTCGACGGTGGCTCGGAAAACCCCCTGGCACGAGCGCTCCCCCCTTTGATCGTCCTTCCGCTGGTACGCGTGCCGGGGCTGGACTTAGCGCTTGAGTTGCTGTTTTCCGAAACCGATCGCGTGCGCTGCGGTCAGCGACTGCTGGCCGATCGGTTGTTTGAGGTGGTCGTGCTCCAGCTATTGCGTTGGCTGCTAGATCATCCGCAGGAAGCGGGCGTTCGTCCCGGCCTCATCATCGGACTGTCTGACCCGCGCTTGGCGCGCGCTCTTGTGGCCATGCACGACAGCCCGGGCGAGGACTGGACGTTGGAGCGCATGGCTGAACGTGCCGGCATGTCGCGCACGGCGTTCGCCAATACCTTTCGGAAAACGGTGGGGCAGACCCCGGCCGACTACCTGACTGGCTGGCGTATTGCGCTGGCCCAAAGCCGGCTACGTGAAGGTCGACCAATCAAGATGCTGGCGGAAGAGGTTGGGTATGCAAATCCTTCGGCGTTATCACGCGCGTTCACCGCCAAGGTAGGAATGTCCCCCCGTGATTGGCTGGCGAAGACAAATTCTTAATACTGGGGTCAGTTCAGATCAGCGATGGTCCCCGTTGCCGCCCAAACTCCCAGGACACACCACCACCGCGAACCGTTGCTGCGAGTTGCTGCCCCAACCGATGTTCGATCACCGGCTTCCACGGCACCAGGCTGAATCCCTTGCCGTCGTTGAGTATGGCGTAGCGTCCGCTGGCAAGCATGACGCTGCGCCGGTAGATGCCGGCCACGCGCTGCCCATTGGCCACCGGCCGATGCTCCAGGCCGGTTTCGGCGGCAATGTCTTTTGCGGTCTGAGCCAACTCACGTCCGCGCAGCGTACCCAACAGATTGCGCGCCAGGATCACCCGCTGTCCGCGCCGCTCGGCCAGTCCTTGCTCGACTAGGAAGTCGGTGCGCTGACGTAGCGCGTCCTTGACCTCGCCACCAAAGCCCAAATCGCCCAGCCCCTTGCCGCCGCCGATCAACTGCTGGTCGAGCCATGTAGCGCCGATGATGCGGGCTTGCCGCTCGATGGGCAGGTGCGATTTCAGCTCCACGGCCACACCTCCACCCAGGCGCCGCGCGTCGTACTGCCGACCCCGATCGGCCAAGTTACCGGGCACGCGCCAAACACCTTCGGCTTCGCGCTCCACGATGCCCGCGCGGCGCAGGGCTTCGAGTCGGCGCACATGCGAGGCCACCACCTCGCGCGGGTCACGGTCGGGCGTGGCCCGACATTGGGCAACGGCAAGGTGATGGTCAGTGCGGTACACGCCGTCGACAGCCAGCGCGGCGATGTTGCTGTCGGCGGCGCGCACGTCGGTCGCGCCTTTCACTTCCACCACGGCGCCGGTCGGGTACTGTTCCAGTTCCGAGCGCGGCGGTAGCGAGACGTAGTGCGCCTTGCCGTCCGTGCCATCGACGATTAGATAGCCTTTGTCGTACAGCTCGTCGGCCAATCCCTTGGCTGCCACGCGGCCAATGAGGGTACGACCGTCATTGCCCGGCTCGAACACGGCCAACTCACGGGTCTTGCCGCTCATGGCGCGCTGCATCGTGCGGACGATGTCGCCGCGCTCGCCCATCGCCCGAAGGGTCGGCTCGGCCTCGGCATGAATGGCCCAGACGCCGGGCTGCTGCTCGGTCGCCAGTCCCATGTGCTGTAAGCGCTGCAGGCGGCCGATCAGCATTTGCCGCTGGCGTTGCAACCGGGGCTCGGCCAGCGTTTCCGGCAGCACCAGACCGTCGTCGGCCTCGCGCTGCAAGCTGCGATCCAACCCCGTCCATCGCTCCTGATCGACTTCGCGCTGCATGGCGCGCTGGATCTCCAGCTCGGTGCGTAGCCCCAGCCATTCGGTCGCCAACCCTGATGCCCGGTGGCGCATCCCCTCGGCAATGTAGTCGCGCGAAATAATGAGGTCTTTGCCGGTGTCGTCCTTGCCGCGCAGGACGACGTGCGAGTGCGGGTTGTCGGTGTTCCAGTGATCGACAGCGACCCACTCCAGGCGGGTGCCCAGATCGGCCTCCATGCGCGCCATCAGGTGCCGGGTGTAGGTACGCAGGTCGTCGAGCTGTTCGGCATCCTCGGGCGAGACGATGAACCGGAACTGGTGCCGATCCTCGCGGCCGCGTTCCTCGAAGGCAGCGGTGTCGGCCGCGTCGGTCGTCGGGCCGTAGGCGTGGCCCGGCCCGCCCTGGCGATCGACGCCTTCGCGCTCAATGTAGCGCAGGTGCGCAGCGGTTGAGCGTGGCCCGGCCTTGGCCAGATTGACCAGCCGCGCCTTGATCGTCACACGCCGGGCGTTGGGCGTGAGCGAGGCCCCGGCGAAGCGGGCCGCGACGTGGCCGCGCCCCAGCCGGAAACCGGGCCGCTGCCCCACCTTGCCGGCTGTCTTGCCGAGCTTCACGCCGGCCTTGTTCGTCTGCCGCAGCACCTTGTTGATGAATGCATCGCCGCGCTGCTTCGGCGCACCAGGGCGGACGCGAAAGCGGTCATCGTCGCGGCTGCTCATCGGGCAGCTCCATCCAAGACCATCGCAGTCCGGCGGGCGAAGCACGCGCTTTCGCCAATGCCGATGTGGCATTGCGCACTTTCGCGGCACGCCGCTGTCTCTTGGCGCGTGCCGCGCCACCCCCATGTGCAGACAGGGTTTTCAAGCGGCCGGGTGCCGCGACCTTTTATCTTGCCTTCCGCCTTTGCCCCTCGCTTTCGCTCTGGGCGTCGGCGGCCCGGCGGTGCAGCGCTGCCCGCAGCCAGCCCGCCGGGGAACGCCGCCACGGCCACCGACCGGGCGTGTTCGAGGCAAGACGCCTGCACGTAGGAGGACGGCGCCGGAGTCTGCGCGAAGTGCGGTGCACGATACGCAGGATCGGCACCCGCATTGCACGCGCAGCAACACTTCGACGACCAGTGAAACAACATGCCGTATGGCACGATGAGGTGCACGGCAATGTGCAGCGAATCGCCGGCCATCATGGACGTGTCTCCAACCAGATCGGACGCGCGACACCGATCACCGTGGATGCAGCAACCGGCCCGAAATAACGGCTGTCGAACGACGCCGGGTTGGTCACGCTCAACAGGAACAGCTCGCCGGGTTCGAGACGGCGGCACCGCTGCCACGATGGCAGCAGACGGCCCAGACGGTCGGCGCGCAGCACGGCGGCCGAAGGCACGCCGTCGATGCGGACGATGCCACCAGTGATGCACACTTCCTGCGGAGCAATCGCGCCCACGCGCTTGAGCAATGGAATGCGCGTCGGCAAGTAGCCGCGCTGCGCAGCCAGCGCGGCAGCCTCGGTCGGCAGCGGGACCAGCACGATGCTATTCACGGGTAACGGACTTGGCAGTGAACCGGCCAGGTGGTCCAGCGGATCGACGCGATACCAGCCGACCGCTACGCTGTCGGATGGGTTGTAGGTCAGGCGCGGCAGCGGCCGCATGTGGTCAGGAAGGAAAGACACCCAGGCCAGCGCAGCGAGGCCGATGGCGGCCAGTGTCGCCACGATGATGCGAACGCGCCCAAGCGAGCGAGAATGCGGCGTGGTGCCGGATGTGGAAAGCGTCGTCATGACAGCGCTCTCCCGGCCAGCCAGGCGGCGTGCCGTTCGGTTGTGTAGGCTGGCAACGGTAAGTGTGAGGCGAGCCGATTGCCGAGCGTGTGCCAGTACGCGGGCGACACGTCGGCGGGCGCGATGCCTTGCGCCTCGATGGCGTCGAGTTGCACCAACACGGCGCGCACGGCGGGTTCCCCCTCGGCGTGCAGCAGCAAGCGCGCACCGGGCAGCACGCCGGGGATGCGCTGCGCCGCGTCCAGCGGCGTGCAAGCCTGCATCACCATGAGCTGCCAGCGCACGGTGCCGTAGTCGTTGGCGTGCCAGCGAATGCGGCAGAACAATGCGCCGGGCTGGAACATCGCGACGCGACGCCAGTGGTCAAGCCGGATGGTGCGCGTCGGTTCGCCGAAGCGCAGATAGATGTCGATGCGCTGCTCGATGTAGGCCAGCGAAACGCGGGTCAGTGGTGTGGTGCCGGCTCGGCCGACAAGTTCAGCGAGTGAAGCTGGTGGTGCAGCCGTGGCTGGCAAGGCGTGAGCGTTCACGGTGTTCTCTCCGTGGATGCCTCCGGGAACTCGCGTTCCAGCAGCGCGCGCAGCAGTTCGGCCACTGTCACGCTCTGCGTGAAGGCCGACACCTTGATGCGCGCGCGCATCGCGGGTGTGATGTCGAGGGTCAGGCGTGCGGTGTAGAGGTCGCCCTTCTGGAGGTCATTGGCTTCGCCCTGGCGAACCCACGCCTCGGCGTGTGGGTTCGCTGGTGGCCGTACACCGATGCCGACGCGCTTGCTGCTTGTTCCAGTCATGTCGGCCACCGCAGCAGTTCATCGACCAGCGCGGTGATCTCAAGTGCGGCGGCGCTGTCAGGTGCCGTCTCGCTGGCGAGCCGACCAGCGGCCACGCTGTCGGCGAAGACGATGCGCTGGTGCACTTCCGAACGCAGCGCGGGCAGCGGCTGGTTGGCCAATGCCTGGCGTGCTTCGCGGCCAATGATGGTCGTGCTGACGCGCCGATTGATGGCGAAGGCTGCGCGTAGTGCTGGTCGAAATACCTGCGCCTCGCGGATCAGCGCCACCATCTCGGCGGACGCCCACAAATCGTAGGGACTGGGCTGCACTGGGATCAGCACAAGCTCGGCCGCCAGCAGCGCCGAGTGCGCCAGCGCGGCGATGCGCGGTGGGCCGTCAATGACGACGTGATCGGTCCTGCGTGCCAGCTCTGGGGCTTCCTGGTGCAGTGTCTCGCGTGCGAGGCCTACAGCGCTGAACAAGCGCGGCAAGCCCTGTTGGGCGCGCCGCTGCGTCCAGTCCAGCGCCGAGCCTTGCGGATCGGCGTCCAGCAGAACGACTTGCAGGCCACGCATGGCCAGCTCGCCGGCGATGTGCGTGGCGAGGGTGGTTTTGCCCACGCCGCCTTTTTGATTGAGCAAGGCGATGATCATGGCGCAGCCCTCCTTGCTGGAAAGCCGGGTTTCCTTTGCCGTCCGAAACGCTGCGCATCGTGCCGTTTGGCAGTTTTCAACCGAAACGGCGCGCTGTTTTTATTAGTTAAAGAATTTAAGTTAGGGAAGTTAGAGAGACCGGAAACCGGCGCCGTTATTGGGTTTCCGGCGGTTTCGCACGCCTGATAGCACGATAGGGAGACGCCCGATAGCACGATACCTGCCACGCCTGATAGCACGAGGCCATTCACAGCTTCTCCCCGAGTTATCCCCGTGCCGTGCGCAGCACGGGCCGGAAGGTCAGCAGTTCGGCCCCGTCGTCCGGCATCCGCTCGATGCCCAGGACGTAGCCTGGCATTGACTGTCGCGCCACCAGCGCGCGCAGGTCGCAGGCGAAGTCGTAGGGCTTCGCCGTGCTGCCCGATTTGCGGTGCAGGTGCTTGAAGTCGAACTGCCAACCGCCCGGCTGCTTGCCGCCGTGCTTGCGCACCAGGCGGTACAGCCAGCGTTCGATGCCGCCCGTGAGCTTGAAATAGGCCGGGTCGATGGTCAACACCAACGCAGCGTCCATCACGCCGACAAAAAACCAGTCCGGCAGGATCAACTCGATGCCCAGCGGCGTACTGCGGGCGTCGGCCAGCTCCTTCCATTCGTTGATCCACGAGAAGCGATGCAGACGCCGTCCGGTCGTCTCGCGGATGGAGGTAGCCACCGTGGTCGATTGCAACCGATCCAAGGCCGCTTTGAGGCGTTGGTAGTCGCGCAGCGACGTACCGCGCCCGATGAAGCGCAGGATCTCGTAGGGCGTGGCGCGCATGAGGCGCGACGGGCGGATGCCCGCATCGCGCGCTTCCACGATCTGGCTGGCCGCCCAGATCAGGATGTCGGCATCCCAGATCGTGGCGATGCCGTGCTCCTGTGTTCCCTCCACGCGGATCGTCACGCTGCCGGCGCGGAAGTCGATCGGCTGGACGCGCTTCGACTTCGCCAGCGAGAAAAACGGAAAGGCCATCAAGTCCTGGCTGTCGCGCGGCGCCATGTCGCCCGGCAGCGCGCGGAACAGGTCGAGCTGTTCTCGCTCCTGCGCTGGTCGCTGCTCCAACGATCGGGGCGGCAGCGAAGGGCTGGACATGGCGATGGCCACCGGCGAAGCGCCGATCAGCGTGCACGGCTGTCGGCCGAGTGGTGTTCGGCGTATTCGGGATCGGATGTGGCCTCGAAGCTACGCTGGTCGGCCCAGGCGTCGAGGTCGGCAACGGCGTACATGACGCGACGGCCGAACTTGCGGAAACGCGGGCCGCCGCCGATCACGCGCTGCTTTTCCAGCGTGCGCGGCGACAGGCGCAGGTATTCGGCAGCCTCGTCATTCGTCAGGTAGCGTTGGGGTTGTGCAGCAGTAGCGGGGTGCTGCTGCGTGGCGTGTGCGGCAGCAGGCCGCAAGGGAGCGGGTCGCATCGGATAAGCCTCCATCGTTCAGGACAGCCTGGCCGCACCAGCGCGGCCAGATGGAGGCAGTCTCAAGAAACGGGTGCGTCCCGTTGAGGGTCGTTTTGCAGCGAAGGCAAAACGACCCTGCTCAAGTCATTGGAGTCGAGCCAGGCGGCGATAGCCGCCACGCATCAGCGTCAAGCCGCGTCGTACCAAGCGGCGCACGCGGGAACGCAAGCCGCTATCGGCGTACCAACTAGTGACCACTGCATCGGTACCGAATAGCCCCTCGGCGACTTCGCGCAAGGACGCACCTGCCAAGGTGGCGTCGAGCGCCTGCAAGGTATGTAGTTCCTGCAGCGCTGTCGGCGTAGGCCGTGGCCGAGCCGCTGCTGCGGGCGTGCCTTCGGGGGCCACGGCCAGTTTGTCCAGTTCGGTCCGGAGCATGCAATGGCGCGCGCAAGGCGTATCGCACGCGCGGATGGCGTAGACGTAGGCCATGCGATCCTCCAAGCCCGGCGCCAGCGTCAGACGCAGGTAGCAGCCGGGCCATCGCGCAGCGAGCATCAGGCGTCGACCATCGTGGACCAGGTGCTTTTGACCGGGAATGCGCCACAAATCAAACGCGACGGCATCCGGTGGCGGGTCAATGTCCGGGTGAAGCTGCGCTGCGCAGGGATGGCCGGGAAGCCAGGCGGGATGCACGTCGCGCGCATCCAAGGCCGGGTCTTCCAGCATGCGCAGCCCCCAACCGTGGGCGGCGTCCGGTTTGCGGCGACGGCGCAGCCAGTCGCGGCGGTAATCGGGATGGCGGCGCAAATACTCCCAGGCCAGTGCCAAGTCATCCAGATGCAGCACGTAGAGATATGCGGCAGTGGGATACCAAGGTTCGGCGCTTTGATCGGCCATGACGCAACCTCCTGTTGGGCAGGGATCGTCGCCACGGTCGTCAGCACGTTGGAGCTACGTCATCAAAACCCCCAACGCGCTACCACCAAAGGGATAAACTCAAGCTGTAACGAGCGGTGTCAAGACTGATTGGCTCCGAAGGCTTACGTGGATCGTCCGAATGCGACGGTTGCGCAGTCCTGAATGGGGGCGCAGCACCGGATATCCTGCCGTAAGTCGCGAGGTGCATCATGTCCCTTTCGGTCAGGGACGCACCGCCTTGGCGCAAGAGTGGCAATTCAGATTGCCAACGTCATAAACCAGACCGAGAAAGACACAATGCGCCGCAACGGCCTGTGTCTGGATGGCCGACGAAGCGCGGCCAGCGACTCGATCAGTCGGGAATCGAGCCGTCGATCTGCGCCAGCCGGACGTACTCCGACAACGGCCGCGATGCTCGGAAATACAAGTCGCGTTGGATGGGTTGCTGACGCGGCCCGACGATGGCCGCCAGATCGGACAGCTTGACCGTTCCCAACTCCGGCATACCGATACCGAGGTCAATCAGGCCCCAGGCCGTATCGCCATCGGCCGGGTCGAGTGCAGCCAGCAACCAGGTGGCGTGCGCATCCGGCGTGAACAGTCGCACCACGGGCAATGGGTCGAAGATCCTGCCAGCGGCGCGTGCTGCACCGTTGGCGAGCAGCTGCGCATGCTGGTCGGCGGTGGCGAGTGGCTGGGTCATGGTCAGGAACCCCACGAAGCCGAGAATGCACGAACCCGCATTTCCGCGAAAGCGTGGAACCACCGAACCGGATGTGCGCATTCGTGCGCAAACACGGAAGCGCAAGCCATCGAATCCGCACATGCACGGAAACGGAGAAGCGGAATTGCGTAAGTCAGTGAAGGCACGGATACGGCTTCCCGGTTCTGTCGAAATCCGCAGGTGCGGTTTTCCGTAAAAGCACGGAAGCAGGCAAAACCGCAGTCGATGAGTTAAAGATAACGTGGTTTTAATTGTCTCGAAACGGGACGCTGCTGTCTATGCAGAAGCGTCCCGTTCAACCTGGCCGACCAGCCGGCGTTACCACTTTCGATGCCGAGTTGGCGCAGGCCTTCGGCGCGGCGGTGCGCGCGCTGCGGGCGGAACGCGGCATTGCACAGGAGTCACTGGCGAATCTAGCCGGCATCGAGCGTTCCCACGTGGGCAAGGTCGAGCGAGGCGAGCATATGCCCACGCTGGCGATCATCTTCAAGATCGCCAACGCGCTCGGATGTAGTACCGCCGTGTTGATGACCGAAACCGAGAGCCAGCTCGCGGCGGCCAGGTCGTAGCGGTTGTCGTGCTGCAATGAGCAGCACAAGGCCCCGCCGCAACGGGCGGGGCGTTTGGGCGGCCGTCAGGCTGCCTGGGGTTTGCTGCGCGACCAGATCAGGTTGTGCGTGCCGTCCTCTTCCTCGATCAGGCGGGCATAGATCGTCGCCGGGAATGTGGGGTCGTCGAGGGTCACGGATACGTAGGGCCGTTCGGCCTTGCTGACTTTCTTCCACGCCGCGCCGATGTCGTAGCCGCCTGCCGCCTGGACGCGGAAGTCGGGGGCGTTCTCGCTTTCCTTTTCGTTGGGGATGAGCTTGACCTTGACGTTGAGCGTCAGGGTGCGGATCGTGCCGGTGAAACCGTCTTTGTCTGCGGTGAAGGTGCCGATGGTGGCCATGATGTTTTCTCCTTGCGGGTTAACCAAGGTCGCGCCCATCGCGTCCTTGTTGTGATCCGTCAGGCGGGGGACGGGCGGGCTGCATCGCTTGCGGCCGAAACGCAGTGAAGGACCGGAAGGCGCAAAGAATTTGTCCCGCGAGGAATGCGCCGAACATAGTGGCAGCGCAGGGGAAATTGTTTGCGCCGGACGGTTGCGGCCATGAAGCCCGAGGCGCAGCCGAGCCCCCGCCAGGATTCACGACAAGCCAAGGACGCATGGGCCGATCGCACCGCAAGGAGACGGGGCGGTCTCGGCATATCCGCTGGGGCGGCTTCATCGGCTTGCCCCGTGATGCGGGCAAGGTTCATCACCCCAACGGTGAGCGCAAACGCCCCTGCCGCATCCTGTGGCGGAATGCTTGAGGGGTGGTGTGGAAGCTCCATGGCGAGGCTGGGCTGCGTGTCCGTGAACCGTCTCGTGTGACGTTGCGAAGACGAACCGGCAGCGTCGAGGACGGCACGTATTCGCGCAACCTGCCGCAGCAAGCCAAGGCGTATCTGCTACGCCCTCCCCATTGCCGGCGGGGCGCTGATCTGGCCGATCCGGCGCAAGCCGGTTCGGCACTCTCACAGGGGCGCCAAGCTGCGCGCGGCGGGGATGGGCCTTGCGCCGATCCCCTGGAGGCAAGCGAAGCGCGCAGTGCCACAGGCGCGAAGGTGCGTGAGGGATTGAAGCCGAATGGCCGTGACGGCAAAGGCGGCACGGTGCGCGGCCGAAAGCCCGGCGGCGCACCGCGCCGACACGCCCAGGCCGTTCCAGACTTCCAAGGATGAATAGAGAAAACGCGCTTGCTGGAACCAGCACAGCCCAAGCATCGAGCCATGCAGGCGATGGGTCACGAACTGTTGGATGATTCCGCGCACTGCGCGCGCTTGCATTTGCCGGGCTGGATGCTCGGCTGCCTCAACGTCGCCACCTGAGCCGTCGCACTGACGGCGACGTTCTGATTTTGCTGTTGGCCTTCGAGACCGGGCGCGGCCACTGCAGCGCCCGGATTTTTGCGTCCACCGCGCCAAGGGCAGAACGGCCTGGGCGCGGTGCTGATCGCGGTCATTCCTTTGTCTCGATGAGCCACCACACGGCACTGGGCAAGGTGCGGCCAGTGATGGGGTGAATGTCGGTGAGGTCGGCGCGGGCCGTCCAGCCCGAGGGTGGGCGGTAGCCGCGCACGTCGCCATCGCCGTGCCAGCGGCGGGCGCGTACCGTGC
>OFDN01000630.1_pt1 | contig 27276 bp, 35 predicted proteins | sample 1520971 | NCBI WGS metagenome assembly OFDN01 (sample SAMEA94257418, study PRJEB24077) | hot springs metagenome | biome: Aquatic biome; feature: Geographical feature; material: Water | place: India | collected 2012-06-12 | depth 5 m | reverse complement strand
GCTTCCGGACCGGCGTCGGCGTCAAAAAAACGCGTGTTTGAATTAGGATTTCGAGTTGCAACAAGATTGTTGCGTGGAAATGGGATTTTGGGGGTGTGGTCATGGCCAAGCCGGGGCGAAAGCCTGACACAGCCGCCGCAAAAGTGGCGCGGGGCACACTGAAGCCCACGCCCGATGTGCTCGCACAGATCAAGCGGCCCAGTGACGACGTGCCCGTCCAGTTCGAGAGCTTGCCAGAACCTGCGCGCGAGGTCTGGGACAGGGAAATCGAACACTTCATCGCTGGCGGCGCGGGCTTCGTCGATAGCGCCTACATCAATCACACCTGTATGATGATGGCGGACTACGAGCTGCGGTATCGCCTCTATCAGCAGGGCGCCGAAGGCATCGATCCGCCGCCGATCACGCAGGCTGTCGAGCTACGGACGCGGTTCGAGGGGCTGGGCATGGCGGGGGCCAAGTCCCGCGTCGGACGCCCCGGACCTGGCGGCCCGGGAAAGAAGGTCAATGCCTTCGCAGCCAACGGCAACAAGCCCCGGGCTTAGCCATGCGCGCGACTATGCCGGGATCGCGCTGGAGTATGCCAGGGCAGCGGTCGCAGATCGGTATCAGCGCACGCACGGGAAATGGGTCCGGCTGGCGGCGCAGCGCCATCTGGACGATCTGAAGAAGCAGCGACGCAAGGGCTTCGGTTACCGGTTTTCGGAGTGGCACGCGAACGACGTGTGCGACTTCATCGAGAAGCTCCCGCACATCGAGGGCGTCTGGAAGAACCCGAACATCGTTCTGGAACCCTTCCAGATTTTTATCCTTGCCTGTGTCTTCGGGTGGCGGCGCAAGGACAATGGCTATCGGCGGTTCACCGTCGTCTATGAGGAGGTGGCCCGCAAGAACGCGAAGTCCACCAAGACGGCCGGCGTCTCGCTCTACTGTCTGTGCTGCGAAGGGGATGTGGGTCCGCAGGTGCTGACCGCTGCTACCACCTTCGACCAGGCGAAAAAGGTGTTCCACCCTGCCAAGCGGATGGTGGAGAAGACACCGGACCTTCAGGAAGCGTTCGGGATCACGCCCTGGGCAAAGTCGATCACCTGCGCGGACAACGGCGGCTACATGCAGCCGATCCACGCGAAGTCAAAGACACAGGACGGCCACAACCCCAAGCTGGTCACCATGGATGAGCTGCACGCGCATGAGGATCGCGGGCTCTACGACGTGATGCGGTCGAGCCAGGGCCAGCAGATCAATCCGCTGTTCTGGCAGATCACAACGGCGGGCTTCAATGTCGAAGGCATCTGCTACGAGCAGCGCGCCTTCGCGGTGAAGGTGTTGCAGGGCGAGGTCATCGCCGATCACTATTTCGGGATCATCTTCACGCTGGATCGCGGCATCGACTATTCGCCGCCGCGCAAGCACGATGACGATCCTTACGACGAAGCCAACTGGATCAAGGCCAACCCGCTGCTGGGTTCGAATGACAGTCAGGCCTTGTGGATTTACTTGCGCAATCGCGCCACCGAAGCGCAGGCAGGCAGCGAAGGCGACTTCCTGACCAAGAACATGAACCAGTGGATGGGCGCGGCCCAAGCCTGGTTGAACGCGAAGAAGTGGGCTGAGAGGGCCGACCCCGGATTACGGCTGAAACATTTCCGGGGTCTGGACTGCTATCTGGGGCTGGACCTTTCGGCGGTCAGCGACATCACGGCGATGTGCCTTGTGGCCCTCGCTCCGGATGACCGGCTGCTGGTGAAGACGTGGTTCTTTGTTCCTGAGGCGGCGCTCGAACGGACCAGTCAGGCGGATCGCGATAACGTCGAACTGTACAAGAAGTGGCGCGCGGCGCGTAAGCTCTACACCTGCAAGGACGACATGATCGACGTGGAACAGGTGCGCCGCCACGCGGTCCGCATCGCCCGCGCGCTCGGTGTCAAGCGCATGACCGGGGACCAGTGGAACTCGCTCACCTTCGCATCGCAGGTGAACATGGAGCTGCCCGGACAGGACGAACCGGTGGCGCAGATTATGGTGAAGACCGCCGCCAATGTGACCCCGGCCGCCAAGGATATCGAGGCCCGCGTTCACGCGACGAAGAAGGTGATGATCACCCACGACGATAACCCGGTGATGAACTGGATGATCGGCAATGCGGTGGTGGATCGCCGGGTCAATGGTTCGCTGTTGCCGAAGAAACCCAAGGCCATGAGCCGCCAGAAGATCGACGGGGTGGACGCCATGATCAACGCACGCGCTCCAATGATCATTCCAGACGAGGCCAGCGCGCCCGTCGAGCTGGAATACACGGGGCTTTGATGGATCTGCGCGCGAGCCTTGCCCGCTGGCTGGTGGGGGCAGATAGGGCGCAGTCCGGGGTGGGGCAGGGTAGCCCTGCGGCATCGAGCGAGCTCACCGATCCGGACAGCGCGACGTTCTGGGCGTTGTCCGGCACGTCGGGCGGAAGCCGGGTGGCGGTGACCGAACGTACCGCCATGTCGCTGCCCGCCGTGCTCCACGCGCTGGAAATCCTGACCGGCGTCTTCGCCATGACGCCGATGATCTACTATCGGCGCGCGGCGGACGGGAAGGTCCGCGCCGAGACATCGCCGCTGTTCGCCCTGTTCCATGACCGGCCAAATGACGCGCAGTCGATCTTCCTGTTCAAGGAAGTGATCCTCGGCGACATGCTGATGGCGGGGGCCTTCGCCAACTTCGTCCACCGCGACGGGATGTTCCGGCCGAAAGCGCTGTCGCGGCTCGATCCGCGCATGGTGCACCCGGCGAAGTTCTGGGACCGGCAAGACGGGCTCGAACTGTTCTATGACGCGCAGCTTCCCGATGGTTCGTCGGGCCGGTTCACGCGCACCGACATCTGGCACGTTCCGGGCTTCAGCCGCGACGGCTTGCTGGGGGTCAACCGTGTCCGGCTGCTGGACGACATGCTGGGCAGCGCGGTGGCGGCCGGCGAATACGCGCGGCACTTCTGGGAGAACAACGCACAGCCCGCGACGCTGCTGAAGACCAAGGGCAAGGTCAATCCGGAAGACAAGGCGAAGATCAAGTTCGACTGGAAGCGTATGTTCGGCGGCGCGCGGAAGGCGGGTGAAGTGGCTGTGCTCGATCAGGAAATGGACGCCACCACGCTGGGCGCCACCAATCGGGACAGCCAGTTCGTCGAGGTCCGCGCGTTCAACGTGGTGGAGGTGGCCCGTGCCTTCGGCGTGCCGCCGCATCTGCTTTACGAGCTTTCGCGCGCGACGTTCTCGAACATCGAACAGCAGTCGCTGGAATTCATCATGTATTCGATGATGCCGCATTACGAGCGGGTTGCCAGCGCCGCCACACATTACTTCGCCGAGCCGGGTCACTTCTTCGAATTCCTGCCCGATGCGCTGCTGAAGGGCGACGTGAAGACACGCTGGGAAGCCTACAAGGCCGCACGTGAAACCGGGGCAATGAACGCCGACGAAATCCGCCGCCGCGAAAACCTGCAGCCGATCGGCGGGTCTGCGGGCGAAGACTACTGGCGCCCGGCCAACATGGCGGTTTCGGGCCAGGACAACCCCAGCCCCGCCGGGGCCGGACAGGGGAGCTAGCACAATGACCAAACCCAACGGGTCAGGGCACCGCGTCCTCGCGGCGATCCGTTCGCAGCCCTGGGCGATCCTGCCCGAGTACATGGATGCGATCGAGGCGATCGCGAGCCGCGCGGTCGATCACCCTTCGGTGATCGGCGTGGAGGTCGATGGGCACCGCGAACGCATGGCCGAAGCCATTGCCGAGATGGGCGCGCCGTTCCCCGGTGCCCGGTCCGCCGCGATCCGCGACGGGGTGGGCAGCCTGCCGCTGTTCGGCCCGGTGTTCCCGCGCGCCAACATGATGACCGAAATGTCCGGGGCCACGTCGCTGGCCACGCTGGCGGCGGACTTCCGCAAATTGGACGCGAGCCCGGACGTTCGGAACATCCTGATCGTGGCGGACAGCCCCGGCGGGGTAATCACCGATGTGCGCGCTTTCGCAGCGCTGGTGGCCGGGGCGCAGACGCCGGTCACCGTGTTCGCGTCGGGCCTGTGCTGCAGCGCGGCCTATCACATCTGCAGCCAGGCGCGGCAGATCATCGCCGATCCCTTCGCGCTGATCGGATCGATCGGCGTGATGATGGCTGGAGCGGTGCAGGAAGCGCCGGACCAGAACGGGAACCGGACGGTGGCAATCACCAGCTCGAACGCGCCGGACAAGCGCATGGACCTCGCCACCGAGGAGGGGCAGGCCAAGGTCAGGGAAATGATCGACGGGATCGAGGAAGTGTTCCTGTCGGATGTTGCGCGGGGCCGGAAGGTGCCTGTTTCCACCGTGAAGCAGGACTTCGGGCGCGGCGGAACGATGTCTGCACGGCAGGCCAAGCAAGCCGGGATGATCGACCGCGTGGAGGCCGGTGGCCTTGACGCGGTGCTGCGCCAGCTTGCCGGGCCGCGCCGTGGAGCGACGCCAAAGCGAGCGGCTGCGGCACACGAACTGGCGCATATTCGCGCTCAATCCCTCAAGTAAAGGAGTGAAGACTATGCGCATTTCCGCGCTGAAGCAGTCGCTGGCGGCAACCGTGGCCAGCATGGAAGGCATCATCGAAGGTGCCGTCGAGACGGTCACCGCCGATGATGGCAGCGAGAGCACCCAGCCCCGCGATCTGACCGCCGAGGAACAGGCGCAGTTCGACGCGCTGAAGACCAAGGCCACCGGCCTGCAGGCGCAGATCGCCCGCGAAGAACAGGTGCTGGCGCTCAAGGCATCAGCTGCCTCGCCGGTCATCATTCCCGGCACGGGCGCGCCGGGCACGGTGCCCGCTCAGCCCAAGGAAAAGCTCGCTCCCGGTCTGATGGTGGCGCGGATCGCGCAGGCCGTCGCGATCGGCGGCAGCGATCAGCGCGCCGTGGCCCACGCTGCCGAGGGCCTTTACGGTTCGGAGATGGGGCAGATCGTCGCCAACATGGAACAGGCCACCAACACCAAGGGCGGCTTCCTGGTCAATGTGGACTATTCGGCTGACTTCATCGACATCCTACGCCCGCGCGTGGTGATCCGCCGGATGGGTGCCCGCGCAGTGCCGATGCCCGAAGGCAACCTGACCACCCGCCGGAAGACCGCCGGTTCCACCGCCAGCTACGTCGGCGAGCGGGTCCCGGCGCCGAAGACCGAAGCGACGGTCGGGCAGATCACCATGTCGGCCAAGCGCCTGACCGCGCTGGTTCCGATCACCAATCAGCTCATTCGCCGCGCGTCGCTGAATGTGCAGATGATGATCCGTGACGATCTGATCGAGGGCGTTTCGGTGCGCGAGGACCAGCAGTTCTTGCGCGGCGTAGGTTCGAGCACCGCGCCCACCGGTCTTCGCAACCTGATCGCGGCGGGCAACGTGATCGCGGCCAACGCCACGGTCAACCTGGTCAACGTCACCAACGACCTCGGCAAGCTGCGGCTCGCGGTGCTGAATGCCAACATCCCGATGACGCAGTGCGGCTACATCATGAGCCCGCGTTCGCTGCTGTTCCTCGAAAACCTGCGCGACGCCAACGGCAACAAGGCCTTCCCGGAGGTCGCCGAAGGGCGTCTGGGCATTTACCCGATCGGCGTCACCACCTCGGTTCCGGACAACCTTGGCGCGGGCACCAACCAGTCCGAAATCTACTTCGGCGATTTCGCCCAGTTCATGATCGGCGACACCGAGCAGGTGGCGATCGCGGCTTCGGATGTGGCGGCATACGACGATGGCGGCACGATCCGGGCGGCGTTCAGCAACGACGAAACCGTGGTGCGCGTCATTGCCGAGCACGACACACAGGTCCGCTACGACACCGCCTTCGCGGTGCTGACCGGCGTCACCTGGGCGATGTAACCCGCCTGCTGGCGGGGCGGGCCTGACGGTCCGTCCCGCTGGTGACCCTCCATTCCACCAAGGGGAAGTCCCATGAAGACCGTGAAGTTCCTGATGTCCTACACTCTGGGCGCACTCTACAACGAAGGCGAGATCGCCGGGTTCGATGAAGCGATTGCCGCAGACCTGATCGAACGCGGGATCGCCGAGGAACACAAGCCCGCCAAGGGCGCCGCCAAGGACGCAAACGGCGGCGCCGCGAGCTAAGTCCCGCGCGATCAGCTCCCGCCAGCGCCCGCCGGTCAAACCGTCCCTGACCGGCGGGCGCACCTTTTCTCATGAATGCCAGCGGCGACCTTCGCCATGAGAGGTTCACCATGAGACAGGGAACCATCGTCACGGTCCGCCCCGAGGGGCACCCGCTGTCTCTGGCTGACGCTAAGCGCCAGCTTCGCATCGAGGCAGAAGACACCGATCAGGACGATCACATCACCAGCCTGTGCGCCGCTGCACACCGGCACATCGAACGCGATCTGGGCTATCCGATCCTGCGCCAGACGCGCGAGACGCACCTTTCCTCCTTCCCCGGCGGGCCGATCTGGCTGGGCGGGGGAGACAGCCTGACCGTGCTGGAGCTGCGCTACACCGATGCGGCGGGCACGGCGAAGGTGCTTGCCAACAATGCCTATGCCGTGGACGCCGTGTCGCAGATCGCGAAGGTCTATCCCGCGCCCGCGAAGCCATGGCCTGCCACAGCGGCAGTGCCCGGCGCGGTGGTGGTGGAATGGCAGGCAGGCTGGTCCACGCCCGCCGATGTGCCGGACGATCTGCTTCATGCCATGAAGCTGCTGGTGGGCCACTGGGATCAGAACCGCGAAGCGGTGGTAGTGGGCTCGATCAACAGCGATCTGCGCCTGGCGCTGGACGATCTGTTGTCCCCGTTCCGCCTGCCCTTCATCGCGTGAGAGGACACGATGCGGCTGGGCACGATGAACAGGCGGGTGACAATCCGCCAGCCTACCGCGCCGACGCGCAACGCGATGAACGAACCGGTGACCGGGTGGGCCACGCTCGGCACCTTCTGGGCGCAGCAAGACGAACGCCAGTCAAGAGCCACCGAGAGCACCCAGGCCGGGCAGACCCGCGCGCAGCTCACCCGCGTGTGGGACCTGCGCTGGACGGAGCGCACCGCGCAGATCGGTCTGAAGGACCGGGCGGTGTGCGAGGGCGTCGAATACGAGATCGAGGCGGTCACCGAAGTGGGCCGCCGCGCTGGCATCAGGATCACCGCCACCGGGCCGGTGCCCCTCTGAAACGAAAGGAACCACAATGCAGGTCAAAACCATCCTCGGCCATGGCAACCCGGCTGGTCCCGTCTTCTGGAAAGAGCCGGGCGAAGTCTATGAGCTCGGCGAAGTCGAAGCGGCCGGCCTGATCGCCAGCGGCATCGTCGCTCCGGTCGAAATGGACGCGGACCCCGCGACTGACGCCGAGGCGGCCACGGCCGAAAAGCCGCGTCGTGGCGCGCCGCAGCGTCAGGATTGAAGGCCTGCGCGAGCTGGAAGCCGCGCTCGCCGATCTGCCCAAGGCGACCGGCAAAAACGTCTTGCGCCGGGTGCTGAAGAAGGCTGCCGCGCCGGTCGCCAGTGACGCGCAGGCCAATGCGCCAACCTTCGTGGGCTTGCTGTCGCGCAACGTGGCTGCGTCGTCCCGGCTGACCAAGCGTCAGGCCGGGATCGCCCGCAAGGAAGGCAAGTCATCGGCAGAAATCCACGTCGGGGTCACCGATCCGGCGGGGGTCCAGAACGAATTCGGGAACGTTCAACAGCAAGCGCAGCCGTTCCTGCGCCCGGCGTGGGACGCCAACAAGGATCAGGCGCTGCGCACGATCGCCGATGATCTGGGAAATGAAATCGCCAAGGCCGCCGCGCGGGTGGCGCGCAAGACGGCGCGGCTGGCGGCGAAGGGCAAGTAGTCGGAGCCGAGGCCATGGAAGAAGCCCTGACCGCCCGGCTGCTGGCCAGCGCGCCGCTGACAGCGATCGTGTCCACCCGGATCAACTGGGGGCGCCGGGTGCAGGGCGAGCCGCTGCCCGGCCTCACGATGATGAACGTGTCTCCCGGGCGCAGCTACACCTACCGGGGACCGGCTGGCCTTTCCGGGCCGCGCGTCCAGTTCGATGGCTACGCGCTCGATTTCCTGACCGCCAAGGCCATCGGGCGGGCGCTGGTAACCACGCTCGAAACACCGCTGACGGTTGGCGACATCGCCTTCAGCGCAGCCTTCCTTGCCGCCGAGCGCGGCCCCGAAGTCCAGGACTTGGGCGGCGGGGCCCGCGTGTTCGCGGTCAGCCTGGATTTCTTCATCTGGTTTTCACCCGCCGCGTGATCCGCCCGCGCGCCGGTTTTCAAAGGAGAATGGACTATGGCCGGAGAAAGCATTGGCTGGGGCGCGCAAGTGTCCATGTTCAACGATGTCGCCACCCCGGTTCTCACCGAGCTGGCGAACGTCTTCAACATGACCCTGCCCAACCCGCAGGTGGATGACGTGGATGTCACCCACTACAAGAGCGCCAACCGTCAGCGCGAGTACATCGCGGGCCTGATCGACAACGGCGAACTGCAGATCGAGATGAACTACGTGGCGGGCAGCGCCACCGATCTGCTGATTTCGGCGGCGCGCGCGGCAGGCACGGTCCGGAACATGGAAATCGTGATCCCGACCAGCGTGGGCGTGTCGAAGAAGTGGAAGTTCACCTTCCCGGTCTACGTCAAGAGCTACGAGCGCGCGATCCCGCTTGATGACAAGCTTACCGCTGTGATGACCGTCAAGGTCGCTGGCGCGGTCACCGAAGCGGCGGGCAGCTGATCATGGCCGAAAACGGAACAGTCCGCTTCGAAGCCGGTGGCGCGGCCTACGCGCTGCGCTTCGACATCAACGCTTTCTGCCGGATCGAAGCCGAACTGGGGATCGAGAGCGTCGCCGAGTTCCAGGCGGTGCTCAAGGAAAAGCTGTCCTTCACCAAGCTGCGCAAGCTGTTCGCGTGCGGGCTGTCCCCGGCCGCCACCGATGAAGAGGCGGGCACGATCATGTCGGAACTGGGGATCGATCGCGCCAGCGAAATGCTGACCCAGTGCATCCAGGCGTCCTTCCCCAGCGGGGAGGGAAAGGCGGGAAACGCGGGGGCGGCGAAGGCGAAGGGCCAGAGCCACTAGGCTGGAACTGGCTGGAGCTGCTGGAACAGTGGTGCGCCGGGGGCCTCGCCCCCGACGCATTCTGGACCCAGACCCCGCGCACGCTCGACGCGGTGCTGTCCGGCCTCGCCGAAGCTCGGATGCAGCAATACGAGCTGGCGATGTTCACCGCCTGGCGCACGGCGGCGTTCCTGCGCGGCGGCAAGCTGCCATCGCGGGCGCCGAACATTCGCAAACCCGCGCCCACGGCCAGCCCCGAGCGCCCGCAATCCGGCGTCGAAGTCCTGTCGATCATGCGCCAGCTCATGGCGATGACGAACGGACCGGCATCGGCCGAGGGGACGGACGGCGCCGAGCCCCAACAAGACACGGAGTAGATCATGAGCGGATCTGTTGTCGGCGCGCTGCGCGTCACCCTCGGCATCGATACGGCCGCGTTCGAGGAAGGCCTCGGCATCGCCCAGAAGCGGCTGGCGGCAGCGAGCAAGAGCCTGCAGAAGGTCGGCGACAGCATGGCCGATCTTGGCAGCAAGCTGTCCGTGGCGGTCACCGCGCCGCTGCTGGCGGCGGGCGCGGCGGCGGTGAAGGGCGCGCAGGCGCAGGCGCAGGCGATGGCGCAGGTCAACGCCGCGCTCGAAAGCATGGGGCCGGTGGCCGGGCGGACGGCGGAACAGCTGCTCAAGGCCTCCGATGCGCTCGAACTGAACAGCCTGTTCGACGGCGACGAAATCCTGAAGAAGGTGACGGCCAACCTGCTGACCTTCGGCAACGTCGCCGGGGAACAGTTCGACCGCGCGCAGCAAGCGGCGGTGGACCTCGCCACCCGCATGGACACCGATCTGCAATCGGCCACCATCCTGATCGGGAAGGCGCTGAATGATCCCATCAAGGGAATGACGGCCCTGTCGAAAGCAGGCATCCAGTTCTCCGCCGATCAGAAAGCCGCAATCGCAGCGATGGTGCAAACCGGCGACATCGCCGGGGCGCAGCGGATCATCCTGCGCGAGCTCGAAAAGCAGTTCAAAGGCGCGGCACAGGCTGCGGCTGAAACTGATCCTTGGCGCAAGGCACAGGTGGCGATCGGTCAGGCGGGTGACGAAATCGGCAACGCCCTGCTTCCCGTTATCCAGGAGGTGGCGGGCTTCATTGATCGTGCTGCTTCTGCCTTCAACAAGCTATCGCCCGAAGCCAAGGGCTTCGCCGTCGCGGCAGCCGCAGTCGCTGCTGTCGTCGGCCCGGTGGTCGTGGTGCTGGGGTCACTCGTGTCTGCGATCGGTGCGATTGCCCCGGTGTTCGCGCCAGTGCTGACGCTGATCACCGGCGCTTTCGGCGCGGGCGGCGTCTTCGCGGGCGCGTTCAGTAGTGTGAGCGCCTTCAGTTCAATGCTGTCGCTGCTCGCCGGTGCCTTTGCCCCGGTTGTCGCAGCGATCACTCCATTCCTGATCCCTGTTGCCGCTGTCGCCGCTCTTGGTGCGCTGATCTACGCCAACTGGGACAAGATCGCCCCGGTTCTCGAAACCATCGGTGGCATCTTCCAGACGCAGGTGATGCCCAAGGTAACGGAGGCGGCCAATCGGATTGGCAAGGCCCTTTCCGAACTCTGGCAAGGACCGTTTGGCAATGCCTTGCGCGAAGTCGGGGTGGCAATCGGAAAGCTGGGTGAGGTGTTCGGCGAGTTTGCCACAGAGGCGGGCAAGGTCTTCGGCCCGATCATGGCTCGCATCTTCGATGCCTTCATCATCCAGGTCACGTCGATCTTCACCCAGATCGGCCTGTTTATCGAAGGTGTCAGCAAGCTTCTGACCGGCGACTTCGCTGGCGCGTGGGAGGCCGCCAAGCAAATGGTCGCCACGTCCGTGCAAGGCACCATGGATGTCCTCAAAACCCTTGCTCCCGAGGCTGTCAAGGCCGTGTCGGACATGGTGACCGGGGTGAGGCAGTGGGTCGTGGACCGTCTTTCTCCCATCTGGGACACCGTGATCAACAAGATCGAGCTGGTGAAGAAAGGCTTCTTCGACCTCTACGACGCCGTTGTCGGCAATTCCTACGTGCCTGACATGGTTGATGGGATCGGCGTGGAGTTTGCGCGCCTGCAGTCGCTGATGGTCGAACCGGCCAACAAGGCCACCAGCAAGGTCACCGAGGCTACGCGCCAGATGGCAAGCGATGTGTCGGCCCTGCTGGACCGGCTGTTCCCCGAGTTCGCCCGCGCACGCAAGCTGCAGGAAGAGCTGGCGCAGCTGGATCGCGCGGGCCTGAACGATGATCTGCGCCGCCGCGCGCGGCTGCGCCTGATCACCGAGGGGCAGGGCGATGCGCCCGTTTCGGCGGGTCTGCTCAACACCGGCCCGCTGATCGACTTCGATAAACAGCTGGAGGAACTGCAGGCTGGCCTTGCGAAGACCGCTAACGGCGCCAAGGTCCAGACGGTCCAGATCGCCGAGAGCTTCCGCGACATGGCCGACAAGTCGATCCAGGCGCTGGACCGGATGGTGAGCGCGATCAAGGGCGGCGACTTCCTCGATATCCTCGGCAGCGTCATCAACCTTGGCCTGCAGCTCGGCAGCATGGGCGTGTTCGGGAAGAAGGTGCAGACCAGCATCAACGCGCCGCAGCTCCCCGGCTTTGCCACCGGGGGCAGCTTCACCGTGGGCGGCCGGCCGGGGCGGGACGCCAACGTCGTCGCGTTCCGCGCGACGCGCGGCGAGCACGTCCAGATTTCCACCAGCGAGGCGGCGGCGATCAACCGCGCCGGGGCCTTCCCGGTGCCCGGCGCGCCGATGAACATCACCGTCACGCCTTCGCCTTACTTCGATGTCGCCGTCGATGGCCGCATCGTCCAGGCCGCGCCGTCCGTCGCCGGGGCCGGAGCCGCGCTGGCGCAGAGCCAGATGGAACAGAAGGCACGCCGGAGGTTCCGCTGATGGCCGCGCTCGATCTGCCCAGCTTCGCTGTCCCGAAGGGGATGGCCTGGAGCTTCATCGACCCCGGCGTGATCCAGTCCACCGTCCAGGCCGATGACTACATTCCGCGCAAGGGCGGGCGGTTCCGGGTGACCTTCGAATTCGGCCCCTATCCGGCTGAACAGGGCCGGGTGATGGTGGCCCGGCTGATCGCGGGCAAGCAATCCGGCATCCGCGTGCCCGTGCCGCTGCTCCATTCGCAGGGCACGCCGGGCGCGCCGCTGCTGAACGGGGCGGTGGCGACTGGCCGGGCCATCCAGATCGACGGGCTCACCCCCGGCTACCAGTGCCGCGAAGGGTTCTGGCTGTCGCTGGTCAAGGATGGCCAGCACTACCTTCACAGCGTCGGGGTGGGCGGCACGGCCAATGGCAGCGGTCAGCTCGGCATCGAGCTGAACGAGATGCTGCGCACGGATTTTCCCGACAACACCACGGTCAACCTTGCGGAACCGATGGTCGAAGGTCTGGTCGAGGGCGACGAATGGGGCTGGAGCGTGGCGGTTGACCGGCTCTACCCGATCGAGGTGACGCTCAAGGAGCGCGCCTGATGGACGGTGTGACCAAGCTGCTCCGGATCGATCTGCCGTCCGGCCCGGTGTTCCTCAACGATGGCGGGGTGACCGATTACGGGGGCAACCGCTACCGCGCCTCGCACCCGGTGATCGGCGCGGTGCAGCAATGGGGCTCCACCGAGTTCGGGTTCGGCAACACGCTGCCCGAATGGGAATTCGTGCTCGCCCCGCCGAGCAACGCGGCGCTTGGCCCGCTCCAGACCGGAGCCTTCGCGCGCAGCGCGGTGCGTTACTGGATCGCCGACTTCGATGCCCGCACCGGAGCGGTGATCGGCACGCCTTCGCTGGAGTTCGCCGGCCGTCTCGACCGGCTGCGCCAGACCTTCGCGGCGCGGCAGCTCAGCATCGTCGTCTCCTGCGTCCCCGAGACCGAAGCGCTGCTGTTCTCCGATGACGGCAACGGCCTTTCGCCCGAGTTCCACAAGAGCGTCTATCCCGGCGAGACGGGCCACGATCAGGCAACCGGGCTGGTCCTGCCCGTCACCTGGGGCGTGGAAGGCGGCGGCCGCGCCTATGGCGGCGGCAGTGGCGGCGGAGGCGTCTCCGGTGGTGGCGGCTCCAACCCCAATGATGTGCAGGCGTTCTGATGCGTGAAATACAGCGCCGCGTCGCGGCGACACAGGCGACGCAGGCCCGGTTCCAGGGCCGGGTGTTCGACTGGTCGAAGCAGGCGACGTGCCTTCACCTGGTCCGGTTCCATGCTGCCCGGATGGGCCATCAGCTTCCCGTCGTGCCGCGCTTTCGCTCTGCGCTCGGCGCGATGAAGGCGCTGCAGGCGCAAGGGGTTGAAACCCTGCCCGAGCTGATGGACCTGCACTTCCCGCGCATCGCGCCGGCCAAGATGCTGGTGGGCGATGTTGCGGCGTTCCCCGGCGCCGATGGCGGGTTCGACGGCCTGATGATTTACGGCCAGCTCCGGGCCTGTCTCGGCTGGCATCAGGACGCGGCGGAGTGCCAGGTGGCGCGTCTCACCGATGAAGGCTACCGCCTCTGCACCGGGGCGTGGCGGCTGTGAGCAAGGTCCTTCGCGCCGTCGCCACCATCGCGGGTGCGGTGGCGCTGGTCGCCACCGGGCTGGGCGCGGTGGGCGTGGCGATCAAGGGGGTAGCCACGGCCGCATCGCTCACGAAGGTCGGTGCGATCGCCGGAGCGGTCGCCGGAGTCGCATCCACCGGTGCGCAGCTCACCGCGCCCAAGCCGATCGCGCGCGGATCGCCCGCGCAGGTGGTGATCGCAGTCGAACCGCCAAGGCCCTACATCGTCGGCCAGGTGATGACCGGCGGCGTGATGCGTCACGATGTCGGCTATGGTGCGACCCGCAAAAAGGTGCCCAACCCCTACCGCTGGCAGGTGCGCGTCCTGTCGGCGGGCGGCGGCATCCAGGGCATCGCGGGCGAGTTCTTCGACTATGCGCCGATCGACAACGGCTATTTCGGCGGGTTCTTCAACTCGGTGCAGAACCTCGGCCAGCGCCCGCAGGCCGCCGCGCTCGTGCCGCCCTATGGCCCTGCGCCGGGGTGGGGTGCTTCCAGCAAAATCTCCGGCTCTGCCCACGTCGGCCTGAACTTCCTGTTCGACAAGGACGGCAAGCGCTTTGCCTCGGGCCTGCCGATCTACACCGCGCTCTGCGATGGTGAGAAGGCCTACGATCCGAGGCAAGACAGCACCTTCCCGGGGGGATCGGGACCGTGCCGCCTCGGGGTCGAGAGCACCTACGTCTACAGCGGCGGCAATCCGGCGATCGAGGCCGCGATGTATGCCTATGGCCGGTTCGAGAACGGCAAGCGCATCTTCGGGCTCGGCCAGCCCGCCGACACGATCGACTGGCCCGCCGTGGTGGACTGGGCCAACGACTGCGACGCGAACGGCTGGCGCGCCAATATCATCCTGCAGGAGGGCGGAACCGACGCGAACCTTCGCGAACAGCGGGTCCGCAACCTTGATGACCTGTGCGCGGCTGGCGGCGGGCGCTGGTATCAGGCGGGGGGTCTGCTGTCGTTCGACTGGCACCGCCCGCGCGTGTCGCTCGCCACCCTGACCGACGCGGACATCCTTGAGGCGGGCGGCGGAACGGATGCCGTCCCGACCGTGCGCGATCGGATGAACGGGGTGCGCCCGCAATACGTCAGCCCGCAGCACAACTGGCAGATGATCACCGCTGCGGAGATCATCGGCAGCACCTACCGTGCCGAAGACGGTCAGCCGCTGACACAGGTCTACCCGCTGAACGGCGTGACGAACGTCGAGCAGGCTGGCGAGCTGGCCTCCTACGCCCTCGTGGACAGCCGCGAGCTGGGGCCGATGGATGTCCAGGCCACGGCCAAGTGGCGCTTCTACCGCCCCGGCGATTGCATCCAGATCGACAGCAGCCTGATCGCCTACCAGGGGCAGGCCGTCATCAACCAGCGGAGCCTTGACCCCGAAACCTTCGCGGTGGCGCTGTCGCTCAAGTCCGAGACGCCGGGCAAGCACGACTTTGCGCTGGGGAAGGTCGCAACCCCGCCGCCGACGCCGATCCTCGCCCAGACCCCGCAGGAGCGGGACATCCTTGCGGCAGCGAACATCACGCCGCGCGCGATCGATGTCGAATATGAAGACGGTACGCCCGTCGAGGAGCTGAAGCCTGCCGAGGATGGCGCAACAAGGGGTGCGCCGATCGGCACAGAGGTGGCGGGGCTGCCGGCCGAAGTTCTGGTCGAGCAGGCGGGGCAAGCGGCGAGCGAGGCGTCAGCGGCGACTATCGCGGTCGCCGAGGCCCAGCAGGACATCGCGGACCTCTTCGCAACCTACGGCAGTACCGCGAGCGCGGCGCAGAGCGCGGCCGCCGCAGCCGCGTCCCAGAGCGCGGCCGCAGCGGCGGCATCCACCGCCGCCACCGCCAGCTCCGTGGCACAGTCGGCCCGGGACAATGCACAGACGGCCAGCGATCAGGCACAGGCTGCGCGGGATCAGGCGCAGTCTGCACAGGCTGCCGCCGACAGTGCGAGGGCTGCGGCGCAAACGGCGCAGGCGGCAGCGACCGCAGCCGCCACTAATTCCGCTGCTCAGGCCAACGCCGCGAATACCAGCGCCACGAACGCGGCCTCTTCGGCAACTGCTGCCGCATCGTCCGCGAGTGCGGCCAGCGCGAGCGCGAGCGTAGCCACCAGCCAGGCCGCGCAGGCCGGGGTCTACGCCTCGCAGGCTGCGACCAGCGCCAGCGACGCGGCAGGCTACTCGTCTTCGGCGTTTAGTAGCAGTCAGGTCGCTGCTGGCGCTCGTGATGCTGCGGCGGCCTCCGCAGCTGCGAGTGCTACCTCGGCTTCGAGTGCCGCTGTGAGTCAGAGCGTTGCGAGTCAAAGCGCCAGCGCCGCTCAGACCAGCGCCACCAATGCTTCGACCAGTGCTGGGCAGGCCGCAACCAGTGCCGTTAATGCCAGCACCAGCGCCACCAACGCCTCTGGATCGGCCAGTGCGGCGGCCAGCTCGGCGTCTGTCGCAGCAAGCGCCCGAGATGGCGCGACGCAGGCGCTACAAGTCACGTTCCCGCAGTATCTCTCGCCTGAGACGCAGGCGGCTTACCAGATGGATGGGGCGCAGGCGAACCTATATGGGCCGAGCAACGATTGGCCTGTTCCTTACATCAGCTACACGCCACCGAACACAAGTGCGTCCCCGGCTACCTACTTCAAGAAGGGCATAGCCGCGATCCCCGGCAAGCGGTATCGCATTACGTGCTGGCTCTACACATCGGCAACAAACAACCCGTACTTCTCGGTTTGGCTCGGGGGATCGACCAACGCGGACAGTTGGAGCGTACCCGGACAGCACGGACCCTTCGCGGGCACCGACTATGCCTTCGTTCCGGGTTGTGTGCAGGCCACCAACGCGGCCCTGCTACAGAACCAGTTCGTCAAAGTCGGGATGGCATTCACCATCCCTGCTAGTCCGCCTTGGAGTTACTGGCGGCCCATCTTTCAGGTGTTGGGTAACGCCGACGGCTCGCAACTTCTTACTCCCGGCAACACGCATATCAGTGGGATCACGGTCGAGGACATCACCTCCGAGGCCCTTAGCCAAGGTTTCGCCGCCGCAGCTGCTAGTTCCGCTTCCAATGCCGCCGCCTCACAGACCGCAGCAGGCAACAGCGCCAGCGCTGCGCAGACTTCTGCGACCAATGCTGCGACCAGCGCGGGAGCGGCGGGCACGCACGCGAGCAACGCGGGCACGTCGGCTTCGCAAGCGGCGACCAGTGCGAGCAACGCGGCAGGGTCAGCCTCGACCGCCAGCACACAAGCAGGCAATGCCGCACAGTCTGCGATCAATGCCGCTAACAGCGCATCTTCGGCGGCAGGATCGGCATCGACAGCCGCTTCGCAGGCGAGCCTAGCTGGCCAGAGCGCCAGCGCCGCGCAGGCTTCTCAAGTTGCCGCAAACTCGGCGTATGAGGCGTCTCGCGACGCCGCCGCACAGGCACTCCCATTCAGCTTTACTCCAAGCGAGCGTCAGTTCTGGATTTGGGACGAAGCCACCAACCCCGGGACGGCGAACACTGGGCAGTATGACGCATCTTGGTTCGGTGACGCGAACTACCCTGTGTTTGCCACTAAACCCAATCAGCAATTAGTGCTCGCTTCGAGGGGCAGTTTCGTACCGGTTCCGGGGCGCGTCTATCGGACGTCCGTAGAAATCGCTCGAGTACAGAACTCTACGAATGGAAGGCCCTCACAACTTTACTACGGCTTGTTCCGCGAGGACAGCAACGGCACATGGCAGGGTGCTACATCTTACACGGATGGCCTGTCTCTACCGCTAAATACATGGCAGACGCTCAATTCTGATTGGGTGGCTGACGGCAACCTCTGGTGGGCAAGGCCGCGTCTTCACTGGAACTGGGATGGTGGTAACGGCAGCGCGCCGTCTGACGCCATCTACCATGTCCGCCGCTTGCAGGTCACAGACATCACCGAGACGCTCGCCGCCGCTTCCTCGGCAAGTGCAGCGGCAACCAGCGCATCGCAAGCCGCCACCAGCGCGAACAGTGCGGGATCGTCCGCCACAAGCGCATCGAACTCTGCCAACAGCGCCAGCACCTCGGCTGGCACTGCCAGTTCCAGTGCGAGCGCCGCATCCGGCTCGGCAGCAAACGCCGCATCGAGCGCGAGCAATGCTGCGTCGAACGCCGCCAGTTCGCAGACCTTCGCCAACCAAAGCGCCAGCTTCCGCGATCAAGCACAGAGCCACGCCAGCAACGCCGCCGCCAGTGCATCCGCAGCCTCCGCCAGTGAGAGCAGCGCAGCCACCTCGGCTGCGCTCTCCGCCCAGTTCCAAGGTGCTTCCAACCTCCTGACCAACACCGATTTCGCTAATGGGGCGGAGGGCTGGAACGCCGGGTCCACTAACGGCGGCAACGTAAACTGGGCTCGCAACGTCGCAGGGGACGACTGGCGACCTGCTCCCGAAAACCAGCTCGGCCTGTTGCAGACCGGGCGCGTGGGCGTGAATGACGTCACAGGTTTCTGGTTCCAGCGCGTCCGGGCCAGCCCGGGTGACGTCTACCAAGTGTCGGCATGGATTGCCGCGCACCGCTGCAACGTGACCGTCACCGGAGCCTTCCAAGACGAAAACTTCAACTGGATCGCGTCCTTCGGGACGGGTCAGGTTCGTGCTAACGGCGGCCAAATCCTAGGTAATTGGTCGAGGTTCGGGGCTACGTCTAACCCAGCTCCTGCTGGGACACGCTGGGTCGTGTTTCACTTCTTCAAGTTAGACACCGATCCGGGAGGTGCGGACAGTTACGCTTGGATGCTGCGCCCTCAACTGAGCGCAGCCCGAGTAGGACAGACCCTTCTGAACCACTACACGCCGGGTAGCGGGCAGGCCACGGCGGCGGCTCTCAGTTCCCGTGTCACTGGTGAGGAGAGCGCCCGCGCCAGTGCTGACGCGGCACTCGCTAGCCAGCAGTCGGCGCTGCAAGCCACGGTGAACAACCAAGGGGCCTTGATCACTCAGCAAGGCTCGGCCATCGCCACAATACAGTCGCAGGCAGCGACCTTCGAGCAGCGGCTCTTGGCTGGCCAACCGAACCTCGTGCCCAACAGCACGTTCGAGGACGGGCTGACCAAGTGGTTCACAGCTCCTGGCGTGTTCACAGGTGTCAGCGGCTCTTGGGGACCCGTCGCAGCTAAGGTGAACTTCACCGGGGCTGGCGAGTTCGTGATGTTGGAGACGCACAACATCCCGATCTTCGGCGGGGGCACCTACGTAGTATCGGGCGACATGGCACTGTTTGCCAGCACGTCATCCGCCTACAGCTACATCGACGTGATCTACTTGGCGTCCGATGGCGTCACGATCGTCGGCGAGAGCGATCAGGTGCCGATGGCAGCCACCCAAGACTTCTCGAACAGCGCGAGTAAGCGTCTCACCCACGCTGTGGTGTCCGTGGCCCCCGGCAACGCGCAAAACGCGCGAGTTCGCATGATAGTGAACCCCAACGGAGGCACGGTCAATTACGCGGCGCTGCGCCGAGTGAAGTTCGAGATGGGCAACACCATGTCGGCCTACACGCAGGAGGCATCGGTCGCGTATCAGGCGGGTGTCCTCGCCGACCACACCGGCAAGCTGCAAGCCTACCTGCAGCAGGGCGTCAGCGCCGGTGCGGCGGCAGCTTGGATCAGGATGATCGCTAGGGACGGGAACGGGAACCCGACCAGTTCCATCGGCATGGAAGCCCAAGAAATCATCATGACCAACGCGGTCGGCAGCACCAAGCGGGTCGCGATGCGGTTGGCCGAAGGCGTAGCGACATTCGGCGGAGATGTGGTGTTCGGGGGGCGCCTGCTGTTTGCCAACGGCCTCGCTCTCCGACTGGCCGTGCAGCCCTGGGTCATCCAAGTGCACGACGGACAGAGCATCACCTACCCGAATGCGGGCTACCTGCCCGCTGCCGCATTCCAAGCCACCGGCCTCTCACCTTTGGGCTCTGGTGAGACCTACAGCCTATATCTGGAGAACCAGACTGCCAGCGGGGCCACGGTGCGGCTCAAGATCAACGTGCCGGGGGTGCCTGCCAACGTCAATCTGACCAGCGACTACGCGGGCGGGATCGAGCGGGAAGTATTCAAGGGAGGCAACCCCGACGCCATCGGCAACAGCTACCGCATGGTCGCCAACTACACGGCGAGCACCGTCGCCGTGCTCGAAGGCGTCAACTACTGGGTCGGCTACTTTTCCATCACCGTTGACATCTACGCCTACGCTGGTGGGGTCTGGGTCAAGATCGACACCTTCTCCACTAGCGAGCAGGTCGAATATTACGATGGTGGGGGCTACCGCGAACTCTCGGGAACCCTCGACATGCAGGTCACGGCACCGTCCGGCGTCACGCACTTCGGGGCCGATGGCACCGGCACCACTGTGGTCAACCAGATCACGTCGCTTTCGTGGACCGCGCCCGGCACGCCCGGCTCTACCCGCTCCGCAACTCCGAATGGTGAGAAATGTCAGTTGAGCCTGAACTACTGACGCGTTGGCAAAAGCGTCCTGCGCCTGTGGCTTGCAGTAAGTGCGGGCACGTGGTTGCTGTCTGCACCGTTGACGACAAGGGCCGGTGCGGCGGTTGTCGTCTCGAAGTCCGGCGTCGGTGGTCTCACCGGGCGGAGACCCGCGTCCAGACCGTGTCATGGGAGGAAGTGCGGGCACTGCGCAACGCCCTGCTTTCCGGAACGGACTGGACCCAGCTCGCCGATGTCCCGCCCGGGACCAGCGCCCGCTTCGCCGGACTGCGGCAGCGCCTTCGTGACCTTACCGATCTGCCCGACTGCATGGCAGCCCTTCGCGAACTTGGCGCGATCGAAGCCGAGATTACGTCCATGACCCAACCTGAAGGAGAATGAGAATGCCAAAACAACCGACCCCCGAAGAGATCGAAGCGATGCGCAAGGTGATCGCCGAGCACGACGCCAAGGTCGCGGAAGAACGCGCGCGCGAGCGCCGCGCGGCGGCGCAGCCTTTCCTCGACATCGTCGAAGGCGACGCGTTTAAGGCGCTCGAAGCCGATCTGCCGAAGCTGGACGAGCTCGCCGAGACCTTCCCGGACATCCGCGTGCATGTGGAGGCGGTCAGCGTCGGCATGTTTGGCCTGCGCCAGCAGGCCAGCGTCCTTGCGGCTCCAACCGTCGTGCCGCTTGCCATGCCGCTGGGCGAGAGCGCGCCTGGCGCTGTGGTGATCGAGCAGCCCTAGGCGCCCGCCCTCCAGCTTCACGAAGGAAGCCGCTATGCATGAACTCAAGGTCCAGTCCTTCAGCGCGGCCATGGCCGGGGCGAGCGCCGTCATGGGCTTTGCCGCGCCATGGCCCCACGTGGTCGCCGGGCTGTTCTTCGCGATCGCGGGCGGGTTTGTCGGAATGGCGGTTTCGCCTTCGACCGAACGGCTCGCCTTGCCCCTCACTGTCGTGGTGGCGGTGGTGATCGGCATCTTTGCCGGGATCGCGCACCCTCACTTCGCGCAGGGCGGGGCGCTGATCGGCTGGATTTCCGTCCTGCCGGTGCAGCTGGTCATGGGGGTGGCCGGGCTGGCTTCGCCTTGGCTCGCCCGCCGCGCGGCGGCCGGCGATTTGTCGCTGCCCTGGAAGGGAGGTGCCAAGTGATGATCTTCCTCACGATCGCAGATCTGCTGCTGGCGTTGGCGCTGTTCTGGCATTCAGCCAACAGCCCTGCGCGCGATCCGGTTCTGCGCGCGATGCTCTACGTCTTCGCCTTTGCGCTGACGTGCTTCGGGGCCGCGCGCTTCCTGATCCTGTTCGCTGATCCCCGCGCCGACTGGGGCAGGATGATCGACCTCGGCCACGGCGCACTGATTGTGTTCGGTGTGCTGTGGGTCGGCCGCGAAACCGGGCGCATGGCCCAGTTCAGAAGGAAACGCTCATGAGTAAAGCCAACAGGGAAGCCCTCCAGACCTTCCTGAATTCACGCGGCGCAGGCCTTGCAGTGGATGGCCTGATCGGCCCAGCCACGCAAAGGGCGATCTGGCAGGTGTTCGCCGGAGCTGCCACGCCCGCCACGCCCGGCGAGATTTCAGCGATTGCCGCGCAGCTCGGCGCTGACAGCGCGCAGGTGCGCGCCGTGGCGGCGGTTGAAAGCGACGGCGGCGGGTTCCTGCCCAGCGGGCATCCGAAAATCCTGTTCGAGCGGCACTGGTTGTTCCGCAGGGTGGGCCGCGCTCTGTCCGCATCCAGCGTGATCGGCGCATACCTCGCCGCCAGAGACCCGGGGGGATACACGCTCGATGCTGACCGCGACGGGATCAACGACAGCTGGGAAAAGCTGATGGAGGCCTGCGCGGTCGATCCGGTCGCTGCCTTCGAAAGCTGTTCGTGGGGCAAGTTCCAGATCATGGGCGGGCACTGGAAAGCTCTGGGCTACCCGGATGTGTTCCGGTTCGCCTTCTCGATGGTCGGCGGCGAGTGGGGCCACTACAAGGCGCTGGCGGCATTCATCCAGGCCAACCGGCTGGCGCCGGCGCTGCGACGGATCGGCCCCGATCCGGCCCAGAACGAAGCCTTCGCGCGCGGATACAACGGGGCCGGGTTCCGCAAACATGACTATCACGTCAAGCTGGCGCGAGCGATGCGGCGCGAGCTGGCCGCCTGACCCTTCGCCTTCCACCAGCCATCACGATCCCCACGCGCCTCGCCGGGCTGGCGGCTGGCGGCGCTCACCCATGGAGAGCATCATGTTGAACTACATCGTCGCCCGGCTAAAGGAGCCGTCCACCTACGCAGGCCTTGCGGGCCTCGCCCTTGTGGTGGGGATTACCGCTGAAGATTGGGCCGCCTATTCGACCATCGCCATCGGGATCGCCAGCGGGCTTGCCATGCTGATGTCCGAGCGCGGCAAACCCGAAAGCGGCCAATAGCCCATGGCCACGAGCTGGCAGCGCATCTTGGGCCTGGGCGGGGCTGCGGCGTTCGTCCTTGCTCTTGTGGCGCTGGTGGTCTGGCAGTTCGGCAACGCCCGCGAAGCCGAAGGCAAGGCCACCGGCGAAGCCAGGGCGGATGCGCGCTGGCAGAAGCTGGTGGACGAACAGGCAGCCACGATCGCCGATCTGCGGGCAGCGAACGAACGCAAGGTGACGGACGCCACCACGCGCTACGTCGCCACCCAGGAGCGGCTGCAGCCGATCATCATCCGATCGTTCGAGGAAGCGAGAGACTATGCGCAAACCCCTGCTGGCGCTGTGCAGTGCCTTGCTGCTGACCGCGTGCGCAGCATCGAAGAAACAGCCACCGCCCTTGGCCTATCGCCCCCCGCCGCCACCGCCGGTGGCAGTGGAGCCCTGCACCCGGACCCCGATCAGGACGAACCCTGACGGAAGCCTGTCCAGCGGTGGGGCGGAATTGGCCTTGCGGGAGCGGGACAGGGATCTGATGATCTGCGACGCGAAGCGCCGCGCGGCGATCGAGGCGTGGCCTGACTAAGGCGATCCTTCAAGGTTGAACCGTCAAGCGGGACTTGACAGTTGGGCGGGCGCTTCGGCGCCCGCCTTTCTCGCGTCTGGGCGTCGCAAGTTCCGGCGATGTTCTTTTACACCCGCCGCCTAAGTCATTGAAACGAAGTCGCACAAAGTCACAGGGTTTTACAGCGAACCCGCAGAAAACCGCCAAACGCAGGGAAATCATAATCCGCGTGTCGGGGGTTCGAGTCCCTCCTCCGCTACCATAAAACCCCAAAAATACGGGCAGTTAGAGCGGCTCTGATTTGTTCCATCAGGAGCCTTTTACACCGGCCATGTAAAAGATGCCCGCTGGGGTGACTGCTCGCGTGGCCACCGGACGGCATGTCCGCGCCGGATCAGCTCGCTTCCCAGATCGATCCCACCCGCCACGCACCGCGCCACCGGACGCCCGAAGCGATCCGTTTTCTGGAAGCCCGCGCGGCGGGGATCGGCGTCCACGAGGGTGCACCGCACCTCGCGCCCCTTGATCAGCTGCGCCAGCGCCGCCGTAGCCTCACGCGCACCGGGCCGCCCGCGTTCGGGCGCATCAATCCGAGCCAGGCGTACCCGGCCACCGGCGTTCGCGGCAGCATCGAGGTTGGCGCAGCGCAGCGTGTCCCCGTCAACGGCTGTCGCAGCAAGGCACAGGAAGGCGAAGACCACGCTCATCCCTCGCGCACCATCCGGTCCACCATGCTGACCACGACGCGGGCTTCATCCACGTAGCGGGCGCGCACCTGCGCCACCCGCTTGGCGGTCCAGCCAATCACGCGGGCGATTTCTTCGTCCGTGAAGCCCTTGACCGCCAGCCACGTGACATAGGTCCCGCGCAGATCGTGCATGGTGCGATCGAACCCGGCGGGCTTGGCCTTCTGGAACACGCTCCCCAGTCCGCTTTCGGTCCACGCCTTGTCCCGGCTGTTGCGCAGCACCGTGCCGGTGCGGTGCGGCTGGGCGTCCAGCAGCGCGCGCAGCTCCGGGAAGATCGGGATCGCCGCCCGCCCGCCGCGCTTCTTCGTGGTCAGGACGATCACCTTGTCCCCCACGTGTTCCCAGTCGAGCCGGATCACATCGCCCAAGCGCAGGCCCGTCATGCTGATCAGCTTCAGCGCCGTCATCAGGTGCGCCGGGCAAACGGGATTGCCGTCCTTGTCGAGCTGCTGGAAGGCCTGCCAGTGTTCCGCTTCCCACACCAGATCGGAGCGATCGGCGGTGTGGATCAGCTTGATCCCGTGGGCGGCATTGATTGCGAGGAAGCCGCGCTCCACCGCCCACGAAAGCAGCGTCTGCAGCATCACCAGCACCTTGTCCGCCGTGCGCGGCTGCGCGCGCCATTCGTCGCGCCACTGAATGATGTCGTTCCTGATCCGGCGATCTTCGAAGGCCCCCAACGGCGCCGGACCGAAGCGGGCTTCCACCCGATCCAGTGACCGTTCGTAATCCCGCCGGGTGGGCGCGCGAAGGTCCTTGAATTCGGGGCTGGCGCGGTATTCGCGGACCAGCCATTCCACCGTGCCGGTAGACTGGGGCGAGCGGCGGGCTTCCATGGCTGCCTGCAGCATCGCCGGGGTGATATCGGGCCTGCGGCCGTCCGCCTGATGGATCAGGGGGCCACCCCTGAAGGCGTAGACGTAGAAGCGGTCCCCGGCCTTAAGCCGCATTCTGACGACGTGCAGCCCGGTCATGATCCTGTTTCTTCCAGTCGTCATAGGCGCTCGCCGTCCCCGCGCTTCCCTGATCGGGGGCAGTGGTGAGCACGCGCACGCCATTGTCAAGAATATCCACACCCGCAACGGGCAGGCCTTCTTCGCGCAGCACCCGGATCGTCAGCTTCACGATGCGTTCGATCTGCTTGTCCGTGGGCAGCCGCATGGTCAGCCTTTGCGCTTCCCGGCGCGGGCGGTGCGCGTTCCGATCTGATCGGCGATCCAGGTGGCGGCGTCTTCCATGTCGGCCATGGAAACGCCTTCAGGCCAATCGCCTTTCCCCTCGCATCCGGCGAGCATCGCGGTGACCGCGCCGTCCATGGCGCGCAGGGCTTTCATTGAGGGCTTCACGGCTCCGTCCCTTCGATTTCTAGGAAGCTCGCCTTTGCTTCGGCCTGCAGATGAAGTTCCACCCGCGCCACATCGCCGTGGCGCCCCTCGTGCCACTTCATAGTCACTTCAGTTGCATCCCAGTGGTATTCCTCGGATCGCATGATCTTTGACGAGGCCCGGCGGAACGTCATGGTCACATCGCCCACACCATGTTGCCGCGCCAGCGCCACTACGGCGCGGGCGAAGGACACGTGATAGTGCTTGATCGGCTGGGGGTTGTCTTCCCTCACGGCAGCCGTGCCCGGACGGCGGCGTCCTTCGCTTCCAGCAGCTTGCGCAGGGCCACGCTGCGTTCGGCGTTGCGGGGCAGGGTTTCCACCAGCCCCAGCGCCAGCGCGCAGAACGGGGCGCTGACCTGAACCAGCATGTCGGGCAGGTGGCGATAGTGGAAGAACTTCAGGATCGGATCAGCTTCAAGCTGCTCGGACGTGAATTCCGCCGGGGCGGGGTGAAGCGGCTTATCCATGGTCAGGTTCCTTGATGAGGCCGAGGCGAGAAGCGCCCCGGCTGTTGGCAGTGAAGGTGATCGTGCCCAACCCGGCGGCTGCCAGCTCGCGCGCGTTGGCAATGGCTTCGTTGGAAAGACAGGCCACCGGCTGGCCCTGATCCTGCCCGGCTGGCACGTCGGCCCACGAGGCGCGGATCAGGGCGGCCTGCGCGTTGGCGGCGTTCGTCATGCGGCAGCCCTCTGGAGCGGATACTGTTCCAGCATGTGGCTGTAGCGATGCCAGGCGCGCAGCCACCCCTGGGTTGCGGCTTCAGGCGGCTTGCAATCGACCCGCACGTCCCTTGCCGCGTCCAGCGCCTCGGGATCGACCGGCAGGGAGGACCAGTAGCCCGGCGCGTGCGGCATCAGCTGGCGCGCTTCGACCAGGCACATCGCCAGGTCCGCCTTTTTGATCGCCGGGGCTTTCAGCGGATCGGACGGGAATGCCCCTCCCGCCACGGCGTGTTCCTCGGCAGACAGCAGACGGGTGGCGATCGCGTCTTCGATCCGCGCTTCGATTTCCCGATAGTCCGGAAGCAGCGCCTTAAGGGGCCGGGTAACATCGCCGATGAAGGCTTCGCTGGCATCGTGAAGCAGCGCCGCTCGCGCGTGTGCCAGGGGCACAAGCCGCGAGACGTGGACGCAGTGTTCAGCCACCGAATAGAAGCGGCTGGATTGCCCGGCAAAGCGGCATACCCGGCCGAGACCATGGGCAATGTCCTGCAAGGTGAAGTCCGACCCCTCGGGATCGAGAATGTCGAACAGCGCGCCCGATGCGAGCATGATGCGGGTGTCTGTTTCAGGCATAGCTGCCCTCCCCTTCAGAGGATGATCCGTAGCCGTAGCCGTAGCCGTCGCCGTAGCCGTAGCCGTCGCCGTAGCCGTAGCCGTCGCCGTAGCCGTAGCCGTAGCCGTCGCCGTAGCCGTCGCCGTAGCCGTCGCCGTAGCCGTAGCCGTCGCCGTAGCCTTTGCCTGTCCCGTCGAGTGTCTGGATCAGTTCGCCCATTTGCTGGGCTCGCAATCGACCAGGCCGATCAGCGCGCGAAGGGGAGATCGAACCGTCCCGACCGGGTCCAGCTTCGTGCTGGCGGTCGGTCCGCCCAGCGCGATCTCGCCCAGTCCCTTGGTCGTCCCCCAACGCCTGATGATGCTGGCGTCGGTCGTCTCGACCCAGTCGCCGTTGATCCTGACCTTGCCGACCAGGACGAAGCCCCGGTCTAGGATCACGATCTTCGGCGCTGGCGCCGTGTCGGTTGTCGTCATGACGTGTCTTTCCTTTCAGCCGCAGGGGTCTGCTCCGGGGATCGGAGCGGCTCGTCCCGCCAGACATCGGCGGGGTTCGAGTTGGGAGGAATCTTCGCCTCGACGCGCTCGGCGAGCTTGCGCGTCATGTTGCCGAGGCCAGCGCAGAAGACCGCGCGGCGGTTGCCGGTGACCTCGGCATTGACGAGCTGCGTGGCGACCATCGAGGCGCAGCGCAGGGTGACGGTGGCGAGGATCTCGGCAAAGGTTGCACCGCGGGCGATTTCCTCGACGACCCAGCGGTCGATGCCCAGCGTGGCGAGCGACAGGCGCGCGAGCCGGCCGCCTTCACCATCGTCGTCGGCCCGGGCCAGAAGTGCGG
>OFDN01000629.1_pt1 | contig 27287 bp, 25 predicted proteins | sample 1520971 | NCBI WGS metagenome assembly OFDN01 (sample SAMEA94257418, study PRJEB24077) | hot springs metagenome | biome: Aquatic biome; feature: Geographical feature; material: Water | place: India | collected 2012-06-12 | depth 5 m | reverse complement strand
CAGCCCGGCCTACTCGCCTCCCCGCCCACCCCGGGGGCAGTGTCCAGATGCGCCCCGGCCGCCCCAAAGCCAAAACGAACTCTGGCGTTCGGCGAAACCGCTGGCACCTTCGCGCCTTCCGTTTAGCACATGTCAGTCTCCCGTTCTCCCGTCGGCCCGATACGCCGGCTGTTGATCTCGCTTGTCCAGTGGTTCGATGCCGACTACGGCGCGGGTGATCTCACCGCGCTGCAGAGCAAGCCGGACCGCGTCGAGTGGATCCGCTGCCTTCCGTTTGTCGTGCTGCATGTCGGCTGCCTCGGGGTGCTGTGGGCCGGCTGGAGCTGGTTCGCGGTGGCCGCGGCGGCGTTCCTCTACTTCGCCCGCATGTTTGCGGTGACCGGGTTCTATCACCGCTATTTTTCCCACCGGACGTTTTCCACGTCCCGCGCCTGGCAGTTCGTGCTCGCCCTGTGGGGTGGCACCTGCGTCCAGCGCGGCGCGCTGTGGTGGGCCTACACGCACCGGCACCATCACCAGCACTCCGACGAGGAGGTGGACAAACACTCGCCCCGCCAGCACGGCTTCCTGTGGGCGCACATCGGCTGGATCACGAGCGCCAAGAATTTCCCGACGGACTACCGGCGGGTGAAGGATCTCGCGAAGTTCCCGGAACTGGTCTTCCTCAACCGCTTTGACGCGCTGGTGCCCGCGCTGTTCGCGGTCGGGCTTTTCGTTCTGGGCAAGGCCCTGGAAACTTGGGCGCCGTCCCTCGGCACGAACGGCTGGCAGATGCTGGTCTGGGGCTTCTTCATCAGCACCACGGCGCTGTTCCACGGCACCTCCTGCATCAACTCCATGGCACATGTCTGGGGCCGGCAGCGCTATGCGACCGGCGACGACAGCCGCAACAGCCTCCTGCTGTCGCTGATCACGCTCGGCGAAGGCTGGCACAACAACCATCACCGCCACATGGGCTGCGTGCGCCAGGGCTTCTACTGGTGGGAACTCGACATCACCTACTACCTCCTCAAGGTCATGTCGTGGACCGGCCTCATCTGGGACCTGCGGCCTGTGCCGGCCGAGGCCTACGATTCGGCGAAGCAGTTGCCGCCATCCCGCTGACGTCAGCCCGATGAACGCTCCGGAGGCCCAATCCCGGATTTGGCTCGTAGCCCACTCGCGGCCGCGCTGCGAAAAAAAGATCGTCGAGTTCTGCGGCCGCGAAGGCATCGAGACCACCCTGCCGCTCTACCGCAGCGTGAAGCGGTATCGCGGCAAGAAGCTGGTGTTCCACAAGGTCCTGTTCCCCGGCTACGTGTTCGTGTGCCTGGAACCGCATCGCAAGCTCACGCTCGCCCAGCACCAGCACGTCGCCAACCTCCTGGAACCGCCCGACCAGGCGGAGTTTTCGGCCCAGCTGGGCAACATCCTGCGCGCGTTGGATTCCGAAGTGGACGTCCGCCTCGCGCCGGAAATCCAGCCGGGCATCCGCGTGCGGCTGAAGACCGGCCCGCTGCGGGGCGTGGAAGGCATTGTCACCGACCGGAACGGCATGCTGGAGGTGCAGCTCCGCCTCGACTTCATCGGCCAGGGCGCCGCCGTGCGCGTAGCCGCCGACGAACTTGAGCCGATCTGATCCCGGGCGCTAACGCTTTGCGCCTTCAAACACCGGACTGGACCCGATACGCTGCTCCGGCTTGCAACGCCTCCTGGTCATCGCCCTCGCCGGCATCGGCGACACGCTCATGGCGACGCCGTTCCTGCGTGAGCTGCGGGAGAACTTCCCGGGCGCCACCGTGGACGCGCTTGTGCTCTGGCCGGGCGCGCGGCAGGTCCTGACCGGCAATCCCCACGTCGGCACCGTCTTCCAGCACAACTTCATCAAGGCCTCCAAGTTTGCCTCGCTGCGCTTCGTGCTGGGCTTGCGGCGGCAGCGCTACGACGCCTCGTTCAATGTGCATCCGCAGGCCCGCACCGAATACCGCCTGATCGCCCGCCTGATCGGCGCCCGGCGGCGCTTCAGCCACCGCTACGACCGCTGGTCGTGGCTCGATGAACGGTGTGTCACCGCCAGCGTGCCGCAGGACTATGCGGTCCACGCCCACGAGAACAACCTGCGGCTGCTGGAGCTCGCCGGCGGCTCCCGCCGGCTTGCGGAGCCACGCTACGAACTCTCGTTTTCCGAGCCCGAACTCAAGTGGGCCGTCCAGTTTTTGCAGGGCCATGGCCTGTTGGGCCAGCGCTGGCTGGGCCTGCACGTCGGCTCAGGCGGCACCAAAAACCTCGCCCTGCGACGCTGGCCGCTGGAGCGGTATCAGGAACTCGCCCAACGCCTGTCCGGCAGCCAGCCCGGGCTGCCCCTGCTGTTCTTCGGCGGACCCGAGGAGGCGGAGGCCCACGCGGTCCTGTTCCAGCAGCTGCGCGGCAGCCGGGTGCATTTCCCGGAGTCGCCCAGCGTCCGCCACGCCGCGGCCCTGCTGGCCCACGCCTACGCCTTCCTCTCCGTGGACACGCTCTTCATGCACCTCGCCGCCGCGGTGCAGGTGCCGCATCAGTTCGTGATCCAGACGCCCACGGTCAATCCGCCGATCCTGCCGCTGCGCACCGGCTGGCACCTGATCCCGAATCCCCGCGTCGGCGACCGCGCACTGGAATTCTACCGCTACGACGGCGGGCCGATCCGCGGCACGGATGCGGAACTGCGCGCGACCATGGCCAGCGTCTCGGCCGAGACGGTCGAGGCCCACCTCCGGCAATTCGCTTTCGCCTGAGGCGGGCAAACCATCCGCGGCCAAAGCAAAACACCCGGCCGAAGCCGGGTGTGCTCAGGGAAATCAGTCAGCTTACTGCCGGGTGCTGCGTTCGGCCATCCAGTGGACGTCCCGCTTGAGGTCCGGCTTGTTGCCGATCGGGATGTTGAGCTGCAGCATCACGCCCTTGCGGATGGGCCGTTTGATTTCTGCGGACTGCCATTTGTGGATCTCCGAGTGGCCGTCGGCGAAGGCGAAGCCCGCCGCGCCGTTGTGATAGGCCGCCGGATAATCCACCAGCTTCTGCATGCCGGTCGAATCACCTTCCCTGAAACCCCGCATGTCCACGACGAAGTAGCCGTCGTTGATCGAATCCTCGCGCTCATCCAGCAGCACGAACGTGTTCGACGGTCCCGGAATCTGGATGTCCGATTCCTTGGAATAGACCTTCCAGCCCGTGCCCGATTCGCTCCAACCGGGACCGCCCACCCAGTTGTTCATCGACATGCTGCGGATGCGCGGCACGTATTTCTTCTGCCGGGTGTCGTAGCCGACGGTTTGATCGGCCGGACAGTGCCAAATCCCGATGGAACCGCCGCAGTAGGGCCAGAGGACGGACCTCCTGGTAAAGCGGTCGTGGTCCCAGTTGTCCGGGTTCCTTTCCGCGGACTTCGCAGCGTCCAGCCAGCTGCCGCCGGTCCAATTCGGCACTTCGCGGCTGCCGGGCGGGGTCCAATTCGCGGCGCCGACCAACCGGTCGTTGAAGTCGCCCGAATACAGCTTCCAGGCGAGCATGAGCTGTTTCGTGTTGTTCATGCAGGCGATGCCCTGGGCCTTGGTCTTGGCCTTGGACAGCGCCGGCAGCAGCATGCCCGCGAGGATCGCGATGATGGCGATCACCACGAGCAGCTCGATGAGGGTAAAGCCACGTCGGGAACGGACATCCCGGGCGCGGCGTGAAGGTAGGAGGGTGCGCATAGGTGGAGACGTGTGGAGACGTTTCAAGGGAACCAAAGTCCCCTTCGGATTTCAAGCCCGCGCTCGGCCGGCCCCGGGCAAAAGGGGAATCATTTCACCACGGCCGAAGATCGTCTTCCGGTTCCCCCAAGGCTGGGCTGAGTCACCGGACCGTCGTGGCTCCTACTTCTTTTCCGCCGCAACGTCCTTGGCCGGAGCGGGATGCTCCTTGAGCCAGGTTTTGGCGTCCTCGTGGCCCCGTTCCGCCGCCAAGGCATAGAGCCGGCGGGCCTCCTTGGGGTCGGCCGTCACGCCTTTGCCCTCTTCGTAGCGCTTGGCGAGGTCGAACGCCGCCTCCGCGGAGCCGCTTTCGACGCGTTCCTTCAGGAACTCCACCACGCGCTGGTCCGCGCCGACGGCCGCCTCCGCGTTGCGCTTGTTCTGCGCCGCCTGGATGGCCGCCGTCTGGGCCGCAGTGGCGGCGGGGGCCGGGTTCGCCGGCCGGGCCGGAGAGGCCGGCGCGGTCTGCCCCCCGGTGGCCTTGTCGAGGGAACGCCGAATCCGGCCAACGCTCTGGGCGGTGGCCGGCAACGAAGCGGCGCCCAAGGCCATTCCGAGGACAACGGGAAGCACGCGGCAAAAGTTCATGGTGTGGGAAACGCCATACGCCGGTTGGGATGTTTTGCAACGCCCGGTTTTCGGGGAGTGACCCCCGCTGCATTCCTTCTCCTGTTCCCAGACTTCGAGGAACAGGAGAACGGGCATGTTTGGGAAACTGCCTGTTTTTCGGCCCCGGCGCCGGTTGAACACCAAGTCCCGGCTGGCGTCCCAACGGAGTGCCTGCATATTCGCGCCGCATGAAGTTCCGGCTGATCCCCGCGCTGCTGCTTTCGTTCGTGGTGGCCCGCGCCCAAGGCCCCGACACCAAAGCCGCCCAGGTGCCACCGGGAGTGCCGTCCACCGGACCACTGCCGCCGGCCCTCGCGCCCGGACTCGAGACCGACAAGACGCTGATCTCGGCCAAATTCACCAACGAGGTCACCCTGCTGCCCGGCGGTGAAGACGGCCGGATCGCCCAAGCGTTCGCCCATCTGCTCAGCCGCGGTCATTACACCCGGCACAAGCTCGACGACGAGATTTCGGCCCGCTTCTTCGACCGCTATCTGGAGATCTGGGATCCGCAGAAGCTGTTCCTGCTCCAGTCCGACTACGATGAGTTCGCCGCCTGGCGCACGCAGCTCGACGAGCTGACCGCCCGGGTCGGCGACACCAAGCCGGCCTACGAGATCTTCAACCGCTTCCTCAAGCGCTTCGACCAGTGCTATGCGCTGGTCATGGAGGAGCTGAAGAACGGCAATTTCGCCTTCGACACCGACGAGCAGTTCGTCGTGAACCGCAAGGACGAGGCCCGGCCCAAGGACATGGACGCCGCCCGCAAACTCTGGCGCGACCGGCTCCGTTTCGAATACCTCGCGGAGAAGCTTGGCGCCTTCAATCCGGAGGACCTCAAGCCGAAGCTCACCCACGCCCTTGATTCCGGGAAACCAGCCGAGCTGGCCACCACGTTGACGAACAAGTTGAGCGTGGAAAAGGCCGGCAAGCTTGCCGAGCTCGCCAAGGCCCGGCTGCAGGACCAGAAGCAGCCAAAAGAGCAGGTGCTCACCGCACTCCTCGCCCAGCTCGACCTGGATCGCCATGAGGAAATCGTCAAGCAGCTCGCCCGCCGCTATAACCGCACCCTCCGCAACCTGAAGCAGATCGAGCCCGACGAGGTGCTCCAGGTCTGGCTGGATTCCCTCGGCCACGCCTACGACCCGCACACCGACTACCTCGGCAAGCGCGAGCTCGACCAGTTCGCCATCTCGATGAACCTGTCCCTCTTCGGCATCGGTGCGACCCTGCAGAGCGAGGACGGCTACACGGTGATCCGCTCGATCGTTGCCGGCTCGCCGGCGGAGAAGAGCAAGCAGGTGAAGCTCGGCGACAAGATCGTCGGCGTGGCCCAGGGCGACGGCGAGTTCGTGGACGTGATCGACGAGAAGCTCAACAAGGTCGTGGAGCAGATCCGCGGACCGAAGGGCACCAAGGTTCGCCTCCAGATCATCCCGGAAGGCGCCGACTCCTCCGCCCGCAAGGTCGTCGCCATCACCCGCGACGAGATCAAGCTCGAGGACAGTGAGGCGAAGTCGAAGCTGATCGAGGTGCCGGCCGACAACGGCCAGGTGACCCGTGTGGGTGTGATTGATCTGCCCTCGTTCTACGCGAATTTCCCCGTCGGCGGCCGGCGCGGTTCCGGCAAGACGACCACCGGCGACGTCGCCAAGCTCGTCCGCAAGCTTCAGGGCGAAGGCGCCCAGGGCATCATCCTCGACCTGCGCCGCAACGGGGGCGGCTCGCTGGAGGAGGCCATCAACCTCACCGGCCTGTTCATCAAGAGCGGTCCCGTGGTGCAGGTCCGCAACCATGACGGCTCCGTGATGGTCGAGGAGGACACCGACGAGGCGGTGCTCTACGACGGCCCGCTGATGGTGCTGACGAGCCGCTTCAGCGCGAGCGCGAGCGAGATCGTGGCGGGCGCCTTGCAGGACTACGGCCGCGCCGTGGTGGTGGGTGACAGTTCCACGCACGGCAAGGGCACCGTGCAGACCGTGCAGGAGCTTTCCGCCGGCTGGCTGTCGAGCCTGACGCCGAAGTCCGCCGGCGCCGCGAAGATCACCATCCGCAAGTTCTACCGGGCCAGCGGGGCGAGCACGCAGCTCAAGGGCGTCGTGCCCGACCTCACGCTCCCGAGCGTCAACAACCACCTCGAAGTCGGCGAGGCCTCGCTCACCAACGCGTTGCCGTGGGACACCATCGCCAGCGCGGCCTACGAGAAGGTCAACCGCATCAGCCCAGTGCTGTCGGAGCTCAGCCGGCGGTCCGCCGAACGCCTCGCCCAGGACCGCGACTTCGAATACGTCCGCGAGGACGTGGAACGCTTCAAGAAGCGTCAGGCGGAGAAGACCGTCTCGCTGAACGAGGCCAAGCGCCGCGCCGAGATGGCCGAGGACAAGGCGCGCGCCGAAGCCCGCAAGAAGGAACTCGTGGACCGCAAGGAAAAGCAGCCGACCACCTACGAGATCACCCTCAAGCTGGCCGACCAGGACGGCCTGCCCGCGCCCATGACCAACAAGGTCGTCGTCGCCGTGAACCGCAGCGACGCCAAGGTGCTTGGGGCCGAGAAGAAGGAGGCCAAGGATTCCGAAGACGGTTTGGAGGACGGCGAGGCGGAAGACGAGGTGGCCAGCGACGTCACGCTCAAGGAAGCCGAGCGCATCTTGCTGGACCTGATCCGGCTCCAGGGCCGTTCGCCCGCCACCGCCAAGGTTCCCTGATCAAACCGTTGACCGGCCGGTGGCGGCCCAACCCTCCGCCCCACGGCCCCGGCACGCATGTCCGGCCGCAAACCCGCCCTTGGCTTCATCTTTGTCACGCTGTTCCTCGATATTCTCGGGATCGGCCTGATCATTCCCATCCTGCCCCTGCTGGTAACGGAACTGCAGGGCGGCAACGTCGCTCTCGCGTCGCATTCGGTCGGCCTGCTCGCCGCGCTCTATTCGGCGATGCAGTTCCTGTTCGCCCCAATTCTCGGCAGCCTCTCCGATCATCACGGCCGCCGGCCCGTGATTCTCGGTTCACTGTTCGGGTCCGGCCTGGATTACCTGCTGCTCGGCCTCGCCCCCAACCTGGTCTGGTTCTACGTCGGCCGGGTGGTCGCCGGCATCACCGGCGCAAACATCACCGCGGCCACGGCCTACATCGCCGACGTCAGCCCGCCGGAAAAGCGGGCCGCCAACTTCGGGCTCATCGGCGCTGCGTTCGGCCTCGGGTTCATCGCCGGACCCGCGCTGGGCGGACTGCTGGGCGGATATGGACTCCGCGTCCCGTTCTTCGTCGCCGCCGGCCTGACCCTGGCCAACTGGCTCTACGGCTACTTCGTGCTGCCGGAATCGCTGGCGCCGGAAAACCGCCGCAAGTTTTCGTGGGCGCGGGCCAATCCCGTGTCGTCCCTCACCGCCCTGCGGCACCATCCGCTCGTCCTCGGCCTGGCCGTTAGCTTCTTCCTGAGCAACCTCGCCAACTTCGGCCTGCACTCACTGTGGGTGCTCTACACGGGCCACCGCTACGGCTGGAAGCCCTCGCAGGTCGGCGCTTCGCTGGCAGTCGTCGGCATCATGGCCGCCATCGTGCAGGGCGGCCTGGCCCGGCGCCTCATCCCGGCGCTCGGCGAGGTGCGCTCCGTCACCATCGGTTACCTTATCGGCGCGGTGAGTTTCGTCGGCTACGGTCTGGCGCCCGAGGGCTGGATGATTTACGCGATTCTGGTGTTCGGCTCGCTGGGCGGCATTGGCGGCCCGGCCGCGCAGGGGCTGATCTCACGGAATGTCGCCGCCAACGAACAGGGCGCCATCCAGGGCGCGCTCACCGGCCTGAGCAGCGTGGCCGGGTTCCTTGGGCCCATCCTGTCCACGTCGCTGTTCGGCTATTTCATCGGCCCTAAGGCGCCCGTTCATCTGCCCGGCGTCGGGTTCTTCCTCGGCGCGCTCCTGATTCTCGCGTCGCTCGCCGTGGCGCTGCGCACCATTCTCCGGCATCCGCCCAGGCAGACCTCCGTGCCCGCCGAGGTTCCCGTGCCGGCCGGGCATTAGCGCGCCGGGTCAGTCCGCCTTGGCGTCGCGCCAGAACGGATTCAGCGCCGAATGCCGGCCGATGCGGACGCTTTGGGCGATGGCCTGAGTAATGTGGTTCTTCGCCAGTTCCACGGCGGAGGCCAGGGGCAAGCCCAAGGCCAAATAACCGGTGATGGCCGCGGAATAGGTGCAGCCGGTGCCGTGGGTGCTCACGCCTCGGACGCGGGGCGCGGAAAGGGTCAGGCCCGTGACGCCATCGAAGAAGACATCCACCGCCTCGCGGGAACGCGCCAGATGGCCGCCCTTCACCAGCACCGCGCAGCCGAACCGCTGCTGGATGGCAACCGCCGCCTCGAACAGGTCGTCGAGCCGGGTCAGCTTCCGGCCGGTCAGGATTTCGGCTTCGTCGAGGTTGGGCGTGACCAGCGTGGCCAGGGGCAACAGGTCGTTGAGCAGCGCCTTCACCGCGGCCGGCTGCAGCAGGCGGGCACCGCTGGTGGCCACCATCACCGGGTCCACGACCAACGGCGGCCGGCCGGTCTCGCCGGCCTGCCAGAACCGGACGATTTCCCGGATGATCGCCGCGTTGAAGAGCATGCCCGTCTTCGCCGCTCGCGGCGGCAGTTCGGCAAACACCGCCTCGAGCTGGGCCCGGACAAACTTCGGCGTGGCCGCCTGCACCGCGGTGACCGTCGCCGGATTCTGCGCCGTCAGGCAGGTGACGGCAGTGGTGCCGTGCACCCCCAAGGCAGCAAAGGTTTTCAGATCGGCCTGGAGTCCGGCGCCGCCGCCGGAATCGGAACCGGCAATGGTGAGGGCGAGGTGCTGACGTTCACGCGAAGCCATGGGCCGACAGTGGGCTCCCACCGCGGTCTTCGCCACGGGGAAATCCGCTACGCCGGGCGTTCCACGCGGGGCAGGTCTCCGGGGCGGTTCCAGTTCGTGAATTGGGCCGCGTCGGCGTCGGCGATGCGCCACGGTTTCAGCCATCCGGCGGCCACGCCTGCCCGGGCCAGCGGTTGCAGCGCAAGTTGGCCGGCGTTGAGCCGCCGGGTCACTTCCGCCAAGGCCCGGTGCGGGTAAACCGCCACCAGCGGTTCCGCGTGGTCCTCGCGCCACGGAATCACTCCCACCTCCGACCCGCCCTGCCGCACCAGGCGGCGCAGCAGTTCGGTCGTGAGAAACGGCAAGTCCACGGCGAGCACCAGCGTCAGCCCGGAACCGCCCGCCTCCAGGGCCGTTTCGAGCCCGGCGAGGGGTCCCGCACCCAGTTGCCGGTCCGCGACAAACCGGACTCCAGGCTCGCGGACGGCTTCATCGGCAACCCGCCCCACCACCAGCCGTTCCCGGGCGCCGGCTTCCCGCAGCAGCCGCAGTTGGCGGGCGAGCAACGTTTCCCCGCCCACGAAGAGCCGCGCCTTGTCGGTGCCCATCCGGGACGACTGGCCACCGGCCAGCACGGCGCCGGCGAATTCGGGCAGGCTCATAATGCGGACTTGCCAACAGGCCGCGGGAGCGGTTCCTTCAGCCTCGAAGCTCGTAAGTTCCAATTCACATTCATCATGAAATCCATGTTCCAGTTCGCGGTGGTTGCCGCGCTCGCGTTTGGCACCGCCACTCTCCGCGCCGACGAAGGCAAAGAGGTTACGCTCTCCGGCGAAGGCAAGTGCGCCAAGTGCGCCCTCAAGGAAACCAAGGAATGCCAGAACGTCGTGCAGGTGAAGAACGGCGACAAGACCACCACCTATTACCTCAAAGGTGACGAGAGCCAGAAGTTCCACAAGCACCTCTGCGGCGACACCGCCAAGATCAAGGTCGAGGGCAAGTGCGTGAAGGACGGCGAGAAGCTGGTCGTCACGGTGGCCAAGATCGAACTCGCGAAGTAACGTTTCCGGACTTCGTTTGAACGCCCGCCGGTCACTGGGACCGGCGGGCGTTTGCCTTTCCCGGAGGCGCCCTTTTTGGCGGGACCGGGAACGGCGCCGCCACATCGCCAAGCCGATCATGCCCGCGCCGGACACCGCCGCATATTCCTCCGGCACGGGCACGGCGGAGCGCGTTTCCACGGTCACGTTGCCCCATGGAATTTCGCGCCAACCCCGGTGCCGGTGCCGAGGTTGCGAATCCCCCGCCGGGCGGTGTGGGTAGTCGTGCCGTCACTCGCGGTCTTCGACGGTGCGGAACCCAGCGTCAGGCCGTCACTGTGCGGCGGTGGTGCGGTCACCACGCCGGGCTGTCCCGCAGCCTGCCGGCGAACAGGTCTGCCGACTTGGACTCGAAGCGGGCGATATTTCCCCCGCCAGCCGATAAGATCTGCCGGTTCCATGCCGGTGGCACCGCGCCCGGTCGCTCTTCAATCCGGGGCCGACTGGTCGCCCCGGTGGAGGGAAGTCCCGCCCGCAGGCGGGGTCTCCCTCCCACTTGACGCCTTCGCTTTGCCATGCAAAGTGAAAGCCATGAACGACGCCGAGGCCGCCCAGCAGTTGCAGACCATTCGCACGCTGATGGAACGCGCGGCGCTGTATCGGCGGGCGTTGGGACCGGTGCTGACCCTGGCCGGCACGCTGGGCTTGGGCGGAGCCGCCCTCGGCTGGTCGCTGCCCATCCTGACCCGCGAAGGATTTCTTCGCCTTTGGTTCAGCCTCGCCGGCATCGCGATCGCCGGCAGCTTTGTCCTGGTCCGAAAGCAGGCGTTGCGCGCCCAGGAGCCATTTTGGACTCCGCCGACGCGCCGGGTGGTGTCCGCGATGCTGCCGCCGGCAGTCGCCGGCATTGCCGCGAGCATCGCCCTTATCGGACTTCATCTCGAAGGGCGCATCCTGGCCCTCGCCCTGCCGCCGGCCTGGCTGGTCTGTTACGGCCTGGCGCTGCACGCGGCCGGGTTTTTCACGCTGCGGGGCGTCCGCCAGCTTGGCTGGGCCTTTGTCCTCGCCGGCTGCGGACTGGGCGGGGCCGCCCTGCTGCCGGCCTATGATCCTTCGATCAGCCACGCTCACCTGCTCATGGGGGCCACCTTCGGGCTGGGCCACCTGATTGCCGGTGGCCGCCTGCTGATCGAGGAGAGGAATCCCGCCGCGTGAACCCCGAGCCGTTCCTCCAACTGGATCGTGTGATCCACGAGAAGGGTCGCCTCGCCATCATGTCGGCGCTGGCGGCCTCGAACGAACTCTCGTTCACCGAATTGCGCGGGCTGCTCTCCATGACGGACGGCAATCTCACCACGCACATCCGCACCCTGCAGGAGGCCGGCTACGTGGGCGTGACCAAGTCCTTCCGCGACAGCCGGCCGCTCACGACCTGCACCCTCACCAAGGCCGGCCGCGATGCCTTCGCCGCCTACCTCGGGCTGCTCGAACAGATCGTCGCCCAGACCCGGAATTTCTGAACCCGCATTGAACGGATTTCACCGACCGCACTCCTTCACTTTGTATTGCAAAGCCTATGACTCTTCTCCGCGCTGAACATCTCGGCATGTGCTTCGGGGTCCGCGACGCCATCGCGCTCGCCCACTCCGAAGCCGCCCGCCAGCCCGTCACGGTGCTCGGCGAACTCGTCCACAACGACACCGTGCTGGCCGACCTGCGTTCGCGCGGGGTGCGGCTGGAAACCGACCTCGCCGCAGTGCGGACCGACACCGTCATCATCACCGCCCACGGCACCAGCGAACGTCGCCTCGCCGAAGTCGCCGCCCAAGGCCACCGCGTGCTGGAAGCCACCTGCCCGCTGGTCCACTTCGCCCACCGCGCGCTGAAGGAACTCGTGGCGCGCGGACTGCACCCCGTGGTCATCGGCCAGCGCGCCCATGTGGAGGTGCGCGGGCTCACCGGTGACTTTCCCCACGCCGACGTGGTCCTGAGCGAGGCGGAGATCGACGCGCTGGCGGAAAGGCCGGGCTTCGGCGTGGTGTCGCAGACGACGCAGCCCCTGGCCCGGGTGCGTGAACTGGTGGCCTGCCTCCGGCGCCGTTTTCCCGCGAGCGAAGTCGTCTTCCGCGACACCGTGTGTCAACCCACCAAGCAGCGCCAAAGCGCCGCGGAGGAGTTGGCACAGCAGTGCGACGTGGTCGTCGTCATCGGTGGCGCGCACAGCAACAACACCCGCCAGCTGGTCGCCACGTGCGGACGGTTCTGCCCGCGGGTCCATCACGTCCAGAACGCGGGCGAACTCAGCGCGGAATGGTTCCGGCCCGAAGACACCGTGGGCATCACCGCCGGCACGAGCACACCGGACTCCACGATCCAGGCGGTCGAGGCGGCGTTGCGCCGGCTGGAGCGCGACTCCCTGAGTCGTGAGAATGGGGAGAGATTCGCGGCTCAGAGAGCCTCGCTCCCGGTTGCGGCAGCCTCCTGTCAGCGCAGTTAGCCCCGGCAAAGAAGGATCAACCCATGAAACGCCCCTTGCCCTTCCTGTTTCAGGCCGCCGTCGTGCTCGTGGGCATGGGCGCCTTTGCCTTCCTGCTGTGGGCGCCTTCGGCCGATGGTGCCAATGCCCACGCCGGAGTCTTCAAAACCTACTTCCAGGATCCGTTCGTCGCGTATGTCTATGCGGCCTCCATCCCGTTTTTCGTCGGGCTTCACCGCGCGTTCCGGCTGCTGGGGCAGTTCCGGAAACTGGGTGGTTTCTCCGATTTCACCGTGGAGGCACTGCGGGGAATCCGGCGTTGCGCCTTCTGGGTCCTTGGGTCCGTCCCGGGCGGATTGGCCTTCATCCTGAGCGGTGATCCGGAGCCGCCGGGAATCATCCTTTGCTCGCTCGTCGCCGTCGCGTCGGCCCTGGGTGCCTTCGGGGCCACGTGGTTGGCCCGGGCGGTGCAACGGAACCTGGCACCCGGGGAAAGCGGCCAGGCATAGACTCACACCAACCGACAGGGCCCTGACCCATCGCCGCTTCCCGCCTCCCGACCATGAACGAACGCCACCGCCTCCTTGTCGTCGCCGCCTTCGCCCTCGCCATGGCCTGGGTCGAAAGCGCGGTCGTCTTCTACCTGCGGACGATGATCGACCGCCTCGAACCGTATCAGCCGAATCCGCTCCCCATCGCCGGCGGATTGGCGGGCGCGGAACTCGTCCGCGAAGCCGCCACGCTGGTAATGCTCGCCGCGGCCGGCTGGCTCGCCGGCTGGAACTTCCGCGCCCGCTGGGCGTATTTCCTGATCGCGTTCGGCGTGTGGGACCTCGGCTACTACGCGTTCCTGAAAGTCCTCACCGGCTGGCCGCATTCGGTGCTCGACTGGGACATCCTCTTCCTGCTGCCGCTGCCGTGGTGGGGACCCGTGCTCGCGCCCTCGCTCATCGCCGCGCTGATGATCAGCGTGGGCGTGCTCGTCACGCAGACCGAGACGTGCGCCCGCCAATGCTGGCCGTCCGTCCGGGCGTGGTTCGCCGCAGCCCTCGGCGCGGCCCTCGCGCTCTACGTCTTCATGCAGGATGCCCTCCGCGTGGCCGGCCAGGGCGAAGCCGCGCTCCGCGAACTGCTCCCCGTAACCTTCAACTGGCCGCTCTTCCTCCCTGCCTTGGCGCTGATGGCGGCGCCGTTGGCTTCGCTGGTCCAAACGCTGCGCAGGCACCCATGAACGAACACCTCTCCAAGCTTCTGACCATCCTCTTTGTCATCTTGCCCCCGGCACTGTTGTCCCTCCGGATGTTCCCACGCCGGCCGCTCCCCTGGTGGGCGGTGGTGACCCTCATGGTGGGTGCCGGCTGGGGGTTGGTGCTGGGCGCCGCGATCCTAGCCGAGACACCGGAACGCGGCAGCGCAGCCATGGTGTTCGGTCTGTTTTTCGGCTGGGTGTTCGCCCTGATTTGGTTCGCGCCCTGGCTGGCCCTTTACGGATTCGTTTCGCTCCTGCGCCGCCGCTTCCGGCGGTCCACGCCAGCCAAACCCGCGCTCCGTGCCGATTGACGCGCCGCCCGGTCCAAACCCACGAACACCCGCGACTCCCATGGCCACGCCTCTTTCTCCGGCCAGCCCCCGGCAACTGCCCGTGCTCCTGCGGGGCGAAGTGGCGCCGGTGCGAAGCTGGGTCACCGAGGGCAGTCCGGTGCGCGGCACCCTTTGCGTGACCGTGATCCTCGTCGGGGCCGGACTTTACGGTGCGGCCATCGGGCTGTGGCGGTCCGGCGAACAGGCACTGTTCACAGCCATCAAGTTCCCGCTCATCCTGCTGCTCACCACCGCCGGCAACGCCCTGCTCAACGGAGTGCTCGCGCCCCTGCTGGGCGTGAACCTGACGCTGCGCCAGGCCAGCGTCGCGATCCTGTTCAGCTTCACCATCGCGGCCAGCATCCTCGCCGCGTTCGCGCCGCTGGTGCTGTTTCTCGTCTGGAACGTGCCGCCGCTGACCTCGCCCGCCGTGCGCGACACCTACGCGGTGATCCAGCTTTCACAGGTCGGCCTGATCGCCTTCGCAGGCGTGGTCGCCAATGTCCGCCTCCTGCAGTTCCTCCGCGAACTCGCCGGCAGCCGCCCCGTCGCAATGCGGCTGCTGATCGCGTGGCTGGCGGGAAATCTTCTTCTCGGCACCCAGCTCACCTGGATTGCCCGCCCATTCTTCGGCTCGCCCAACCTCCCCGTGCAGTTCTTCCGCGAGGACGCCCTGCGGGGAAACTTCTTTGAGTCCGTCTTCTATAACGCCCGCCGGCTGTTCGGCGAATGAACCATCTTCACCAGTGATCTCACGCAAAGGCCGCAAAGAACGCAAAGCGGTGCAGAACCATTCTTTCCCTCTCCTCAACGTTGCGTCCTTCGCGTCCTTTGCGTGAGCCCACTTCACCTCAAACTCCCATGAACACCGACCCCCCGCCTCTCCCCGCTCACCTCGTCCCAGATCCCGCCGAAGCCGCCCCGGTCCACGGACTGGGTGGCACCCTGGAGGCCCTGCTGCGACGTCCCCGCGGCGTGCTGCACCATCTCCACGAAGCCGGCGGCAGCCGCCTCACCGGCCTGATGCTGCTGCTCGCATTGGTTGGCGCGGCGGCCTACGGGCTCATCGTCGGCTCCTTCTCGGGCGGCCTCCAGTGGTGGGCCGCGCCGCTCAAGATCGCCGGTGGTCTGACGCTCTGTGGGCTCATCTGCCTGCCGAGCCTCTACGTGTTTGCCTGCCTGACCGGTTCGACCGCGCGGTTCACCGACGTGCTGGGGATGGTCGCCGGACTGCTGGCGCTCATGGCGGTGCTGCTGGTGAGTTTCGGGCCGGTGGCCTGGGTGTTCTCGCAGTCCACCGAATCCATCGTGGCGATGGGCCTGTTGCACCTGGTCTTCTGGCTGATCGCGACGCTGTTCGGCGCCCGGTTCATGCACACGGGCATGGCCCGGCTGGGGGCACGGAGCGAAGGCGCGTTCTACTTCTGGCTCTGCCTGTTCGTCGTCGTGGCGCTCCAGATGACCACGGCCCTGCGTCCGCTCATCGGCACGGCCGACACGCTGCTGCCGACCGAGAAGAAGTTCTTCCTCCAGCACTGGGGCGATTCCATGCGGGCCGCCGACACAGGCGCGGAACCCCAGCGCTGACCGGGAACCGGCTAGTAACCGCTGCCATCATGGCTGCCCGGGTCATACTGCCCGGTGGCGTCATCACACCCATGAGAATGTTCAGACACACTGGAGCGAAGCCAGAGCACGGCCACGGGTCCCACCACGGGAACCAACGCGATGAGCGACCACGCAATCCGACCGAACATCCTTTCGGACCGATGACTCCAAAGCCGAATGATCAACCCCAGGGCAATCAGCTCCGAAACCCCGAAGATGATCCATTGGGCAGTATCGAGCACGGCGGCGTCTTAGCGAACCGCACTTCGATGGCAACCGGATTCGCGTCAGGCAAAGTGCGCCCCCTGAACAAATCGCCCGAATTCTGAAATCCGCTAGGCCCTCCCTGAAATGAACGCACAACATGCATCTCGTGTTTGGTCTGCCGTCCGCGCCGTCTGCTGCGTCGCCGTCGCTGCGGCGCTCTGGCTGCCGTGCGTGCATTTCTTCTTCCAACCGCCGGCCTCCGCCCAGCCACAGCCGGGCGGCCCCGCTTCTCCTTGGGCAAACGAGCTGGCCAGCCAACACCTCGCGCTGTGGACCCAGCCTGAACTCAAGGCTGCCGAACTGGGCCGGATGCGCCGCAGCAACGCCGAGTGGGACTTCATGGGCCGGACCTTTCTCGCCCTGTCGCTGTGCGAAATGTCCCTGCGGGAGCCGGCCTCGCAGGCGCAATGGCTGGCGGTCGTGGACGACATTCTCGCCGAAACGCTGCGGCTGGAGCGCGAGCACGGGCCGTTCTTCTTCCTGATGCCCTACGCCCAGGCGCGACCCTTCGTGCAGCCGCCGGTCCGCAGTCTGTTCCTCGACTCCGAGATTGCCCTGATGCTGGCGGCGCGGGAACTCGTGACGCCGCAGCCGGAATGGCGCGGGGAACTGACGAACCGGATCGCGCACATTGTGGACCGCATCGGACGAAGTCCGCGGCGCGTGGCGGAAAGCTATCCGGACGAATGTTGGCTGTTTGACCACGCCATGGCGCTGGCCGCGCTACGCTGCACGGACGCGGTGACAGGTTCCGATCACGCCGCGTTCTGCCGCGACTGGCTGGACATGGCCAAGCGCGACCTGAGGCACGCCCCAAGCGGCCTGCTGGTGTCGAGCTTCACGACGCAGGCCGTGCCGCTGGATGGCCCGGAAGGCTCCTCGATCTGGGCGGCGGCGCATTGCCTGCGGTTGGTGGACGCCGAGTTTGCGCGCGACCAGTTCGGGCGGGCCCGGCGAACTCGGGCGGGAACTCTGCGGTTTTGCCTGGTCACGCGAATGGCCGGTCTCCTGGCGCGGGCCCCAGGATGTGGACGCCGGCGCCGTCATTCCCGGCCTTGACGTGAGCGCCGGCGGCAGCGGTCTGGCGTTCATCGGCGCGGCGTCCTTCGGAGATGCGGAGTTCTTCCGCGCGCTGCGGACCACGCTCGACTTCGCCGCCTTCCCGGCGCGTGACGACCGCGGCCTGCGTTACTGCGCCAGCAACCAGGTGGGCGACGCCGTGCTGCTCTACGCCGCGGTCCTGGGCCCGCTGTGGGACCGGGTGGAAGCGAGGGTGCGGTGAAGGAAAACAATCCGCAGATTGCACAGCTTTCGCGGAGGAAATGCAGCCACTCGGTGAACGACTCTCTTCCCATGAACCCATGAAACGAATCTTCAGACTGTTTCGAGCCGGAACGCTCACGCCTGCCGGCCTGTGTGTTTGGGCCGGGTTTGCGGCGTTTGTGTTGGGAGCCACCCATCTGGCGGGCTGGCGCGAACAGGTCACGGTGCTCTCCGGCACGCTGCCGGCAGGGGCCAGTCTCGCAACGGCACAGTTCAAGGCGATGGCCTATCTGGTCGCATGGTTCGGCACGGTCGTAGCCGCGCCCATCCTGCTTTCGGCCGCCGGGTTGCTGCGGCTCTGGAATCGGCGCGAAACTCCGTCGCCCGAAGAAGCGGCGGCGGCAGGATCATCCGCACGTCGTCGTTGACGCGTTCCGGGCTGTCCCGGAATTCGAGTGTCCGCTTGCCCGGCCGGTCGTTCTGCGGAACGCTCCGCGCGCAATCTCACTGAAAACATGACTCACTCCGTCCGTTCCTGTCTGCGCGCGCTGCTGCCCGCCGCCGCGACGCTGTTGGCCGCCGGGTCGCTGGGTGTGACCGAGGCCGCCGAGCCGGTGCGCGGTCCCTTCTGGTCCGGCACCATCATGCGCTCCAAGTCCGAGGCCGCCGCCATGAAGGGCCTCGCGGTCACCCTCGGCAACGAGGGCCGCAGCTACGTCGTCTATGACCTCGACACCATGCGCCTCGCCGTCGCGTGGACCGGTGAATTCCTCGAGTTCGGCAACACGCTGACCAAGATCGAATGGCCGCCGCCGCCGAGCGTGAAGGGCACCAATGTGGTGTTCGACTCCAAGCTCGGACCCGGCTGGGCGGACAAGGCCGGCGCCCTCGCCGACCCCCGCGCGCTGTCGCAGGGACCGCTGCCGAAGACGTGGGCGCATTACTCCGGCCTTTACGTCTATGACGACCGGGTGGTGCTCAGCTACACGGTCGGCGAGACGCCGGTGTTGGAGCTGCCCGGCTTCGTGAACGCCAGCGGCCAGCCCATCTTCGCGCGCACGTTCCAGTTCCAGAAGGCCGCCAAGGACCTGGTCGTGCTGCTGGCGGATGGCCTTCAGGGCTCCGTGGCGACGGACTTCGTCGGCGACCAGGCCGGTCCGGTGACCGTGACGTTCAAGGACGGTCGCAGCCTCACGGTGGGCGGCAGCGGCCTGCCCAAGGGCTCGCGTCTCGAAACCACCGCCGACGGCAAGCTCGTCGTGAAGTTCGGCAAGCTCGCCAGGAATGATTCCGTCCGGCTCGCCTTCTCCAGCGAGGCCAATCCGGGCGGATTCTTCGCGCTCGGCCAGAAGAAGCCGCTCGACCTCAAGCCCTTCACCGAAGGCGGCGGCGTCCATTGGCCGGAGAACATCACGACCGCGGGCAAGGTCGGCACCGAGGACGGGCCGTATCAGGTGGACACCCTCACCGAACCCTTCCCGAATCCCTACAACGTCAGCACGTTCTTCGGCGGCTTCGACTTCCTGCCGGACGGACGGGCCGCGATCTGCACCTTCCACGGCGACGTGTGGCTGGTTTCCGGCATCAACGACACCCTGGAAAAGCTGACGTGGAAACGCTTTGCCACCGGGCTGTTCCAGCCGCTCGGGCTCAAGGTTGTGAAGGGCGACATCTACGTCGCCGGCCGCGACCAGATCACCCGCCTCAAGGACCTGAACAACGACAGCGAGGCCGACTACTACGAGAACTTCAACAACGACACCGTGGTCACGCCCAACTACCACGAGTTCGTCCTCGACCTGCACACCGACTCGAAGGGCAACTTCTACTACGCGAAGGGCGCGCCGTGGGAACCGAACGTCACGTCGCCGCACCAGGGCACGATCCTGAAGGTGTCGCCGGACGGAAAGAAGATGGAGGTGTTCGCCACCGGCCTGCGGGCGCCCAACGGCATGACCGTCGGCCCGGACGACACCGTGCTCGTGGGCGACAACCAGGGCCACTGGATGCCCTCGTCGAAGCTCAACCTCGTCAAGCCCGGCGCCTTCATGGGCATGGTGCCCGCCGCGCAGAAGTCCCTGGCCCTTCGCTATCCGGACGGCCGCGAGATCACCGGCAACCCGAGCGATCCCAAGTTCCGCCAGGAGAACAAGCTGAAGGGCTGGGACAAGGAAATGCCGATTCCGACGTCCTACGACGAGCCCATCGCGTGGCTGCCCATGCGCTGGGACAACTCCAGCGGCGGCCAAGTCTATGTCACCAGTGACAAGTGGGGACCCTGGAAGGGCGCGCCCCTGTTCATGAGCTACGGCAAATGCCTGCTCTACGGCGTGATGACCGAACAGGTCGAGGGCACGACCCAGGCCAGCTTGGTCCCGTTCGGCCTAAAGTTCGCCAGCGGCATCATGCGCGGCCGCTTCAACGCCAAGGACGGCCAGCTTTACCTCGCCGGCCTCAAGGGCTGGCAGAACGCGGCCTCGCGCGACGGCGGTCTTTATCGCGTCCGCTACACCGGCAAGCCGGTCACCATGCCGGTGAAGACCCGCACCGGGAAGAACGGCATCCAGCTCACCTTTGCCACGGAACTCGACGCCAAGACGGCCGAGGACGTGCAGAGCTATTCGGTCGAGCTGTGGAACTACAAATACTCGGGCGCCTACGGTTCGCCGGAATTCTCCGTGAAGACCCCGGGCAAGACCGGTCACGACAAGCTGGAGGTGAAATCTGCCAAGCTGTCCGCCGACAAGAAGACCCTGCTCCTCGAAGTGGACGGGCTCGAAGTCGCCGACCAGTTCAGCGTGAAATACTCGCTCAACGCCGCCAGCGGTGCGGAGGTTCGCTCCGAAGTCATCGGCACCATCCACAAGCTCGGGCCGGAACTCAGCGTCGCCCGCTGAGCCGAAGCTCACTGCATCTTGACTCGCGCCGCCGGGAATTCCCGGCGGCGTTTTTGTTCACTGGCTCGCTGCCAATCGGCCTTCGCGGCTTTGACCACTTCACCCGTGACACACGGACATTACTCGACGGTCGCGTCCACATGGCCGCCGAGGAGGATCGTGTCCGCACCGAACTCATGGTGGAAATACACCGCCAGCGGAACCTTGCCGTCGGCCTTCTTGCCGAACTCAACTACCAGCGGCAGCGCGAGGTCGCAGTGATAGACCGAACCGCCGGCCAGCCGGACGCGGGCCTTCGTCATCGCCAGCAACCCGTCCTCCTTGTCGAGCGCGATACGCGTGTTTTCGAGGGCCGGACGTTCGGGAATCGCCTTCAGCTTCGCCTCGGCCGCCTTGTCGCCGAGCATCGCCTTTTCGAGCAGGTCCTTGGCGAGGCTGTTGCGGATCAGCTCGGCGAGGTTGTCCACTTCGAGGACCGGCGTGCCCCGGTCGGCTTCCGGATACAGATACAGGCGGTCACCGGCGAGCCGGGCGCGCTTCACTTCCCACGCCTGGCCCCGGACGTTGCCCTTCACCGGACCGTTGGGAATCGTCACCGCCGAGGCGCGTTCCACCGCTTTGAGCACCGGCGCCGAACCCGTTTTTCCGGACGTCGCCGCCGCGCGGGCAGGAATCGCCGGGGCGTTCAACGCCGCCGCGCCGGCCAGCACGCCGACGGCAAGCACCGCCACGCCGGCCAACCCCTTGGCCAAAGCCAGCACGGCCAGCCGGCCACGCACGGACGGGAGGATCACCGGGCCGCCACAGGCGGGACAACTTGAGTGACCGCCATCCAGCGGCGCCGTGACGCGCGCGGACTCGCCGCAATGCGGGCAACGGAAACTGCGTTTGGAGACCATCGGAGCTGCATTCATGACGGCGGCAAGCATGGGCAGAACCGCGCGCCCGGCCATTGGAGCCTCGCCCGGCCGTTTCCACGCCCAGCGCGGCATGGCGTTCGGCCGGCCGAACTGCCACCTTCGGCCCATGCGCCGTCCGCCGCTGTCTTCCCAGCCCGCTGCGCCGTCCGCGCGGCTGCTGGAATCCGTTCCGGGCCTCGCCCTGATGGCGGAGCTGTTCGAGCACATCCCCGATGCCGCGTTCTTCGTGAAGGACCGCGAGGGACGCTACGTGGCGGTGAACCAGTCCCTCGTCGAACGGGTGGGCTTCCGGGAGCGGAAGGCGCTGCTCGGCCGGCATGTGCGCGAAGTGTTTCCTGCCGAGCTCGCGGAACGCTACGCGGCGCAGGACGCCGCCGTGATCCGCACGGGCCGGCCCGTGCGCGACCGCCTGGAGCTGCACTGGTATCCGCGCCGCCAGAAGGGCTGGTGCCTGACCACCAAGCTGCCGCTGCGCGACGCCGCGGGAGCCGTGGTGGGCGTCACCGGCATCTCGCGCGACCTGCGCGCCCCGGGCGACAGCTCGGTGATTCCTGCGGGCCTGGCCACGACCCTTGAGTTTCTGGAAACCAGCTTCGGCGAGCCCATTTCGCCGTCGATGCTCGCGCAACGGGCCGGCCTGTCGCCGGTCCGCTTCGCCCGCCTGATCAAGCGCATCTTTCGGCTCACCCCCAGCCAGCTCATCACGCAGACCCGGCTCGCCGCCGCTTCGCGCCTGCTGGAGGAAACCGCGCAGCCGGTCGCCGAGATCGCGCACGCGAGCGGCTTCTACGACCACAGCGCCTTCACCCGCGCCTTCCGTTCGGCCACCGGACTCACTCCGACCGCCTACCGCGAAGCCAAGCGCGGCTAAAAAAAGGGGCGGGCCGTTTTCACGGCCCGCCCGAAGCGCAGGAGCGAAATCACTCGCCCGGCGTGTGACCGTGCGGGCCACCGGCGGCCGGAGCCACGGGATTCTTCGCGAGGTAGGCGTCCACGTCCCGGGTCACGATGAGGCGACCCCACATCACGGGCCAGTGGCCAGGGAAGGTGCAGACGTATTCGTAGGTTCCCTCCTCGCCCGGCGCGGTCAGCTTGAGCGTCGCGCGGGTGCCGGGATCCAGCAGCTTGGTGGCGGCCAGGATGTTCGGGTTCGCCGGCACGAAGGCCCGGCCCTGGCCGTCGAGCGCAGTCGGCAGCATCGTGTCGCCGACAGCCCCGACGAGTTCACGGCCACCGGGTTTCACGACGACAAGGTTGTGCGGCATGAAGTCGTCATTCTCGAGCACGATCTCGAACGGCTTGCCGGCCTCGACGACCACGCGGGGCGTGTCGTAGCGCATCTGCTCACGCACGGTGCGCACCACAAACACCGCGACGCGAAGCTGCTTGAGTTCGCCCCGCAGCGCGCTGGCCGCCGTTTCGGGCATCAGGCCGGCGAGGTCCGCCGCGGTCTGGAGCGCCTCGACGTAACCGAGGTCCGTGCGGTTTTCGGCCGGCACGGTTTTGGCCCATTTCACGAGTGCCGTCGCGGCGGTGCCGGCGGGACCGGCACTCCATGCGGGCCGGGGCAACTGCCGCAGGCCCTGGGCGGCGGCGTTGACGAGGTCGCCCTTGGCGACGAGGCCGGCGAGCGTGGCGAAGACCTCCTCGGGCTTGTCGTTCATCGCCAGCAGCGCACGGATGGCGGCGCGGCGCAGGCTGCCGGTCGGATCCACGCTGGCGGCGAGCCGAACGCTCTGGGCGGGAGCCGGAATGCCCTTCTGCGCGAAGACTTCCTGCCGGGAGTTGTCGAGCAGGGTGAGCGTGAAGCCTTCGAGGCGCTTGCCGAGATCACCCTCGGTGCGGTTCCACACGGTAACGGCCTCCACCGGCTGTTCGGAGCCCAGGTCCACTTCCCACCACGGGTTGCGTTCGCCTTCCTGCGAGTGCGTCTGCGAACCCATGCCGAAAATGCCGTGGGTCTTGCCGTCGATCGCCTTGGCGGCATCACCGCCATTCGAGGTGCTGGACTGCCGGGCGGTGCCCTTCAGCGCCACGTTCTGGCCGCCGGCGAAGACCTCAACTTCGGCGAGCGTGAGCGTGCCGTTGCGCGGCAGTTCGATGCGGACGTAGCGCGCACCGCCCTTGCCGGCGGCTTCCTCGGTCAACGGCGATTCGCCGGTGACGATTGGCTTCACGGAGGCGTAGGCCTTAGCGCGGAACTCCGCATCGTTGAGCAGCGGAATGCCGGTCAGCAGGTCGGTCAGGGTGGCCGGCGTGCCGCCCGCGGACTGCCAGACGGCGTCGAAGGAATTGTCCGCCGCCGCCACGGCCGCCCACGCCGCCGAACGGGTCATGGCATTGCCACTGGCGCGGCTGAGGCGCACCAGCTGGTCGCGCGCGGACTTCAGTTCGGCCGGCAACTGGGTCGGCAACAGGCGGGCGAGGCTCGCCGTGGCGTCCTCGGCGCGGGCGCCGGACTTGTCGAGCAGGTCCAGCAGCAGGCTGGTGCGGGTCGCCTTGCGCAGGTCGGCCAGTTCGTTCAGCGCGGTGGCGCGGTCGGCGTCGGTAACGCCGGGCCGGCCCAGCAGGTCGGCGATGACCGGCTCCACGCGGGGCAGCTTCATGACTTCGGCGGTGCTGAGCGACTTCAGCAGGTAACCGAGTCCGGCGGCATTGTCCTTGGCGACGGATTGGCCGTCGGCGATGGCCTTGCGCCAGTAGGGTTCGAGCTGCCGGAGGGTCTCCTTGAGGCAGTATTCGAGGTAGTAGTCGAGCGGGCGCTTGAGGGCGGCGAGCGCCACGTCGGCGGCGGCCGCGGTGCGGTAGAAGCTGGCGCCACGGACGGCTTCAAGACGGACGCGCGGATTCTCGTCCTCGGCAAGCTTGGCGAAGCGGGCGAGGGAATCCGGCACGCGGTCGCGCCAGTAGCAGAGCACGCGGCCGGCGGCGGCGCGGGCATTGGCCTCGGGCGAAGCCAGCATGCGGGTGAGCAGCTCGACATTCACCACGTTGTGCCACTGGTGAACCCAGAGGGCCTCCATCAGGTGGTGCTCATAGGCGGCATCCTTTTTGTCCAGGGTGGAGGCCCAGGATTTCACCGCCGCGATCACCTGCGCGGTGTCGCGCTTGCCGAGCTCGATCTTGGCGAGCTCGCGGGTCTGGTTCTCGGGTTCCTTGAGCAGGTCGAGCAGTGCCGGGATCGGCTGGCCGTCAATCTTCGCGGGCTTCAGCAGCGGGCGGCCGTTGTAAGTGATGCGGTAGATGCGGCCGTATTGGTGTCCGCGGTTCGGGTCCCGCAGATGGTGCTGCATGTGGCCGATGATGTTCTGGTGCCAGTCGGCGAAGTAGATGGCGCCGTCCGGCCCGGTGCTGATGGCGATGGGGCGGAAGTTGGGGTCGGACGAGGAGATCAGATTCTCCAGCGTCTCGCCCTTCAGGCCGGAACCTTCCTCGCTGACCTTCACCCGGTAAACACCCTGGAAGGAAATGACGTTCAGGTTCAGGAAATTGCCCTGGAACTCCTCGGGGAAGTGGCGACTCGTGAGGATGCCGGTGGCCGGGCAGGGGCGCGACGGGCGGTTCCAGAACTCCCTCATCCCGGGGTGCTTCTTCGGGTAATCGAGCCGGCCGCTGAAAGCGGGGCCGAAGTAGTTCGCGTTACCGGTGGCGTCGGTGACGATGTCATTGCCCCAGTAGTCGAAGACGCGGCCGTGCGGGTTGGCGAAGCCGTAGGGGATGTAGGTCTCGAACTGGCCGGTGCGCGGCTCGAAGCGGTAGATCGCCGCGTCGTCGTTGCGGAGCGGACCGTTGCCGGTCTCCACCTGCGTGCGGTGGAAGACACCGTCGCTCAGGTAAATCGAGCCGCCGGGGTCGAGGCAGATGGCGTTGGCGGTGTGGTGCGAATCCGCCGAGTCCATGCCCATGAGCACGCGCTCCTTGGTGTCGGCCTGGCCGTCGCCGTTGGTGTCGCGGAGGAACCAGAGGTCGGGCGCCTGCATGAGGAGCACGCCGTCCTGGTAGAACTGGAAGCCAGTCGGGCAGTTCAGGTCGTCGGCGAAGATGGTTTCCTTGTCGGCCTTGCCGTCGCCGTTGGTGTCTTCATAGACGAGCAGCTTGTCGCCGACCTTGCTGGTGGGCGTGCGCTCCGGGTAGTTGGGCCAGGCGGCGATCCAGAGGCGGCCCTTGGTGTCCCAGGCCATCTGCACCGGGTTGACCAGGTTGGGGAACTGCTTCTCGTCGGCGAAGAGGTTGACCTTCATGCCCGAGTGAACGGTCATCTTGGAAATCGCCTCCTGACCGTCGAGATAGACGGGCGACTTGTCGGCGTTCGGGCCGGGCTTGTTGGACTCGACCTTGGTGACCGCGGGCAGGTTGGAATCATCCACCACGAGGTCGCCGTCCTTGGCGACGGCCCAGACGCGCTGGTCGCGGTTCGCGGTGAGCACGTCGCGCTGCGACATCTCCTCCTGCATGACCTTGTAGTTGGAGATGTAGGGCTCGGCCGGGTTGCGATCGCTGATGAAGCCGCCCTTGCCGGGCTGATAGGCGAGCGCCGACCGGCCGCCATAGACGTTGTAGCCGTCCACCGTCCGGTAGCGCTGGTGCCACTGCCAGTTCTTCTCGTTCACGGCGGCGCGAAGCTTCTCCAGGTCACCCGCCGGCGCCTTCTCGCCGAACAGCCCCTCGAACAGCACCGGCGCGAGCTGCCGGTCGCCTTCCGCGGAGAGGAGGAAGCCGTTGATCGTCAGCGACTGGCCCTTGGCCGCCGCGGCCGTGAAGAGCTGCAGCGTCGGTTCGAACACGTCCACGAACGGCACGCTGTTGGCCTTAGCCACCTCGGCGATGGCGGCGGCGTAGAGGCGGAGATTGGCGTTGTTCGGGGTCAGGTCGGGATAGTTGGCGTCGCGATGCTTCTCGTTGGCGGCGGGCGAGAACAGCACCACGCGGGGCGAACCCTTCCCGGAGTAGTTGCCGGCGCGGACGTGCTTCACCCAGGTGTCGAGGTCCGCCTTGAACTTCGGCAGGCCGTCGGCGCCCTTGAAGGACTCGTTGTAGCCGAAGAAGGCGAGGATCACGTCGGCCTTCACCCGGCCCAGCCAGTCGTCCGGCGAGCCGAAGTTCTCGGACCGATGCCGGATCGCGACCTCGTCACCGGCGGCGGCGAGGTTGCGGAAGACCAGACGGTGATCCGGGAAACGCTCATGGACGAGCGTCTCGAAGTGACCGGAATGCTGCATGCGGTCGGCGATCGCGCCGCCGACGAGGGCAACGTGGTCACCGGACTGGAGCTGCAGGCGGGATTGGGCGAAGAGCGCCAGCGAACAGGCCAGCGACAGGGCAAACGCGCGGAGTGGATTCATGCGGATAAAAGCGTTCCCCGGACCGACGGCCGGGGCCGCGAGGCCCGCACGGCGCGTTGAAGCCCGGGAATGCGGAAGCATTTACGGACGGACGGACACCCCGCGACGAAAAATTCAGGGGATGTTCACTTCGCCGAACGATTCGCTGCCGAGCGCGAGCAACCGCATTCTCGCCAGGATCGCGATGACCACCAGCAACTCGATCCGGGTGAAGGCCCGGCGGACTCGAAAGTCCGCCCTCCCGGGAACGCGGGCTTTCCAGCCCGCGGCGTGCGCTCCAACGTGCTGCCGGCGTCCCGCCGGCAGGGCCCCCGGCCGGTCGAAAGGCTGACCACCTGCAAGCGAGTGCCCCCTGTCGAGCTGAGGGATTGCTTGCTCCCGTCCGGCAGAATCGAACGCCTGCCGGCGGGACGCCGGCAGCACATTGCAGGACAGCCTCACGGCCGGCGCAGGCGGTAGAAGCGCTGGGCCTCCCCGGCCAGCGGCAGTTGCACCGGCGGTGGACCAAGTTCGGGAACCGGCTGCCAGTCCACGGGTTCGACCAGAGTGTTCGCCCATTCGAGCTGCATTTGGCCGTAGGCGGCATCCCATTCGAGGAGCAGTTGCCCCTCTCCGTTCACGGAACTGTGCAGCGGGGGAGGCCCAGGTGACTCGCCCGCCCCGATAGGCGCTCCTGGAATGGGGTTCCAGTCGTAGCCCGACACCTCAA
>OFDN01000627.1_pt1 | contig 27315 bp, 20 predicted proteins | sample 1520971 | NCBI WGS metagenome assembly OFDN01 (sample SAMEA94257418, study PRJEB24077) | hot springs metagenome | biome: Aquatic biome; feature: Geographical feature; material: Water | place: India | collected 2012-06-12 | depth 5 m | reverse complement strand
TGGTGCTGGTGTTCGGCAACGTGGTGCTGCGCTACGTCTTCAACTCCGGCATCGCCGTCAGCGAGGAGGTGTCGCGCTGGCTGTTCGTCTGGCTCTGCTTCATGGGCGCCATCGCCGCGCTGAAGGACGGCGGACACCTGGGCACCGACATGCTGGTGGCGCGCCTGCCGCTGGCGGGCCGCAAGGTGTGCGCGGTGCTGGGCCACGCGCTGATGCTGTACGTGACCTGGCTGTTCCTGGACGGCAGCTGGCAGCAGGCCCGCATCAACCTGGATGTGGAAGCCCCGGTGACCGGCGCGCCGGTGGCCGTGTTCTATGCCTCGGGCGTGATCTTCTCGGCCTGTGCCGGCGTGCTGCTGCTGTTGCAGCTGCTGCGGGTGCTGAGCGGCCGGGTGAGCGAAAGCGACCTGGTGATGGTGAAGGAATCCGAGGAACAGGCCGAGCTCCAAGCCCTGCAGGCCGAGCTGGCACGCAGCGAGGCCCAGCCCGCCGGCAGCCCGAGCGGAGCACGGCCATGACGGTGTTCATCTTCCTGGGCAGCCTGGTGGGCTCGATGGCGCTGGGCATTCCCATCGCCTATGCGCTGCTGGCCAGCGGCGTGGCGCTGATGTGGCACCTCGACCTGTTCGATGCGCAGATCCTGGCGCAGAACTTCATCAACGGCGCCGACAGCTTTCCGCTGCTGGCCGTGCCGTTCTTCATGCTGGCCGGCGAGATCATGAACGTGGGCGGGCTGTCGCAGCGCATCGTCAAGTTTGCGCTGGCGCTGGTGGGCCATGTGAAGGGCGGGCTGGGCTACGTGGTCATCCTGGCGGCCTGCCTGCTGTCCGCGCTGTCGGGCTCGGCCGTGGCCGATGCCGCCGCACTGACGGCGCTGCTGCTGCCGATGATGCTCAAGGCCGGGCACAAGAAGGAAGTGTCGGGCGGGCTGATCGCGGCGTCGGGCGTGATCGGGCCCATCATTCCGCCGAGCATCGGCTTCGTCATCTTCGGCGTCACCGCCAACGTGTCGATCAGCAAGCTGTTCATCGCCGGCATCTTCCCCGGCATCATGATCGGTGCGGCCCTGGCGCTGACCTGGTGGTGGGTGGGCCGCAAGGAACAGCTGGTGCTGCCCGCGCGCAAGACACGCGCCGAGGTGTGGACCGCCGCGCGCGAATCGGTGTGGGCGCTGATGCTGCCGGTGTTCATCCTCGTGGGCCTGCGCATGGGCGTGTTCACGCCCACCGAAGCCGCGGTGGTGGCGGCGGTGTATGCGCTGTTCGTGGCCCGCGTGATCTACCGCGAACTCACGCTGCAGTCGCTGTTCCGCATCTTCGTCACCGCGGCGCGCACCACGGCGGTGGTGATGTTCCTGGTGGCCGCCGCCATGGTCTCGGCCTGGCTGATCACGGTGGCCAACCTGCCGGCGCAGATGGTTGAACTGCTGCGCCCGCTGCTGGACAACCAGACGCTGCTGCTGGTGGCCATCATGCTGCTGGTGATGCTGGTGGGCACGGCCATGGACATGACGCCCACCATCCTGATCATGACGCCGGTGCTGATGCCGCTGATCAAGGCCGCGGGCATCGACCCCATCTACTTTGGCGTGCTGTTCATCATCAACAACTCGATCGGCCTGGTCACGCCACCCGTGGGCACCGTGCTCAACGTGGTGGCCGGCGTTGGCCGCATGAAGATGGACGAGGTCACGCGCGGAGTGCTGCCGTTCATGGCGGCCCAGTTCGCGGTGATGTTCGTCATGGTCCTGTTCCCGCAGACCGTGCTGGCGCCATTGCGCTGGTTCTACTGAAAGCCGACGGATCGGTGGTGCCACGGGCAGCCGATCCGCTTTGCAAGCCGGCGCCCCATGCGCCAACCACCAAGAGAGGAGACCATCATGATGAATCCATCAGGCATCGCCGTGCGCGGTGCAGGCGCATGCGCGCTGGCGCTGGCGCTGCTGTGCCCGGCGCAGGCCGCCCCCGTCGTCGAGATGACGGCTGCCAGTTCGGCCACGGGGTTCGACCTCACGGTGCGGGCGCAGGACGTCGTCGACCTGTTTGCGTACCAGTTCACTCTGAACTTCGATCCTTCGCTGTTGAAGGCCACGGCCCAGGCCGAGGGCTCGTTCCTGTCCACCGCAGGCACCACCTTCTTCCGGCCGGGCGACATCGACAACCTGGCCGGCAGCCTGACCTTCGTGCTGGGCACGCTGACAGGCCCCATCGGTGGCGTGAGCGGCTCCGGCGACCTGGCGCGCTTCTCGTTCAGCGTGCAGCAGGCCGGCTTGGCCACCTTCACCTTGTCGGAGGTGGTGCTGCTGGACTCAGCGGGCAGCGAGCTGAGCGCCGACGTGCGCAGCCTGGTGACGGCGGTGCCGGAACCCTCCACCTACCTGATGTTCGCGCTCGGCCTGGCGGCCGTGCTCGGCGCCGGCTCGTTCAAGCGCAGGACCGCGTGACCGGGCGTCGCCCGCACGCCCCCCTTCGAAAAGGATGTCAACCATGTTGAGCAGACTCTGCATCAAGAGCTTCGTCATCGCGCTGCCAGCCGCCCTGGTGGCGGCGCCCGGCGCCTGGGCCGCGGACCGGCCGGCCAATCCCGCCGACTGGCCCGCACTGAAGGACGTCTACAAGAACCACTTCCTCATCGGCAGCACCAACCTCAGCGCCAACAACTTCGCACCGGGTGCGACACCGGGTGAAAACTCGGTGCCGGCCATGACGCTCAAGCACTTCAACGCGGTGACGCCGAGCAACGCGATGAAGCCCGACTTCTGGAACGGGGGCATCAGCAACCCGACGCCCAATTTCCTGACCAACTTCACCTCCGGCATCAATGCCGACATTGCCGCGGCCAATGCCCGCGGCGTGAAGGTGACCGGGCACACGCTGCTGTGGCACAACCAGTCCGGCCAGTGGCCTGCGCCCAATGTGCTGACGGCCGGCGGCGCCTGGGAAACGCCGTGGGATTACGCCATGGCCAAGACCAGCCTGGAGTACTACATCCGCACCGTGGCCGGCCACTTCGACCGCGAGCCCCACAAGACGTATTCCTGGGACGTGGTGAACGAGGCCTTCAAGGACAACCCCGACAACCCGGCCAACTGGCGCCATGCACTGCGCTCGGGCTACAGCCCCGAGGAGCGCCCCTCCCGATGGGCCCAGGCCTATGCCAAGGGTGGCAAGAGCTGGGACTACATGTACGACGCGTTCTACTTCGCGCGGCAGAACACCACCTCGCTGCTGAACTACAACGACTTCAACGACAACGAGCGCGCCTCCAAGGCCGAGGCCATCGCCGCAATGGTCAAGGAGTTCAATGAGCGCTATGCGGCCGAAGTGGCCGCGGGCAAGGCCCGCCCGCTGATGGATGCCAAGGGCAACCCGCGCCCGCTGGTGGATGTCATCGGCACGCAAGGCCACTGGGACATGCGGCTGAACATGGACGCCTTCGAGCGCACCATCCGCACGTACCTGGCCACCGGCGCCCATGTCGACCTGACCGAGCTGGACCTGGCGCCCACCCTGGGCCTGGACAAGGGCCAGCGCATCCAGAACGGCCCGGAGATGAACGAGCTGTTCATGGAACAGGGCGTGCAGTACGCCAAGCTGTTCAGCCTGATGAAGGAGTACGCCGCCGGCCCCGGTGGCAAACATCCCGAGTTCAAGGGCGGCGTGCACCGCGTGACCTGGTGGGGCATGACCGACCCCGGCTACCACACCAACGGCTATCCGTGGTCGGGCGTGGGCCAGCCGAAGGAGGCCTTCTGGGCCGCGGCCGACCCCGAGAAGTACTTGAAGGACGCCGGCCTGCCGACCAACGGCGTGACCGCCACCTTCCGCTATGGCGGCGAGACGTTCAAGCTGCGCACCTGGGGCGGCAAGAACGCGCAGGCGATGCTCGACATCAACGTGCCGCTGGCCACCCGCAACGTCAGCTTGACCGCCGACAACGTCAGCCTGCCCGCCGGCTTCGCGGTGGAGAGCATCAAGTACAGCCCGTCGGACTGTGCAGTGATCCCCGGCAAGCCCTGCCACGTGACGGTGACCGCACGCGGCGCGGATCCGGCACCGGCGTACAAGAACGTGGGCGTGGAGAACACCGCCACCTACGTGCTGAGCTTCGGCCAGATGTCCGTGTCCTGGTTCGGCGACACCAATGCGCTGGAGGCACCGCTGTCGCATGCGGAGGTGCGCTTCAGTGATGGCGTGACCAAGTTCAAGCAGTACAAGACCTACTACGGTGCCGACGGCGTGGCGCGCGCCACCGGCCAGACCGAGCTGGCTGCTGTGCCCAGGCATGGCCGCAACACGCTGGTGCTGAAGTCGCAGGACCCGATCGCCGGCCCCATCGGCCTGCGCCTGGCCCGCGACGCTAGCACCGAGAAGGCCTGGCGCGTGGCCAAGCGGATCGAGCCGGCCCGGACCTACATGGTGGTGTCCGCCGAATCGGTCTTCCAGGACAACGGGGAATCCAAGACCCACGCCCTGACCAACCGCACGAAGCCTGCGACCACGGACGCGCCTGAATCGCTCTCGCGCACGCCGGTGGTACTGCGCGGCAACACGCTGCTGCCGCTGCGCAACACCAACGCACCGGAGACCGAACCGGCACTGGCCCAGGACAACCTCAAGTTCATGTTCGAGGACATGAGGAGCCCGGCCGCAGGCGCCTATGCCGGCCAGGAAGGCCACACCATCCTGAGCTACATCCACGGCACCAACGTCTATCCGCACACCGTGTTCCGCGGCAACGGCGCCAACGGCACCGTGGTGGCAGGCCAGCACTCGCTGATCACGCGGCAGACCAACGGCGCCGAGGGCTCCCAGATCGCCGAGCGGGCCCTGGACCAGGCGGTGTGGTTCAACACGCCGATCGATCCGCAGACCGGCGAGATGAGGATGTTCCTGTTCAGCGGCCGGGGCGGCACCAACCAGCACTACGCCCTGAAGGAAGTGGACAGCGGCGTCACGCCGAACCGCGACCCGAACAACGCCATCAGCCAGCGCCAGGGCGCCAGCGGCGGCTTCGTCGCCCTGCAGGCGGCCGGTCCGGAAGCGGGTACCCGCGTGAAGCTGTATGCCTACGACATCGAGCCGTACCTGCCGGGCGACGTGAACGGTGACGCGCTGCTGGGCTGCGCCGACCTGCTGACGGCGTCGGCCTCGGTCGGCAAGCGCGCAGGCCAGGTCGGCTTCACTTCCGCGGCCGACATGGACCAGAACGGCCTCATCGACGTGCGAGACATCGCCGCCATCTCGCGGATGTTGCCGGCCGGCACGCGCTGCCAGTAAGCGACCCGTGGCGCCTTCGGTCGGGATGACCGTTGGCGCCACCTGCACCTCGGGCGGGTCAACCGCCAAGCACGCCAAGCCCCACGGGCAAAGAAAAACGCCCTAGACGTTTGACCGTCTGGGGCGTTGATTCAGAACAGTGTTCTGGTGCGGCTGGCAGGATTCGAACCCACGACCCCTTGGTTCGTAGCTTGTCCAGCGTTCGTAAGTGCTTGATTTCATTGCAATCCGCCGTCCGTTCCGTTCTTCCATCTGCAGTGTCCGGCTCCCTCACGAAGGTCTAAGTCCCCCAAAAGTCCCCCAGCCGTCATGGACCACGGAGCTCGCCTTGCTTGGTGGACGCTCGAGGCTTCGCCGGCGCACGAAATCCGTTATCTGCCGGCAACGTCGGGCCCTGGTTGACGCGGGGAGAATGCGCCTGGCTGACAACGAGCGCGGCCTTGCGTGACGAAACCGTTGGTTGGCAAAGTGGCCATGTTCCGAGTACTCAGCTCCGCCCGGTTGCACTAGCCATTGCTGCACACCACCTCGGTGGCGGCGCAGCACGCGTGCCATAGGCAAAGCGGGTGGTCAGGGACGGGGTTGAATGGATGGTGTGCATGGTGGTCTCCTTCACTGGGTGGCCTGGGCCTGGTCCATCTCGACGACAAACGCCTGGCATTCGCGCCGGGCCTCGGCTTCGGCCTTGCTGTCGAGGAAGTCGATCTCCTCGCCGGTGAAGACAGAGGTCTGCACGGTGTGGCCGTCGGTAGCGACGTAGCGGTGGTTGTGCAGGTGGCCGATCACGTTGACGTGGCTGCCGCGGCCCAGGTACTTGGCGGCGTGTTCCGCCAACGCACCCCACACCGTCCAGCGGATGGCCACCGGCGGGTCCTGCTTGTCCTTGCCGCGCCGGCGCTGGCTGAGCGCGGTCAGGGTGGCGCGGGCCCGCGGGCGTCAGAGGTGGGAAGGTGGTCGAGATGCACCGGGCCGGCGAGTGGGCGTGGCGCTGGATGATCTGGACGGGGGACATAGTGGGCTCCTTCGCATGAAGGCATCGCTGGTCACCCAGGGTGGGTGGCATTCAGAAGCTGATCCCTTCATTAGGACCTTCCCCGCCCCGCCCGCGGGCGGGCGGGCTGTGGGCACGGGCCCCTCCAACGCGCCGCTTCGAGCCAAAGCCGACCTCCCGTCTTGATCGTGAAGGCCGGGTTCCATGAGGATGCACACGGTGTGTCGAGGACCACCGCCCGGTGGTTTGGGGGTGGTGAATTCTCTTGCATATTCAACTGTCCGTGGCGGCCCTTCCACCGGGCTGTTGCTGCACGATGGCTGGTTATCGCCCACGTCAAATGCACCCTTCCCAGGTGGCTGCCGTCGCGCCCTTCCCTCGGCGAGCGGCCGCCGCGGCCAAGAAGCCGACTGTCAACACGCCGTTTCGAACCCAAGCCGTAGTCGGAGCCTCGCAAGACAACGGCACTATGCGGTCGCTAAAGCCGGCGGCCAAACCATGAGCGAGCCGCACCGCTGGTGGGCTTGGCGGCATTGCGCTCTTCCTTCCACCAAGCTGTGGTGTCGTTTCAGCCGAGCCGGGCATGTGAGGCAAAGTCAACGTAAATCAACACGGACCAAATCTGGGTGTGCCAAACGATAGCCAGTCAATCAGAAATCAAGCGCCTTCATTACTCGTTCTATAGCGACCCCAACGACAGTGGCTGCCGCGCTGAAGCTGGCCAAGCTGCCGAGGATTGACTGCTTGCTTTCCTTACAATGTTCCTTGTTTGGTGAGTTCTGCGTGGCAGCATGCACAAGTCGTTCAACGTCTAGTGCAACCTGATCGACAATTTGCCGGGGAAGGCCCTGGGCGTGCTTCTCGAACTCATAGACAAGTCCAACAAGGGCTTCCTTCAAGTCGTTGCTCGATACGCGACCCTGAATCGCGTTGAAGGAGTCCCTCAGCCGCACAAGGCTCTTTAGAGGCGCATTGATCGTCGAGTTGTCACCGATCTGAATGCCAAAGTTCTGCATATCTATCCTTACATTGACTTGAGCACCGGAGATCGATGTGCCTGCATTGGCGAGGAAGGCGGCGAAGCCATCTACTTTTTTCAGAATGTTTACCCTAGCACCCTGGATGGCATCAGCAATAGACGCCATCTCCCCGGGTCTCGCCAACTCGTTTGCCTGGAGCGCAGAACTCAGAATTGGCGATTGAACAATTCCCATGAAGCTCCGTCGCTGCAAAATCTCAAGACGTTGGTTTAAGTAGAGCTGTAGGCGGTCAGCCGGCTCAGTCCGTACATCGAACTCAAGCCTTTTCGATCGAAAGGCTCGGAGAGTTGCACGTAGCCCATACAACTCCGCATGCAGGCGCGAAATATACAGGCGCATCATCCTACTACCGCGCTCGCTCGCCTTCGAAAGTTTGCCAACATACCAAACGTGGACAGTTGCATTTCCGTATTCAACCAGCATATGCGCAACGCGAAACCCGTCCAAGGAAGCCGCAAGTTCAGGCGCGACACTGGGCCGCCAATGTTCATGCGCAGAACATTGATATTCAAGTATCAAGCAGGGCGTGCCTATGCTGACGAGTGAACTGACTTCGGCGCGGCTTGATGCCGTTGCACTAGTAGCTTGGACGAACAGTCTCTGCAGCGGAAGTGCCGCCGTTAGGACTGTTGCGTCGGCCTTCAGCTGAGGATGATTTGGAGCAACCGTGCACCGGTGCTGTAAGGTCTCCCTTACGACCTCGGCCCAAGTAGCCGTGCTCAGCGGTTCTGCTCGAGGCCTGTAATGCGGATGCTTGAAACCCAACTCAAGCTTGCCTTCGGCCTGACCAGAAAGATACAGGCGTCGATAGACATAGCGTCGATCCGCAACGCGTGGATTGCAGATGGCATTGGCCGCAGAACAGTACAGGTCTTCGCCAGGGAACTCTGGCGTGCCTCCGCGCCTTCGACGGCGGACTGAGCCAAATTGCCTCACAAACTCCAAACCCGGTTCTGGCAGCGGCCAGAGAGGCTTCGCAAGGCGCCCGTGGCCCGTTGCGCTAAAGATCCGGAGATCAGCAATCGGGTATGAAACGGACGCCAGCAAAATAGGTCCCTCGCAGACAAACCTTGAGGGATTCTGGCTAAGGTTCCAACGCACCCTGGGGCTCGAACCCAGATCTCCAGTTCAGCAAGTTCCCCTGCTCAACCTCGGCGAGCTAGCGATTGCTCTAGGCGCGTATGAGCCAGAAGCTCCTCATCGATCCACAGTCGAACAGAAGCATGCACGAATGGTACTCGCAGTTGTGCTCCAAGGGCAACCCCTGACCGCGTACGTCTGGCTTGGAATGTGCGACTCTTGGCCTTAGAAGCAAGGAACCCTGCCGCCTGCAGGAACACAACGATTACGCGTTGCCCGGCAGCTGCCCGTCATCTGCGCCCATTACTGACCCGCAAGCGCGCCATCGAAGCCCGGTTCGCGGACACCTCCCCAAGAGCAAGGCGGTGCTGGCGGTCCGTGAAACTCCTTGCAGCGGACCGTCGGTGCACGTCAGTTCGCGGCCGCCCGCCTTGAGAAGACCGTTTAAAGGTGACTGCAACCCTGCCCTCCCCTTCGGCGACAGACGGCCGTCTCCGCGAAGGGGATGCTCAACGCACCATTTCGACCCTCAGCGGTCCCTCAATCCTGCCTAAAGCGGTCGTTCGCCCAAGCCTCCGTGCCGCTTGGTTCGCTTCCCGGAAGCTGACGATCGTAGCCACCGGGACCGGCCATCAGCTGCCGGTCGCCCTGCGCTCTCAGTTCAGACTGCGAAGAGACCTCAAAGGACAGCTTGACGGCGCCGAAACTCGACTCATGGTCGGTTCCATCCGGCCATCAGCGGCCGGTCACGGGGCACTCCGAACTTCGCGCGCAACCAGGCCGTGATGGGCGGCTTTGCGGCAACGAGTCTGGACCGCTCTCCGGCCCGACCCGGCCATAAGCAGCCGGTCGCGCCGCGCTCGGAACTCTCGCCTCGCCAGGCCTCCAAACGTCAGGTTCCGGGCGCCGATCCGGGATCCGCGGTTGGCACCGGCCGGCCAGTAGCGGCCACTCCGCCCGGCGACCCAAACTCTCGCCGGCGACGAGGTCGCTCTGCGGCAACGAGTCTTGGGCGTTCGCCGGCCCGATTCGGCCACAAGCGGCCCGTCACGCCGCGGTCGAAGTTCCTGGCTCGGCGCACCTTCGAAGGTCAGGTTTCTAGCGCCGAGGTCGAACTTCTCGTCGGCCCGACCGGCCATGAGGGCCCAAACATTGCCGTCCGCTATGCCGGACCCAAGCTTCAAGACTAGGGCCAAGGGCTTCGTGTCTGCGCCGGATTGGCCCTCGCGCGAATGCGCAGTGCGCCTACAGCACCCGGTACTGCCGTTCCTCACGTACGCTGGAGACGCCAGCCACCTCTCGCAGCGATTTGAGTTGATCCCGCGCTACAGCGCCACTAATGATGCCCAGACGCCTGTGGGCCAGCGCGTCGCAAAGACCAGCTTCAACGAGCGCACGCAGTACCGTGTCCAGATCTGCTTTCGCTCGATCGACGACGACGGTCACTGCCAACGGTAGTTGGCTCGAGGACTTCTTCTTCACCCAGACAGTCTAGCGCTTTGGCGCCCTGAGCAGTCCCTTCCCCACGTCGCGGGCAGGCGAGCCAAGCGGACGCGCCAACTGCAGCAGGCGCGCCCAGAGCGCCCAGCCGCGGTACTTCGCGTCGGAGCCGGCGATCAAGGCAGCGACTCCCGCTACGTGCGGGGTTGCCATACTGGTGCCGTCCCAGCGGTCATGCTGCCCTCCGGGCAACGACGAAAGGATGCCCACACCCGGTGCAGCGATGTCGACCTCCTGACCTGGGTTGATGCCGCCGCATGAGAAGACCGCCGGATGAAACCGCGAATCCACGGCACCGACTGCGACGATCGTCGAAGCATTTGCTGGCGACCCCACTGGCGCAATCTTCCCTGGTCGAGCGCTCTCGTTGCCGGCGGCGGCCACGATGATGCTGCCGGAGTCGAGACAGACCTGCCCCACCACCTCGTAGTCGTCGCTCGGTTGCTCTCCCACGCTCGTTGCCGAGCCGAGAGACATCGAGATGACCTGACAGCCTTGATCGAGTGCCCAGTCGATGCCCGCCAGGATTGACCGGTCGGTACCAAAGCCGTCGTCCCCCAGAACTTTTCCGGCGTAGATCTCCGCCTCGTATGCAACACCGTAGCGTGGAACTCCACTCGGGCTCAACGGACCGCAGGCCGTGCCGATGCAGTGAGTGCCGTGCCCGTGCACGTCAGCGTCGGAACTGTTGGATGCAAAAAGCTTCTTCGTCACCGCGCGGCCAATAAAATCTGGATGAGTGTCGTCGAACCCAGTGTCCAGCACTGCGACCTTGATGCCAGCACCGGTCAGCGTCGTAGCGGGAACCTTGATCGCTTGCAGCCCCCATGTGATAGACGTCTCCTGCACGGTCTCGGCACCCATGTCACCTGCCTCGTCACGCTGAGAGACGCCGGCCAGAATACGGTCGATCAAGTGGTTCGTTGCATCACGATAGCCGATCAGGTAGTCGGGCACGAGAAGAGCGCCTGAGGCGTCGAAGGCACTTGGTGCGCGGCCGATCTGCGCGGACTGAGCGGCGGCACTGCGCTCACCCATGGCTCGGTAGAGGCGTTCCTGTCTGGCAGCGCTCACCACCCTTGACTCCATGGCCCTCTTTAGCATTGGCGTGACGCGTTCAGGCTTGGCGCGCACGACGGCAATTCCGAAACGTTCGAATACTTGAACATCGGCACCGTCGAAGTCATGGGGAACTGACGCGGCTTCCTTGAAGTCACTCGACGTAGCCACACGGAAGCCTCCACTCTCGAACGCACGGATGCCGGCGGCGCGCGCCTGCGGGTTGAATCGCATCACCATACCTAGCCGTGGCGTGCTGTCGACTGCAGCAGTGCCCTTTGCTGCTGGTTCCTGCGAACTTGCTCCGCCGCGAGCTTTGCGTGAAGTAGCCATCTCGTTGCTTCCGGAAGTGATTCTGAAGATAATGAGTTTGGTGATGCGCTCGCGACAACGCATCCGCACATTTGATGAGCCAACGAAAGCATGTCGGCGGCGCGCGGAGTTTCCCCTTCATTTCGAGAAGCTTTACCTGACGTCAGGCGGATCGTTGAGCGAGAACGTTCGTTCGCCCGAACGGGTAGTCGCAGCCGGTCGAACACCGAAGTTTGAATGGCGCCGATGCGATGGATGCACCACGGCTGTGGCTAGGGGCGGATCCGTGCTTCCCTGAGGACACCAAGGCGCTGCTGCGCACCAGCGTCAAGGTCGGCCACCAGCTGACGCTGCTGCAATCGGCCTGAACCGCCCGCAACGTCCGCAGGGCGCGGCTACTTGCAGTCCGCGGGCTTGGCTTGGCAGTTTGCCAGCCGCTCGCGTGCGGCGATCACGTCAGCTTCGGCATTCAACGCGGCGGCAGCCGCCGTGTCGCGGGCCACGCCGGCCGTCCTGACCGTGGCCGCGGCGTTGGCGGCGCTCGCGGCGCCGGTTTCGGTGTTGTAGGTCAGCTTTTGCACTGCGCCCGATTCGGCGAGCTGCAGGACGAAGCCTTGTTTGCCAAATGGTACCGGCCGTGGAATCGGCACGCCGTAGGTGTCGGCCGTCGGCACGATGGCGGTGCCCGACCAGGCGCCCACGCCGGCGACTTCAAGTTTCAGGGGCGTAGACGCCGTCGCGGCCAGTGTGACCCAGGCAGAGGCCGAGTCCGGGGCAGACGCCCGTGCGAGCGTCGACAGCGCCTCCTTATGGGGGCCGGCATGGAAGCTCATGGCGGGCAGCTGCAGCGACGCCAGCGCGTCGCGTATCGCCCGCGACGCTGCCGTGGGTTGCAGAAGGACGGTCTGGGCCTGCTTCGTCTTCGCGTGTTCGATGGTGCCTTCGTAGGTGATCGACACGGGCTTATCGCCTTCGGCCAGCGCTGCGATCTTGCCGCAGGCGTCCGCTGCAGCCGCCGCACCGCCCACGGGCGCGCCGGCGAGGAAACCCAGCACGGCCTTGACGATCGTCTCGCCCTGTCCGGTCGCGGTGTGGTTGATCGCCTTTAGTCGGCCGTCGTCGGTCCAGTCGATGGTCAGCTCGGTATTCGCCCAGGCGCTGCGCAGCGCCGCCGTGTCCAGGGTGAACGCTTGCGCGGGATCGCTCGCGTAGCTAGTGACGGCGGCCGGCGAGTTCGACACCAGCACGCGCTTGTCAGTGCTGCAGCGAATCGTCTGCGTGACTGTCATCGTCGTGGTGGCACGCGGCGCGAAGTAACGCAGCTGCACTTCGGGCGTCGAGGCGCAGCCGCCCACCACAAGGGTGGTCGTCGACAGTAGAAAGAGGGGAGTCTTCATTGGAGCTTCCTTGGGGCCCAGATGGATCTTGGCGGCGGTCAGTTGGTCGGCGTGCGACCGCCCGCGGGCAATGCCGCACCGGGCGATGCCGGGTGTCGGCGTGGCCGGGCGGCGGCACGCACTCTCAGGTCCGTGATCACGTCGCCCAGCAGCGCGAGCGGCGCGGTGCCCGGGGGCCGGCCCTCGAGCAATGGCACGAAGCGGTTGTCCGCGCCGGCGTGAAGCCACAGCGCGGAGAACCGCAGGGCGGGCATTTCGAGCAGCCTCGGCTCGTAGTTGTCCGCCGCGCCGGCGAGCGCCGTTTCAGCCAGCAGCGAAGCCTGCAGCAGACGGCGCGCGATAAGCCCCTGCTGCAGGCCGCCAAAGGTCGCGCCCTGGCCTGGCAGGGCTTCGCGCACGTCGGCCAAGCCGGGTTCGAGCGCGCCTATGACGGGGTAGCGCCAGCCAGTGTGCGCGGCCCGATGGAGCGGCGCGTCGTTCGCCAGGTCCGCCACGCCGAGGTGGTACACGGGGATCGGCGCGCCGGCTTGCGGGGGGCCGCCCAGCGGGGTGACCGCGGCGTGCGGCCGGCGCGCGGACAGCGCCCGCTGCAACGTGGTGGTGCCTCCGGCGGGTCCGACATGCGATTTGATCGGCATGGTGCCTCCGGGCTCAGGCCTGGGTCAGGTAGGTGTAGGTCCAGCTGCCTCGTCCGAGGTACGAGGCGAGGAGGACCTCGTAGGGCGTCGTGCTGCGCGCGTACAGCGGGTCGTCGATCACCAAGTCGTCGGTGCGCCAGTCATAGCTGGCGATGGTGACGAAGTGCCCGGTGAAGTCGCTCCAGTCGATGAAGCAGCATACGACGCGGCTCTGGTCGATCTCCGCCTGGATCTGTGCACGCGAGGCCGGTCCGGGAAACGGGTCCCCCTGGAGATGGCCAGTGGTCTGCAACGGGACTTCGAGCACGAACGGCTTGTCGCTCGGCGCCGGTGCCGCGCAGCATGGCTGCGTCAGGCAGGTGCTGGCGATCTGACACTGCGTCCGGTCCGACTGCAGGTCGTAGAACGACGACACGCTGAATGTGGTGGCGGCCCAGCACCAGTAGTCGGCCTGCTGCGCTTGCATGACTAGCGGCAGCGTGCGGTTCATGCCGGCGCCGACGAGCGGCGTTGCAGCCGCCGCGTGCAGCGGCTGCAGCGGCACTAACGGTCCGAGGAATTCAGGGGTGTTCATCGCGCGCGCTCAGCCGATATGTTCCAGCTCGGCGGCCATACGCCGGCGAATTGCCTCGGCCTCTTCGGCAGGATTTCCGCCGCCACCCATCGGCGCGCCGCCTATGGGCGTGCCAAAGCGGCGCTTCAGCTGATCGACCTGCCCACGGATGCGAGCTTCGTTGCTCGCAGCGGTCTGCGCGGCGGCCGCGGACTGGTCCCGTGCCTGCGCCGCCTGCTGCGCCGCCTTCTTTGCGGGAACGCGGCCGAAGTAGTAGCCGGTCACCGTTCCGGCAAGGCCGACCGCCACCTGGAGGATCGATGACAGCGGCTGCCAGCGGCCGTCTTCCATTTTGGCGCCGCCGGCAAACATCGCATGCACGACCGACATCGTGCAGCCCACAATCGCAAGCGCGATCAGCGCCGCGACTGTCTCCTTGATCCAGCTTCCGTCCGACGGCCGTGTCGCCGCGGGAACCTTGACCTTGCTAGCTTCGTCCATGCTAGAGGCCCTCCTCGTCGGTGTGTGCCGGATCCTAGAGAGCCAAGTGCGCAGCATCATCCTTCAATTTGCGGACGCGCCGGACGGCGGTTTGCGACACGGTTGCCGAGCACGGGTTTCCCGGTCCAGAACCCTCGGCACAGGGTCCAGCAGTATGCGCGAGACCGCTCCCGCACCTTGAAGTGCACCACCATGGTCATCAGCATCGTCAGAATGTCGGCCAGCATCAAGGACCATGGGCTGCCGAAGCGCGGCCCTTCGTGAGCTGACGAGTTCGACCCATTTAGGTCATCGGTGGCCAAGAACTCATTGCCTTGAAGCTGTCGCTCAGCTGAACCCGCACCGGCCGGCTCGGCGGTCAGCCGCGATCTCCTTGAAGCGACTGACGTTCCTGTGTCCATGTCTTCCGAAAGTGGCATTCGTCGCCGGCCATGCGGTCGGGTGAACCGACCACGAACTGGATGGGGAGGGTCCACGCATGCAGCCCGAGTTCGAGATCAAGACCCCGAGTCTTGCCGCGTCCACCGAGTTGCTGGCGATGGCGCCTATCCGGCGGGGCTTCGTGCCAAGCCTGGACACCATCACCTACAAGAGCCGCGTCAAGCTACTGCTGAAGCTGCTACACGCAGGCCGTCAGAGCCACCACGAGTACCGGCCGCTGCGCGCCATGTCCGACGCCGTGGAGCGCGTCGGCGTGATCCGCTCGCTGCGCGTGGCGGTGGTGGAGGGGCGGCGGGAGGTCGACGATCGCATCCTGCTGTCGGTGCACTTCGACGGCTCCTACGAGGCCTACGTGCGCACGATCTGGCAGCGCGCTGCGCGCCTGCTCGACCTGATCTTCTGCAACGCGAAGGGCTACGTCACGGGCTGGGACCACCCATTCGACGACTGGAACACCTGGATTCGCTCGGTGCAGATCAGCACGCCCTTCTTCTACGCCACGCCCGGGATCACCTACCCCGACCAGACTTACCTGCAGATGCTGGAGCGCCGTGACCGCGGCGGTGCCGACAACGAAGGCCGCCGCACCCGGATCGCGGTGCCCTCCGCCGAAGAGATCGCGTGGTCCATCGTCGTCAAGCAACGCGGCAGCTTTCTGGCCGTGCGCAAGCTGCGCCAGCGACCCGCGGTATTCGGGGCGGCCGTGGCGACCGCAGCGCGTCGGACCCCGTGACCGAGCTGGCCCATGTGCACGGCGCCGCCCTGTCGGCGGCCCTGCGGTCCCTGATCGACACCAAGGGCGTGCCTGCGTTCGCCAACGCGGGCGTGAGCCGGGCCGTGCTGCAGGCCTTCTGGAGCACCGAGCCCGCCGTGGCCGTAGAGAACATCTCCGGCGCCCTGATGGGCCTGCTGCCGACGACCGAGGGCATCCTCCGGCGCGTGTTCCCGGAATGGACGCGTGCCGGCACGCTGCTTGACCTGGTCGCCCGCGCACAGGGGCGTGACCTGGAGGACTGGGCCGTCGAGCAGGAGTTGCTGAGCGGCTCCTTGCGGCAGGCGATCAAGTTCAGGCCCGTGCCGGAGCAGGTCTGGCGAGAGGGGAAGGTCGCGCACCACCTGGGCGGGGCGGACGGCGAGCCCGTGAAGGTCGGGGACAAGCTTATCCTGGGCCAGGTCACGACGCTGCATGCGCAGCTCGAGGCGGGTGACACGACCGATGTTTTCGCCGCCTTCGGTGGCCAGCGCATCGGTGGCGGACCACCCCACGCGTGCCCCGGCTACCACGCAGCCGTGGGCGCCATGATGGGCATGATGTCGGCGGTGCTGGACCTGACCGTGGCGCGGCTGGCGCCATCGCCCTCGCCGGGTGTCCTCGTGTTACGCGGCGAGATGCCGGGGACCGGGACGGCCGACAAGACGACGATGACGTCCCCTTCGACAACGCTGGACACCGGATTCCTGAAGGCGCTGCCCGGCGAGGGTCGCAGGCTGCTCGCTTTCGGCGATTCGTGGATGCGCTTCAGCGACGAAACAGACTCGGACGGTAGCGACTTCTTCCGTGCCCTGGGTGCGCTGGGCTACGACACACAGGACTTCGACAACAGCGACTTTGCCTTCCGCGGGCGCACGCTGAAGACGATGTCCGAAGTCGGGCCGCTCCTGGGTGTCTATGCCAGGCTGCGGCAGCTAATCCGGGCGAAGACGCCACCCCTGGCCGTTCTCGTCAGAGGCGGCGGCAACAATTTCGTCGACGGTAGAGCCGCGCGTTGGCCGTTTTGCGCGCACCACGGGCGTGGGCTCGCAGATCGAGGCTGTCGTCAAGCCGCACAGCGCCTCACCCCAGCACGACGAGGAGCGGCTCAAGATCTTCCTGACCGACATGGCGCAGCGCATGACGACGGTCGTGAACAACCTCGCCAAGGCGGCTCGGGACGCGGGCGGCCAGCAGGTGGTGCCCATCATCACGGTGGCGTACGACTTTCCGATTCCCGACGGCCGCAACTTCATGTTCGGTTTCTGCCCTTGGTTGCAGCCGGTCTTCGCGCGCCAGCAGTATTTCGACCCCGATGCTCAGGGCGGCGGTGACTCGACGCGCCTGATGGCGATGTTCATCCGCCGGCTCAACGACACCTACGCCCGGGTGGCGTCCGATCTGAGCCAACAAGGCGTCCTGGTTCGCCACGTGCCGCTGACCGGCCAGCTCGGACAGCTCCAGACCGACCATAAGCTTCGCTTCGACCAGGTCTGGAAAAACGAGCTCCATCCCACGAAGGTCGGCTTCGCCGCGCTGGCCCAGCATCTGCACCAAGGGGCTCTGACGCCATTGTTCACGGCGTGACGCGCACCGGGGCGCCGGCCTGCGGTGCCGGCGTGGCCATGCCCATCGCCGCCATCTGCGCCAGCACGGCGGCATGCAGCCGCGCGCTCTCGCTGGCCCACAGGGCTTGCTGCAGCAGGTCGGCCTCAAGCAGGCCGTTCAGCGCCGCCTCGCGCGCCGACGCGCGCCGTCGTGCAGAGGCCTCGGCGCGGGCCAGCCGCCGGCAGGCGCGGGCCAGATCGCCCTCGCGCGCGGCCAAGCGGGCCAGCGCACGCCAGACCACGGCCTCCCCGATGCGCTCGCCGGCCCGCGCGCGGCGCAGCACTGTCGCGGCCCACCGCCGCGCCTCGTCCGTGCGACCGGCATCGACAGCCATCTCGACCAGCCAGCCGTAGTACAGCGGCGTGTAGAAATGGACTTGGTGGCTCTCCATCCAGTGCACCGCCTCGATGGCCTCGGCAATGGCCTCGGGCTCGCGCCGGATGCGCCAGCGCGCGTAGCCTTCGACCGCCCGCGCGATGGCCAGCGGCAGCAGCGCCCGCAGCTGTCGCACGAGGTCTACCGTGGAGGCCACTACCTCGAGCGCCTCGTCCCAGCGCTGCTGCCACGCGAGGATGATGACCTCCCAGTTGCGCACTGAGTACGCGATCGGGTGGTTGGGATGGCCGGCCACCAGCTCGCGCGCCTGCGCCAACGCGGCGTGCGAGGCGGCGAAGTCGCCGCGTTCGGCGTGCACGCCCGCCACGCACGCCAGCGTGTGGGCCGAGCCGATGGCCAGCCCACCCCGGTTCTGGGCGTTGGCCCGCTTGACCTGCAGCGCCAGCTCCAGCACGTTCAGCGCTTCGGCGTAGTCGCAGACCGCGGGCAGCGCCTGGCCCAGCGTGGCATTGAGCTGCACCAGCAGACGCGTGTTGCCCGCCGCCTGCGCCAAGGCCTTGGACTTCCGGGCCAGCGCCACCGCACGCTGCGGCTGCCCGAACACGAAGTGCAGGTAGGCTTCCCAGTACAGCGAGCGGGCGAGCAGCTTGCTGTCCGCCAGCGCGCGGGCGGTCGCGACGCAGCGTTCCACCAGCGGCAGCGCCTGGGGCAGCGGCAGCGGATCGAAGGTGCAGGTCATCGCCAAGCGATGCACGAGGGTGCACCAGCGCAGCCGGTCCGCGGCGGAGGCGAGGCCCGCGGACTCGGCGGCCTCTATCGCGGCGCAGAACTGGCGGCGCGCTTGGTCAAAGGCGCCCAGGCGCATCGCGTGTTCGCCGGCCGCGTCGAATCGCGGGATGGCCTGCGCCCAGTCGCCAGCGGCCCAGGCGTGGTGGGCCAGCGCCTCGAGCCGCTCGGCCGGGTCGCCGGTGGTGGCGCCGCGCTCCAGCAGCGCCAGGCTCTGGCGATGCAGTGCCGTCCTGCGCTGAAGCGGGATCAGGTCGTACAGTGCATCGCGTGACAGGCCGTGGAGGAAGCGCAAGCCATCGGCGCCATCGGGGTAGAGCAGGTCGGCCTGCACGAGCTGTCGCAGCACCTGCTCGTCCAGGCCGCCCGGCGCCAGTCCTTCGAGCAACCACCGCGGCACGCGAAAGCCCGCCACGGCGGCGGCCTGCGCCGTATTGCGCACCCGCTCGTCCAGCCCCTCCAAGCGCGCGGCCATCATCGCCCGCATCCAGGTTCCGGAGCCGGACAGCGAGCGCCGCGCGCTGCGCCGCAGCAGCTGCCAGCCGGCCTCGCCGCGGTCGCGAAGGACGTGGCATACCTCCTCGACGAAAAGCGGCACGCCCCCGACGTACTCGTGCAGCTCGTCGACGAGGAAGGGGTCGGTGCCGGGCATCAGCATGCGCACGATCTGTTCGGTCTGCTGGCGCGTCAGCGGCTGCGGGCTAATCGGCGCGTGCCCCGGGCTGAGCGCGCCTTCGACCTCGCGCGAGGCCACGACGACGAACAGCCGGGACGTGGCGTTGAGCACTTCGTTTAGGAGGCGGCGGCTCGCTTCGTCGGCCCAGTGTCAGTCGTCGAGCAGCAGCACGCAATCGTCGCGGTCGTGCTCGGTCAGCAGTTCCAGGCAGCGTTCGAGCAGGCCCGGCGTGTCGGCCTCTGCCAGGTTCGCGGCGGGCGGCTGGGCGGCCAGCAGCTGGAACGGTTCGAGCACCGGGCTCGGTCCGTAGGACTCGCAGCCACCGCGCAGGACGACGAGGCCCTGGGCCGCGAGCCGGGCCGCGAGCTCGTCGAGCAGCCGGGTCTTGCCGATGCCGGCCGGGCCGCGGATCTCGATGACCCGGCGCCGGCGACCGGCCTGCGTGCACGCCTGAACCAACTCGGCAAGCAGCGCATCGCGGCCCAGCAGCGGTGAGCGACCGCGTGTGGTCCACGCGTCGATGCGGCGCTGCAGGCGGCTCAGCCCCCGCACCGTGATGGCGCGCACGGGCACGCTGCGGCCTGGCAGCGCCAGCAGCTCGATGGTCTCGGCCTCGAAGAAGACCAGTTCGGGCCCCAGCGAGTCGGCGTCGACCAGGATGCGGTCGCGGGGCGCCAGGCTAGCCAGGCGCGCCGCGGTGTTGGCCGCGTCGCCGACGACGTCGAGCTCGCCGCTCGCCCGGTCGCCGGGCGACGCCACCACGAGGCCGGCGTGGATCCCGGAGTGCAGCGCGAGCGTGTTCGTCAAGCCAGGCGCCGCCGGCCACGCGGCCACCTCCGCATGTGCCTCCAGGGCGGCTTAGCAGGCCCGGCGCGCGTCGTGCTCGCTGGGGGCTGAATAGCCGAACACGGCCAGGCTGCCGTCTCCCTGCGAGCGCACGACTCGACCAACATGGCGCAGCACCGCAGCGCAGACGGCCAGTCGCACCCGTTCGAGCAGGTCCGCCAAAACCTCCAGCTCCAGCTGGCCCGCCAGCTGGCTGGAGCCGCAAAGGTCGCAGAACATCAGCGTGAGGAACAGGCGCTGCGGTGCCGCCGGGAGGGTGGTGGTGGTCGGTCTCATGACTAAAGGCCGCCCCCTTCGCTGTGGATGGGTCTCGTCGTCGCCAACGTCGCAGAATTCCCCGTGGCCACGACCGCGGCGCCTGCCCGGGCGCACCCGCCGGCGGCTGAGCGGCGCATGCAGCGCTGGTGCGACCTGGGTAGTGCTGAGGGTCCACCACGGCCTCGTACGCACCGTAGCGGTCAGTGAGCAGCGTCCCGGATCATCGTCGTTCGCCGCGTCGATGACTTCCAACTCCCGCGCGAGGCGCTGGATTTCGTCATGGTGACGCAGCGCCATTCGTATCTGATCAATCGGTAAAGGTAAGGCTTCGAGTGCCGCATGACCTTTGACGCTAAAGATTCGCCCCGTCTGTTGCGGCATCAGGTTGGCATGGAGAATCGAGTTAATGCGGTTCTTCAGCCTGGTCATCTGCGAAACGAGCTGGGTGCGCTCGGCGATGACGCGCCGCCGCTCGGCCACCTCTTCGGTGGGCATCCATACTTCGAGCAGAAACTGCGCTGCATGCAGGCGCGCGAGCGTCGCCGCATCGATCTTGTCGGTCTTGACCTTGGCCCAGGCGATGGCCCGTACCTGCAGAGGATTGGCGATGACGACACGATGTGCAAAGGGCGTCAGCAGCCGGACGATGGCCGCGGTGTTCCCAGTGGCCTCCAGCACGACGTCGTCGCCCTTGGTCAGCGTCTCGGCCAATTTGAGGATCGCATCCCGATTCATGGCGAAACGCCCGTGGTTCTTGACCAGGCCGTTCTCCACCATTGCTGCCTGCGCGAAGTTTCGATGTACATCCAGTCCGACGGCTTTCATAGGCCACCTCCTGTAGCGAAGCACATGGCGGAAGCTCGCGGACAACACGACAACTACGGATTCGCGGTCGCAGCGCAACGGGGCGAGTCGAAGGGGCAGCCAGATAACAACCCGAGCTCGCAGCTCATTGTCTAAAACCGGCCTGCCCGCAAAACACTATGCTTCCGTCACCCCTATCCCGGTACCTGGACGATACGCCCTCTGCGCAGCGCCATGCGCCGGGAGGCGCGAGGCGCCAAGCATGCCGGGTAACAACCACCTCGAGCGGCAGATCAAGCCATGGGCAATGGGACGCAAGGCCTGGCAGTTCGTGGGCAGCGAACTCGCCGGCCAGCGCGCGGCCATCGTCATGAGCCTAGTGCAGTCGGCGCGGATCAACGGGCATGAGCCTTGGGCCTACCTGCGTAACGTGCTGCAGCGGTTGCCAACGCTGCGCAACTCTCAGCTCGACGAGCTCTTGCCACATCGCTGGAAGCCAGCACAAGCATGAGCTTCTGATCGCCGTCAATGTGGACGGCCAGACGCTCACTCCTGAGGTGCAAGGCGCTCGGAGCTCGATAGCGGCCTCTCGAGAGGCTCTTGGCCATAGCGCTCTGGCATGAACCACCAGAGCAGGCCGAGCAAGGCCACCGCGGCGAAGAGCGTGGCGCCCGGGACTTCATGGAATAGAAGGTGACTGCCCGCGCTAAGCAGGATCGTCACCGCGAACAGTCCGCCAAGCTGCATCAAAACCAGACTGGCGCTGCCATAGCTCTGCGCAATGATGGCCGGTGCCAAGGCGATTGCGATACACAACGCACTGGGAAATACCACCCCCATCGCTAAGCCGCCTGCTTGCAAAGCCCGCGCCGTGTTGGCGATGCCGCCCACGCGTATCTGCAAGCCCGACGTCAATGACGCACAGGAATTGCTGTCGACGCAGCCTTAGTGCCGTGGTAGCCAGACCATAGGGCAGACGCTGGGCGGTGTGCTTCTGCCAAGCTGAAGGTCCTCGCGTGTTCTCCTGGCCATGCAGCAACGCACCGGCCTGCGTCACGTCATTGACAATGGCTGCCGTACCATGACCGTCTGAACCAGACCAGACTCGGCATCCACGCCGATGTGCGCCTTCATGCCGAAGTTCCACTGCCTGCCCTTCTTAGTCTGGTGCATTTCGGGGTCACGCTCGCCGGTCTACTTGTTCTTGGCAAAAATTTGGGGCGGCGATGATGGGCAGCGGGTCAAGGCCGATCGCATCTGGAACCAAAGCCAGCATCGTCCTACGCTGTCAAGCAGTCCGCCACTCGGACTGACGAGGGGTCTTGCCGACCTTCCTTAGCCGTTCGCCTCAGCTACTTCCACTGTTGCGATGTAGTCTGAAATATCGGAGGTCATCCGACCATGCAACTTGGGCCCGAGTACGGCGAGCAGCTGGTTGTTGCCCGTGATGTGTGTCGTGGCGCTTTCGAACTCCGCCGTGACGTCGTCGACCTTCGCGAACAACACGTTGGTATTGGTCTCTCGGTACGCCAGACGCGCAACCACCAAGCGGATGGTGGTAGTGACGGCGTCCGAGCTGACCGCGGCGAAATGCAGTTCGCGGCTCTCGGTGCGGCGGCTCTGTCGATCGAAGAGGGTGATCCACGGACGACCCTCGTCAATCTTGCTCAGGCTGTTTAAGGCCGCCAGGATGATGGGGCCCACGCCTGCGCCGCCGAGCGCAATGGTGAGAAACGGAATGATGGCCTTGTGCACGAACAGGCCCTTCTTGCTGAAGCGTGCGCGCTGCACTGCTGTCCCGGAGATCGAGAAGCCGAGTTTTGCAAGGCTTGTCGTGTACGCGGCGAGTCGTTCATCGTCGGACGCTCCGGCGTCAAGTTGCTTCACAGCGACCCTACCGGCGAAGATCATTGCGAGCGACACCGCCGATCGCATTGCCTCCGACGAAGTGGCCGAGTAGTCGATGAGCGTGTTTCCGGCGACGACACCGCCAGGGAGCTTGTCCAATTGTAGGCCGCTGTCCTGCAGTGTGCTCTCCAGTCGGTCCTCCACGCCAAGAGCGGCCGTTTCGATGAATTCCAGTGAATTGACAGGATGCATGGTCATGGGGCTCTCCCTGCGGAACGTTTGAGTGTGCACGCCAGGATAGGGGGCGTGTATCCCGTTTTGTCTATCGGGTACGTCAGCTTCGTCGATGAAGGCGCTGACGCGGCGGCGCCATTGCAGGTAGGCGTCGGCCACACCTGCCAGCTTCCGATCGACGTGTACGGCCGCGACGTCCATCAGGGCTGGCATAAGGCCGCACCGGTCAGCGTACTCAACAGCTCGCTTCCAGGCTTGGCGCGCGTTGTAGATTGTCAATTTCTCGAACTCGACAATCCGAAGGTCCGCCGGAGTCCAGTCGCCAAGTTCAAGTTCCAGCACTGCGGCCACGTCGAGCACCTTCTCCGGTCGGACAGCAGCGAGCGCGGTACAAACCGCCGCCCGCCACTCCGGCTCGTCGCTGCCACAGCCGGCGAGCAGCGGCATAAGGTCCTTGGATCCCGCAGCGGTCAGATCGTCCTGGACGCACCGAGCAAACTGGTCCGACCAGCCGCCCAGGACATGTGCGCTGTTCAGGCCGTCTCGCAGCGCCGCGGCAATCTCCTTCTCGAATTCCGCCGTGGCGCTGGCGTTGGACCCTTGTCGGCGCAGCATTGCGATCATTCCTTCCAGGAAACCTGCGGTCGGCCTGAATGCACTCGCAAGGAAGCCTTTTATGGCCGGGGACCGGGGACGGAACTCTAGGTCCGGAAACGCGCTGCGGACACGGAGACCGCGCGTGGCGTCCATCGACGAATTGCCGAGCCACCGGCGGATCGCATCCACGTTCAGCGGCAATACGCGTCCGCCGGCAAGCACTCTGGCGAAGTACGCGTCCTCGAGTGCCGCGATGGCGGTCGAGCGCCGGTCAGCGAGGTTCACCCGCTTCGCAGTTTCCGCGTCGAGCCGATAGCGCAGTCCCAGCGCCGCCCGCACGTCTTTCAGCTCCAGGACGAAGCTCATGAGATACAGGTATCGAAGCGAGCCCACTGGCAGCGGCAGGTCGCGCAGGACCGAACCTTCGTCCCAGCGCAGCGATTGGAACAGGGCTGCCCCGTACCATGCGCCTGGGGCACGCCCCTCGGCGTATTGTCGCCACACGGCAAGCGCACGCCCAGGCTGCCCTGCCCGCACCAATTCATCGGCCTGCCGCTCCGCCCAGCGCGCTCGCCGCTCCACCGGCAAGGACGCCGCATCGGCCGCGGTGACGCGCATGCCGAGGCGATCGAGCAATTGCACGCGGACCGCGTTCGGCAAATCTCCGGCCGATTGCGCCACCAGTTGGAGAAGGGAAGTTTCCGCGCCTTCCACAACATCGTCGAATGCGTCCGACGGGGCCACCATTAAGCCGTGATAGAGAGCCTCCGCACGGTCCAGCTCGTCGCCGCCCGGCCGACTTGCGTACCACGACGCTGCCGCACGATGAACATTCTTCAGGTCTTCGGAACGCGTGGGATCCCCGCGCATCGAGCGCAGCATGGCAGTGCGCAATTCGGGACGGTGGACGAGGACCGGCCACTGCTGCTCAACCAGCCAGACTTCCTTTGCCAGCAACAGGAACAACTTTTCGGCTACCTGATCGTCGAGAACGCCGAGATCGCACGGGCCTGCAAGCACTTCGCGGATTAGTTCCTTCGACACTCGGCGCAGGGCCAGCCCGGGATGCGCTAGCTTGCGCGCGCGCTCGTCTGGAATATGGTCCAGGAAGCGGCGATATAGTACGCCCTGGCGCAGTTCGTCGCCCAACCCCTGCACCTCCGCCTCCGTGTCATTGAGGAAGGCCGCACGTCGCTCGACTGGCAAGCGGAGGTAGTAGCGCGCCGCAAGCTTCAAAGCCAGCGGCATGCCGCCCGCCGTGCGCGCCACCGCGCGGGCCGCGCCGACCGGCAGCCCAAGGCTCCTGAGCAGCGCGATCGCTTCCTTGCGCTTCAACTCGCCGAGTTCGATCGGCGGAGTGACGACCTGCAGCTGTACGTCTCTCGGCAGCGGAGCGCGTCCGCTGATGACGACACGCATGGCCAACTGCCACGCCGAGCCCACCCGTGACAGCCAGTTCATCACCCGCCAGACGGGCGAGTTCTGCGAGAGCGGCTCGGAAGAGGCGCGCTGCCACTCCTCGAACGTGTCGAGAACAAGGACCACTGGCCGTTGGGAAACGCCCGCGGCCTTCAAGATCGGAGCGGCCAGGTAGTCGAACTCGTCGCCGTGACGGGAGACGGACTCGAGATTGGCGTCGTATTGGCTCTTCGCAGATTCGGCACGTCCTGCACGCTGGCGCGCTACGGTATCCCGCAGACCAACCAATTCCGATGAGATCTCCCGGAAGTAGAGCGCCAGCTGCCGGCTCAGCTCCATCGACAGTTCGAGCTCGGCGCCCGCGAGGAAGCAGCGCCGGTCGAAGTCCATGCTCACGATCATTGGAGCGGTGCAGTGATCGAACGCAGCTTCGAGGAACGGGCGCAATGCGTGTGCCAGCAACGTCGACTTTCCTGACCCGCCGATGCCGCTGACGGGCAGGACCGGGATCAGTCCCGGCGCGGAATCCTGCGCGACGAATTTGCGCAGACGATCGACCTCCGCGTCGCGGCCAAAGAAGCCCTGCGCAAGCTGGTTGTCATAGGCCCTCAAGGCGTCGCGCTGGACGACCCGCGTGAGGAGCGCATCGGCCTTCTGCTTCAGCGACGGGTTGGCGGCGGCTGCCCATTCGAGGGCAAGCGCCTGAGCTTCCAATGCACTGCCATCCCCTGCCTGTGGCACCTGTCCTGCCAACAGCTGACGAAGCACCTCCCCGGCTGCATCCGTCGGCACTTGGACCGCTGCCGCCAGCACCTGCGCAAGATTGCCGCCGATGGCGCGCAGCACCGCCGCTCGCCGCTCGCTCTTGAGCGTCCACGACCACGAAGTCACCTCCCAAACGCGATCAAAGGCAGGCGCGAGGCGATCCACCACGAGGCTTCGGCAGAGGTCGTCATGGATGAACGCCACGAGCATCCCGGGATCGATACGTCCCGACACGGCCGCGATCCGCTCCGCTTGCGTCATGAGGTCCTCCGCATCGCCAGGCATCGGTGCGGCGCTGGGCGACAGCGCGCGCGCCATGCGTTCCTGCTCGCTGGCGGAGCGCCCTTGCCACGCAGAGAGCAGTGCTTGCCCGGCTGCACGAAGGTCCGGCGGAAGTTGCTCGATGTTCACGTGCTGCCTCCAGCCGTTGCGACCGCGCTCGCGATGAATGCGCCGAGAAGGTCCCTTGCAGCCCGTGCTGCACCCGCCGCACGTGCATACGACGAGCCCGCCGGCTGCTGTGCCAGTTGCAGGCTCACGAAGTTTTCGAACGTGTTTCGCATCTGCAGGTCCGCCCGAAACCCGGGTGGAGACAGCGACAACAGCAGGTGGTCGACGATGTCGCCGACGGCCGGCCCCGCCTGCAACACCTCGAAGTGCTCGGTGCGCGAGTTGCCCTTCCATCCGATCAGCGCGACCAGCAGGTGCGGCACTTGCGCGAGCGTTTGCAGCAGCCCCTCGATGACCTGCGCGGCGCCCTGCGCGGCGACGTCGCACGCCTCCAACCCGTCGAGCACCAGCCAAACCGGCTTCTGTTCGGCCAGAACCTCGATGGCGGCACAAAGTCGCGGCGTGATCTCGTCGCGCACGTCGCGCAGGTCGGTCGTCAAGCGCGACACGAGGCTTTCGGCGCCGGGTCGCGCGGCTCCTAAGGCGCCGAGAAGCTGAAGAGCGAAGTCGCGCGGCGTCGCCTCGAGTGAATTGCGCACGTCCAGGCTCCCCAGCGGGCACCCGCCGCGAGCCGCGAGGGCGCCGAGGATGGCCGCGGTAAAGGTCTTGCCGCTTTCCGCGTCCCCCAGAACGGCGAACGCGCGCTGTTCGGGTTCGAGAGGGCGGACCGCTGTCATCGCGCGCCACGCGCGATACTGCAGTTCCCGACGGCCAAACACCGGCATCTCCACCCGGTTTTGGTCAAGCGCGAAGGCAAGGTAAGGCGTAGTGTCCTTCCGCTCAGCTAGGGTGTCGACCTGATGAGCCCATCCATGGATGGGCACCGCGCGGTTTGTCTGGTTCGCCTCGTCAACAGCGCCTGCACCGGCCGCCTGGTGAAGCGCGACGATCTGCCACTCGTTGTTGAAGCAAGGGGCACCGGAGGACCCGGGGTCCGTGTTGGCGTCGTGCAGCCAGCGCAGCGGCTTGGGTACCCCAAGCTCCACTTTCATCTGGCCAATCGACCAGAGCAGCCCCATCGGGCGGCCTAGGGCCTGCGCGGGATGGTGCAGGATGTGGATGCCGAACTTCACCTTGGCGGGAACGCCGTCCGACAGGGGATAGCCTCGCAGACCGGTGCGCGGCGGGGCGGCGAGCCGTATCAGC
>OFDN01000626.1_pt1 | contig 27337 bp, 17 predicted proteins | sample 1520971 | NCBI WGS metagenome assembly OFDN01 (sample SAMEA94257418, study PRJEB24077) | hot springs metagenome | biome: Aquatic biome; feature: Geographical feature; material: Water | place: India | collected 2012-06-12 | depth 5 m | reverse complement strand
CAGGGGCGTGCCCTCCCCGTCCGCCACCGGCTGCGGCGCCAGGACCATGTCCCCGATCGGGTCGCCCCCTGTGGCCTCGACGGCGCGGGCGAAATCGGCAAGCCGGCGCGCCTCGAACAGGCTGCGCAGGGGCACCGGCGCGGCCAGGATCTGGCGCAGCCGCGACACCACCCGCGTGGCCGACAGGGAGTGTCCGCCGATGTCGAAGAAATCGTCGTCCCGCCCGACCCGCCCGAGACCGAGCACGTCGCACCAGACGGCGGCGACCGTACGCTCCATGGCCGTGGACGGTGGGGCGGACAGCGCGCCCGCGGCGACGGCGACCGCCGGCTCCGGGAGGGCGCGGCGGTCCAGCTTGCCGTTCGCCGTGACCGGGAACCGTTCGAGTGGCAGGATGTGGGCCGGCACCATGGGCTCTGGCAGGCGCTGTCGCAGCGCCGCGCGGAGGGCGGCCGGATCGGCGGTGCCGACGACATAGCCCACGAGCTGCGGGCCGTTCCGGTCCCCCCGCACGACCACCGCCGCCTGCCGCACGCCGTCGATGTCGCGCAGGGCCGCCTCGACCTCGCCCGGCTCGACCCGGAAGCCGCGGATCTTCACCTGCTGGTCGACACGCCCGAGGAACTCCAGCCGGCCGTCCGGCCGGTGGCGCACCCGGTCGCCGCTGCGGTAGAGCCGCGAACCGGGCCGGCCGAAGGGATCGGGCACGAAGCGCTCGGCGGTCGCCGCCGGGCGTCCGACATAACCATCGGCCACCGCCACCCCGCCGATGTGCAGCTCGCCCGCCGCGCCGGGAGGCAGCGGGTTGAGGTCGGCGTCCAGAACCCAGGCGGTGGCCTGCGGCAAGGGCCAGCCCAGCGGGATCGGCTCCGCCGGATCGGGTGCTATCTCCCCGGTAAGCACGCCGACCGTCGTTTCGGTCGGGCCGTAATGGTTGACCAGCCGGCAATCGGGTCGGGCCGCCCGCAGGCGGGCGGCCAACGCCGCGCCGCAGGGCTCGCCGCCCATGATCAGGGCCTGGCGCGGCATCGCCTCCGCCTCGCGGCCGGGAATGAGCAGGCTTTCCAGATGGCTGGGGGCGATCTTCAGCACGCCCACCGCCGCCTTCGACATGGCCGCCAGGAACAGCGGAGGATCGCGCGCCTCGTCGGCGTCCAGCAGGTGGAGCGTGCGGCCGGAGCACAGCGCCCCGAACAGCACAGTGTGGCCGAGATCGGCGGCCACCGTCGACACCATCGCCATGCCGGCCTCCTCCGTCAGCCGAAGCCGCTGGAGAAGCCCGCGGACATAGGCGGCGATGGCCCCGTGCGGCACGCAGACACCCTTGGGCTCGCCCGTGGAGCCGGAGGTGAAGACGATGTAGGCCGGCTGTCTTGGATGGATGGCGACCGGCAAGGTCGGAGCGGCGGCGGGAGCCGCAGCCTCGGCGTTCGTCTCTTGGAAGCCCAGAGCCGGCAGCCCGAGATCGGGCGGTGTGCCGGCGGAGAGCACCACCGCGGCGCCGCTGATCGCGGCGATGCGGGCGAGCCGTTCCGACGGCGTGTCCGGTTCCAGCGGAACGAAGGGGGCGCCGGTGCGCAGGATCGCCAGCAGCCCCACCACGAAATCGGGCGTCCGGCCGCACAGCAGGAGCACTGGCCGACCCGGTCCCGCGCCGGCCGCCGCAAGGCGGGTGGCCAGTCCCGCGGCGCGGCGGTCGAGCCCGGCGTAGCCGAGGGACTGGCCGCCCTGCGCGACGGCGGCGCGCTCCGGCACCCTCCGGATCTGCGCATCGATCAGCTCGGTCAGGGTGGAGGCCCCGCCCAGCAGCGGGTCCGGCACGGCCCAGCCGGCCACCCGGCGATGCTCCGCCTCGTCCAGAAGATCGAGGGCGTCGACCGTCCTCGTGGGGTCGGCCACCATCCGCCGCAACAGCGAACCGAAGCGGCGGGCCAACCCCTCGACGGTCCCGCGCTCGAAGATGTCGGCGCGATAGCCGAAGCTGGCGACGAGCCCGCCGTCCGGCTTTTCCCGCGTGGTCAGGGTGAGGTCCAGTTTCTGCGCCGCCCGCTCGCGCTCCACCGGCACCATCCGCACCGGTCCCAGATCGCGGGCGGTCACGGGGCCGGGGCCGAGATGGTTGAAGAGAACCTGGACGAGCGGGCTGTGGCCGCCGCCGCGCTCCGGATTCAGGGCCTCCACCAGCCGGTCGAAGGGAAGATCCTGATGGTCCTGGGCGGCCAGCGCCGCCTCCTGCACCCGGTCGATCAGATGCCCGACACCGAGGCGCCCGTCCACCGCCACGCGCAACACCAGCGTGTTGACGAACAGCCCGACCACGGATTCGAGTTCGACCTTCCGCCGCCCCGCCACGGGAACCCCGACCCGCAGATCGGTCCCCGCGCCGTGCCGGTGCAGCAGGGCCAGAAATCCAGCGAGCAGCACCGTCGCCAGCGTCGCCCGACGGGCCTCGGCAAGAGCGCGCAGCCGGCGAGCGAGGTCGGCCGAGAGCCGCGTGTCGACACTGCCACCCATGGCGTCGCGTCGCTGCGGCCGCGGGCGGTCGAGCGGCAGTTCAAGCGGATCGGACATGCCCGACAGCCGCTCCGTCCACCAGGCGAGCTGCCGCTCCCCGTCCCCATGCTCCATCCACAGCCGTTGCCAGAGGGCGAAATCGGCGTACTGGATGGGCAGGTCCGGCAACACCGGCGTGTCGCCGCGGATCAGCGCGGCATAGACGACCGCCAGCTCGTCCATCAGCCGTTCGACCGACCAGCCGTCGGCCGCGATGTGGTGCAGGGTCAGCAGAAGACCATGCTCGTCGGCTCCCAGCCGCACCAGGCTGCCCCGCAGCAGCGGACCCGCCGCCAGATCGAAGGGTGCTGTCGCCTCCGCGTCGCACAGCGCCTCCAGCCGCGCCTGCCGCCCCGCCCCGTCCAGCCCGGACAGATCGTGGCGTGCCAGCGCCACCGGAAAGGGCGCGCCGATCACCTGGACCGGCACCCCGTCCCGTTCCGGGAAGACGGTGCGCAGCGCCTCGTGCCGGCGGACCAGCAGATCCAATCCCGCCTGGAGCGCCGCCACGTCGAGCGGACCGGTCAGCCGGAAGACGCCGGGCACGGCATAGGACGGATCCCGCGGGTCCAGCCGGTTCAGGAACCACAGCCGCTGCTGGGCATGCGACGCCGGGAACGGATCGCCCCGGCGGGCCGGCGAGACCGGCAGATCGCGGAACAGATCCACCCCCTTGCGCGCCATCACCGCGACCAGCCCGCGGCGCTGGTCGGGCGTCAGGGCGCGCAGGGTTTCAAGGACGGTGGTCATGCGGCGCCCGCCCCCGCCAGCACGCCGGCAAGCTCGTCCGCCGACAGGGCGCGCAGGGCCTCGGCCGCCGCCAGCACATCCTCCGCCGACACCGCGGCACCGGCGCGCCGCTCGGCCACATGGGCGGCGAAGGCGCGCAGGTCGGCCGTTTCGAACAGGGCGCGCAGCCCGACCTTGACCCGCAGGTCGCGTTCGATGCGGGCGACCAGCCGGGTCGCCAGCAGCGAATGGCCGCCAAGGTCGAAGAAATTGTCGGTCAGCCCGACCCGCTCGACGCCCAGCACCTCCTCCCACAAGGCGGCCAGGCTCCGCTCCACGGTATCGGCCGGTGGCACGAAGGTCCGGCTCACCGTGCCCGGATCCTCGATCGTCAGGGCCTTGCGGTCGAGCTTGCCGTTGGCGGTGAGCGGCAAGTCATCCACCACCAGGATCTGCGAAGGCACCATGTGGGCCGGCAGACGGCGGCGCAGCCGGTCGCGCAGGCGCTGCGGCAGCTCCCGCCGCCGGCGGGCCAGGACGGGATCGCTTGCGTGCTCGGCGGGCCGGAAGCCCGGCGGCGCGGTCACGGCGACCCGATCCGGCGCGAGATCCGGACGGCGCAGCACCACGTCGAAGCGGGTGGGGTCGTCGTCGCTCCAGCGCAGGTCGGCTTCGTATCCCGCCGCCGCGGCCAGCGCGGCGAGCTGTTCGGGATCGACGGCCGCCGGGTCCCGCCAGCGCTCCAGCCCGCGCCGCAGCCCCGCCACATCGCCCGGACGGGACGCCTCCGCAAGCGCCCGCCCCAGGGCCACGTCACCGGCCAGACGGCGGTTCGGCAGCCCGGCGATGCGCAGCCGGGGCGGAGCGGCGTCCCGCAGAAGGCGCTCCAGCGCCTCCGGCCCGCCGGTTTCCGGCCAAGGCCAATCGGTCGCCGGAGCGGGGTCGGCGGCGGGCGAACCGCCGACCGTCAGCACCACGTCGTAGCGGTAGCGGGTCAACTCGTTGTCGAACCGGCCACGGCGCAAACGGATCTCGGCGTCGGACAGGCCGGGCACCAGCGCCGCAAGCCCCAGGAAGAAGGACGGCGCGAGTTGCAGCTCGCTGTCCTCGGCAACCCCGCGGGCGATGCGGACGCGCAGTTGCGCGACTCCCAGCCGCTCAGGCGCCCGCGCCAGCTCGACGACCCCCCGGAACAGGGGGCCGAGCGCGAGGTGACGCACGTCGCCGACGAAGATCCGCCCGCCCGGTTTCAGCGCCCGCACCGCGACGCGCAGCACCCCCAGCAGATAGTCGACGCTCGGGAAATACTGGACGACGGAGTTGAGGAGGACGGTGTCGTAGCCGCCGGGCTCGACACCGGCGGCGTCGCCCGCCTCCTGCCGGGCCAGCTCGACATGCCGCATCCCCGGCTGCCGGGCGACCCATGCGCGCAGGCCGTTCACCGCCCGCTCCGACAGGTCGGTCCCGCGGTAGCGTCGGCAATGGGGGGCAAGCCGCCGGGTCAGCAGCCCGACACCGCAGCCGATCTCCAGAAGATCGCAGGGGGCGAGGTCCAGAACGCGCGTCACCGTCGCGTCCAGCCACTCCCGCATCTGTTCGGCGGGGATGGCCGCGTCGGCGTGGCTGTCGTTCCAGCCGGTGAAGTCGGGTTCCACCGCCTCGCCGGCCGGGGTGCCGTTCCCATCCGCTGCGTAGGTCTCGTCGAACACCGCCCGCCATTGGCCGACCAGATCCGCGTCGCCGTCGACCTCCGCCCCCGAGCCACGCAACCGGTCGCGATCCGGGACCACGCAGGCGACCAGCCGCCGGCCGCCGGCCGGGTCCTCCCGGACCAGCACGGCGGCATCCCGCAGCTCCGGCTCGTCGCGGAGCACAGCCTCGATTTCACCGGGCTCGATGCGGAAACCACGGATCTTGACCTGCTGGTCGGCCCGTCCGAGGTAGATCACGCGCCCGTCGGCGCGGCGCAGCGCCAGATCGCCCGTCCGGTAGAGCCGGCCGCCGGGTTCGGCACCGAAGGGATCGGGGACGAAGCGCCCGGCGGTCAGGGCCGCCCGGTCGTGGTAGCCGCGGGCCAGCCCCGGACCGGCGACATACAGTTCGCCCGCCACACCCGGCGGCACCGGTTCCAGCGCGCCGTCCAGGCAATACCAGCGAAGATCGGCCAGCGGCTCACCGATGGGGCTGCCCCCTTCCGCCGCCTGCTCGGCGGTGACTGGGTGAACGGTCACATGCACCGTCGTCTCGGTGATGCCGTACATGTTCACCAGCCGAGGCGCGTCGGCGCCAAGCCGGTCGAACCACGGACGGAGATCCGCGACCTCCAGTGCCTCGCCACCGAACACGATGCTGCGCAGGGACAGCGCCGCGGGGTCGGCGGCCATGGCCGCCTGGGTGAAGGAGCGGAAGGCCGAGGGCGTCTGGCTCAGCATGGTGACGCGCTCGTCCCGCACCAAGGCGTGGAATTCCGCGGGCGATCGGCTCGTGTAGTAGGGCACGACCACCAGCCGGCCACCATGGAGCAGCGCGCCGAAAATCTCCCAGACCGAAAAGTCGAAGGCGTAGGAGTGGAAGAGCGCCCAGCAATCCGTCTCGTCGAAGGCCAGATCCCGCCGGGCGGCGGTGAACAGCCGCAACACGTTGGCGTGGGTGATCAGGACGCCCTTGGGGGTGCCGGTCGATCCCGACGTGTGGATGCAATAGGCGAGATTGTCCGGACGGACGTTGGAGGGCGGATCGCTGTCGGGACAGGCAAGCACCTCGGGGTCGTCGGGAGAGACGACCCGTAGGCCGGCCGCGGCCGGCACCCGGTCCAGGCATCCGGGGCCGACCACCATGACGTCGATCCCGCCATCCGCCTGCATAAAGGCCAGCCGCTCCGGCGGGTAGGCCGGATCGAGGGGCAGATAGGCGCCTCCGGCCTTGAGGATGGCGAGCAGCCCGACGATCAGATCGGCCGAACGTTCCATCGCCAGCCCGACCAGACGGTCCGGGCCAACCCCCAGCTCGCGCAGACGCCACGCCAACCGGTTGGCGCGGGCGTTCAGGGCTGCATAGGACAGCGATTGCCCGCCGGCGGTGACGGCCACCGCGTCACCGCGCAGCGCTGCCTGCCGGGCTATGATCGCGTGCAGGCAATCCCCGGCAGGAGCCGCCGCCGCCGGACGACTGTTCCAGCGCGCCAGCTCGGCCCGGCGCCCGGCCTCGTCCAACAGGGGCAGCGCCCCCACCGGGCGGGACGGATCGGCGACGACGGCGTCCAGCAGGGTCAGCCAGTGGCCGGCCATGCGGGCCACCGTGTCCCGGTCGAACAGAGCCGTCGCATAGGTGAAGGTGGCGTCGAGCCGTCCTTCCTGCTCGACCGTGTGGAGGATCAGGTCGAACTGGCTGGCCAGATGGGTCTGGGCGGATCCGGTCACCGTCAACCCCGGCAGATCCCGCAGCCCGTCGAGCCGGCGCCACTGGTGATCGAAGGCGACCTGGAACAGCGGATTCCGACCGGGACTGCGCTCGGGCTGGAGCGATTCCACCAGACGCTCGAAGGGCAGATCCTGATCGGCCTGGGCGTCGAGCGCCCGGTCGCGCGTCTGGTGGACCAGCGCGTCGAAGCCCATCCCGTCCGTCAGCTCCGCCCGCAGGACCAGCATGTTTACGAAGACACCGATGAGCCGCTCGGTCTCCGGCCGGTTGCGGGCGGCCACCGTCACACCGACCCGGATGTCCTTGTGCCCGGTGTAGCGGTGCAGCAGCGCCTGGAAGGAGGCCAGCAGCACCGTCGGCAGGGTGACGCGCAGCCTTGCCGCCAGCGCCGTGAGGGCGGCGGCCCGCCGCGGCCCCAGCGCGCAGGGCAGCGCCGCGCCCTCGTGGACATCCGCCGGCGAGGACCCGGACGGGGCCGGCCGGTCGGTGGGAAGCGACGGGATGGTGGGCTCCACACCCAGCCGGTCGCGCCAGCGGTTCAGCAGGGGTGCCGCCCCGCCGCGCTCCAGCCAATCCCGCTGCCAGCAGGCGAAATCGATGTAGCGGACGGGCGGCTCCGGCACGTCCGCCGGCCGTCCCTCGCATGCGGCGCGGTACAGGGCGCCAAGCTCGTCCAGCAGAAGATTGATCGACCATCCGTCGGCGACGATGTGATGAACCGTCAGCAGCAGCGTGAACCGCCCACCGCCCAGCGCGAGAAGGCGCACGCGCAGCGGCTCCCCGGCGCCCAGGTCGAACGGCCGGCGCGCTTCGGCCTCGGCCAGAGCCGCGGCGCGGGCGTCGCGGTCGGCGGGAGCCAGGGCCGACAGGTCGTCGCGCCCGATGGCCAGGGGGGCGGGCGGGCGCAGGATCTGGACGGGCTGTCCCTCGGCATCCTCCCGGAATGCGGTGCGCAGCGTGGCGTGGCGTGCCACCAGCCCCGCGAAGGCGGTCCCGAGGGCCGCTTCGTCGAGTTCACCGGCAAGATGCAGGAGCCCTTGGATGGTGTAGGCGCAGCTCCCCGGATCGAGCGTCCAATGGAACCACATTCGGCTCTGTGCCGGGGACAACGGCCCGCTGTCGCCCGTCTCCCGACGGATCGGATCGGTCGGCGCGGTCGCGTCCATCCCGTCGCCGGCGGCGTCGAGCCGGGCCGCCACGGCGGCGAGGGTCGGCTCCTCGAACAGCGCCCGCAGATCGACGTCGCGGCCGAAATGCCGGGCGAGCCGCGCCTGCGCCTGCACCGCCGTCACAGAGTTGCCGCCAAGCGCGAAGAAATCGTCCTCCCGCGACGGCTCGACGCCGCCCAGAAGCTCGCTCCACAGCGCGGCGAGCCGCCGTTCCGACGGCGTTGCCGGCGGTGTTCCGGAGACAACCCGGGTGACGGCGCTGGCGCGCTGGACGAACGCGGCATCGAGACTGCCGGCGGCGAGCCCGGCCCGGCAAGCGGAGCGTTGGATCTTGCCGCTCGTCGTCCGTGGCAGACCTCCGGGGTTGAGCAGGACCACCACCGCCGGCGGGTCGCCGCAAGCCTCCGCGACGGCCCGGACGACGGCATCGGCCAGGGCCTGCGCGCCATCGCCACCGTTCAGGGCGCCGCGCCCGGCTTCGGCGGCCACGCCGATGGCTTCACGGCCATCCTGATCGACCGGAAACACCGCGACGCGTCCCTTGCGGATCCGGGGAACCTGCTCCTCGACCGCCCGCTCCAGATCCTGGGGGTATAGATTCCGCCCGCGGACGATGAGCATGTCCTTCAGCCGGCCGGTGATGAACAGCTCTCCGTCGCTGAGCGCCCCCAGATCGCCGGTGCGCAGCCAGGTCGCTCCGTGATGCTCGACGAAGGCCGCCGCCGTCGCCGCCGGGTGGCGCCAATAGCCGTGCGCGACGCTGGGACCGCTGGTCCACACCTCGCCGACCCGCCCGTCGTCGAGCGGCCGGCCGGTCTCCGGATCGGCGATGAGCAGGGCATGGCCAGGCTGCGGGCGACCGCAGCTCATCAGGGCCATGTCGCCGCCCGGCGCCACCCGGCCCTCGCCAAGCGCGGCGGCGTCGCACGCCAGACGCCCGATCCCCTGCCCGCGCCGACCGCCGGTGACGAACAGCGTCGCCTCCGCCAGGCCATAGCAGGCGAAGAAGGATTCCGGGCGGAAACCGGCGGGGGCGAACTTCGCCGCGAAGGCGTCGAGCGTGTCGCGGCGGATCGGCTCCGACCCGGAGAAGGCCAGCCGCCAGCCGCCGAGATCCAGCCCGACCAGCGCAGCCTCGCCGATCCGCTCGACACACAGCCGGAAGGCGAAGTCGGGGCCGCCGCTGACGGTTCCTCCCGTCCGGCCGATCGCCTCCAGCCAACGCACCGGCCGTTCGAGGAAGGCGGTCGGCGTCATCAGCACACAGGGCACGCCCGTGAAGACCGGCTGCAGGAGCCCGCCGATCAGCCCCATGTCGTGGAACAGGGGCAGCCAACTTACGATGGTGTCGCCGGCGCCGATGCCGAACCCGTCGCGGATCAACCGTTCGTTGGCGACCAGATTGCCGTGGCTGACCTGCACCCCCTTGGGCTGCGACGTCGAACCCGAGGTGTATTGCAGGAACGCGATGCGGTCCCCGGACAGCGCCGGGTGCCGCCAGTCCTCCGCCGCACCGTCCTCCACCCCGTCGGCCGCCAGCACCGTCCGGCCGGGAAACAGCGGGGCCAGCGTGTCGGCCGATGCCCGATCGGTGAGGATCACCGACGCCGCCGCGTCGTCGACGATGGTGCGCAGCCGTTGGACATGCTGCGGGCGGAGCGATTCCGGCGGATAGGCGGGAACCGCGATCACCCCAGCGAACAGGCAGCCGTAGAAGGCCTCGACGAAGGCGGGACCGCTCGGCAGCAGCAGCAACGCCCGTTCGCCCGGCGCCGTCCGCTGCAGGAGCGCCGCGGCGACCGCCCGGGCCCGGCGCTCCAGCCGGCCGCAGGAAAGCACGGTTTCCACGCCGGCGCCATCGACCAGAAAGCGGACGGCGATCCCGTCCGGTTCCCGGGCGGCCCTGTCCAGCAGAGCGTCCACCAGCGTACCCGAATCACGCCTGGTCATCGTTTCCCCATCGGTGTCTTGCGGGTGCTTCCTGCGGCACGGCGGTCAGCCGGCGGCGGCGGTCGCCGTGATCGTGCCGGGAAGCAGCGCGGCGCGGATCAGCCGGAGCACCTCCGGCTCCCGATCGCGCAGGAAGAAATGGCCGCCATCGAACAGGGTCAGGGAGAACGGCCCGGTCCCTTCCTGCCGCCACGCGTCGAGCTGCTCCACCGTCGGTTCGTCCTGACGGCCGGCGAGAACGACGATCGGGCAGTCCAAGGGCCGGCGCGGTCGATGCCGGTAGCGCCCGCACATGGCGAAATCCGCCCGCAGCACCGGCAGCGTGAGGCGCATCAGCTCCTCGTTCTCCAACACCTCGTCCGGCGTGCCGGCGAGGTCGCGCAGGCGGCCGATCAGGTCGGCGTCGCTCGTCAGGCCGGCGAAGCGGCGGTCGTCGCGCCGTTCCGGCGCTTCCGTTCCCGACACCAACAGCGCGGCCGGCGGCGGCGCGCCCAGTTCCCTCAGGGCGTGCGCCATCTCGAAGGCGAGAAGGGCACCCAGACTGTGGCCGAACAGGGCGTGTTCCGTCCCGAGCTCGCCCCAGATCTCCCGCGCCAGACGACCGGCAAGGTCCCCGATGTCCTCCGCGAAGGCTTCCGCGAAGCGCCGGCCACGTCCGGGAATCTCGACCGGCCGGACGTCCACCCCGCCCCCGAGGGCGGGACGCCAGCGCCCATACACCGCGGCGCTGGCGCCCGAATAGGGCAGGCAGAACAGGCGCAGCGTCACGACGCCGCCTGTCCATCCATGAATTTCCGCAGGCTCAGCGGACGCATGTCGGTCCACACCCGCTCGATGTACTCGAGGCAGTCCTTCTTCGGACCGCTCTGGCCGACCTCCCGCCAGCCGGCCGGGACGGCTTTGTAGTCGGGCCAGATCGAGTACTGCTCCTCGTCGTTAACGACGACCTTGAAAATCGTGTCTTCGCGATCGAATGCCATCCTGGACCTCTGTCTTGGCGGATGCGGCCGGCCACGGGGGAGCCATCGCACCGTTTCAAACACCAAGACGAATGGCCTTCGCGAATCGTTAGGCCCGGACGAGCGCGCGCATTTGTATAAAATCAGGCCATTTGATCGCCGTATGGTTACCAACAGCGGCTTTACGCCCGTCACGAGATGCGTTCGACAAAGGACTCTCTCGCATTCATATCGACTTGCAAATGAGAATCGTTTTCACTATCGTCCATCCGCTGGACGCCGCTCTCGCCCGTGTCCCAAGCCATCCACCCCAAGGTAGCCGCGCCATGTCCCAGTCATGCACCGCCGACGAGCATCCCCTGGCCATGATCTTCGCGACCCACCGGCGATCGTTCCTGAACGTCGCGGAACGGATCACCGGATCGCGGAGCCACGCGGAGGACATCGTGCACGACGCCTTCGTCAAGCTCATCAGCATGCCGGTCTCCGACACGATCCAGTCACAGAGCGGCTACCTCATGAAGATGGTGCGCAACCTCGCGATCGATCACTACCGGCGCAAATCCATGGAACTCCACCTGATGGCCAACGAGGAGGAAGGCTATGCGGTGATGGCGCCGGAGGCGGGTTCACCGGAAGTGATCAGCCGCGACCGCGAGACCCTCAAGACACTCGACGCCGCCCTGGCACAACTGCCGGAACGCACCCGCTACGCCTTCGAGATGCACAGGATCCATGGCTACAGCCAGAAGGACATAGCGGAAAGTCTGGGTGTATCGCCGACGCTTGTCAACTTCATGATCCGGGACGCCCTGGTGCATTGCCGCGCGACGCTGGAGGATCAGCACCCCGCCGGGTAGATCCGACCGCCGGGCAGTCGCCCGTGCTCCCCCCCGCCTTCGGCAACTGGCGCGCCGACGTCTGGCCCTGCGGCGAGGCGTTGCCGGATGCCTGCTGCGCGTCCATCGACTTCGACACGTCGCTTTACGGCGCCGACGATTTCCGATTCTGCGGCTGGGCGATGCCGGAGGCCATCGGCCGGTCGGTGGCGAAGCGGCAGGCGGCGTTCCTCGCTGGCCGCCTGTGCGCTGACCGTGCCCTGCGCGGGCTGACGGGCCGCGGTGGCTGCCCCCCCGTCGGCCGGGACCGCGCGCCGGTCTGGCCACCGTCCTGCGTCGGGTCCATCTCCCACTGCCAGGGGCGTGCGCTGGCCGTGGTTGGGATGGCGCGGCGTTGGGACGGCCTCGGCCTCGACATCGAGGACCGGGCGGGCGCCGACGGCCTGGAGGACGCCCGGGATAGCATCGTCACAGACGCCGAGTTCGCGCGGCTCCGGGCGATCTCCGGAGCGGATGGCGACGCCGTCATCCTCGGGCTGTCGCTGAAGGAAAGCCTGTTCAAGGCGCTCTTCCCGCTCTGTCGCCGCATGTTCTACTGCGACGCGGCCGACATCGAGCACTGTTCGGGCGACGGCACCGCGCGCCTGAGGCTGCGCGTCGCGCTGGCCGCGGACTGGCCGGCAGGCCGGTGCGTCGATGCGTCCTTCGCCATCCTGCCCGCCCATGTCTACAGTGTCGTCGCGATTCCGGCACGGACGTGGCGGCCGTGACGCCGCGGTTTCCACCCCACCGGAAATACCGTATGGTTTCCCGTCGGCCGACGCCGCCGCACAGCAGGCACTCGCCGTCCCTGGGCGTCCCGGTCTGCTCGCCAGGCCGTGCCGCGCGCCGGCGACACGCGCAACCACCGACCACTGTTCCCATCGAGTAGCAACCGCATGCCCGAACCATTCGCCAATCTCGAGGATGAGCGCCCGAGGCAGGAAGCCGCGTCGTGGTTCCTGCGCCTGCGCGAGCCGGATTGCAGCGACGAGGAACGCGCGGAGTTCCGGCGTTGGCAGGCGGAATCCGCGGAAAACGCCCGGGAATACGCGGCCATGGAGGACATCTGGGCCATCGCCGACCGCATTCCCACGCGCGTCACGCCGCCACGGTCCCTTCCTCCGCCCCCTGGCGGTCATTCCCCCGCGGGGGCCCCGGTTCCGGTGCGCCGACCGCCGCCACCGGCCGAACGGCGGGTGCGCGGCGGACGGCCCCGCGACTGGCGCCGCATGGCGATGGCGGCCGGCGTGGGGGCGCTGGCGGTCGGGTCGGGCTGGGCCGGCGGGTGGAGCGTCGGCCTGCTGCCGGGCCGGATCGACTATTACAGCCAGTCGGACGCCGCGCGGACGGTGGTGCTGCCGGATGGCACCGAGGTGGCGGTCAATCTCCGGACGACGCTCCTGTACGCCGAATTCCGGGACCGCCGGAGCGTGCGGCTGAGCGAGGGAGAAGCCTATTTCGACGTCGCCCACGACCGGCGGCATCCGTTCTCGGTCCACACGGCGAACGGCACGGTGACGGTGACCGGCACCCGCTTCAACCTGTGGTCGGACCCCCAGGAACTGGTCGTCACCCTGCTGGCGGGGGAGGTCTCGGTGTCCGGCAGCGACGGGGGCTCCGTGATCCTGGCGCCGGGCCAGCAGGCGCGCCTGCGGCCGGGCGAACCGGAGCCGGCGGTGGCGCCCGTCGACGCCGTCGCCGCGACCGCCTGGCGCAATGGCAAGTTCGTGCTGAAGGACATGACGCTGGATCGTGCACTGCCGATGATCAACCGCTACCTCGACCGCCCCTTGCGCATCGGCGACCCGCGGGTTGCCGCGATGCGCCTCGGTGGGATCTACGACATCGCGGAACTCGCGCAGCTCCCGGCCGCTCTTGGCAAGGTTCTCCCGCTGCGGGCGGTCAGCACCGACCAGGAGACCATCCTCTACAGCCGGTAGGCCTCTACAGCCGGTAGGCGGTGGCCTAAAGAATCGCATGGCCCGTTCGTCATTGTCCGGACTCTGTGTCTATGGATGGACGACGACATGATGGGCCGATCCGGATCGCGCCACGCCTTCGCCGAACTCGCCCGGCTCCTGCGGCCCCACTGGAAGATCCTGCTGGCCGCCACGCTTTCCGGGATGGTGGGCGGGGCCGGCGTCACCGGATTGCTGGCCACCATCAACCATGGCCTGCATCAGTCCGGGGGGACGTCGACGTCGCTCCTGTTCGCCTTCGCCGGCCTCTGCACCGTCGCCCTGGCCGGCTCCATCCTGTCGGACATGGGCACCAATTACGTGGGCCAGCATGTCATCGCCCGGCTGCGCGAGGAGCTTGGGCGCAAGATCCTGATGGCCCCTCTCGACCGGCTCGAACGCTACCGCACCCATCGCCTTGTCCCGGTGCTGACGCACGACGTCGATGTGATCAGCGATTTCGCCTTCTGCTTCGCGCCGCTCGCGGTGTCCCTGACGATCACGCTGGGTTGCCTCGCCTATCTGGCGATCCTGTCCTGGCCAATGTTCCTGGCCACGGCGCTGGCGGTGGTGATCGGCTCCGTCATCCAGTATGTCGCGCGCGCGCGCGGGCTGGCCGGCTTCAACGCCGCCCGCGAGCTGGAGGACGAGATGCAGAAGAACTACCGCGCCCTGGCGGACGGCGCCAAGGAGCTGCGCATCAACCGGCCGCGCCGCGAGCGCGTGTTCCAGCAACGGCTCCAGGGCACGGCGGAACGCATCCGCGACGTCCAGATCCGCTCCATCAATCTGTTCGTCGTCGCCAAGGGGCTGGGCACCAGTCTTTTCTTCATCGTGATCGGCGTAGCCCTGGCCATCCACTCCCTGTGGCCGGACGCCGACTCCGCGACGCTGAGCGGCTTCGTGCTGGTCATCCTGTACATGAAGGGGCCGTTGGAGGTGCTGATCGGAAATCTGCCGATCGTGAGCCGCGCGCAGGTCGCGTTCCAGCGCATCGCCGAGCTTTCGGTCGCCTTCTCCACGCCGGAACCTGACCTTGCCCTCACCGACGGTGGTCGTTCCCTCCCGCCGCTTCGCGGCATCGCGCTGGACCGGGTCGTCTACGCCTTTCCCCCCGCCGAGGCCGGCGGCCCGGCCGAACCCTTCGTCCTTGGCCCCATCGACCTGAGCATCGAGGATGGGGAGCTGCTGTTCATCGTGGGCGACAACGGCAGCGGCAAGACCACGCTGATCAAGCTTCTGCTCGGCCTCTACAAACCGCAGTCGGGCCGGTTGCTGTGGAATGGCAGCGCCGTGACCGACGCCGACCGCGACGACTACCGCCAGCTCTTCACCACCGTCTTCGCCGACTATTTCCTGTTCGAGGAGGTCCTCGAAAGCGGCGGCACCCGATCAGAGGAGGCGACGCGCTACCTGCAGCGGCTGGAGATCGCCCACAAGGTGTCGGTCACCGACGGCCGCTTCTCGACGACGGACCTGTCCACGGGCCAGCGCAAGCGTCTCGCCCTGATCCAGGCATGGCTGGAGCATCGGCCCGTGCTCGTCTTCGACGAATGGGCGGCCGATCAGGACCCCACCTTCCGGCGCATCTTCTACACCGAGATCCTTCCCGGCCTGAAACGGCAGGGGAGAACGATCATCGTCATCTCCCACGACGACCGCTACTTCCACGTCGCCGACCGCGTCATCCGGCTTGACGCGGGCCGGCTTGACGCGGGCCGGCTTGACGCGGGCGGCCCCCATGCCGTCCGTCCGTCCGGCGGCGGCGACGCAGTGGACGAGACCGCCGGGGCGCCCTTGGCCGGCGGGGCCGGCGGGTAGGATGGGGATCGACCGACGCCGCTTCTTGACGGGAGCCGCCGCGATGGGCACGCTCCCGCCCCACGTGACCCGGGCGGCGGCACCGGCACCGCGCATCGCCACCACGAGCTGGCACCTGACCGAACTGCTGCTGACCATCGGGTGGCCCCCGGCCGCGGTCAGCGGAACCGCCCTCTACCGGCGCCTTCTGCCCGAACCGGCTCTGCCGCCCGGCACCGTCGATCTCGGCGCGGTGTGGGAACCGAACCTTGAGCTGCTGGCGGCGCTGGCGCCGGACCTGATCCTGCTGCCGCCCGAGCAGGGGGTGAACGGGCCGCTCCTGGCCCGGATCGCCCCGACCCGCGTGGTCCCCGAAGCCGTCGGTATCGACCGCATCGCCGCCGCCGAGCGCACCTGGACCACCGTGGCTGGATGGCTCGGCCGGGGGGAGGCGGCGACCCACGTCATCACCGCCGCCCGCGAGCGGCTGGAGAACATCCGCCGCCTGCTCGCCGGCGACGCCCAGCGGCCGGTCTACGTGGTGGATATCGGATCGGGCGGCGGGACGGTCGATGTCTTCGGCCCCGGCAACATCCTGCACGATACGCTGCTCCGCGTCGGGCTCCGCAACGCCTGGACCGACGGGGTCGAGCCCTATGGCTGGGTCACCGTGGGGCCCGAGCGTCTCGGCGATCCCCACGCCCGCATCCTCTGCCTGGGCAACGATGCGGCGGGGCGCCGCGCGCTGGCGCGGATGGAACGCGGCTCGCTGTGGCGGGCGCTGCCGGCCGTCGCCGCCGGGCGGGTCGCGGCGCTTCCGCCCGTATCCGTCTGGGGCGGTCTCGCCACCGCCGACCGCGTCGCCCTCGCGATCGCCGCCGCCGTGACGGAGGCCGGGACCAGACCGCGGCCGGATGGACGGCCATGAGCGACGCCGTCCTTCCCCGGCAACCGGCCGCCTGGCCGGCCTTGCCCTGGATCGTCGCCGCACTGGCCGGCATGGCCGTCGCGCTGACCCTGCTGGGGCTGGCGGACATCCTGCCGGTCGCGCTGTGGCCGGACGCCCTGTGGAACCCCGACGCCGCCGACTTCCGCCAGCTGCGGTTCCACCACGCGGCGCTGCCACGGATCGCCGTCGGGCTGCTGGCCGGCGCCGCTCTGGGGCTGGCCGGTGCGCTCTACCAGACGGTGCTCCGCAACCCGCTTGCCGAACCCACCACGCTGGGCGTCTCCGCCGGTGCCCACCTGGCGCTCGCCGCCGCGCTGCTCCACGCGCCCTGGCTGCTCGATTCCGGACGCGACTTGGTGGCGCTGCTGGGCGCCGGCGGGGCCACCCTGGCGGTCATGGCGCTGGCGTCGGCGCGCGGCATGACCCCGTTGTCGCTGGTGCTTGCGGGCATGATCGTCGGCCTGTACGCCAGCAGCGTCGGCTCCATGCTGGTGCTGTTCCACCACGACCGCCTGGGCGAGCTGTTCATCTGGCAGACCGGCACGCTGGTGCAGGACGGCTGGCAGCCGGCAGCGGCGCTTGCCCTGCGGCTGGCGGCCGGCCTGCTGGGCGCCCTGCTGATGGCCCGGCCGCTGACCATCCTGGCGCTCGACGATGCCTCCGCGCGCAGCCTGGGACTGGGGCTGTCGGGCAGCCGGCTGGCCGCTCTCGGACTGGCGACGATGCTCACCGCCTCGGTGGTCGGCGCGGTGGGGGTGATCGGCTTCATCGGGCTGGCGGCACCGGCCCTGGCCCACTTGGCCGGAGTCCGGCGGATCGGCGCACGGGTGCTGTGGTCGGCCGTCCTCGGCGCGCTGCTGCTGTGGCTGGCCGATCAGGCGGTGCTTCTGGCCGGGCGCGTCACCGCGGAGGTTCCGACCGGCGTCGCCACCGCGCTGCTGGGCGCGCCGCTGCTGCTGGTCCTGCTGCGCGTGTCGCGCACCGGCTCCGTCGCCACGGAGCGGACGGACGTGCCGGCGCGGGCGTCCCGGCCGCAGCTCCGGCTTGCCATCGGGGCCGCGCTGCTGGCTCTTGTCGTCGTGGTGGCTCTCTCGCTCGGGCAGGATGCGGACGGGTGGCGCTGGGCGGCCGGCGACGCGCTGGCGTCCCTGCTCCCCTGGCGCGCGCCGCGGGTCGCCGCAGCGTTCGGCGCGGGCGCCGCCCTGGCGGTGGCCGGGTTCCTGCTTCAGCGCATGACCGGCAACGCGCTCGCCAGCCCCGAAATCCTGGGTGTCAGTTCCGGCGCGGCGCTCGGGGTGGTGGCGCTGATCGCCGTGGCTCCGGTCTTTTCCGGTCCCGCCATGCTGGCGGCGGCCACCGCCGGCGCCTTCGTCTCCGCAACCGCCATCCTGTGGATCGGCCGTCACGACGCCTACGCACCCGAGCGGCTGCTCCTGACCGGCATAGCGGCCGGCACTGTCCTCATCGCGGCGACCAGTCTGGTGATGGCCGGCGGCGACCCGCGGCTTGGGCTGCTTTTGAGCTGGATGGCGGGCTCGACCTACCGGGTGACCGCCGGGCAAGCCGCCTTCACCCTGGCCGGGGCGCTGGTGCCGGTGCTGCTCACGATGGCGACGCTGCGCTGGCTGCGCCTGCTGGCGCTGGGCGACGACACGGCACGGGCACTGGGCCTGCACCCCGGCCCAAGCCGGCTCGCGGTGCTGCTGCTGGCGTCGCTGCTCACGGCCGCGGCGACCCTGACCGTCGGGCCGCTCAGCTTCGTCGGGCTGATGGCCCCACAGATGGCCCGCCGGCTCGGCCTGAGCCGCCCGCTGCCCGACCTGATCGCTACCGCGCTGCTGGGGGCCGGGATCATGGTGGCGGCCGACTGGGCCGGCCGGATGGCGATCTTCCCGTGGGAGATCCCGGCAGGGTTGATGGCGACCCTGGTCGGCGGCCCGTATCTGATGTGGCTGATGCGCCGATGAGTGGATTTTTCGAGAATCCGCACCGGTCCCCCTAACGATCCGCATCGCCCGTTCGTCAGTCCTAGCGGGACAGCCAGGAGAGCAACGAGCAATGATACTGAAGACCATGGGGTCGGCGCTGCGCGTCGGCACGTCGAGGATCGCCTTGTCGGCGGCCAGCCTGCGCTGGCACGCCGCGTGTGTGGGGGCCACGGGCTTCCTTCTGACCATGGCTCCGGCGGTCGTGCAGGCGGCGGCGCTGGACATTCCCGCGCAACCCCTGGCCGACGCGCTCGTGATGCTGGGCCGGCAGGCCGGACTTCAGATCCTGTTCGATTCCGGCCAGGTGCAGGGTGTGCGCAGCCCGGCCGTCCGTGGCAACCTGAGCGTCGACCGGGCGCTGGACACGCTGCTCGCCGGCACCGGCATCGTCTACCAGATCAGCGGCAACAGCATCGTCCTGAGCCGACCATCGGCGGCCGGTGGCGCCACCCTGCTGCCGCCGGTGCAGGTCGCCGGCTACGCCGAACGGGCGACGGGGCCGGTGCAGGGTTACGTGGCGCAGCAGACGGCCACCGGCACCAAGACCGACACGCCGTTGATCGAGGTGCCGCAGTCGATCTCCGTGGTCACACCCGAACAGATCAAGGATCGCAACGCCCAGACGGAATCGGAGGCGCTGCTCTACACCGCCGGCGTGTTCGCCCAGCCCTTCGGGACGACGCTCAATCAGGCGAACAATTTCTACCGGATCCGCGGCTTCGCGACCTCGTCGGGCGGCAGCTACGTCGACAGCCTGGTCAGCCCGGTCAATTACCGCTACGAGCCCTATGGTTACGAACGGATCGAGGTGTTGCGCGGGCCGACCTCGGTTCTGTTCGGACAGGCCGATCCGGGCGGGCTGATCAACCGGGTGAGCAAGCGCCCCACCGCGGAGAGCATCCGCGAGGTCGAACTCCAGTACGGCACCGACAATTGGAAGCAACTGTCGTTCGACGTCGGCGGGGCGGTCGATGCGGAGGCGAAGGTCCTCTTCCGCCTTGTCGGCGTGGGTCGCGACGCCGATGCCGGCGTCGACTGGGCGTACGGCCAGGATCTCCGGAACGACCGCCAGTACATCGCGCCGGCGGTGACGGTGAACATCACCCCGGACACCTCGCTGACGCTGCTGGCCAGCCGCCTGAAGGAGACCGCGGACCAGGTCGTTCCCTACACCGCCCCCGGATACGTGGTGACGAACATCCGCCTCGATCAGGAACCGGGAACCTACAACAAATACGAGGATTACTCGTTCGGCTATGCCTTCCAGCACTCGTTCAGCGACAGCCTGCAATTCCAGCAGAACCTGCGCATGAGCTACATGGATTATGACTATGTAACCTTGGGGCAGACGAACAGCGTCAATACGGCGCCGACCGCCGGACGCTACATCGAGCGGTATGGTTTTGGTTTCAAGGAACGCCGCGAGGATTTCACGGTCGACAGCCGGTTGCAGAAGAAGCTGACCTGGGGGATCACCGAACACACCATCCTGGTCGGCTTCGACTACCAGCGCCTTGAGGACAAATTCAGCTTCTCGTACGGCGATGCGCCGTCGCTCGACCTCCTGGCCGTCGACTACAACCAGACCATTCCGACGCCCGAACCGTTCATGACCAACCGGAACACGTCCTACAACAAGGGCGTCTACCTGCAGGATCAGGTGAAGATCGACGGGCACTGGGTGCTGACGCTGGGTGTGCGCAAAGATTGGTCGACGACCAAGACCGAGGATCTGCTGTATGGCGGCAGCCAGACCGCGACCGACGACGACGTGTCGTACCGGGCCGGGTTGACCTATCTCTTCGACAACGGGCTGGCGCCATATGCGAGCTACACGGAATCCTTCCTTCCGACGGGCGGAACGGATGCCAGCGGCACCGCCTTCAAGCCCACCACCGGCCAGCAGTACGAGATCGGCGTCAAGTACCAGCCCACCGGTTTCCGCGGCATGTTCACGGCCGCCTTGTTCGATCTGACCAAGCAGAATGTGACGACGTCCGATCCCGACAATGTCGGGTTCAGCGTGCAGACCGGCGAGGTCCGCTCCCGCGGCCTCGAACTGGAAGCGACGGCGGAGCTGGTGAAGGGACTGAAACTCCAGGCCGCCTACACCTTTGTCGACGCCGAGGTGACGCAGTCCAACAGTGGAAACGAAGGTGACGAACCGGCTCAGACGCCCCGGCATTTGGCGTCGATGTGGCTCGACTATGCGCTCCCGACCACGGCACTCCAGGGGGTGAGCGTCGGCGGCGGCGTGCGGCATGTGTCCAGCACCTTCGCCTGGGACGCCACCACGGCAAGCCCCGAGCGCATGAAGAACGACGCGTACACGCTGTTCGACGCGGCGATCCGGTACGATCTCGGCAAGATCGACTCCCGCTTCGCGGGTGCCCGCCTCGCCCTCAATGTCAGCAACCTGTTCGACAAGGAGTATCAGGTCTGCTACTCCCGCTTCGATTGCCAGCCGGGCGTGTCGCGGACGGTGATCGGCTCCGTCGCTTACCGCTGGTGACGACGCTCCCGATGTTCCGCGTGGACGGAGCGGCGGTGCGTTTCGGGACACGCACGGTGCTCCATCCGCTCGCGCTCGAGCTGGCCCGCGGGCGGGTGCATGGGCTGATCGGCGCCAACGGCTCGGGCAAGAGCACGCTGCTGAAGCTGCTGGCGCGCCAGCGGCGGCCCGACAGCGGACGGGTGCTCTTCCTGGACCGTGAGGTCGGGGGCTATTCGGATCGCGACTTCGCCCGGCGGGTGGCCTACATGCCGCAGTTCACCCCACCGGCCGACGGGATGACGGTGCGCGAGCTGGTCGCCCTCGGCCGCTTCCCGTGGCATGGGACTCTGGGCCGGTTCAGCGCGGCGGATCGCGGGAAGGTCGCCGACGCCATCGCCTTGACCTCTCTCGGTGGGCTGGCGGATCGGCTTGTCGAAACCCTGTCGGGCGGCGAGCGGCAGCGGGCGTGGCTGGCGATGATGCTGGCGCAGGATGGCGACTGCCTGCTGCTCGACGAGCCCACCTCGGCGCTCGACATCGCCCATCAGGTCGAGATGCTGGCGCTGATCCGGGATCTCAGCCGGCAGCGTGGACTGACGGTCGTGATCGTGCTCCACGACATCAACATGGCCGCCCGCTACTGCTGCGAGATCGTGGCGTTGCGGGAGGGACGGTTGGTGGCCGGAGGGACACCGAAGCAGGTGATGCAGCCCGCCGTGCTGAAGGCGATCTACGCCCTGGACATGGGCGTGATCCAAACATGCGAGAACGGACGGACCGTCGCCTTCACCTTGGGCTGAGACCGACAGCCGCAATCATCAACCTCTGTCCGAACACGATGTCGACATGAGCAGATGTCGTAGACGGCCCTTCCACCTTCTTTAATCGGTGGCAAGCTGCTGCTGTTGAAGAAGCCATGTGTGTCGCAATCTCGTCATCACCTCCATCGGGGACATGGGCACAATTGGGAGACCTGTGCGCGGGTGGCCATGGATCATCACCTCGCCGGTGAGGAGAGCGGCAACCGCCGGAACGGCTACGGCGGCAAGACGGTGCTGACGGACGGCGGGGCGGTTGAACTGGCGATCCCGCACGACCGGGCATCGACGGTCGAGCCGCAGCTGACCGGCAAGTACCAGCGGCGGTTTCCCGGCTGAACACCGCCTCGGCTTCCATGTCCGACAGGCGCAGTACGGCCGCCAGCGACAGCGTGCGCGCCGCGGCGGTGAGAAGGAAGTACTGGCCCTTGGGGCGACGGGGCAAGGCGATCTCCGACACGGTGACCGCCTGGGTCTACCAGGCTGCGACTGCGCCCTGAATCATAAAGTTTATCCTTTTTTCTCAATTCACCAAATCGCCCGTCCGGCCGTGGAGGCAGCTGCTGCACAAGTCCGGGAAAATGGACGCCGTCGCGGGGTGGGTCCGTTTTCAGCCGGCGTTGACAATGATCTCTTCCGACGCTTTCCGATCCTGCCCGAACAACTTGTTGCTGCCAGGGGCGGCCGCGGCGATCGCCCCTGGCAGCGCCAACCGCAACACAACGTCCGCGACGAGCAGCGTCCGACCTGATGAAGACAGGAGTTCCCCCCACTCCGTCGCAGCCGGCCAGCGAGCGAGCAACCGCCACACCGCGAGTAGAAGGAAACCGGCTGACACGAGGTAGCGAAGGATCCATTCGCCGCCGCCCAGCGACGCAAGCAACTTCAGCAGATACGCGGCGCTGGATGCTCCGACCGGGCGACAGAAAGTTGCTCGATGAGATCGTCCGCGGGCTCCAGCACGGACAGGGCCACGTTCATCGACTTCACCGCCAGGAACAAGGTGAAGGTTCGGTTACCCATGTCATCCGCATAGCCATGGGCCACACCATCGAGAGCGGAAAGCCCTTCCAGCCGCTCTATGACTGGCGTCACGATGAGCAGGGACAGCGCCAGCATGACGAATCCGACGGGCGCGAGCAGGGCTTTGGATGGCAACATCGTCGGTGCGACCTTGTTCGGAGCGGACATCCGCCCGAATGCCCAGCCTTGGATCATGTTTCATGGACCCGGCCGTCGGAGCCATGACCGATCATGGGGAGTTTGACCCCAGCGAGCATATCGGGAGCAAGGTTTCCGTTGTGGACCATAAAGCCGCAGCGGACGCCAGGGGGTATGGCGGGCAGCCGCAGGAGCACCATCGGCCTGTGCTGGCACGCCTCGGCCCACTCTTGTACTTTCGCGACCGGACCGTTTCCCACCCGCATGCCCGATTCGCGGCCTGGATCCTTGTACTTTCGCGACGAGCCCCGTCATCCACACCCCGACCCTTGTACTCCTGCGACGGAACCGTGTACTTTTGCGACCGCCGCAAACCCGCGACTCGACGCGAATCGCGCTTATCCACTGTACTTTGGCGACCAAGCAACTAGAAGAGATTCCAAATAACCTTCAACTAGGAAGGTCGCGAAAGTACAAGTTGCCCTGTGGATAACAGCGTTGCACGATCCCAGCACTGGAGCGCCGGAGACTTCCCATGGGCAACGTCCACGAATTGATCGCTCGGCATGGTGTGAACGCCGCCCGTGCGCTTGTGTCTGCTGGCGAGCGACGCCTGGTGGACGTGGCGGCACAGGCGCTGGCCAACGAAAGCCGTGCTTTGGGGATAACCTACGCCGGCTTCTGCCTTACAAGCCTGCCGCACAACGCGCTTCCGGACGATGAGGTCTGGCGCCGGGCCGGCCACAAGGTGCGCCTGATCATCGAACCCGGCCGTCTGCCGACCCCCGGCGGCGGCGATCGCCTCTATGGCGTTCCCTACGGCTCCCGGGCACGACTGATTCTCATCTATCTTCAAACCCGCGCGATCCAAACCGGTTCGCCGGAAGTGGAACTCGGCTCGAGCATGCGCGACTGGTTGGGCCGCATGGGTGTGTCAGTCGGTGGAAAGCAATACAAGGACGTCCGGGAGCAGGCGGCCCGAATCAGCGCCTGCCACTTGACCTTCGTGTGGGACGACGATGGTCGCCGGGCTCAGTTCGCGAAGGACAGCATCGTCAAGGGTGGCATCCAGCTTTACGAGGCGGAGGAAGACCAGCCTCGGCTTTGGGTCGACACGGTCCGGCTGTCCGACAGTTTCTTCAAGGCCTTGCGGGAGCACCCGGTGCCTGTTTGGGAGCCGGCCATGAAGCTCATCGCGAACAAGAGCCTGGCCATCGACATCTACGTCTGGCTCGCCTATCGCCTACATGTGCTGGAACGGCCAACGCCGATTACCTGGGCGGCTCTGTACCAGCAGTTCGGCTTCAGCTACGCCACCATGAAGCATTTCAAGCCGCGCTTTGTCGAGGCCCTGAAGATGGCGCTGGCGGTCTATCCCGATGCACGGGTTGGAGTTGACGAAACAGGGATCGTCATGAACCCGTCACCCCCACCGATCCCGGAACGCCGCGTGATCGCCCGCTGAGGGCGTGTACTTTCGCGACCAGGGCGACAACACCGGTCTGAAGTCGCGCGTGCGACGTCCATGGCGTACGACCGTCACCCGCCGATCGCCGCCGTTGCTCCCTTGCCTTTCGCCCGGTTTATGGACACCGATCCGACGGCCTGCGCGCGACGGATCGGCCTTGGCGACGTCATCACCATCGGTGATCGATCCGCGTAGCGGGAAGACACGGCAACACGCCGTTTCCTCCCGGCTGGCGGCAGCGTGTTGCCGCGCCGGTAGGCTGCGGTCAGGCCGGTTCACGAGAGCACCGGCCAGCAACGATCCGGCACCGCGACTTGATGCCGTTGACGGTCTTGTATCAACCCAATAGGATCCCCTGCAATGTTCTACGGGGAACCAGCATGGACGGCAATCAGATGAGGGCCATCCGCGAGGCCAAGGGGTTGAATCAGCCCGACTTCGCCGCGTGGCTGAACGGGCTCCTGACCCGCAGGTACGACGGCGCGAAGATCAGCCGGTGGGAAACGGAACGGGAGAAGATCCCGCGGGAGATCGAGGGCACATTGCTCATCGCCTCGCTCGGAGGGCGCAAGGACGTCGGCACATCGGGCAGGCCGCTCGTGATGTCCACAACCCTGACCAAGGGCGGCAGCGCTAAGTCGGAATCCGCCGTCTGCATCGCCTACATCCTGGCTCGCGCCGGTTACAGGACCCTCCTGGTGGATGCGGACAGCCAAGCCAACGCCTCGGTCCATGTCGGCCTCGACAAGGAGCGGCTGGTCGCCCTGACGAAGGCTCAGCGGACGCTGGCCGATGTGATCCTCGACCGCACGCCCGCAGCCGACGCGATCGTTCCCGTCGAGCAGGTCGCTTATCTCGACATACTGCCGTCGAGCATCGCCCTGGCGCGGGCCGAGAGCGAGTTGAACGGCCAGCAGTTCGGGCGTCTGGCCCGCCTCTCCGAAGTGATCCGGAGCGTCTCCGGCCGGTACGCGTTCGTGATCATCGACTGCGCTCCTGCCATCGGGACCGTGACGCTCAACGCCCTGGTGGCGGCCGACTACGTGCTGATGCCATGCCAGACGGAGTCTTTCGCGGTGATGGCTGTGGAGGATCTGGTCCAGGAGACGATCAATGCGCTGCGCAAGCGCGAGAACCCGCGCCTCAAGGTTCTCGGCATCCTGCCGACCCTGTACAACGCACGCCAGACCCAGGACCGAGCCTCGCTCGACGAGATCCGTGTTCTGTGGGGGCAGCGTTTCAAAGTGTACGAGCCGGTGCCGCGCAGCGCCGTCTACGCCCAGGCGTCCGCCGCGCAGACCATCACCCTGGCCGCCGACCCCGGAGCGCCGGGCATGGAGAGCTACATCGAAATCGCCAAGGATCTGATCGCAGCCGCCGAGCGCATGGAGACCGCGGATGCCGCCTAGACTTGCACGGAAGCCGACCAAGCTCGGTGCATATGACCAGGGCGGAATCGGGGTGGTCGACGGCCTCACCGGTGTGTCGGGGAACTTCCCCCGGCTGATCGAGGCCAACATCGACAGCATCCGTGACAACCCCGACCAGCCGCGGACTGTGTTCGACGAGGAGGCTCTCAACGCCCTGGCCGACTCCATCGAGCGCTACGGACTTCAACAGCCGATCCTCATTGCCGAGTTGCCGGAGCGCGGCACCTACCGGCTGGTGGCCGGGGAGCGGCGCCTGCGGGCGCACCAAAGGCTCGGGCGCAAGACGATCTATGCGATCATCACCACGGGCAAGCCCGAAGAGATCACCATCATCGAGAACGTCCTCCGCGAGGATCTCGATGCGGTGGATTTCGCCAGGGGTCTGGAGCGCCTGATCGAAACCCACGGCTACACGCACGACGCCCTCGGCGCCGTGATCGGCAAGGACGCCACGGTCGTCACCAAGGCCCTCACGGTTCTGCGCCTGCCATCCGACATCCTGGCGGACTATCAGACAAACCGTGCCCGTGCCGTCAGCGCCAGCGTTCTTCGCGAGATCGCCGAGACGGGCGACGAGAACACCCAACGACGGCTCTGGAAGCGGGCGTCGCAGGGACTGACGGTCCAACAGCTGCGCGCCGCGAAAAAGGCCGAAGCGACGGGTGAGCCCGACGACGCCGAGACGCTCGCCGTTGCCAAGTCCATCAAGGCCATCGGCCGCGCGATTGAGAAGCTCAAGGCGAACGGCTCCCCCCTCCCGGACATCCACCGCAGCCGCCTCTCCGAGCTGCACGCGGAGATCGGCCGTCTGTTGGCCGACGGCTGACGCCGCCCCTGTGACATCACAGATCGTCCCGTGGTTGTCCATGTCTGCAACCTTTCGGCGACCTGTGATGTCACAGCGGGCGCATCCGGTACCTGAGTGCCCTGCCCCACTCCGCCCGACCGGCCGGCACCACCGGAGCCGCCGGCCAGCGCCTCCAGGCCGGCCATGCCCGCGCGCGCCTCAGCGCCCTGCCCCGCCAGCGCCGAGAACCCGCCCCCACTCTTCCCCGCTGGCACCGTGGTCTCCGCCGACAGCGCCTCGGCCAGCGCCCGGCGGCGCTCCTCCTCGACCCGCGCCCGCTCCGCGTCGTGGCGCTCCCAGGCCCGGCGCAGCGCCTCGGCCGTATCCGGGTTCGGCGCCGGGGTCACGGCCACGACGGTCGGCACGGCCGGAGGCGGCGGCGCCGGCTCGGGCGGGAGGGCCTCCGGAGCGGGCGGGCGGAGGGCGGGAATGACGCTGGCATCGGGGGGCGCCGCGCAGCGGCGGTGGCGGCTCGGCCGGCTCGGGCGCCCTCGCCTCCCGGCCAGCCTCGGTGCGCTGGCGCTCCAGGCGGTCGTGATAGGTGTAGCCGATGGCGCCCGCCATCAGCGTTGCCAGCCCCAGCGCCACATAGAGCGGCACCCGGGTCACCGGCCGGCCGCCGCGCTGCGGCTCCAGCCCGTCGGGCGTGTGCGCCGGGTCCATCATTCCGGCGCTGCCTCGCGCACGGTGAAGGGCGAGCCGGCCGACAGCGCGCCGCGCCGCGAGCGCGCGTACCAGCGGCCGGCCACCGCCCCGCCGAGCT
>OFDN01000623.1_pt1 | contig 27409 bp, 24 predicted proteins | sample 1520971 | NCBI WGS metagenome assembly OFDN01 (sample SAMEA94257418, study PRJEB24077) | hot springs metagenome | biome: Aquatic biome; feature: Geographical feature; material: Water | place: India | collected 2012-06-12 | depth 5 m | reverse complement strand
GTGCGCCAGCACCAGCGCCCCTTCCACCCGCGGGGCGAGATCGCGCCACAGCTCCGGAAACTCCGGTGCGTCCGCCACATCCTCCGCCCGGATCCCGTGGATGGCGGTGTTCATCGGCAGGAAGCGCATCTCGCGCGGGCGGATCAGGCGCTCCTCCGTCGCCACCACCCGGCCATCCTCGATCCACGCCAACCCCAGCGCGCAGGCGCTGTTGCGGCGTTCGTTCGCCGTCTCGAAGTCGATCGCGAGAATCCGCAAGCCGGGGCCCCCGCTACAGGATCAGGCGCGCGACATCGGGCGGGAGCGCGCCCTCCCGCGCCAGATGGTGGGTCTTCAGCAGCCCGGCGACGGTCATGGCGTCGGTCATGTCGCCGCGCATGGCCATGGCGAAGGCTTCGGCGAAGGGAACGCGGCGGATTTCCAGCTCCTCCGTGTCCTCCGGCATGGCCGTCCCCTGCTCCAGCCCCCAGGCCAGGAACAGGTGCGCCACCTCGTCGGTGATGCTGTTGGACAGGTGCATGGTCTGGATGTGCCGCCAGTTGCGGGCGGTCAGGCCGGTCTCCTCCATAAGCTCGCGCTGGATCGACACCAGCGGGTCCTCGTCCGTCTTGCCGCCGCCTTCGGGTATCTCCCACGAGTAGACGCCGAGCGGGAAACGGTACTGACCGACCAGCGTGATGTGTCCGTCGTCGTGGATGGGAACCACGCCGGTGGCGATGCTCTTGATGCCGACTACCCCGTAAATCCCCGGCCTGCCCCGCGGGTTCAGCACATCGTGCTCGACCACCCGGATCCAGGGGTTCTCGTAGATCGGCGTGCTGCCGAGCACCGTCCACGGGTTGCCGTTCGACTTGGGCACTGCGGGTGATCTCCGTTCGGGAATTGGCCGACCCATGGGCCCGACTATAGGGTGCCGTGTGCGCCGCCGCAATGCGCCCCCGGCGCGCCGCACCTGTCGGCCAAGTCTTGAAGGATAATCGCATAAAACTTTGCGTAAATCGGCGAATACTGCGGCATAGGCGAAAAGTGCCAATCTGAAAGCTATGCTTGACTTGCGAATATTCTGTGATTAGCTCGCACATAAGGGGTGTTGTTCACCGAATTCGTTCTGCGGATCGTCGTGGCAACCCCGGCGGATTGGTGGCTGGACCATGGCTGGTGGAGACTGGGAGCGTTGGCTTGAACCCGACTGGCGTGACCGCGTGTTCGCCTGGTGGGAGGGGTACGACCTTCAGCGGCTGACGCGGGACGCGCGGCGGCGCCGGTCCGCCGCCCGCACCCGCCCGTTGATGGCGGACGGCGCGGAACCGCTGGGCATCGGACGGTCGGCGGGTGCCTCCCCGTCGGGCGCGAACGATCCGTTGGCCCATGTGCGCGCGTTGGAGACGGCCCAACTCGACCGCCGGGGCGAGCCGGTGTGGTCGGTCGACCGGATGCGCGGCGCGCAGGCGCTGTGGGGGGAGGATCTGACCGGGCCGCAGGGCGGGCCGTGGATGGTGGACGCGGTGCGTCCCTTCGGCCTGAGCCCGGCCCGCAGTGTGCTCGACCTGTCCGCCGGGCTGGGCGGCCCGGCGCGCGCCATCGCCACCGCCTTCGACACCTGGGTGACCGGGCTGGAGCCATCGCCCGTGCTGGCCCGCATGGCCATGGACCGTTCGCGGAGCCTGGGCATGGCGAAGCGCGTGCCGGTCGCCCATTACGACCCGGAGCATCTGAACCAGGCCGGCAGCTTCGATCTGGTGCTCGGCGACCGCATCCTGCACCGGGTGCGCGACAAGGCTTGGTTCCTCGACCAGATCCAGGCCTGCACCAAGCCGCAGGGCGGCATCCTCTTCTACGACTATGTCGTCGAGGGAACCCCGCGGTCCTGGGACCAGTGGAACGGCTGGCGCCAGGAGGAGCCGCAGGAGGTCTACCCCTGGAGCGCGCGGCGGATCGGCGACGAGCTGGTGCAGCGCAACCTCGATCTCCGCATCGCGGAGGACGTGACCGCGATGCACCGCGCCCAGATCATGGACAACATGCGCCGCCTCGCCGAGTCCATCGAGACCGCCCGGCCGGATGGCGGCGCGTTGTCCGGCCTTGCCCGCGAGCTGGCGGTGTGGTGGGCGCGGCTGAAGGTGTTGGGCGCCGGCCTCGGCTTCTACCGCTTCGTCGCCTATCGGGCGGCGTGACGGCGGGGCCGGCGCCCGGCATCAGCCGTGGAACGTCGGCGGGCGCTTGGCGAAGAAGGCGCTGATCCCCTCGTCGGCCTCGGCGTGGTGCAGCGATTCCACGAACAGGTCGCTTTCGCGGGCGAGCTGGGTGGCGAAGTTGCCGTAACCCATCTCGATCAGCTTCTTCAGCCGGCCCATGGCGGCCTGCGGTCCCTCCGCCAGCTTCTCCGCCCAGGCCATGGCCTCCGTCAGCGCCTGGCCGGACGCCACAACGCGGTTGACGACGCCGAGGTCGTAGAGCCGCTTCGGGGTCACCGGGCCGCCGTCCAGCAGCAACTCGGTGACGAGCTGTTGCGGCAGGGCGCGGGCCAGCGACACCGAGGCGCCGCCGTCCGAGCTGAGCCCCACCTTGACATAGGCGGTGAGGAAGCGCGCGTCATCCGCCGCCACGATCAGGTCGCAGGCGAGCGCCAGAGCGAAGCCGGCACCGGCGGCCGGACCCTCCACCGCGGCGATGACCGGCTTGGGGCAATCGCGCAGCGCGCGAATCCAGCCGTGGAAGCGTTCGATGCCGTTGCGCTGCACCGAGCGCGACTTGCCGACATGGTCGTAGAGGTTGGTGAGGTGGCCGCCGGAGCTGAAGGCGCCGCCGGCCCCGGTCAGCACGATGGCCCCCACCTCGGCGCTGTGGGCGCCCTCGTCCAGCGCGTCGCGCGCCTGCGCCATCATGTCGACGCCCAGGGCGTTGCGGCTGTCCGGATCGTTCATGGTCAGGACCAGGACCCGTCCCCTGCGTTCGATGGCGAGATGATTCGTCATGCCTTCCTCCCGTTGCGGCCATCCGTTCCCCAGCGTGATAGCAGAACCGGGTGGATTTTTCTCCGCGCGCATTGTCCGGCCGGCGCCCGCCGGTGCGTCGCATCCCCGCAGGGCACGTCGCCGCAAGGAAACCGAACAAAAGCCGCAGAAATCTTTCTTAAAATCCGAGCCGATCGCAAGAGTACCGCAGCCGCACCGGCACCAGCGTTCGATGCGCTGCGAAGGAGTACCGCGGCTGCCGAAGCCGGTGCCAATGCTCCGCCGCCGGGCATAGTACAGCCGGCGAAGGGTTGGCGGCTCGTCTGACCGCCGGTGGGCAGTGTCTTTCACTGTTGCCGATCCGCCACGATGGTTGGCCGACTGTAACGTGATTGTTCTTTACGCGGCGCAGTCTCTGTTACTATCGTGGACGAAGCGCAACACAGACGGACGAGGCGGACATGAGCGGCTGGACCACCGTACAGTTTCACCAGACGCCCGATCTCGACACGCGCAAGGCGATCATCCGCTGGGCGGAGGAGACGCTGCCGGGCAAGTTCATCCCGCTGCACCAGCGCGATGCGATGGGCCGGCGCAGCTTCGGCTTCGATTTCCAGCGGCCGGACGACGCGACCGCCTTCCGCCTGCGCTGGTTGGCCGATGCCGCCGACGCCCGTACACCCGCGGCAGAGAGCTGCGCCGCCTGACGCGCCGCCCGACCCCTGAACACTGGACCGTCCGCCGTGCGCCTCCGCCGCGTCGTTCCCATGCTGCGCATCTTCTCGGTGGAGAAGGCGCGCGAGTTCTACGTCGATTATCTCGGCTGCGCGGTGGATTGGGAGCACCGCTTTGCCGACGGGATGCCGCTCTACATGCAGGTGTCGCGCGGCGATCTGGTCTTCCACCTGACCGAACATCACGGCGACGCGTGTCCGGGCTCCGCCGCCTTCATCGACATCGACGGGATCGACGCCCTGGCGGCGGAACTGGCGGACCGGCGCTACGCCTATCTGAAGCCCGCGGTCGAGGACGCGCCATGGGGCGCGCGGGTGCTGCGGCTGACCGATCCGTTCGGCAACCGCCTTCTGTTCAACGAGTACCGGCCGGAGGAATGACCGCAAGGTCGGCCGGTCGTTCCGCGGCATCGGCGGGAAGCGCCATCGGCATGCGGATGGCGAAGCGGGCGCCGGCCGGGGTGGCGACGAGATCGATGCGCCCCTTCAGCGTCCGCCGCACGATGTTGAAGGCGATGTGCAGCCCCAGGCCGGTGTTGCCGCGCGAGCGGCGCGTGGTGAAGAAGGGTTCGAAGATCCGGCGCTGAAACTCCTCCGGGATGCCGCGTCCGTCGTCGGACACCTCGATCCGCAGGGTGGAGCCGCGCTCCACCGCCGCCTCGACGCGGACATGGCCGCTCCGGCCCGGCTCGAAGGCGTGGTCGCAGGCGTTCATCACCAGGATGGTGATCACCTGCGACAGCGCACCGGGGTAGCTGTCCACCTCCACCCCGATGGGGCAGTCCAGTTCGGTGGCGTGGCCGTGCTTCTGGCAGATCGGGCTCACGCTGGTCAGCGTCTGCTCCAGCGTGTCGCGCAGGTCGAAGGGGCGGCGCTGCTCGCTCGACTGGTCGGCGGCCACCTGCTTGAAGGCGTGCACCAGCCCGGCCGCACGGTCCATGTTGGTCATCAGCAGCGCCGACATCTCCGCGGCGCGCCCGAGGAACTCGTCGAATTCCGACCGCTTGAGCGTGCCCGCCTCGGCGGCGCGGCGCATCCCCGTCACCTCTTCCGCCAGCAGGCTGGCGGAGGTCAGGGCGATGCCGATGGGGGTGTTGATCTCGTGTGCGACGCCGGCGACGAGGCTGGCCAGCGCCGCCATCTTCTCGGCCTGGATCAATTGCTCCTGCGCCTCGCGCAGGTCGGCCAGCGCCGTCTCCGCCTGCTCCCGCGCGTGGCGCTGGGCGTCCTCGCTGCGCTGCAGGGCGCGGGTGCGGTCAGCGAGCGCCGCGGTGTTGTCGCGGAAGACGGCCAGCGCGTCGCCGATTTCCATGAACTCGCGGTGGCGGGTGGCCGGCACCGGGGCCTGCAGGTCGCCGGCGGCGATACGCCGGGTCGCCTCCGCCAGCCGCGCCAGCGGCAGCACGATCACCCGGCCGACGGCCAGCCACACCAGGACCACCGGACCCAGGAAGGTGGCGATGCCCACCAGCAGCAGCGAGCGGCGGCCGGTGTCGATCTGCTCCGCCACCGCGCGCTTGGCGGCCTCGCCCTCCGCCTCCAACAGCCCGACCAGACGGTTGACGGCGACGCCCAGCCGCGTGGCGAGCTCGCGCGCGTGGGCGGACAGCCCGTCGATCTCCACGCGCGTGTCCAACAGCGCCTCGCGCGTCGGAAACACCCCCTCCGGGCCGATGGCGAGCCGGTCCAGAGCCGTGAGGTGCCGGAGGGCGCCGGCCGACTCCCCCGGCATGCTCGCGAGGTGCCCCGCCATGCGGGCGCGGATGACCGTGTAGTCCGCCAGCGACTCGCGCAGCGCCGATGGCTGGTCGATCTGTCCGGCCTCGAACAGGCGCAGCAGCGCGCGGGCGCCGGTCGACTCGAAATCCCGGGTGGCGGCGGCCCAGGGCATGGCCTCCGCCATGCGGCCGGCGGTGCTGTCGAGGTCTCCCTTAAGCCGGTTCAACTCCGCCCGCAGCCGACGGGCGCGGCTGTCCAGGTCGATGCGGCGCTCGGTCAGCCGGTTCAGGCGGGCCAGAGTCTCCTCCAGCTGCACCACCAGCGACTCGATTGGCTCGACCATTCCGGCCGCCAGCTTGCTGAGCCGCAGCGCCGCCATGGCCTCGTGCAGGGCCTGCGCGTGCTGGGCCAGCGCCACCGCGGCGTTCTGCCGCTGCAGGGGGTTGCGCGCGGCGTCCACCTCCGCGGCACCGGCGGCGTAGCGGTTGGCGGCGTCGGCCAGCTTGAGCGCCTGCGGCAGGGTCTGCGCCTGCTCGGCCGAGACGGTCAGGAGCAGCCTTTCGATGCGGGCGTAGACGATCCAGCTCACCGCCGCCGCGACGACGGTCATGGCGGCAACGACGCAGGCCGCGGCCAGCACGATGGCACGCACGCTCAACGCGCGTCGGGGCCGTGTCATGAGCCCATGTCCTGCGACCCCCTGTCCCGGCATCCACGCGGCCCCATTCGATCTATGGCGACCGGCCGGAGCATCCTATCATCCGAGCGGAGCGCCACCCAAACGCGGCGAGAGGGAGCATGATGGCGACGGTGCGTTGCACGTTCGTGGCGGTGGCGGCGATCATTGCCGGCAGCAACCTGTCGTCGGCGGACGCCGGCGAGCTGCGCGTGCTGGCGTGGGAGGGGTATCTGGCCCCGCAGGTGGTCGAGCGCTTCGAGGCGGAGACCGGTCACCGCGTGATCGTCGATACCTTCCTGTCGGTCAGCGAGCAGAAGCGGCGGCTGGCCGAGCGGCCCGGCGCCTACGACATCGCCATGCCGCCCGACTACGAGGTGGCGGGCATGGCGGCGCGCGGCGAGCTGGAGGCGATCGAGGCGGAACGGCTGCCCGGCTACGCCAACATCCTGGACGGCTGGCGTTCGCCACCCTACGACCGGCGCAACGCCTACAGCGTGCCCTTCCACTGGGGCACCACGTCGCTGGTGGTGGACACCGCGGTCTATGCGGGCAACGAACGCTCCATCCGGCTGCTGTTCGACCCGCCGCCCGAGCTGAAGGACCGCACCGGCTTCCTGGTGGGGGCGGAGGAGACGCTGCGCCTGGCGCTGCTGTGGCTTGGCCTTCCGCAATGCACGTCCGACCGCGCGGAGCTCCAGCGCGCCATCGATCTGGTGCGCCCGATGATCCACAAGGAGCGCGTCTACAGCATTGCCGATTCGGTGGACGTGCTGGCCAGCGGGCGCATCGGGGTCGGCATTGCCTGGAACGGCGACGCGCTGCGCGCCCGCGAGCGGCGCCCCAGCCTCCGCTACATCTACCCCGAGGAGGGGCTGATCATCTGGTCCGACGCGCTGGTGGTGCCGAAGGGCGCGCCGAACCGGGCGGTGGCCCTGCAGTTCATCGACTTCACTCTGCGCCCCGCCGTCGCCGCGCTGCAGTCCAACTTCACCCGCTACGCCAACACCATCCGCGGCTCCGACGCGCATCTCGACCCTGCCCTGATGGAAGCACCGGAGGTGGTGATCCCCTCCAATGTGGCCATCCGCGTCTTCCGCTCCTGCGACAGCGAACAGTTGTCCCGGTACGCGGAGCTGTGGGATCCGTTGCTGCGGGAGCTGGGGCGGTGACGGCCGACAGCCCTTCTTTGACCAGGATCAAGGCGGTGGCCGTGGGCATGCCTATGATCACCCGCCAGACACACCGCAACGCGCGTGACCGATCATGAGCCTGACCCGCCGCACCTTCCTCGCCTCCCTCGCTGGATCCGTGGCGCTGGGCGCCGTCGCCGCCCTGCTGGCCCCGCTCGCCGGCCGGGCCGCGGCTTCCGACGTCGCGGTGTGGGCGTCGCCCACCTGCGGCTGCTGCGGCGGCTGGGTCGAGCACATGCGCGACGCCGGCTTCACGGTGACCGTGCACCTGACCGAGGATCTGGCCCCGGTCAAGACCAAGGCCGGCGTGCCGGACGAGCTCCAGTCCTGCCACACGGCGGTGGTCGGCGGTTACGTGATCGAGGGCCATGTGCCCGCGGCCGACGTGCGCCGCCTGCTGGCCGAGCGTCCGGCGGGCCGTGGCCTGTCGGTGCCCGGCATGCCGCAGAGCGCCCCCGGCATGGACAACCCGGGCCAACCCTACGAGGTCGTGCTGTTCGGCCATGGCGAGCCGATGGTGTACGCGCGGCACTGACCGCGGCCTCACATCTCCGCGCCCATCTCCCCGCCGCCCATCTCGTCCATCAGGTCGTCGGCGACCTCCGGGCCCCATTCCTGGACCAGGGCGACCTTCTGCGCCTTCAGCACCTCGATGCGCTTCTCCGACCGGCCGACCTCCACCCCCGCCACCATCGGCGGAATGCCGTAGTAGAAGGCCCAGCCGATGGCCGCCGCCCCGTACATCACCAGCCAGGCGAGCGGGTCGAGGAACAGCTTGGCGGCGGCGCCGATCGTGTGCCCGTGCCTCCACAGGTCGATGGCGTAAGGCATGCAGCCGCAGAAATTCAGCCCGCCCACCGTGATGGGTGCCGGTTTCTCCGGGTCGCGGTCGGTGACGAAGGCGACGATGGTCGGGATCATGCCGACGCCGAACACGATGGTGGTGGGCAGCACAACCAGCGCCGCCGGCAGGATCAGCAGCAGAAACAGCCAGATGTTGCGGCCCCTGTTGCCGCGCCGTTTTCCCTTCGCCGCCATGGTCGGTCCCGTCTCCCGTCAGAGGGCGTAGAAAACGATGATGCCGGCCACCAGCACGGTGGAGACAAGGCTGGAGACGATGGCAGCCACCTGCCGTCCGGAGCCCTGGATGATGCCTTCGCGGTCGCGCACCGTGGCGCGCAGTCGCTCGATCTCTCCGCTGGCCTCCCGGTAGGCGATCTGCGCCGCCTCGAAGTCGGTCTTGTCCTTGCGCAGCGAGTCGGGGTCGTCGACGATCTTCAGAAGCTCGGCCAGCCGCCCGCCGTTGGCCGCACTCTCCGCCTGCCGGCGCACCTCCTCCTGGTGCGGACGGCTGTGGAAGCGGCGGAAGGCCGGCTCCAGCAGCGAGCGCATCCATTGCGCGAGGTGGGGCAGGGGCTCGGTGCCGGTTCGCGCCTGCACGTCGGCCAGGATGGTCAGCATGGCGATGGTGCGCCGCAGCGGCTCGGTGTTCGGGGCGATCTGGGTGTAGAGCAGATCCTCCGTGCGCCGGTGCCGGCAGGCGAAGAAGGCGGCGATGTGCCGGTCCATCGGCTCGCGCGCCCGGTCGCCGCCCGACCCCGCCCAGTCCAGCGCCCGCAGCACGTCCTGGGGCGTGATGGGGTAGTGGCGGATCACCAGCGGGCTGACGCAGGGCATGGTGGGGTTCATCTCGTACAGCACCCGCTCGATGCCGAGGCTGGGGGTGCTGCGGTCGAGGAAGCCGCGGAGCTGGTCGAAGGTGTGCACCAGCGGCACGAACTCCGGCTTGAAGTCGTGCTGCACGTTCACCCAGAACATCGGCAGCTGGTTGCCCAGGATCTCGGCGATGGACTGCGGCGACTCGTTGCGCAGGAAGCCTTCCGCCAGCGCCGGGCCCAGCCCGTCGGGCATCACCGCGCGGTTGCGGTAGCGGATGGGGGCGGGAGGGTCGAGCGCCATGCAGACGCGCGCCACCAGCCGGTCCGACGCGGTGCCGCCCTTGCCGGCGGCACTCGCCGTCTGCACGGCGGTGGCGACGGCGTCGGCGCGCGCATCGTCGCCCATGCTCCGGCGCAGCCACTTGTCCAGCTCGCCGCTCTCGATGACCGGAGCGGCGGCGGCCGGGTAGCGGCCGATGGCGCGGGCCAGCGTGCGGCAATGCCAGTATTCCTGCCCCTGGAACTCCAACGGACGGGCGGCGCGTCGGGGTACCTGCGGCTGCTTGGGGCTGAGGCGGCGGCCCGACAGCCACAGGTCCAGGTCGTTCAGCGTCCAACGCTGCTTGGGGTCGTCCACCAGCAGGCCGCGGATCACCTCGGTGATGCCAAGCGGCAGGCGCATCTGGCCGATCAGCGCGGGGTAGGAGCCGCGCTCGATCTTCGCCTGCAGAATCTGCTCGTCGTCGTAGGCGGCGACCGGGTTCCGGCCCAGCAGCAGGAACACCAGCGACACGCCCAGCGAATAGAGGTCGTCGGCGGTGGTCCCCTGGCCGCGGCCGCCGGGGGCCGCCATGCCGCGCTCCACCGTTTCCAGCACCGCGGGCTGGCCGTAGCCGGGGGTGGAGGACACGCACTCCCCCAGCATCAGCACGCCCGACGTCAGGTCGCGGTAGAACATGTTGGTCGGCCGGATCGCCCCATGGACTAGGCCGCGGCTCGCCATCTCCTTCAGCGCGCCGACGATGGGGTGGAGGATTTGCCGGGTCAGCGTGTCCTCCGGCATCGGATCCATGGTGTCGCTGAGCGAGCTCATGATCCGGCGGCCGGCCGGCTTCTCGAAGATCATCGCGTAGCGCCGCATGCGGTCCGGCGCCCAGTCGATGACGCCGTAGTCGAGCAGCCGCATCACCGTGGTGTTGTCCATGTTGGACACGGTGGCGATGACGTCGGTGCGCGGCAGCACCGTGCCGGAGCAGATCAGCGCGAAGGGTTCGGTCCGCTTGTCGCGCAGGGCGCGGGCTGTGAAGGCGGTGCCCGCGGCGGCGTTCAGGTGCGGCAGCGCGCCGCCCGGAAGCACTTCGTACCGCTCGCCGAGCCGCACCGGCTCGGCGGAGGCCGCCGCCCGGTCCGTCGCGGCGGTCTGTGCATCGGACGGCATGGCGGTCGGTCTTCCCTTGCAGTGCACACGCGCACGATCCGTTCATGGCCGTGCAATGGCAAAGAAAACCTTAATATACCCCTCTCCCGTCGGGGACGGGAGAGGGTGTCAAACGTCAATCCGCGAACGGGTCGTGCATCAGGATGGTGTCGTCGCGCTCGGGGCTGGTGGACAGCAGCGCCACCGGGGCTTCGATCAGCTCCTCGACCCGGCGGACATACTTCACCGCGGTGGCCGGGAGCTGGGCCCAGGAGCGTGCCCCCTGGGTGCTGTCCTTCCAGCCCTCGAAGGTCTCGTAGATCGGCTCGACCCGCGCCTGCGCGGCGGCGTTGGCGGGCAGGTGGTGCAGCTCGCGGCCGTCCAGCCGGTAGCCGACGCAGACCTTGATCTCGTCGAAACCGTCGAGCACGTCCAGCTTGGTGAGCGCGATGCCGTCGATGCCGCCGGTCTTGATCGCCTGCCGCACCATCACCGCGTCGAACCAGCCGCAACGGCGCTTGCGCCCGGTGACCACGCCGAATTCCTTGCCGCGCTGGCCGATCAGCTCGCCGATGTCGTCCTTCAGCTCGGTCGGGAAGGGGCCGGAGCCGACGCGCGTGGTGTAGGCCTTGCAGATGCCCAGCACATAGCCCACCGCCCGCGGGCCCATGCCCGACCCGGTGGCGGCGTTGCCGGCGATGGTGTTGGAGGAGGTGACGAAGGGGTAGGTGCCGTGATCGACGTCGAGCATGGCGCCCTGCGCGCCTTCGAACAGGATGCGCTTGCCGGCGCGGCGCAGCTCGTCCAGCCGCTGCCAGACCACCGCGGCGTAGGGCAGGATCTTCGGGGCCACCTCGCGCAGCGGCTCCAGCAGTTCGGCCGGCGTCATCTCGGTGGCGCCCAGCCCGCGCAGCACCGCATTGTGGTGGCGCAGCAGATCGTCCACCTTCTCCGCCAGCACCGCGGGGTCGTCCAGGTCGCACAGGCGGATGGCGCGGCGCGCCACCTTGTCCTCGTAGGCGGGGCCGATGCCGCGGCCGGTGGTGCCGATCTTGGCGGCGCCGCGGGACTCCTCCCGCGCGCGGTCGACGGCGCCGTGCACGGGCAGGATCAGCGGCACGTTCTCCGCGATCAGCAGGTTCTCCGGCGTGATCTCCACGCCCTTCTCGCGGATGCCCTCGACCTCCTTCAGGAAGGCCCAGGGGTCGAACACCACGCCGTTGCCCAGGATCGACAGCTTGCCCGGCCGCACCACGCCGGACGGCAGCAGGCTGAGCTTGTAGGTGACGCCGCCGATGACCAGCGTGTGGCCGGCGTTGTGGCCGCCCTGGAAGCGCACCACCACGTCGGCCCGGCTGGACAGCCAGTCGACGATCTTGCCCTTGCCCTCGTCGCCCCACTGGGCGCCGACCACCGCAACGTTGGTCATCTCGACCTCTCCTCAGGGAAATCCCCGCCGTGTGACGGGGGTGCAGCGTGAAACCGGAATTCAGGGAACCGCGTGGGTGGCGCCGTCGGCCAGCCGGTGGCCGCAGCGCAGGCGCCGGGCCTCCGCCGCCTCGTCGTCGGCGTGGGCTAGGCTCGCCACCGTCACCCAGCCCTCGGCGCGGAACCTTGCGGCCACGTCGGCCGGGGTGCCATACGGCAGGAACAGCCGGCGCGGCGGCGGCGCCATGGGCACGGCGCGCAGCACCGTGTCCATGAACAGGGTGAAGCCGGTCGCCGGCTCCCCCGCGTCGTCGCCGCCGGTCCCGGTGCGGTAGCGCCCGCCCGCCCCCAGCTCGCCGCGCACGCCGCGCGCGAACAGGGTGAAGGACAGGCCGCTGTGGTACTCGAAGCCGCGGTATTCCACGAGGTCGATGGTGACGGTCAGGTCCGGCTGCGCAGCGCGCAGCAGCGCCATCACGGCGCGCAGGCGGCGCCGGTCCTTCTCCGCGGCGTCCGGCAGCTCCAGCGCCTCCAGCGCCCGCATGGCGCGCTCCGCGGGGCCGGATGCGGCGATCAGCCGCTCCAGCAGCGGGGCGGCCGGGCCGCCGACGGCGGTCACCGCCGCGATGTCCTTGCGGTCGAGGGCGGCGCGCAGCGCCGCGGTGTCGGCATCCGACACGCCGAGCGCGCGGCAGATCAGCGGCACCATGGTCGGCACGCAGAGATCCACCGTCGGCCGCCGCACGCCGACCACCTCCAGCGCCCGGGCGGCCAGAAGCACCACCTCGGCGTCGGCCTCCGGCTCCAGCGCGCCGATCAGCTCGACGCCGGCCTGGGCGAACTGCCGCTCGTGGCGGAGCTGGGTGCCCTTCACCCGCAGCACCTGCCCGGCGTAGCACAGGCGCAGGGGCCGCGGCGCCCTGGTCAGGCGGGAGGCGGCGATGCGCGCCACCTGCGGCGTGATGTCGGCCCGCACCGCCATGGTCTTCTGCGACAGGGGATCCATCAGGCGGAAGGTCTGCTGCGTCATCGCGGCGCCCGAGGCGGCCAGCAGACTCTCCTCGAACTCGACCAGGGGCGGCTTCACCCGCTCGTAGCCGTGGCCGGCGAATTCGGCCATCAGCCGCTCGACGGCCGCCGCCTCGTGCGCCGCGTCGGGCGGCAGCACATCGTGCAGGCCGGCGGGCAGCAGGGCGGTGTTGGCGGGTTCCGGCATGGCGCGTCGATCCGTGGAGGCCGCCCGGACGGCGGCCATACGGTGCGGGTGTGTAGCCCAGCGGCCATCACCATGCAAACGAAAAGGCCCGGAGCGCCGGAATGGCCGGTGCGTCAGACCGCGGCACCCATCGGAGGCGCGGTCTGCGCCGCGGGGGTGTGGGTGAAAGCGCCGGCACCGGCCGCCGCGTCGCCGCCGCGCACGGTGACCGCGTTGGAGGCCAGCGCGACCCCTGCCTCGACCAGGGCGGCGTGGATGCGTTTCAGCGCCTCGCGGCGGAGGTGGGTGGGGTTGCCGGGCTTGGCCGTGAATTTCAGGCGGGCGACGATGGCCGTCTCGGTGAGGTCGGCGATCCCCTGCATCTTGAGCGGCTGAAGGAACTCCGGCCCGATCTCCGGGTCCTCCAGCATGCGCTGGCCGACCTTCTTGATGACCCGGCGCGCCTTCTCCACGTCGGCGTCGCGGTCCAGCCGGATCTCGAACTTCATGGTCGCCCAGTCCCGGCTGTAGTTGGTCACCGCCTGGATCTGGCCGAACGGGATGGTGTGGATCGGGCCGTTCTGGTGGCGCAGCCGCACCGACCGCAGGGTGATGGACTCCACGGTGCCGCGTCGCGATCCCGTCTCGATGTATTCGCCGAGCCGGAAGGCGTCGTCGGTCATGAAGAAGATGCCCGACACGATGTCGCGCACCAGCGCCTGCGACCCGAAGGAGATGGCCAGCCCGATCACCCCGAAGCCGGCCAGCAGCGGCCCGATGTCCACACCCAGCGTCGACAGCGCGATCAGCCCGGTCACCGCCACGATGACCCCGAGCCCGAGGTCGCGCAGCAGCGGCAGGACAGTGGCGAAGCGCCCCTGTACGGGAAGGTCGGCCCCTTCGTTCTCCGACGGCAGCGCGCTGACCGGCCGCGGCGCGCGGGCGTTGGTGTAGGCGCGCAGGAAGGTCCACAGCACCCAGCCCGCCGCCAGCGTGGCACCGACCCGCAGCAGCATGCCCAGCGCCGCCGCCGCCTCGGCCGAGGTGCCGTCGCGAAGGAACAGGTTCCACACATGGGCGACTGCGAAGGCGCCGGCCAGCCACAGCGCGACCGCCGTCACCGATCGCGCCACCGCCGCCAGCGCCACGCGCAGCGGCGTCGGCTCCACCACGATCATGGCCGGCTCTGCGCCGTCGGCCGGGACGGTGGAGCGGCCCAGCCAGCGGTCCAGCGCCGCCGCCAGCAGCGCGTCGGCGCCCAGCGCCACCACCGGGACGGCGAGCACCAGCACCTGCGTGATCCCCGCCGCGTAGCCCCAGTGCGCGTTCTCCGGCGCGCCGGTGGCGATGAAGGCGACGGCGAGGATGATGACCGCCACCGCCATGAAGAACCAGGGCAGCAGGGCGGCGAGGAACCGCCGCAGCGCTCCTGGCTCTCCCGGTCCACGGAAAAGGGCGGCGATGTCCCGCCGGCCGGTCCAGAACCAGGTGAGCTTCAGCGCGGTGATCGCCATCCCCCCAGCGAGGAACAGGCCCTCGCCGCCCAGCGGCTCGCCGACCGCGTGCGACTGCCGCACCAGGAAGGTCAGCAGCGCCCCGGCCACGCCGTAGGCCAGCAGGAATCTTTGGTGCCGGTCGGGGTTGGGCATGTCCAGCAGCGGCCGTCCGTCCTCCCCCGGCCGCAGCAGGAAGCGGGCAGCCAGGGCGTAGAGGGTGACCGACAGCACAAGCGACACCAGCCCGTCCGCCAGCCGGTGCCCGGCGGTGCCATCGGCCAGCAGGCGCCCGGCGGCGAGCCGCCCGACGATCAGGAAAGCGCCGGCCCCGACCAGCCCGGCGGCCAGCGCCAGGACCTGTCCATGGAAGCGGCCCAGCAGGTCCGCGGCCCGGCGACCGCGACCGTGCGACAACACCCGCGCCACCATTGCCCACACGGCGACTCCGGCCGCCACTGCGATGGCGAGGACCACCGCCACCCGCAGGCCCAGACCGACCGGATCCGCTTCGGCCCGCCAGCGCCGCTCGGCCGCGCCGGCCAGTGCCGGCAATCGCGCCAGCCCATCGATCCCGAGATCGAGACCGTCCAGGAACGCCTGCCACAGGCCGGCGGGCGGCGGGGCGGGCGCTGCCGCGGCGGGAGCGGCCGAGGACGGGCTGTTGGCCATGGCCGACGCCGCAGGCTCCTCCCACCGGATGGTAACCGGTCGGCCGGCCGCACGCAGCGTGTCGAGCAGCGCCGCGGCCCGCTCCGCGTCGGCGGGGCCGCGCAGGACAACGGTGATCCCGTCATCCGCCATCGCCGTCGGGGTGGTCGCCCAGAGCAGGCCGGGCCAGAGCAGACCAGGGAGGAGGACGGCAAGGGCACGGCGGAGCGGCGTCATGAACCCGACGGTACCGCGCCCCGCGCCACTTGCCAATGCGCCGCCCCACCGGCTCCGGCCTCGTCCATTCGCGCCGGCATGAAGGCGCTGTGGAAGCCCAGCGGCAGGGCCACGTCCAGCCAAGCCTGCGCCAGGGGGCCGTCCGCCGGCCGCCGGGCGTCCAGCACCGACAGGCCGGTGCGCCGCTTCGCCACGTCCAGCACCGTGCCGACCAGCCAGCCGTCGCCTTCGTCGGTGGCGCCCGGCCGGGGCACGAAGACATGCTCCTCCGCCGCCACCGTCGGGCCGTAATCGAACCGCTCCTCCCGCCCCGTCTCCAGGTCGCGGCGCACCACCGCGGTCAGGCCGGGGGAGGTCTCGGGGTGGACGAGGTGGAACAGCGCGCGGTTGCGGCGGCCCACCACGCGCGGGTCGACCCGCGGAAATTCGGCCGCTTCCGGCCCCAGCAGGGCGGTTTCGGCCCGCCCGTCGGGGCGCAGCGTCACCAGAGTGGAGCGCGGCGGCGGCACGTCCAGCCGGTCGCCGCGCATGATGGCGCGGAAGCCGTGCAGCACGATGCGGGCGTCGGCCGCCCGGGCGATGTCGAAACGGATGGTGCCGTCCGCCTCCTCCCACGCGTTGCCGAAGTGGAAGCCGAAGCCGGCCGGAAGCTCCCACACCCGCTGGTGCGCGAGGTCCGCCTTCTCCACCGCCACCACCCGGGTGGGCGCCGTGCCGTCCCAGCGGTGCGCGTCGAGGAAGGAGCCGTGCCCCCAGGCCGCGGGGTCGATGGTCAGCGGCGGCAGCACGAAGACAAGATGCCGCTCCGTCACCGCGAAGTCGTGCAGCATGCCGCGGAAGCGCTGGGCCAGGAAACCCAGGTCGCGCAGCGCGCCGTTGTGCCCGATGCGCCAGACCAGCAGCCGCCCATCCTCGAAATTCGACCCGAAGTTCCACACTGTGCCGTCCGGCTCCACCTTGGGATGGGCGGAGAAGGGCAGGCCGGCGAGGTCGGGCCGGAAGGCGTGCTCCCCCGCCGTCTCCAGCGTGAGGGGATCGAGCGCGTAGGGCGCGCCGCCCTCCCACAGCGCCAGCAGCTTCCCGCCCAGCGGCAGCACGCTGGTGTTGGCGACGTTCATGCCGCCGGCCGCGACAACCGGCGGCACGCCGTCCGGCACCGTGCCGAAGGCGGGCGCCAGCGGCCGTCCGGCCCGCTCCTCGGCCACGAACTTGCGGGTCCGCACGAACCGGCCGCGGTAGGTCACCCCCTCCGCCGACAGGCCCCAGCGGTGCACCATGCCGTCGCCGTCGAACCAGTGGTGGTAGCGTTGTCCGCCCACCACCTGTCGCGCCGGCCCGTTGCGGTAGAGGGCGCCGCCCAGCCCGGCGGGTATGCGGCCGGTGATGGTGACGGACGGGGCGTCGCGCTCCGCCCCGTCGCCCTTCCAGCCGAGCAGCCAGGGATCGCCGGCCAGCGCGGCGTCGAAGGCCGTGGCCCAGTCATCGACCGGAGTCGTGGCGAGGACGGATGTACGTGGCAGGGCGGTGGCGGCGAGGGTGGCGGCGGATGCCGTCAGGAAGCTGCGACGGTCCATGGCGGGCCTCACGGGGTCAGGGTGATGACGGTGGCGGCGGGACCGTCGCCGATCTCCAGCGCCACGGCGTCGAAGTCGGGCGGACCGAAGCGCACAATGGCGTCGCGGCTGAATCCGTAGGGCTCCGTCGGCATGCCGAGCAGCGTCCGGTCCAGCGACTCGTTGCCATTCAGATCCTGGTAGACGGCGATGGCATAGCGCCCGGCCGGCAGCCCAGCGAACACGGCCGTCACCTCCGACCCCGTCGCCGGCAGCATCTGGCCGACGAAGCGCCGGCTCTTGGCATAACCGTCGGCGGTGTCGTAGACGCCGACCATCACCCGGCCTTGTTCGGGCTTGACGTTGCGGATGGTTGCGCGAAGCTCCCCGGCGGATGCGGGCGGGGTGCTGGCGAACAGGGCGAGCGCCACCATCAGGGATAGGGTCTTCATCGATGCCTCCTTGCAGGACAGTGCCGAGCGGCTCGATTCCTGATTGCCGTACGCCGCCCCGTACGTTCCAGCTCACGTACGCGGACCGCGGGTGCGGTCTTCGTGAATCGACGGGAGCGGCGCTTGACGATGCGTGAAGCGACGGACGGGACCATGCCCGGCGCGCAACCTTCTCCTTTTCGGCGGCGCCTCCTGCGGCAACGGCTGCCGGTGGTTCTGGCGGCGGTGCTGGTGCTGACGGTGATCGGCCCCTTCGGTACCTTCCAGGATCTGCGGCTGCTGCCGCGTCTGCTCTATTGGGGTGGGCTGATCCTGGCTGGCTTCGTCGCCTTCGAGCTGCTGGTGCGGATTGCTCTGCGGGTCGCCCGCGGCGACGCGCGGCGCTGGGGTTTGATCGTCGGCGGGGCGGCGCTCGGGGTGACGGTGCTGGAGACGGTGGTCGTCGCCGCCGTGGAACGGAGCGTGCGTGGCAACGACTTCTTCAGCCCGGCCCGCTTGTTGGAACTGGCGCTGTACGTCGGCACCATCACCGTACTGGTCGCCGCGGTCCCTGTCCTGTTGGAGCTGCGCGCACGCGGGCTGGTCGGGGTCGCGCCGTCGCCTCCGCCTCCACCTCCACCTTCAGTCGCGCCCACCGGCCCGGTCGGGGAACCGCGGCTCCTCGCCCGCATCCCGTCGCGGCTGGGCCGGGACCTGCTGGCGCTGGCGATGGAGGACCATTACGTGCGGGTGCACACGGCGGTCGGCAGCGACCTGATCCTGATGCGGCTGCGCGACGCGATGGTCGAGCTGGACGGGGTGCCGGGCCTGCAGGTGCACCGCTCCCACTGGGTCGCCGCGCACGCGGTCACCGGGGTGGAGCGCCGGCCGGACGGCAAGATGACGCTGCTGCTGGTCAACGGCCTGCGGGTTCCGGTCAGCCGTTCCTACGCCGCCGATATCCGGGCGGCCGGCTGGCTGGAGCGGGCCTGAGCGCCGTTCCCAAGCCCGCGGCTTTGCGGCACAATCGCCCTGTTGCCGGTGAGGAGGAGGTGCATGGCCGAACCCGCGGAGCGCATCGACCCCGTCAGCCTGGAGGAGTTCCAGGCCATGCATTTCGGCGACCGCCGGGCCGAGCTGATCGACGGCGTGATCGTGGTGGCGCAGGCGTTCCCGACGGCGCGGCACGGCGCCATCGCGGCGGCGCTCGGGGCCAACCTCTACAACGCCATCCGCGGCGGCCGCCTTCCCTGCCGCGTTGAGGTCGGGACCGGCATCGAGATCCGCCAGGACCGGGACTGGAATCTCGGCCCCGACGTGACCGTCCGCTGCGGCGGCACCTGCCGCGAGCCGGGCCAGCCCACTCTGGTCGCCGAAATCCTCTCCCCATCGAACCGCGCCACGGAGCTGATGCGCAAGCTGCACGCCTACCAGTCCGTGCCGAGCCTGACCGACATCCTGCTCATCGAGCAGGACGCGTACAGGGTCGAGCATTGGACGCGCACGGAGCGCGGATCCTGGACTCTCGCCGAGCCGCTGTCCGGGCCGGACGCGGTGCTGTCCCTGCCAAGGCTGGGGCGCGCGTGGCGACTGGAGGAGCTGTACGGGGATTTGTAAGCGCTACGCTTCGGGAGCGGCGCCGCGCCGTTCCGGCCACCAATCGGTATCCAGCACCTGTGCCAGCGTGTAAGGACAGGTGGAGGACAGGCCGGCGGTCCAAGCATCGTCGTTGGCGGCACGGAGGATGCGGACGGCGTCTCTGGTCAGCTCGTCCAGATCCAACCGGTCGAGCGCGGTCGGCGAGCGGCGGGCGCGGCGGGCCACGGTGACCCGCCATACGGTGACCTCGCCCATCCAATGGCGGCGGGGGCCGTCGTCGGGGGCGTGCTCCAGTTTCAGCAGATGTTCGACGACGCGCGCCACCAGCCCTTCGATCTTGGACAGAGTGTCGTTCCCCACGTCCTCGATCTCCTCCGCCAGCTTTTCCAGATCGAGGTCGGGCAGGTTCACCCGCAGAGCGGCAACGGCGCGCAGAGCCGCCGCTTGCTGCTGGGTCCAGGCGTAGAAGTCGCGGTCGTACAGGCTGTCCGGCATGGCGGTTCCCCGGCGGGGCGCGGCGATGGGGAAAGGATAGGACCGGGCGGCGACGCTGTCGAGCCGCCGCCCGTAGCACCACCCGTCACGCCGCCAAGTTGCGCAGCACGAAGGGGAGTACGCCGCCATGGCGGTAGTATTCCACCTCGTCCAGCGTGTCGATGCGGCAGAGGAGCGGCACCGTCTGCGTCGACCCGTCCGCGCGGGTGATGGTGAGCGTCACGTCCATGCGCGGACGGATGCCGGCCTCGACTCCGGTCACGTCGAAGGTCTCCGATCCGTCGAGCTTCAGGTCCTGGCGGGTCATGCCGTCCTTGAACTGGAGCGGCAGCACGCCCATGCCGACGAGGTTGGAGCGGTGGATGCGCTCGAAGCTCTCGGCGATCACCGCGCGTACACCCAGCAGCATGGTGCCCTTGGCCGCCCAGTCGCGCGACGAGCCGGTGCCGTACTCCTTGCCGGCCACCACGATCAGCGGCACGCCGGCCGCCTTGTACTCCATGGCGGCGGTGTAGATGGGCATGCGCACGCCGTCGGGCATGTGCTTGGTCTCGCCGCCTTCCACGCCCGGAAGCAGCTCGTTCCGGATGCGGATGTTGGCGAAGGTGCCGCGCATCATCACCTCGTGGTTGCCGCGCCGGGCGCCGTAGGAGTTGAAGTCCTGCGGGCGCACCTGCCAGCTCAGCAGATACTCGCCGGCCGGGCTGGTCTTCTTGATCGAGCCGGCGGGGGAGATGTGGTCGGTGGTGATGCTGTCGCCGAGGATGGCGAGCACACGCGCGCCTTTCACGTCGGTGACCGGGGCCGGCGTGCGCGGCAGGCCGGTGAACAGCGGCGGCAGCTTGACGTAGGTGGAGTTGTCCGCCCAGGCGTAGGTCTGCCCCTCCGCCGTGGCGATGCCGCGCCACTGCTCCGGCCCGTGGAACACGTCGCCGTAGCGGCTGCGGAACATCTCCGGCGTCAAGGATGCCTCGATGGCCGCGTTCACCTCCTGGCTGGTCGGCCAGATGTCCTTCAGATAGACGGGCTGGCCGTCGCCGCCGGTGCCGATCGGGTCCCTGGTCAGGTCGATCCGCATGTTGCCGGCCAGAGCGTAGGCGACGCAGAGCGGCGGGCTGGCGAGGTAGTTGGCGCGGGTGTGCGGGTTGACGCGCCCCTCGAAGTTGCGGTTGCCCGACAGAACGGCGGCGACCACCAGATCGCCCTCCTCGACCGCCGTGGCGATCGGGTCGGGCAGCGGGCCGGAGTTGCCGATGCAGGTGGTGCAGCCGTAGCCCACCGTGTTGAAGCCGAGCGTGTCGAGATAGGGCGTAAGCCCCGCCTTGTTCAGGTAGTCGGTCACCACCTGGGAGCCCGGCGCCAGCGAGGTCTTGACCCAGGGCTTGGTCGCCAGCCCCTTCTCCACCGCCTTCTTGGCGAGCAGCCCGGCGGCCACCAGCACGGCGGGGTTGGAGGTGTTGGTGCAGGACGTGATGGCGGCGATCACCACCGCCCCGTGGGCGAGGTCGTAATCGGTCCCGGCCACCAGAATCTCGCGGCCCGCGTCGGCGGCCTTGAAGGCGCCGGTCAGGTCGGCCGTGAAGGACTGCGCGGAACCGGACAGCGGCACCCGGTCCTGCGGCCGCTTCGGACCGGCCAACGACGGCTCCACCGTGCCCATGTCCAGTTCCAGCACGTCGGTGAAGACCGGATCGGGCGTGCTGGCGTCGCGCCACATGCCCTGCGCCTTGGCGTAGGCCTCGACCAGCGCGATCCGCTCCGGATCGCGGCCGGAGAAGGTCAGGTAGCGGATGGTCTCGGCGTCGATGGGGAAGATGCCGCAGGTGGCGCCATATTCGGGGGCCATGTTGCCGATGGTGGCGCGGTCGGCCAGCGTCATGCCGTCCAGCCCCGGCCCGAAGAATTCCACGAACTTGCCGACCACACCCTTCTTTCGCAGCATCTGGGTGACGGTCAGCACGAGATCGGTGGCGGTGGTGCCCTCGCGCATCTTGCCGGTCAGCTTGAAGCCGACGACCTCCGGGATCAGCATGGAGATGGGCTGGCCCAGCATGGCCGCCTCCGCCTCGATGCCGCCCACGCCCCAGCCGAGGACCGCGAGGCCGTTGACCATGGTGGTGTGGCTGTCAGTGCCGACCAGCGTGTCGGGGTAGGCGACGGTGGTGCCGTTGGGGTCGGCGTCGGTCCACACCACCTGCGACAGGTATTCCAGATTGACCTGATGGCAGATGCCGGTGCCCGGCGGCACCACGCGGAAATTGTCGAAGGCCTTCTGCCCCCAGCGCAGGAAGGCGTAACGCTCCAGGTTGCGCTGGAATTCCAGATCGACGTTCTTCTCGAAGGCATTGCCGGTGCCGAAATAATCGACCATCACCGAGTGGTCGATCACCAGATCGACCGGCACCAGCGGGTTGATCTTCTTGGGATCGCCGCCCAGCTCGGCCATCGCCTCGCGCATGGCGGCGAGGTCGCAGACGGCCGGCACCCCGGTGAAGTCCTGCATCAACACCCGCGCCGGGCGGTAGGCGATCTCCCGGTCGCTGCGCCGGTCGGTCAGCCACTGCGCCACCGCCTTCACGTCGTCCACGGTCACCGTCCGCCCGTCCTCGAAGCGCAGCAGGTTCTCCAGCAGCACCTTCATCGAGAAGGGCAACCGGGACAGATCCCCCAGACCCGCCTCTTCGGCGGCCTTCAGGCTGAAGTAGTCCACGGTGCGCCCGGCGGCGGTGAGCGGACGGCGGGTCTTGAGCGTGTCGTGTCCGGTGAAGGTGGTCACGGGAGTCTCCGCTTCTGTCGTTGGTCTCTGCGTGGAACATTGGATGGCGGCCCCGCGCTTCCAAGACGCGGCGCGGCATCGCGACACGGGGTTGCACATTCCGAGGCGCGGCGCGCTCTTGATCATGGACATTCCGGCGCGTGCTGGCCAGGATTTGGCCACCCCTTCACACGTGCGATGAGTGCCGCCCCATGACCTTCGACAGCACCTGCGACCTCTACGACCGCTTCGAGGCGACCGCCCGCGTTGCCGATCCGGTGTTCCGCGACTTCGGGGCGCGGACGAAGTTCAGCGGTTCGGCCGTGACCGTGAAGTGCTTCGAGGACAATTCGAAGGTCAAGGAACTGCTGGCGACACCGGGTGCCGGGAAGGTGCTGGTGGTGGACGCGGGCGGCAGCCTGCGCGGCTCGATGATCGGCGACATGATCGCCAAGAGCGCGGTGGACAATGGCTGGGAAGGGGTGGTCATCCACGGCGCCGTGCGCGACAGCGCGGTGCTCGCCACCCTTGACCTCGGCATCAAGGCGCTGGCCGCCACACCCCGCAAGACCGTGCGCCGCGGCGAGGGGCAGACCGGGCTGCCCATCACCCTCGCCGGCATCCGTGTCGCCCCCGGCGACCTTGTCTTCGCCGACGCCGACGGGGTGCTGGTGTTGGACGCCGGGGCGTTGGACGCATGACGCCTCGGCCGAACCGCCGTGGGCTCGCGGCCCTCGCTTTGGCCGCGCCGCTTCTGCTGCCGGCCGGCGGCGCGTTCGCCCAGTTCAAGGAGCAGTACGACTATCTCGATGCCATCGGTCGCCAGGGGCGAACCGTCTTCGTCTCCGGCTTCACCGTCGCGGCGATCAGCGTCCAGGGTGCTTGCCGAAGCATCGACGGCGCCATGTGCGCCACGCAGGACGCGATCGTGCGCTGCTGGGAATCGCTGGCCGCGGAGCCGGGGTCGCGCTTCGTCGAGCTGGGCGTGGCGCGGCTGGAGGATCACATCGGGCGCAAGGATTTCTCCATGCCGGTGGGCGCCGCCCTCATCGACACCTACGCGTCGGTGTGCCGCGGCGGGGCGCCGGCCCGGTGACCGACCTGGCAACCCCCGCCGGTCGCGCGCCCGATGACGCGCGACCGGCGGGGGGCGCCTTACTCCGGGACCTGGCCCTGGATCTTCCGCGTGGTGGTGTAGGTGCCGCCGACGATGAAGCGGACGAGGTAGGTGGGGACCATCACCTCCACCGTGGTCGGCTGGGCGACACCCAGATCGGCGAGTCCGGGCAGCGTGCCGGACGGCACGTTGTCGCGGCGCAGCAACTCCACCTGGTCGCGAGTCAGGGGCGGGGCGATCAGCGGGATCTTCTCCAGCACACCGCCCAGGGATTCCGCCACATTCCAGGGAACCGGCACCAGCCAGCGGTTGCGCTTGATCTCGCGCAGCGTGATCCGCATCAGCTCCTCGAAGCTGTAGACCCGCGGCCCCCCCAGTTCGTAGGTGCGGCCCTTGCTGGCCGGATCGTCGGCGGCGTTGGCGATGGCCTCCGCCACGTCGCCCACATAGACGGGTTGGAAGCGCGTCTTGCCGCCGCCGATCAGCGGCAGGAAGGGCGACACCTGCGCCATCGCGGCGAAACGGTTGAAGAACTGGTCCTCCGGCCCGAAGACGATGCTGGGGCGCAGGATGGTGGCCTCGGGAAAGGCGTCCAGCACGGCCTGCTCGCCGGCGGCCTTGCTGCGCGCGTATTCCGCCGTGCCGTCGGCGTCGGCGCCGATCGCCGAGACATGGATCAGCCGCTCCACCCCCTCGGCCTTGGCAACGCGGGCGATGCGCGCGGGGGCGTCCACATGGGCGGTGGCGAAATCCCAGCCGCCCTGCGGGTGCAGGATACCGATCAGATTGATGACGACGTCGGATTCGCGGATCGCCCGCGCCACAGAATCGTCGCGCCGCACGTCCACCGCCAGCGGCACGATCTGTCCGACGGCACCGGCGGTCTTCAGGAAGGCGGCCTTGCTCGGGTGGCGCGTGGCGATGCGGACAACGGCGCCGGAGCGCGCCAGGCGCCGGATCAGATGGCGGCCGATGAAGCCCGACCCGCCGAACACCGTGATCACCCGATAGCGATAGGACATCGACCTTCTCCCGTGCCGTCCGCGAAACGCAAGCGCTCCCGCCGGCCCCGGGAGGGCCGGCATAGGCGGTTGCTTATAGCGAAAGCCGCGCGCGGGGGCTAGGTCCGCCACGCCCGTGCGGCGTTTTCCCCATTCGGAGGAGGGCATACGATTTTGTTGCAGGCCGATGAAAAAACCCGTTGACAGGGCCCGGCCACCTGAATAAAACACCGCTCACCAACACCGAGCCCAGGTGGCGGAATTGGTAGACGCGCAGGTTTCAGGTACCTGTGGCAGAAATGTCGTGGAAGTTCGAGTCTTCTCCTGGGCACCAAATTCTACCCGGCTTCGCCGCATGCTTCGGCCCTTCCGAAAGGAAGGGAACAAGCACTGCGGCGTTTGCCGTTTCAGGGGTGTCGATCGGGGACATCTCCCGATGAACACTTGAGCAGCGACCATCGGATACAACGGTGACGAAGCGGAGGCCGCCCATGCCCATCGACCTGCACGACGGCGACCTGCCCGACGGCCTCGACCTGAAGTCCATGGCGCGCGGCGGCTGCATCGCCATCGACAGCGAGACGATGGGGCTGAACCCCGCCCGCGACCGTCTCTGCCTCGTCCAGCTCTCCGCCGGCGACGGCGCCAGCCATCTGGTGCAGTTCCGCCGCGACCGCTACGACGCGCCGAACCTGAAGCGGCTCCTGACCGACCCGGAGGTGACGAAGCTCTTCCACTTCGCCCGCTTCGACGTCGCCGTCTTCCAGGCTTATCTCGGCGTCACCTGCCAGCCCGTCTACTGCACCAAGATCGCGTCCAAGCTTGTGCGCACCTTCACCGACAAGCACGGGCTCAAGGATCTGTGCAAGGACCTGCTCGGGGTGGAGATCTCCAAGCAGCAGCAGTCCTCCGACTGGGGCGCCGAGGATCTGTCGCCCGACCAGCTCCGGTATGCGGCGTCGGACGTTCTGCACCTGCACGATCTGAAGGAGCGGCTGGACGTGCTGCTGGCGCGCGAGGAGCGGACGGCGCTCGCCGAGGCCTGCTTCCGCTTCCTGCCGGCGCGCGCGGCCCTCGACCTCGGCGGCTGGGACGAACCGGACATCCTCGCCCACTGATGCGCAGGCCCGACAGAGGGCCATGCCCTCCGGTCGCGGGTTTGACCCGGTTCCGGTGCACGGGCATACTGCCCGGCGAACGTCCGGGCGCCCCCGGACCGCAGACGTGATGGGACGCGATTGCCCTTGAGCGACGTCATCGACCGTGGCACCAGCGCCCCCGCTGGCACCGCCGCGAAGGATCTGGACAGCGCGCGGCGCGTGCTGCGCATGGAGGCGGACGCGCTGCGGTCGCTGGCCGACGGGCTGGACAGCGCCTTCTGCGGGGCGCTCGACCTGCTGGCGCTGGCGACGGGGCGCGTCGTGGTGACCGGCATGGGCAAGAGCGGCCATGTCGGCTGCAAGATCGCGGCGACGCTGGCGTCCACCGGCACCCCGGCCCAGTTCGTCCATCCCGGCGAGGCCAGCCACGGCGACCTCGGCATGATCACCCGGGCCGACGCGGTGCTGGCCCTGTCCAACTCCGGCGAGACCAGCGAACTCAGCGACATCGTCGCGCACACCCGGCGGTTCGGCATCCCGCTGGTCGGCGTCACCGGCCGCGCCGGCTCGACGCTCGCCGAGCAGTCCGACGTGGCGCTGGTGCTGCCCAAGGCGCCCGAGGCGTGTCCGCACGGGCTGGCGCCCACCACCTCCACCACCATGATGCTGGCGCTCGGCGACGCGCTCGCCATCGCGCTGCTGGAACGGCGGGGCTTCTCCGAATCCGATTTCCGGCAGCTCCACCCCGGCGGGCAGCTTGGCCGCAGGCTGCTCTCCGTCAACGACCTGATGCATCATGGCGACGCGATGCCCATATGCCGCATCGACACGCCCATCGCCGACGTCATCCTGGAAATGACCGCCAAGCGGTTGGGATGCGTCGGCGTGGTGCAGGACGACGGGACGCTCGCCGGTATCATCACCGACGGCGACCTGCGGCGACATCTCAAGCCGGAGCTGCTGGCCGAGCGGGCGGAGCGCATCATGTCGCTGCGGCCCAAGACGATCCGGCCGAAGGCGCTGGCGGTGGAGGCTTTGCGCGTGATGAACGAGAAGCAGATCACCACCCTGTTCGTGGTGGAGGCGGAACGGCCGCTCGGTGTCGTGCACATCCACGACTGCCTGCGCGCCGGCGTGGCCTGAGGCACCGATGGCCCGCAGCGAACCCATCCTCATCGAGCGCCCGCCGGCGGACGCCAGGCCCGCCGGCCTTTCGCCGTCCGCTCCCAAGCCGTCCCCGCGGCCGGTACCGGCCGAGCTGCCGGTGCTGCGCGTCCACCAGCGCCGGGCGACGCGGCCGGTCAGCCGCGGCTACAGCCGCTTCGTGATGCTGCTGAAGTTCGCGCTGCCGGCCCTGGCGCTCGCCATGCTGGCGCTGGTGGCGGCCTGGCCGACGCTGACGGAACTGCCGAGCGCCCGCATCGCCGCTGACAAGGGCCAGCTCGAGATGATCAAGCCGCGCTATTTCAGTGCGGACGAGCAGAACCAGCCCTATTCCCTCACCGCCGCCCGCGCCGACCAGTCGGAGGAGCAGCCGGGCCTCGTGGCGCTCGATAAGCCGGAGGCGGAAATGACGGAGACGGGCGGCACCTGGGTGACGCTCCGCTCCGACCGCGGCTGGTACGACCGCACCACCGGCATCCTGCGCATGGTGGGCGGCGTGCGGGTGCTGCGCGACGACGGCAGCGAGTTCACCACCGACGAGGCCTATTCCGACGTGCGCGCCGGCACCGCCTGGGGCGACCATCACGTGGTCGGGCAGGGGCCGCAGGGGGAGATCGACGCCGTCGGCTTCCGCATGTCCGACCGCGGCAAGACCATGGTGTTCCTGAACGACTCCAAGGCGAACGTGGCGCCCGGCGCGCAGGCACCCGGCACGGCCCCCGCCGCGCCGCGCCCGACCACGCTGCCGCCGATGGCCGCATCACCCGCAGCACCACCGCCCGTCGCCCCGCCGCCGGCGCTGGCCTCGGCTCCGGTGACTCCCTTCCCCGCCGCCGCGG